>Ga0181534_10000558_pt1 | contig 25893 bp, 14 predicted proteins | sample PEATcosm2014_Bin_37_FD_119758 | JGI IMG/M metagenome (GOLD analysis project Ga0181534, IMG submission 119758) | Peatland microbial communities from MTU Mesocosm Facility, Houghton, MI, USA - PEATcosm2014_Bin17_10_metaG | ecosystem: Environmental > Terrestrial > Soil > Wetlands > Peat | place...
CTGCACACCCGCTACGGTGGAGCCGATGGGCATCAAATATGAGAAAAATCCAAGAAACGTTGACATACTTACTCCTCTTATTGCATCTTTAGGGTTTGCATTGTTATAGTTATGACGGCTGGTACGGTTCCGGTGTTCTGGATAGAGATGTACATATTTTGGTTTGCCGGTGAGTCCTGATTTGCCAACGTAGGCATTGGGGAATTAACCCAGCTAAGCACCCCAGGAATCATGACCATTTCCAAGTACAGCCCATTGTTTCCCGTAGCCTTGATGGAAGCGGGGCGAGAATAGTCCATCGTAGCAAATTGCTGAGTGCCGTAAATCCGGAATCGACACGCCACATTAGAGTAAACATTGCGAATTTGGAACTGATAGGCTTGCATCGGAACCGTGTAGACAGCCCCTTGCCCAACTCCAAGAGATCCAGTCGTATAAGTGATGGTAAAGGGCTGCATCAGAGCAAATCCCACCCCAACCTGAACCCCTACTTCGATCTTTACTACTCCAGTCGTCGTAGAATCAGCCACAAAGAGGGGTTTTGCCACCTCGCTCTGTGAGATGGGACGGTTCAGCATCATCTGCCCAGGTGTTACATCGGATAAGAAATAAACGTTACCTGGAGTCAGGCCACTCAGCCCTCCAACATGGCCACCTATCGTTAGGGTAAACTGGTTGGCAGATGGAACAGAAGTGACCATACCCTCTACTTCAGAGGTGGCAAAGGAGGTGGCGATAGCTAAAGCCCATATGGTGCCGTTGAAGTAGAGCCACTGGCCGATTGAGAAACCGTGAGCAGTTTGGTTGACCAGGAACGAGCCATTGCCCGTAACATTGGTCCAATTTATATCAAGGATTCCACCCTGAAGCTGCCAAGTCTGCTGATCACTGGATGTATAGCAAGTCATGCCCTCGCGTCTACGATCAGCCGGAATGGCATTACGGGCCGTCTCATCCGCAACTTCATGACTACCACCCAAACCAAACTGTGAATCATGAGTCGGATAAATGTCCGAAGTATCGGTTGGTGCGATGAATCCTGTGACTTGAACCCCACCCGGATATCCACTCATGCGACCACCCTGAACCTTTTGATAGGCGTATTCTGTTGAACTGCCTTACTCAACTCTTTTCTGTCTATTTTTAACGTAGAACTAGCTTCATGTTTTGAGGAGAAGACAAATATCTCCCCAGTATCAATATTTTGTATAGTAAGGGGGTGGGCTTTGGCACGTTTAGCCAGCCTCATTTTTTCCAAAGTTGTATCGGAAAACACTCTTCCCTTATGTGCAGCCCCAATTTTTGCTTTAGTTTCTTCACTTTGCTTGTACCCAGTCCTGTCAGGGCGGCTTATTTCTCCATCAGCACACATCTGTTTTACTTTAATTGATATCCTTTTTTTACATTCATCAGAGTGAGAGAAACCAGACCTTACCCCAGCTACTGGGCATATATTAAGTTCTGGTTTGAGTTCATCCATAAATTTTTGTTCCATCTGAATTTGAATTTTTGAGTCTTCACTTTCGAATAAAATCTCAAATTTAAAACAATCCTCCCCATATTTATTCCAGGATCTCTGTAATAAAATAGAATAGTGACGATTATGTCTCAACATCCATAAATGCACACGCTTACGTCCTGGGAAATTGACCGTGCTCCCAATGTAGCGTTTGCCATTTTGAGTGTTTTGTATTGAGTACACGATCATTATGCCACCACTATTGCGACTGCGCCGCCGAGTTGGTTAAATGACTGGTAGACATTGTAGGCTATAACTACTCCGTGAGTATTGGTGACGTTAACCACATAGGGGGGATTGAATGGCACATTCAAATTTGTGCTCTGATCCCTGAAAGAGGTGGCCGTCCCCATAGAAACTGGGATACAAAGGTATTTATATTCACTCGGAGAAGCAATAAAATCATAGACTCCGGCAAAGGCTGATTGTAAACCACTGACTCGGAGACCCGTAATGCCTGAAGAATCCAGTGTGGTGGCTGCGTTCTCCCCATAATAGACTCTATCATACCAAGAAATGGTGAAATTAGCAGAGAAAGTATCACTTTGCGTATCAGTCCCCGTTATTCTGAAATTTTCCGAGCTTACGGAAGTCTTGGTGATTCCCGCATACGTAGAATCAAAGGGTGGGGTCACTGAAAGACCAGTGCCTAGCATAACTGAGGCTGTGGTATCAGAAATTGCAATCGTATTAGCCAGAACATTGCTCAGATTGGTGATGGACCACGTGAATATCGGGTTTGCAGAGCTTGTGGCCCCAACTTCCAGTGAGTTGCTCTGAGATTCAATGGCGAAGCCGGAAAAAGCAGGAGTCTGGTAAGGATTCCCACCTCCACCACCCCCACCACCTCCAATTTTTACATATCCGGAGGTAGCAGAATCAGCCACAAAGAGGGGCATTACATTTGTCCCAGAAATTGGACTCATCCCACCAGGAGTTCCGTTAGAGAGGTAATAAAGGGCTCCAGGGGACAACCCGGTGAGGCCGACTGAGGAGTCAACGTAACCTTCGAGGGTCATCACAAATACATCGGCAGTCGCAACTGCACTTACCATACCAATAATTACAGAAGAATTTGCCGCATTGGCCTGTCCCAACGCATAAGCGGTCCCATTAAACCAAAGCCAATCCCCCACGGCAAAGCCATGAGCAACCTGAATGATTTGCTTTACGCTTGCCTGAAGGGCACTTAATTGATTTGGATTGTTCACCTGACTCGGCTCCCTCAACAAAGGATTGAGAAGTGAGAAAACCTTTGTTATGAAGCGTAAGCGGTCCCAGCAGTCGGTAAAAGGAAATTCAGCACGATGGTCCCGACTCCATCGAAGGTTAGATCACGAGCCACATCATTTCCATTCGTGTCGATGACAGAAATATTCACATAATGGCCTGTGGGGTTGGGGAATGTCCAGGTAAGCTCTGGAGTGGGCTGCTCATACTCGAAGTATTTGACCAAGGCTCCCCCATTTCCACCCGTATCCATGGGGATATTGGGTTGATAAATGAATTTATCCACATCCGTGGCACGACCCACTGCAATAACCCATCGGCAATTGGTACTCACATAGTTAAAATCATGGGTCAGTAATCCACCAGGACCAACGTAGAGAATCTGACCCGGAAGAAGATTTCCAGAGGAGGTCAGTGGGGTAGTATTCGAGCCTGCAACTCCTGAAGGGGATGCACTGGCCTGTACGGGCATGATGGTGGAGGTGGTGATCTGATACTCCTGGCCATACATCAAAGCTGTAGAAACGGTCTGGTTGGCCGCAGCATTGTTCAGGACCACTCCATCATAGTAAGGAGTGTCTGGTTGGTCTACTTCCGGAGTGATCGGAAGGGCTTTTCCATCGGCATTCGTATAGACTGCGGTCAATGAAACCAATGGGGTGGCTGCTGGTTGCTGTTTAATCCCACTTCCAAGAATACCCCATGTGTATTTTCCATACACCGGCTCCGTGTCTGTCCCAGATAACTTGAGATTGGAAGTGATTTTTGCAATTAATTGGTCTACCGAGACAGCCGCAGCGGACTCAGAGGTGTCAGAGGTGGTGGGAATAGTGCTAATCCCACCCGATTGAATGATTTGGCCATCCGCTGAGACAGTAAATCCGTAGGAAGAGGTATCCAGTGTGAAGGCGAGGCACTGGAAATTGAAATCAGGGAGCAGCGTGGCGGTGCTCTGACCATTTGTGGAGGCGTATATCTGCACTGTGTCATTTTTGTTGAAAACTATCGTCTCATTCAACTGAATCGTCACCTGATCAATCACATTGTGCGATTCCTGAGTGAAGACGGGAACTCCATTAATCCAAATTTGGATTTCGCGCACAGCGGGAACAGTTAGGGCTCCAAATACGTAAGTTCCGGTTAATAAATAACTTCCAGCCGTCTGGATAGTGAAGAGGCCAGAAGAGGTGACATTTCCAACAATATCCAAAGGGGTCGTATCAAAACGAAGCAGTGTAGCGGTCGAAGGGCTGATGGAGGCAGACACACTACTGGAGACCTGGAAGCCTTGGATCACCGAATTGGCAACAATGGCCTTTAGGTTGGAGATTTCTTGTGAAGCGACAGCAATGGACTTATTCCCATTGTTTAGAGCGGTTGCCCACGCACTATTCAGATCCAGCATAGTCAATTGAGTCGTAACCGGAAGAGCCTGGATGTCAGGACGACTCAGGAAAGTCTGAGCATCAAACGTCAAATTGGGAGAAATCCCACTCCAGCCTGCTGAGGCATCATCAGGGGGAACCCAAAGCCCTTGAGCATTGGCACTCGTGTCAATTTCGGTAGGCAAATTAATCAGATCTACCCCCGGAGTCCAACCAGCAGATCGGGTAGTTGCATCAGTGTAGAGATAAGTGTAGAGTGCCGTAGAACCTAGCGGATTAACATTGGAATCGATGGTCTGCCAGTAATTCATCACGTATGGTAGGGCTACGGGGCTCTCAGAATTTGAGTTACTGGAAGCCACCAATGCGTTGAAGCTGGCTGCCCACTCACGCCAATACTGGCTGTAACGATCCACTTCAGTCGCAAAAGCAAACTGGTCATAAATGAAACGGTAGCTTGGGTTCTGAGACTGGAATTGCGGATTATTCTGAATAGCAATCTGGCCGACTGCAATCGCAGCATTGACTTGCTTAGTCCAAGCCGGATCAATCATAATCGTTGAAGGATAAGTAGCCAGACCATCGGAACTCAGCGTAACCGCCAGGGTACGAGTATCAATAGTTGTTTCAGAAAAATCTAGCGCCCCATCCGTATACCCAAAAAATGAAGAAGTGGCGGAGGAATCCCATGTGGCGTTACGTGTATAGCCAAGGAGTGAGGCTTCCACGTAAGAAAGCTGCCATAAAAGAACACTGAGTTCTGGATCCTGCATACTGTTGAGGATAGAGAGAATGGGGAGATCAGCGGGGCCACTCAGGATGTTATTAGGGTCCAGACCATTCCAGGGGGTGGGGGTGTTCTGCAAATAAGAGACAGAGGGAACGATGTATTGCTGGTAGATAGCCTCGTACTCTGGAATCCAAGAACCGGCCCGACCTTGACGGCACAAGTAGAGATAGATGATCCATGCGGCGGAAATGTTGGAGTCTCGGTTAGCATTTACCTGTCCAAGGTTAATCGCAGAGACAACCTCAGCCTTGAATACGGCTGAATCAACCGTAGGAGCAATCGGAAGATTCGCCGCAGAGGCTATATTAGCAATGTACACTGCTGAGGGTAAGCTGTAGTTGTTTATGATGGATGCGGGAGCCGGAAGGGAACCCTGAAAATCAGTCGTTGGGTTAAATGAGGCCGGATAAAGGGGGGTTGTGGTGGTCGGAGGATTCAGGAACAGGGATTGGAACCCAGGGTCAGCCTGCTGATCCGGAGAGACGACAAAACCAGCAAATGGGCTGCTGCCGGGAGCATCCGGAGTGCCAAGAGCCGGGTTAACCGGTAGAGTAACCGAAGGAGCTACCGTTCCTGCGGTTACGGGAGTTGGAGAAACGAATGAAGCTGAAGCGATAGGTGAGGTTGCGTTGGTGATCGTATTCCCATAGGGGGCGATAGCAATACCGGGGGAGTAAAAAGGTTTGGGTGACTGAATCGTGCATTGAGGGAATGTAAAATGCAAATTCATCGAAGGCAGTCCTAGTTTGAGCCCCTTTAGGTTGAATCCCTGGAAGTTGAATAGGTTTCCAAGCAAGAAAGCCAAAGAAGGGAGCTTGGGGAGATGGAAATTGCAAATCTGGCTCAAAAGCAAGGCAATGGCATTCAAAATCGATTGAATCATTGCCACCATATTGCGAATCATCGTTTCAATCAGAGCAATAATCTTGATAATCGCTTGAACGGTCTTGATTACGTTATCGATAAACGTAACCATCTGCTTAATAAACACGATTACCTGAGCGATACAAGCCGGAGGGGCTGAAGTCGGTGGCAACGCAGCCAACATGGCATTGATGATGTGATTCAGTTCTGACTGAATCCACTGCATCAACTCCTGCTCCATCTTTTTTACTTCGTAGATGAGTTGACCAATTTCCTGCTCAATCATTCTCCCATCAGTCATGGCCGTATGATATTGGCTCTCAATCCAAGGTAGGCATGGAACATTAGAGGGCTGACTGACACCAGCCGGGGCATTGATGGGAAGAAAAGTAGAGGCAGGCATGGGTTAATCACCAGTGGGGGAGAGGAAGGATGGAGAGGACGGGTTTGTCGGTGGAAGCGAGTCATCCGTCTGATTAATTACGTCTGCACCACCCTCATACTGCTGGATTCCACCAGTTCCAGATTCGCGGTAATTGATAGAATTGCCGACATCCAGGATTGCTGTTGCTCTTCGGATATCAGCCGTATGAGTCAATGCGAGTCGATGGTTAGTTTCAGAAATTATGTCTCCCGTCACATTGAGATGAAGATTTCCTTTAATTACAATGTCCACATCTCCGTTAATCTCTAAACGAATGGCCTTGGTGTAGTTAGTAGCAGAACTAGTCTGATTTGACCCAATTGTTGCCTCAATCCCCCCATCCAACTGTGCGATGAGTGAACGACCCATGCTATCCGCACCAATAGCGGCAAGAATCGCCCCGGCCAGATCAAATGTGGCAGATAATCCCACGTTATCATTCTTCCCAGCCCGAACAAAAAGATCTCGAACCGCATGAATATCAGCAGAGCTTCCAAGATAATCCACAAATCCACCCGTTGCATCCCCGGCCCATGAATCATAGGGGGAGATTCCGATAGGTGGAGCATTTCCGAGCAGAGGCTGACCAACCTTGGTTAAATCATGGAATTGATAGATCGTATCCAGGGCCGCACCCTTAGTGGCAGTCTGAGCAAGCTGGTACACGGGGCGATTAGGGCTACGGGAGTCCAGACGATTCGAATCCGTAATCGCATAAGGTGTTTTACCCGGCCCATCCTGGTAGCCGTTGAAGAAATGGCGGCGTTTCGAGCCCTTGTTTCGGCCACCCAGACGAAGCACCAGTCCACCGTCCAATGCAGCCCTGAGACTCACATTTTCTGCCCCAGTTTTCGCACTAAGATTTCCTGCATCCCCAGGAGTCAACTTAACCCCGCTGGTCCACTGACCCAGCAGGTTTTTAGACTGAGTGCCCCAATACTGAAGAGAGCGATCAGTAATCATATCCTTCTTTCCGCGAATTTGTGTCTGTGAGACACGGCGGAAGTTAGGAGTAGAGGCATCATCGGCCCCGAGACGCAGCACAGCCCCACCGGTAGTCTGAATATCTAAACTTTCCTCTTCGTCACGGTTCTTGCCTAGCACCAACTTGACTGAACCGGTGAAATTGCCCTCAAGAGATCGACCTGCACCATGAGGGTGTTCATATTTTCCGGAATCCCAGACAATATTCTCTTTTGGGAGGGTTGAACCAATTTCAAATAAAGCCATTCCCTCTTTGGTGACTTCAAATCGAGTCGTATTATACTCATAAGGGAATCTGAGGGACCACGCAGAGGCGGCTAGACGGGCCTCAGACTGGTCTGGAAGTTTTGTGACCGCAGAGTAGCCAGACATCGTGTCAGCGGCAAAGCGGCCTGCTGTGGTGAGAGGAAACACCATCGGCTTGAGCACTTTGCCATAGGTTGTCGCATCAAACATGTTTGACCCAACGAGGGTGCCTTCAGCTTTTTCAATAATCCATCCACGACGACGAGGGGTGGGGCCATCATTCAAGGCGGGACCGACTCCAGGGTTCTCGGCGGGATTATTTGGATGATCCCAAGGTTGGGTGAAGGGCCACGCCTGATCCTCAACATACATGCTTTCATTCGAAGAAGCCCCTTCCGACTCATCAATCATGGTGGTCCGATTCCACCAGTTCTGGTTATCCGTTGGAGAAGAGGGATCAGGGAAGGGTTGAACCGTCCCCAGAATCTTGTCCCACATATCGGTCTCATAAATCTCATGCGGAACCGGATAATCCAGACCAAATTCCTGAATTTTCTCCACATGCTCTACGAAAGGAATCATATCCTGAATCAAGAGGTCATTCTGGCCAAAATAACGGGCTGACCAGTCTGTAACGGTTGGGTTCAGATAGAGAACCCATTCTTTTGATCCATCTGGGAGCACATGGGGTGTGATATCGGATGAATTAGCCTGGGGGCGATGCACAAACCCCTCATACTTCAATGCAGTATCAGTCCTGGTAACCTGCCGACCAGTGCTGGATATGCGAGTGCGGCGGAAAGGGTCAAGCTGATCCCGACTCAAATCCATCGCAGCCTGATCCCAACCGTTAGCAAATTTAGCTGTGTACCCGTCTGTTTTAGCAATTGTATGCTGACCCGGATAGGCTTTCCGATAGACTCCACGAGTCCGATCCGTCCACTCTCCTAGTGGCCCATCAGAAGAAGAGATGGCACGTTGGGCTACCGCATCCTGAGAGGTAGTTGTAGCGGAGAGCAGGTAGCATATAATAACATGTTGAGAGGCCCCTTTATTCCATTCTAATGTTGCGGCTAAGCACTGAGTGCCCTCTTCAGGCATATCCACATCTGTCCCCTCCGTTGAGGAAGAGTTTGCTGGGAAAGCGACAACATCTTGGTATATCTGGTTATGTCTGGAATCTCGTATAGCAACAACCTTCCGCTCGTAGTCTACCCTAACTACCGTTGCGGAGAAAACTTGATACTGCTCATCTGAACGAGAAGACTGAGAAAGAGGCAGCGGAATAGGTTTTTTAACAAAACTTTTAACAACCATCGTTTAACCCCCACCACTAATAATTTGGCCAATATTTGTTAACGTCTGCCCCAAAGAATCTCCTGTATATGTAGCATTTGTACCAGTCGTATAAGCCGGATTCTGAGTTGCGCCTGTTGGTCTGAGACCCAAAATTGCACCATAAGGAGACCTAGTAAATGTTGCACCCATACTAAGTAATACTCCGCTTAGTGGACCATTTGGTGGGGCATACCCACCAATATCAGTGTTTTGAGGTAGTGTAGAAACTGCATAGGGTCCAACATTGTTGCTGTTAGTGGGTCCAATATACCCTTGTAGAAATACCTGTAATGCATCCACTGAATTTGACCAAGTTTGTAAGGCAGAAGAAGACGAGGACTGAGAGACTGCTGAAGAGGCTCCGGGGGCTCCAGAAACAGTCCCTGATCCATTATTTGGGCTAGACCAGTTAGGGATAGCAAAGTTGGTTTCAGTGACTCCCACATCCCCATCGGAATATGCGAGTTCAAAGTAAGGCACGTTAGTCTTATCAAATCTTTGGAAGGGGAAAGTGGATGTCACCAACGTATCTTGGCTAGATAGAGTATTCTGAACAGTCAGAGGAGGTGTTAATACAGCGAGTTGATATGCAGGAGAGGAGGGAGTGGTTGAAGTGGTTAGCCCCGCAGTTAGAAAAGCAGAAATTGCGATACTTGTCGATGAGGTAGGGGCAACAATCTGACTCTCTGGCCAGCCATCATTGCGAGTAAAAGTGGCCAAGGCATCAGTCAGAGTAGCATAACGCCCCCACGGAAAGGGAGAAATAACCTCATACCCTTTTTCATTGGTGTAGGGCTGAACCATTGTAGTTCGATCAATATAGTTGCCATCTGCAACCTTTGGAGCAGAAAAGATGGTGCCTGTGGCAGCATCCAGCCCACCATTATACCAAGTGTTAGTAGAGTCGGGGGCGGAAGAATTACCACTTTTATTTTTGGGAAAAGGCACCTTTGTACCGTCAGTCCCATTAGGGCCACTTCCCCCGTCATTTTGTATTCTCCAAGTCGGAGTGGAGGTGTTAGCAGGTTGGTCTGTCCATGTCTCATAAATGCCCCCCAATTTCTGGGTAAGGTAATTGTAGACTGCTCTTTGAGTAGAATCAGGTTCCCCACTTGGCACCAAGGGGACGGATGAAATAGTCCCAGATTCAGAGAGAACATTTCCACTATTAGGGTCATACTGAGTGGCGGAAGCAGTAGTAAACGCATGGACTAGATTAGGTTGGGCTGCAAACACTTGAATAGTGGTAGGGGTGTTGACCCCGTTAATTACCTGGGAGGTATTTTGTGTTTGCAGAAACAAAGGGCGTTTTCTTACGAAATTGCAAGTAATGCTCGTAGTGGCCTGACCCCCAACATTATAGCTCATGGCAATCCCAGTTATGTAAGCATATATGTCTTTATGGGGAAAATAGACAGTAAAGCCTAAACGAAGTTCGGGGCGAAGGGGGATTGAGACCGTGTAGGTAGTGAACCCCCGGTTTGCCTTTGCTAACTCCGCAGCACAAAATCCATAGGTCGCTCTCATATCGTTGTGTAAAAAACCTACCGCTTTAGCCGGTTCTTGGCGAACCCCAAACTTCCTCACTAGATTAACATCAGTGAACCTTGAGACTTTAGTGTATTCCGTGGGGGGAGCTATCTGGTACCCAGAGGGATTGTTAAAATTTGCGGTTATTGACATCGAAGTCTTAATAATAGCCGCCTCATCCTCTTGGTAATTTTCAGAGAGGATCTCAGACATATGAATAATAAAAGGATTGGTGTCAGAAGTAATTCCGTCATTGACTAAACTTCCTGATGCTGGGGCTGAAGTGGAATCCCCAACGATTGTGCAATCCAAGTTGTATAGGGGGGGCTTGATTATTATCAACCCATCTACATCCTGATACCCCTCAAAACCCATGATTTCAGTCAGGTAACGAATCCGTTCTAATCGAGAGACTAGCTGGCTTCCAAATAATTTCAAACTTGCCAGAGACATATCAAAACTGTAATTATGGATAAGAGAAATGATAGCTGCATTTTCTTTACACATCTCCGTTTGCTTTTTAAGAACCGAGGGTGCGGCCCCAGAAATTACAGCAATAGAGCTATTCATAAGTGCATTGGTGTCACCAGAGACTACAGGAGAGGATATGGCATTATTGGCGGATGACCAGCCAAATAATCGCACATCTCGGCATAAATCCTGAAGATTTGTGGCCCATTTAGTGGCATACTCCTTGCTAATGGCAAGTTTATCCCTATCTTGATTACTACCAGCTAATTTCTGTTGAAAGGCTTCCTGAAGGAACTCACTAAAGTCAATCCCCCTATGAAAAGTGTCATAAAGAGCCCCATAAATATTCAATGAAGATTGATTAGTCCTAAAGACGGTTAGGAGAGAGTTTGAAGCAGAAATGATAGCGCGATTAAGTTCAATCTGCGTTATTTCGAGAAGACGGCATATCCCCACGATACCAATTGATATCTCAAGACTGGTGGGAGTTTCGGTTAAAGCAACAGACTTTATCAGTCCATTAAATATGCGTCTAAAAACAGTATTACCGTCCGGAGAATAAAAATAACCTTTGGCATAAATACGAACTGCACTCATTATGTCAATAATCGTATTACCCCCAGGAGCCATAAATAGCTGCTTTGAGCCGTTGGGGACAGAGAGGTTGATAGTTCCAGAAGGCATAAATGAGTCAATACTGTAAGAGGTTGAAATAGCAGTGATATAGTCATTAAAGTTAACTGCAACCAAATTCGTAGAGCCCTGACTCAAGTATGGATTATTAATAAACGGAAGGGCATCAATATAAACTACCATGTCGGGGGCAGTTTTGATAATCTCTCGTTCTTGTGCAGTTTGCACAATATTACGAATCTTATTCGAAGCCAAAATGACAGTCGAATGAGAGTGAGAGCGGGGGTCAACAATGACTTCTTGGTCAGACACTTACTACTCCTATGGGTTACCAGCGATAGCCAGGGCAGCACTTGGGGAAGTAGTGGAGTCAGCTTGAGGTGGCGTGGAAATTCCGGCAGAAAGAGGGTTTATTATCTCGCGGGAGTGTCCCCGATACACATTATTTCTAATGGAGGAGAGCCAGGGAGAGCCAGAACCAAATCTTTCTTTCCATGCAATAAATCCTATATCAAATGTGCTATAAAATGGGTTTTCAGCAGACTTAACATGGGTCATATTAGTGAACATCCCACTCCATTTGAAATTCCCGACAGTAATTACCACATCTCCGTGGCTTTTTATCCTTTTTCTGGAGTAATCTGGAGCGTACCAGGCAGGGTTCTGCTCCTCACCTTCAAACCAATAACCATTATTGAGAACTGCATTAGTAAGTTCTGACAAACTACGATAGCTTAAACTATACTCCTCCCACTGGTCTGTTAACCCATTTTGAAAGTAATCTCCAGCAGTCATACCTGTCATGTGCAACTCAACCACATCTTCACCCCAGATACCAAACTGCCATCCACCACGAGCCATACTCTGGCTATCCGCAGTTTGATGAGACACACTGAGTGTGTGTGGATTTATTAAGAATCTGTAAGTATAGTAGGGATCCATATAATTTGCAGTATTTTTGGTACGAGAAGGGATACTCACCGTCACGAAATCAGTAAAAGTGGATTTTGCAAAAGAGATTGCCTCATATGCTGTGGGAACTTGTAAGGCGTCATCCGATCCAGAAGCATTAAGCTGGGGAGGGGGGGCCACAGAAGAGGCAGTCATAGAAACTGGGACTAATCTGGTCTCTCCACGAACGGGGAGGGTGCCAGTCTTAGTGGCGGAGGTCAAATCGAAGTTTGGGGAGTTCCAAATGGGGTTAAGAGAGTCATCTGACATTTTAGTTATCGTCCATGGTTATCCAACAAGCTCCTGACTACCAACCGCACCCGAGGCAGAGAGGGAGTTGGCCGCACCTGTAACTCTAGCATTGAAAGCAGCGTTAGAGGCAGCCTGGGCCGCAGCAGAACTCTGTGTGTAGAACACATAGTTTATCGCTCGTTCTACTTGAAAAATAAAGTCAAATTTCCACTGATAAGGAGAATTGGCATCCATGGTCCAAGTTAGAGATTTGAAGTAGCCCTGGTAGACGTTCCCCTTGAAATTCATGATAACTTGCCCTTTGACCATTACATCATTATTTCTGGCATTTCTCTGAAAAGTATTTGACCCATATTGAGCAGACCATATAGTGGGAGAAAGTTGAGTTCGGTTATTAAAGGGGGAGTCTGAGTCTGTTGCGACAAATCGAGTCACCCCATTATTTTTAAAAAGGCTTAATAATTCAATGAAAGCATCTTGAGCGGCCACACGAAATCTGTGATTATAATACATCCCCCGTAGCTTCTCTAAGGCAATCGGTGAAGCATCTGGACCTGTGTATGGGTAACCGTAGGAATTAGGAGAAGACTGACCATACGCAGATTTATCAATGGAATCTTCAAGAGCATCGGTGTTATTTTCTAGAGACATTATTTCAGTAATGCCATAACGATTCATAAAAAGCCCAGTGCTCCCAGATCCGGTAATAATATCCGGTTCCATCCCCCAGAAGGTCAGGTGGACACCCGATCTGGTGTTGGCTTTATTGATAATATGCTTCATTTGATGAGATACTTGATTAAGGCTGCAATTCAATTTTACCGTCAGGGGGGATTGGTTAGCCAAGGAGTTGGGCAGCATAACTGAAGGCTTAGTGGAATCCAAGCAAACTTGGAATGTAACAGGGGACTTCAAGCGTTTCAGTGTGGGGTTTCCCGTGAATCCAATCTGCCACCATGGAGCATTTGCTAAGTTAGTATATCGGACCAAAGTGTCTAATGCTTGACTCATTTGACCCGTAACATCGGAAGCCGACAAAGAAGATTGGACGGTCTGGGCTGTGGATATCCCTAAGTCTGTATTTGGATTGGTTGGGGTGTTACCCATCAGACCTTACCCCCTTTTCCTGCTTCATAAACAATCTGGCCATCCCCTCTAAGAGGAGCCTGTTCCCCAGCATGACTAGGAACCGTCACTGCCCCGTCCGTGTTGACAGAGGCATCAGCACTAAGTATTGTAGTATTATTTATATGCATGGCCCTAAGTTGTCTATTTACAGCTTTGACACTTTCCCCTCCAGCTATGAGATTACGCTGTTCAGCATACACTTGTGGCCAATCTACCTTTATTCCAGTAGCTCTCCTTCTATCTGCTTCTTCCATGGCTGCCTTAACTGACCCTTCTCCTGATGCACTTGAAGCTAACTGAGCAAGGAGGCGATGGGGTGCATCTTTAAACATTTTATCTGAATAGTCTAAACGAGCACTTTCTATTTTAGTTTGATAAGCCACTGTATCTTGAGGTGTAGCCCCTGGTTTAGCGCCTCTCCATAGGGGCTCGTCAAATTTTTTTTCCTTAAGAAGATTTTCAGATACCCACTTGGCTGTAGCTGGAAACTGTTGATACTTCCCCCAAGCAGCAGAGCCACCCTTATTAGGCAAATTATAAGATTTTGCATCGGGTAGCCCGCTAGATTCACTCTGAGCTATACCTGCTAGGACTTGCTCCCTTGAGGGCATATTTTCATCAAGAACATCCCAGGGCTTAGTCTCTCCCGGTGCCAACCCTTTTTCCATTACAGCAGTAGCTTCGTGAGAGGTGAGTGCTGCCTGCACACTTGACTTTAAATCAGCTACACGCATAGAACTCATCTCATTATTAGCAAGGGGGCCAGAGCGAAGAACTGATGAAATGTCTCTGCGAAGTGCTGAGATTTCATTAGTCCCTGTACGTGAATTTGCGGCTAATCCTTGAGCCTGCTTTATAGTGGAAACTACATCAGCTATCCTCTTTTTATCCTCCCCAGAAGCTTTTTCGGCGGCTTCTTCAAATTGCTTCAACGGTCCCATTTCCATCGGTAGTTCTTTCTGAGCATAATCCGCAGCACTAGTTTTTTGATCAGCAAGTGTTTGCATATCCGTTTTGAAGAAATATCTATTAACAAAATTCACCACCGTTTCGAGTAGGGTGATGATATGCTCAACCAGGGCTTTCAGTGCCTTCTGAATATAATCTAACGGCCCTGTTATATACCTTTGATTCTCTTCTGCGGTATCCTTAGCTGCCTTTGTCTCAGCTTCGGTGATGTTATCGGCTAACCTTTGAGCAGCAAGATCATTAAATACAGCCTGAACTGGTTTCATTTCAGTAATGTCTTTTCCGGCTTTTACATTCTTTGCAATGCTTTCCCACTCTTTGGGGCCTATACTAGAGAATTGAGCCCTGGCAGCTTTTCCTTCTTCAGTAGCGGGGTTCATTTGGGCAGCTTCCTTGATTCCGGCTAGAATCTGGTGTCCAGCTTGCCCAAGTTGAGTGGTGAGGTTTTCCGGATGAACATTAAGATGCTCTGCCACTTTCAAAAATTCAGGGCTTTTCTCTAAACTTTGAACTCTATTGGAGGCCCCAGCCGTAGTGCCCATAAAATCTGATAGCTTGGTGCCTGACGGCATTGCTACTTTGAGTAAAGATAGTTGCTTAGCTATTTTTCCTTGAAGAGTCTCTCCAGTCGTAGCCTCTTGAGTAGCAAGAGCAAGAGCAGAGTGATCCTTCATGGCACCTCTTCCCTTCTTTCGCTCCTTGATAAACCGCTCCATTTCCGCAGTTTCCTCTGGGTGGCCTGGGGTCACTCGGTTCCTTAGTTCTTCATCAGAAATACTCTCCAACTCATTGGTGTCTTTTATTTTTCCCTCTCCAATGAGTTTAGCTCCGGTGGCCTGATAGGTGGCTTGCATACTTTTGGCAAAGCCTAATCTTCCTTTTTCCCCCATGCGCTCATAGGCAAAGATACTCTGCTCATATGTTTTCTTATCACCCTCTAAGCCCTTCACCATCTTAGAGATATCATCTGTGGTAAAAGTGGCATTTTTACCCAAAAGTAGCATCAATCCACATGTAAAATTCAAGGATTTATTCAGTTTATCAAACTGTCCTGTCACATCATCAAGCAACTTCAGATAGGAAACAGTGCTAATCCCAGTTGATTGCACCGCTTTACCAATATGAACGAACATATCCTCTACTTCACCCATAGAGAGGCTAAATTCATGCATGAGCTTCATTGTCAATTGAGTAGATTCAGTGGTATCTAGTCCAATATTTTTCCCAAACATTGCACCATTTCTGATCACTCCGCTGTATATGTTGGATGCACGAGGGGCCGCTAACGCCTGATCAGGGGTCATACCTTGGTTGATCTTCCCATAATTGGTTTGGAGTGCCTGACCCGATTCCACCACAATTTTCATCATATCTGTCATTTTTTCAAAGTCCAGATCATAGTATCGAGCGGCTCCCTTCCCTTGGCCCCCCATGCCAAATCCTCCGGGTTCCAGAGCCTGACTCCAAGCGTTATAATTCTCCCCCATTCGACCACCACCTTGGACGATCCCACCCTTACCAAGTTTGGAGTATATATCTTTATTTCTGTCAAATCCTTGTTGGAATAATTGAAGAAGACCATAGATAGCAGCAGCAGGCCCAGCCATTTGCATAGCTGCACCCCCCAGAACCGAGCCTCCTCCGGCCTCCATCATTCCCATCCCTGCTTTACCTAGGAGTCCCATAGACCCCGATCCTGCGGATGCCAAAGCTCTCTTACCAAGCTGGCGATCCAGGATGCCCATGACCCCAGTCTTGCCAGATAGTTGTCGAACTAATCCAGCCCTAGCTTCTGGAGTTTCAGCATTTCTGTATAACCCTCCTAGCTGAGCAAATCCCTTTTCTCGCCTTATTGTGTCCCCAGAGGTAAATTCCTTATAGGCACTCCCAGCGGCCCGGTTATACTGCCCCGCTCTCGCCTGACCACTTTTGATGGTCTCCTCTTTGATTTGCTTGATCTTCATCTGCATATTGGCCAGATTTCCAAACAAGCCCTTAAACCCAAAATTATCAAGAAGTTTCAATCCTCTCAGGGCTCCGCTGATTCCATCATCAAGGGATTTTCCAAGTTTATGAGCACTGGAGATAGGTTTTGAAAAGTCCATATCATCAAAAGCCTCATTTACCCCACGTGCATTCTTTGCTGCTGCTTTTAGTTTATCACTAACATCCGCAGCCCCAGTAGCCACTGCATCTTCGGCATCACCAATAGAGTTCAGAACCTTATCAATATCTTGGAGTTTCTTCAAATCCCCTGTGTGAAGGGTTTTCAAATCAGTGTATTCTGCCTTAAGATCTCGTAACAGTTTAATGCTTTTTTCCTTATTCTTGATGTCTTCAGCATCCAAGCGATGGATTCTCATTGTCAAAGCATTTAGCTGCTTAAATTTGTCAATCCCATCAGAGACAAAATCGGCTACATGATGAAGGGAGTCCCCCCAATCCTTCAAAACTTTCTCGCTTTTTTCAATAGGATTGTACATTTGGTCAAGAACAGTTTTGAGGTCAGCCGCGACTGATAGATTATCCCCCAAAATAATTTTCATACCCTTGAGTGTCTCAAGAGTCTCCCTACTGATTGCGCTAGCCCTTGCTGCCATTAAGAATCCCTATCGGTATTGGCAATCTCAGAAATTGCTTCCTTATACACTTCCTGTTGAGCATTTTGAATTTCTTGAAGGGCTTGTCCGATAAACCGTTTCTCTACCTCAGTCATAACCTGACTATCAGGTAGGGACTCAAATAATCGGTCCTCAATTTTTTGGCAATGAACCATAAGGATTTTCCACAGAATGTTAACCACTTCTTGCCCCCATCCCATGATGAGATTACGGATCACCACCCGCATGGCCATTTCTTGATTAGTCGTAGGGTCCATAATGAACTCATCCTTACGGGCTTTGAGATCAATTCCATTTACCCAGCTAATTGCACGAGACAAAATCTCAGCCTTGACTCTAGATACCCAGGCATGTCCTTTATATTCTTCAACTGCCAGGAGGGTCTCAATCTCTTCTTCAGTGGGGATGTTAGAAAGGCGAAGCTGAATCTGCTTCCCGCTGGCCCCAAAACTGATCAATTCAGAGGTTTCTTCAATCCCAAACCCTTTTAGATCTGCAATAATATCCTCAAGCGAGAGTTGAGGGGGGGCAGGAATCTGAACTGGGGCTTTCTTGATTTCAGTGATTTGCTTAGTATATTTTCGAGTCATTAAAGCTCCTGGGCTACATCAGAGAGACGGCTACCCTTCTCTTTCAAAATACTTTGTGATTCTTTCTGAACTTGGAGGGGCTTCATCAGATTGACTGGCTAGTTCAGAAATGGACTGTTGCACCACTCCCTGAGATCTGGCACGGATCTCTCGCTCTCTTCGTTTTACTTCAGCATCAGTCACCACTACCAGGGATCCATCATCCTCAAGAGTAGCCAGTTCTGATCTACGCTTTTGTACACGAATCTGAAGTTCCCGTTCTCTCGCTTGTGCTTCATTTACTTGCTTGTTATAGAACTGCTGCATAAGTTGTTCATGTTTATCCCCATGCATCATTCCATCCATCTCACGAAGCAAACCTTGAACTGTGTTATCTTCGTGAGAGTGACCAAACCCATCCTCAAAATGTGGGGCATCGGACTGTAGTTTAGTGTAGTCAACAACCTCTGTCCAAGGTTCAATCTGATCCATTTTCAAAGAGTTGAGTTCACGAACCAATTCTTTTACATACTTATCCGCACTCTTCCCCACCTGGGCACGAACGATAGCACTCAGGTTAAGGCTCTCTTCCAATCGCGTAATAGATCGATTTCTAATAGCAGTAAGCAAAGCCCAGAGGCTAAGATGATTGGAAGGGGCCAGAAGTTTTATACTTTTCCCATCTGGTAGGGTGATTACCTTTTGTTCAAACGTATGGTCATGTTTTGATTCCCATAAAAGTTGGCTAGTCTGAGTGGAACAAAAAGCAGAGATATAGGGGAATAGCGAGATATCTGCAATGTTAGCAGAGTAGATTCGGTGGAGGATAGAATTGATTTCATATATATCTAGGTCATTAACCTCATCCTCAGTAAGAGTAGTGCAATGAGTGAGCACCAACAAGATTTTTTCCTCCTCATTTTCTATCATTCTATCTAAAATTTTGCGCTCTGAGGGTGCTAGAGGTCTGATCCACCCAATTCGTCTCCCATTTAACTTAAGAGGGCGCACCCTAGCCCCTATAGTAATGATTTCTTCCATGGCGGAGGAGACCTTTTCTTTCACCTCAAGTGCTATGTTGGACTGCTTGTATTTCAATTCGCCAAGACTGATTTGGTTCATCAGATCGACGCCAGATGGGATTTCGCTCACCATTCCTCCTGATCCGTGCGGCCTTGTTTGGCCCTATTCATAAAGTTTTCTTCAATTTTCATGGCCCCCGCATAACCAGTTCCGGCCACGATTTTTTGGGCCAACGCCTTTTCATCTTCAACAGCCTGTCGGCCAAACTTCTGCGTTAAGAGTTCTTCCACTTCATCCATTTTCTCATCAGTCTCATTTTCTTCCTCTGCTAGCCCTTGACGATAATCCGCAGCATCCGGGGCCTTCCACCATGGAAGGACTTCAAACATTCGGTGAGGGTCCAGACTTCCTTTGTAGAATTTGTATACGGTCTCCAGAGCCCCCCGAGGGATTGAAGTCAAAACTTTCAGGGACTCTTCGGGAGTTACATCTTTTCCAGATATATTATGAAGTGCGTGAGCGGTGATGGCCAAACGATCAGCCATCTTGTATTTTTCAATCCATTCGCTCACCATAGACATATCTCCCCATCTAAGTCTACGGAAATGAAACACATGGTTCAAAACCTTCATTTCAAGGTCATTTTTAACTTCAGGAAGGGGGGTCATCAAAGCCTCTAAAGGGGTGTACAGAAGTCAAACGGGAAAAGTTCCAATTTTATGTGTTTCAGAGGCTCTTGGAATGGTCAAACCCGCATGAATCCTAGATTCTTGATTCCACTGACCCTGAAATTCCCTATATAACTCCAATAAAAAGAAGAAGGGAATATATACACATATTATTTATTCTTTTCTTGTAAGGTTCTCTCAAGGATGGGGAAGAAGTTTTGCTCACGGAACCTTCAGAAGGAATTGACTTCGAGTATCATCATGAGATGAAGCAGCTTTCCAGGACTACCCTTTTGATCACCCCAGGCACCCTTCCGGCTCTGCCGGAACCAGCCGGGTACTTTCGCAAGGGCGAGAAGTTCTTCTGGTACCAGTCCCCCGCGAGTGGAATCAAATGCGAAGGTGACTGGCTTCATGATCGCCGGAGCGGATTCCAAAGCTGCCAGTCTGGTGGTATTCTTCCTGGCCTTCGCCAGGAGACAGACTACCGGGATGAGAATGGAGTCGTAGTGTTCCAGGCCCCATTTGATGAGTCGGATTACTCTGAGCAAACCCTGCGGCTTCGCAAGCTGGTCAAACTTCCGCCAGAGGCATCTGACACCTTGCTTCCTCATTTCAAAGCCTATCAGGTGGTATGGAATCGACTCGTTCATCTGGATCGTTCAGGAACTCTCATAAAAGCTAATACTGGAGACCCCTGTGAGCGAAAGGTTCGGCGGGATTATGTAAATCGTCGCAGCCAAGCGTCTAATCCGTTGAGGCTGAAGACTTGGAGAAGAGTAAACTCACTCCCCGTCACTGCCGAAATTCGGGTAGAACTCAAGCGGATGCTTCACTTAGACTGGCGACTCGTCATATCCATGCGTCTTCTTAGGCGAGGGAATACAGTGTGGCTAGCCTACACCCACAAGGAAGTTCGGGTTCACGAGGTGAATTTGAACCGCCGCAGCATCAACTCCTGCCGGGATCCTAGGTTGTGTGACATGGGTATCTGCTTCAGTCCCAATGGGATGGCTGTACAGATTCAAAACCCCACGGAAGATCGACGGGGGAGTTTTATCCCCAAGGAAAAACTTACAAAGCAATACATTAATCAACTTGTAGCCCAGATGGTGGGAAAGATCAGGGTCGTAGCACTGGATCCGGTTTGCCCCGCTAATTTGTGCAACATTAAGACTTACCTAACACGTAAGCTCAGAACCCTACAGGCGGAAGGTGCCATAGAGTTCCGATCACCCAAGCTGGTCTCCTTGGGTGCGAGATACAAGGACTGTCCTCAGCATCACCCGCTCCACCTACACGTGTGGCAGAGGAGCCTGATCAAGGAATGGTTTGACTACTCGTTAATCTTGGGACTAACTGGAAGGCCCCTGATGGTTCGGGAGGTAAATGGAACTCTGATCGGAGGAGACAGCCGACAGGTTATAAACCCGCTTACCCGAGCGAACCACGCCATCCAAACTGCTTTGGCTAAGATGGACTTGTGGCATGGAGCCACCTTTCTTCGTAGTAAAAGCTGGCAAAGAGTGCGATCAGCGTTCTACCGTCAACAATGTAAACTCCAATCAAAAGAAGAAAAACATCATGAGGATATGTAGCCTTGTTCCTCAACCTGAGTGTTACCGCATCCCCCTCCGGGGGTAACACCATACCCCAACTTGGACTTGCCGCCTAGTCTAGCTATGAGAAGGCCGCTCTACACCACGCAAGACCCGCAATACCTACCGTAACACTAGAAGAAATACCAAAAATTGGCTCCCAACAGGGGGTAGAGTGAGTATTATCTAGGTATGCCACAAGACTTGAACCTGATCTGCAACGAAGATATCCGCATCGACAAAGGGATGTTGGAGGACTACAGCTTTTTTCATTTTCAGGAACTTGTTGCATTTCCAAAAATGAACGACTTGATCTTCAGAAGTCGGCTCTTTTCTACCGCTTGGCTATCACGCAAAGAGATACTTCAAAAAATTCAAAAATTCTTTTTTGAGGGTAACCGGTTAGGTCAGTCCCTAAACAAAAAAGAGTTGTCTCTGGAGCGTGATTACCATATCCTGTTTGACCCCAAAGAACAACTTGATTTACTCCTGGCTGAGGAAGCAGATTTCCTTCCCCGAAACCAGACTCACAGAGGCCACGAAGACTATGCCCTTTTGGCTGAGTTAGCTAGACTGCAAACCAGGGAAGCTCTTCCCGAAGAAGGGGAGCAGCTATTCAAGGCCACCAATCTTGCTCTCAGTAGAAAGACGCCAAAAATTTCCTCAATTTGGTTGTCTTGTCAATTGATGAGTGAAAAAGGGCTGTATATTGGCCCTCAGTTCTATGCTCCCAATGTCAAATCCGCTGAAGCATTTGCGGGGATTGTGGATGCGGCCTTGGCTCAAGAGACTCCCCTGACTGACAAGAAAGTAGTGGGGCTATATGCCCTTGGATTCCTGCCCCCTGATCCTACACTCATGACCAAAAAGGCTATTGATGAGGAGTTTCTGTTGGTGGAGAAAATCATAACCACTAAACGAGCCCAGATGGCACCGAGCGAAGAGCTTAACGAGCCTAGTTGGAATCCTGAGAATACTACAACCGAAGAACTTTGATGCAGAGAATGTTTTTTGCATTTCTACATCACTGGGGTTAACCCAGTATTTGTAATTTAGGAGCGGTGCGTGATCGACAAGATTTTGACCTATCAGGAACTCTATGATGAATACCTCACAAGCAAAGGATCAAATGTAAATAGTGCATCTGCCTCACTTAAGAGTGAAGCGAACGCCTATGCCAAATGCTACGAGTGGTATATTGAGAAGATGAAGGTTTTACCAGAAAATGCAACTTTGGCTTCTCGTATTTGGGTAGATAAATATGCCCTTCATACTCAAACTGGAGAATGCTGTGAGCAAACTCCTGCGGAAATGTGGGATCGCATTTCCATAGTTTTGGCAAATGAAGAAATGAAAAGCCCTTCCAACACCAAGGAGTTTTCCTATTGGAAAGATAAGTTTTATGGTGTGCTGGACGGGTGGAAATACTCCCCACAGGGCTCAGGGCTGTTTGCGTTGGGGAACCCCTACGTGAAGGCCAGCAGTTCAAATTGCTTCACCCTGCCCCCACCGGAGGACAATCTGGAGTCCATCTTTGATACGGCCAAGAACATGGCTCGAATCTTTGCGTTCCGAGGTGGGGAGGGGCACGATATCAGCAATCTTCGACCCCGAGGAGCAGCTACAAATAATGCGGCCCGATCCTCTACGGGTGCGGCCAGCTTCATGGATTTTTACTCGTATGTGACAGGAATGATTGGACAATCAGGCCGTAGAGGGGCGAACCTTCAGACCATGAGGATCAGTCACCCTGACATTGAGCTTTTCATTGAAGAGAAATCAGATATGAGGAAGCAACCATTCTTTGAGGAATTGGCTGGGGTAGGAATCAACATCAATGACTACAAATGGGCAGCCATAGCTGATCGCCTCAAGTCAACAAGCCACTCCAATGTGTCGGTTCGGATCAACGATAAGTTCATGAAAGCCGTCAAGGAAGATGGGGAATACGAACTTTGGTTTGAGTTCAAAGATAACGCCTATCCTCGAATCTCTAGAATGATTCAAGCCCGAGTCTTATGGGACAAGTTGATGCATCATGCTTGGAGTTCGGCGGAACCAGGGATCCTCAACTGGGATCACATTATTCGTGAATCACCAGCGGATCAATACACAAACCTCCCTGAGATAGAGTTCACTGATCCGGCAACCGGAGAAACTAAGTGGGTCAGCTATTCATTTGAAACGGTGGGATTGAACCCATGCCTTACTGGTGACACCTGGATACTCACAGACGAGGGAGCTAGGCAGATTAAAGATTTGATAGGTGTTCCCCACCTCACCACCCTTGATGGTGAGCGGTTCTCAGCCACAGGATTTTGGTCCACTGGGGTCAAACCTGTGTTTAAAATCTCAACTAATCGAGGACACTCTGTTAAAGCTACGGCAAACCACAAGTTTCTGACCAAGCGCGGATGGGTAGAGGTGCAGGATCTTCAACTCAAGGATGAACTCCTCCTAAGTCAAAACAATAACCAGCTTGAGTGGGAGGGGGAGGGAGGCACCTTTGAAAATGGGTACCTAGTGGGCTCCTTGCTAGGTGATGGACATTATCTTACCTCCAGTAAGTCTGCTATTTTAGGGTTCTGGGGAGACGGAAAGCAGACGGCACAAAAGGCCATTGATTTTATTAAACTCCTCCCACCCCTATCAGAGAAGCCCCCCATACCTTTTGGATCAAAAATCAATTTAGACCCCGTGGGGGACCGAATTTACATCAGGTCTGCCCAGCTATTTGACCTCTGTCAAAGGTATCTTGAGTTTCCCACCAAGAAACCCCTAGATAGCGTCGAACGCGCAAGTTCTGATTTTACCAGGGGCTTCTTGTCTGGTCTTTTTGATGCTGATGGAACCGTGTTGGTTAGCTTACAGAAGGGTAGTTCTGTTAGACTTAATCAGTCTAATGTCCCCCTACTCCAGCTTGTCCAGAGGCTCCTAGCTCGTCTAGGTATTAACTCCTCCATATATGAGAATCGACATAAGGCAGAATTTCGTGAGATGCCCCTCAATGATGGGACCGGTGCCTCACAGCCTTACTGGTGCAAAGCTAATCATGAGTTGATAATCTCTCGAAGCAGTATCGCTGTGTTTAGTGACCGAGTTGGGTTTCTTCAAGACAGCAAGGCCGAGAAATTAGCATCAATCCTGTTCTCTCGTAAGCGTAGCCCATATAAAGACTGCATTACCACTAAGGTGATATCTATTGAGCCTGCTGGAGAGGAAGAGGTATTTGATTGTACGGTTGAAGGCCCTCATGCATTTGATGCTAATGGCCTAGTGTCCCACAATTGTGCTGAAGAAACCTTGAGTGCATTCGACTCATGTAATCTGGGTCTATTCCTTCTCCCCGCTTTTGTGAAGAATCCGTACACTCCAGAGGCTAGCTTTGATTTTGAGGCTTATGGAGAAGTCATTGCCATGGGGGTTAGGGCTCAAGATAATATCAAGTCCTGGGATCTGCCAATCCTTCCACTTGAGGGCAACCGCATTGCTGGAGTGCTGGGTCGGCGTATTTCTGTGGGCAACACGGGATTGGCTGATGCGTTGGCTATGTTGGGACTCCGTTACGACACGGACGAGGCAATTCAGATGGCTGAGTCTATCTATGACTTCTTGGCGAATGCTGCCTATCAGACTTCTGCTCGTTTGGCTGAAGAAAAGGGTAGCTTCCAGATTTTTGACTGGGAACGCCACAAGAAAAGTCCTTTCATTCAGCGTCTGAGTAAAGAAACTCAGAAACTAATCCGAACCAAGGGTCTCCGGAATATTGGTCTTCTGACTCAATCTCCTGCCGGTTCTCTGAGCATCGAGATGCGGAATTGCACCTCTGGGATTGAACCACTCTTCCTAGCAGCAATGAGCCGCAGCGTAAAGGTTCCAGGATCCGGAGATACGGTGCAGTATATCGTCTATCACCAGGGTATCCAGGATGCACTGAACATTAATCCTGATTTTGACAAATCTATCTATGTGGAGGCCAACTCCATTGACTATCACAAGCGGATCAAGATGCAGGCTGCAATTCAGCGACACATTGATCACAGTATTAGTTCCACTGTCAATCTACCAAATGATGCCACCGTTGAGGATGTGAGTCAGCTTTACATGGAAGCCTTTGATAGTGGTCTTAAGGGGATCACGGTCTACCGAGATGGGTGCCGAACTGGTGTGTTGAACAGCATCAAAAAGGAAGCGGCAGAGCCAGTAGTTCGAAGAGAACGGCCCAAGACGACTGATATCAAAATCCACAAGGTCAAGTACCGCAACCTCAATTACATGGTCCTGGTGGGACTGGCAGATGGGAAGCCGATTGAAGTCTTTGGGGGTCTCGAAGATGGACTCAGCCTTCCTACCAAGTACCAGTCGGCCACTCTGACTAAGAAATCCAGGGGGCACTACAGTCTTGTCGTTCAGCTTTCAGATGACCCTGAAGATGTATTGAAGGTCAATAATGTTTCGGCCCGATTCCCCGCTGAAGATATCATGACTATCACCCGTCTGATCAGTTTGAGCATGAGGAATGGAGTTCCGGTCAGTGAAATCACAGATCAGCTTCAGAAGTCAGCCGGAGGAATGTTCGACGCTCCCGCCATTTTTGCCAGAGTGTTGAAGAACTATCTGGAAGATGAGGATCTGGTTCGAATGGCCGCTTCAAAGACATGCCCTCAGTGTGGTGGGGATATTGAAATCCGCCGCGAATC
>Ga0181534_10000559_pt1 | contig 25883 bp, 21 predicted proteins | sample PEATcosm2014_Bin_37_FD_119758 | JGI IMG/M metagenome (GOLD analysis project Ga0181534, IMG submission 119758) | Peatland microbial communities from MTU Mesocosm Facility, Houghton, MI, USA - PEATcosm2014_Bin17_10_metaG | ecosystem: Environmental > Terrestrial > Soil > Wetlands > Peat | place...
AGCACCCAGACCAGCAGATAAAGCACAAAGAGACGCCCTCGCGTTCCCTCGCTCAGCGAGTTGCCGCGCTTGATCGAGTCCCATACGCCGCGCTGCTCGACGATACTGGCCGGGAAAGCGAGGCACAGCCGGATCACGGCCATGACCAGATAGACGGCCACGGCAACAAAGAGAAGAAAAAACAGAAAGCCAAAGAAGATGCTTGCGCCGCTCCCCGCGCCGGCAAAGGCCATGGTGATTGGGAGTAGCATGAGAAGCAAAAACGATGCGGCGACGGGGATGCCCCAGGTAATGAATCCCTGCAGCAGATAAAGCCCGATATAGCGCCATCCGCGCGGCCATGCGGCTTTATATGCGCCGCGGATTGAGATGCTGCCGCCGGAATGAGCCGCCGCGGCGGCGTGATTCATTGCCGCCGTGCCCAGTACAGAAGCTGCCGCAAGGGCGCAAAGAGTAACCATCGCAAGCAGAACGAGGAATACCCCGGCGAGAAGGACGGCTGCGGGGCTGCTTGAGCTTGAGCCGGAACTGCTTCTACTCGCCCATGCAAAAAAGAGAGCGATACCGCCAACGATAACCAGCAGCGTGCCAGTTGGGATTGTCTCGATGCCGAAGAAGACGAGAAAACGCGAACGGTAGATCTGAACCGTGCGGTCAAGAATCTCGCCCAGGTCAAGCGGGCGCAACGGCTCACTCATGCGCGCTCCCGGATTGGGGAGCAGGCTCAATCAGGGCATCCTGCGCCGGAGCGGATGCAAGGGGCAGCGTTTGCATCGAAATCGGCTGACCGGCCTGCGCGGTGAAACTCGTCTCCGGCGCGGGCACAGTCAGGCCCGCGGCCTGCATCATCCACTCAATGTCGAATCCCTCCTTGCGGATGCGCTGATCGTAGTAAAAAAGAGTGATTCCTGCGGCCAGAATGGGACCGACAAAGGCATTGGTAAAGAAACCGATGACCTGCGACAGCGCTTCCATCCAAGCGGGCACATCGTAGGGGTGTTTGAAGGCTGCGATCATAAAGAATATCTGCGTAATCATCACCAGGCCTATCTCGATGATGAAGACCAGCAGCCAGAGGATGAAGATTCTTCCGCGCGATTCCTTGGTCAAATGGATGCTGCGCTTGAGGGCCTGGCGGGCCGTCAGGTTTTCAACCACGCAGGCCGGAACCGCAAGGGCGTAGCGCAAGGCCATGAAGACGCCAACGATAAACGCGGGGATAAGCAGCAGAAAGCAGAGAATCATCATCCCGATGCCGACGAAGAATGCAGTCGTGGGTTCGTTCCCAGCTCCTGTGGGCGCTGCTTCAGGGTGGAGCAAGATATTTCCAAAGCCGGCAAGGATCATCGCAACCACGATCAGCGTATAAAGCAGGATTGCCGGACCCCAGGCAAAAAAGGTCTTCAGGGTCATCAGCCACAGGTAGCGCCAAAAACGCGGCAGAACGCTGGCATACGCAGAACGGATTGTCGCCGGTTCCCCCAAGTTCAACCACGCAACAGCGCGGGTGGTCGCGGCAACCGGAACGGCGCCGAAGAGAAAGATAACCAGATAAATAACAAGAATAAATATCCAGTTCAGAGCCTGAACCATGCTGTTCATGTGGGCCGCGCGCATTATTGCCTCGACGCCTACCTTGCAAAGCCCCAGGAATAGCAAAAGACCGGCATATACGGCAGCGATTCCGTAAAAAAGCAGGAAGTTGGTACGGTAAAGGTGCGCTGTGCGATCGAGGACTTCGCCGAGAGAAAGGGGACGCAGATTGGTTTCCATGAAAGATTCCTTATTGTCCGGGAGGGATGGCGCTTGGCCGGATGTTAGCACACAGGGGAATAGACGCGCAGTGGGGTTGGTGGCGCTCAGGAGCGCTGCCTGTGGCAGATATTGATTAAGTAGTAATAAAAACAGCGGCTGTGAGGCGGGGTTCTACTCCAATTGCTGAACCGGCGTTCCTTCGGGAACCTTAGCCGTGAACTGGTCGTCGGTGAGTGTCATATTTTCGACGACTTTTTCAACTGTGAGAACAATCTGATACTCCTCGAGCGGACGCATGATGGTCACTTTGGCTGGATATTTGCTGCCGCCGAAATCCTGATAATTCTCATAGAGGACCTGCGTTTCAAGATTGCCGTCCGCATCGTAGATGTCCTGCTGATAGGGCAGCAGATCATCGCGATGGAAGCGCACCACACGCACCGGCTCCAGCTCCTGGCTGCCCGGCTTGCGCCGGCTGATGCTCAGAATGTACTGAGGCACTGAGAAAATATTCTTGCGCTTATCGTCCTCATTCGTGACAGTCTCGGCCGTGACCTGATAGAGATCGTCCGGCTCCAATCCGCGCACCATCATCGCGTCAAAAAAGAAGCCCGGGCGCAGGTTTTCCACCTGGTTTGCGGATTTTTTGTGCAGCGCGTTCGGCCCCTTGATGGCCTTGCTCTTCGACGGGATGTAAAGTGTGAAGTCCTTGCCATCGCTGGCCATATCAAAGAGGCAGGTGCCGATGACCGGAACCCTGCCGTAGACGCGCAGCAATCCCGGCTTACGCATCAGGATGAGACCACGGAAGCTGGTGTAATCGGTTTCCAGTCCCTCCTTAGTCTTCAATTTACTGGCCTTGATATCAACCGTGGCGTTCAGGGTTTGAAGAGCCGCCCAGCGCTGGTTGAGTTTCCCGACAAGTTCATCCGCCGCGACCGTCTGAGTTACCAGCGGAGCTTTGGGAATCGGCAGCCTGCGGGTAGTGAAGTAACAGCCGGTAAGCAGAACCGGCAACGCCGACGCGCCCAAAAGCAAAACGATGCGAAGCATCTTCATCGCCCACCTGCCTGCTTCACCGCATGGCGGTAGTCGGCCACGTTGCGGTTGTGCTCGTCGAGCGTGGCGGCAAAGTGTGACGCCCCTTGGGCATTGGCTCCGGCGGCCACAAAGTAAAGATAGTCGGTGTGGGCCGGCTCCATGGCCGCGCGCAGAGATTTAACTCCTGGATTGGCGACCGGACCGGGCGGCAATCCGGCATGAAGATAGGTGTTGTAGGGTGTATCGAGCTTCAAATCGCTCTTGTAAATTGCGCCGCGCCACTTACCTGCAAGTTCGAGTCCGTAGATAACGGAAGGATCAGTCCCCAGCGGTATTTTTTTCGCTAGCCGATTTTCGAAGACGCTTGCTACCAGCGGACGCTCTGCGTCCACCGCCGTCTCCCGCTCAACTAACGAAGCCATCGTCACCACTTTGTGAATATCCCCACTTAATCCTAATTGCTCGGCCTTGGCCCGGAAGCGCCGCACCATGGTAGCGTAAATCTGCGCGGGCGTGGTCTTGTGCGGAAAGAGATAGGTATCCGGGAAAAGGAAGCCTTCCAGGCTCCTGGCCTTCGGATCGAGATCCGCCACAAGTCCTTTTTGACTTACCGCCGCATTGAGAAAAATCTGCCGGTCACCGAGTCCCGCTTGCTCCAGCCTTGCCGCAACCTCAAAGATGCTTGCGCCCTCGGGAATGGTCACCGCCTTGGTGTAGACATCGCCGCGCGCGATGCGGGCATAGACTTCGACAAGCGTTGCATCGCCCTCAAATCTGTATTCGCCGGCCTTGAGCTTGCCGCGCTTGATCCAGCGCAGCAGCACAAAGGCGTATTGGTTCCGGATTACGCCTGCATCTGCGAGTTGCGTCGCGATCTGCACCGTTGACGAACCCGGCGGCAACTCCACAAAAGTTTCGCTCTGCGGCCCGTAGGGCACAAGAAGCAGCCATGCTACCGCCGCCCCTGCAGCCACGACAAGAAGCAACAGCACCAGCGCAAACGCCGCGCCGGCCCCTGATTTTTTCCTGCTCTTCTGGCGGCGGCGCACCATTGGTCGCGGTTGTGTCCTCTCGAAAGATGATGCGGCAACCCGCCGCGACTCATCTTTTGATTGTATCGGGTGACAGGCCGTAGAAGCCGGTTGCGGGCGGCCACTGCCTGAATCCACAGCCTCTCTGGTGAATTCCACACCGGAATCAAGATACGGTTCAATAGCTCTTATGGTTCAACTGTTCAGCATTCGCGACCTTGAGATCGGGGGCGGCGGTCGTGGCTGACCGATTTTTGCTACTCTAGTTCCAGTGCCTTAGGAGTCCTTGTCATGGATATCAATTCCCCGTTCTTTATCGTTCCCTTGATCGTCACCATCTTCTTCGCGGCGATTTTTTTTGGCGCCAGCACCAAGGAAGACGGTCACGAAAGCCACTAGAAAAGTCACGGTCCTGTGACCGTTGACGGCTGCGCCTTATCCGGCGTGGAGGGCGTTTGTGCCGGTGCCGGAGCCAGTGGCGGAGCGGTTTGCGGCAATGCGGCTTGTGAAGCAGCCGCTGGAGTGATAGCCAGCGTCAGGGTCTGCACCGTCTGCGGGTCGTCCCGCAGCTTGAGATAAAGCAATCCATTTACAGGATGAGGAACCGCCAACTGGGTTCCAGTAAAGTCCAGCGCTACATCCGTGGGGCTGTCGAACTCGGGCGTCGCGGAGATAGATGCAGCAAGGAAAAGATTGCTACCCGTCAATGTACAGGGCTTGGTGACGGTGTGCGGGCAGCGCAGTTCCTTGAATCCCGGCAGCCGCACTAGCGTTCCCAGCGGGAGCCAGCTCCCGGCTACCCCATCGGCAGAGACGGCGCGGGCCTGAATCGGCCCGAAGGCTGAAGCGCCGAAGCGGGCCAGCGGCTCGACAACGCCCAGCGCGGTTTTCGCGTCTTCCAGCATCAGGCTATTGTCGGCGAGGGAGAGCACAGTGTGAAAGCTGCCATCGGTCGCGGCCACTTCCACCTTTTCGGTGCGGGGAAAATTCCTGGGCATGCGCGCCTTGAGGAAGAAAACGAGCCGGCCTTCCAGAGGCAGGTCATCCGCGCTGCTCAGATGCACGGGCGAGGGCGGGGCCGAGGCGTCGTCCTGCGCGCCCTTGCTCAACAGCTCTATCTGCGGTCGCGGCGGCTCCACAGTGACGGGCGTCTTCAACTGGCGGCCATCGCGCAATTCCACGGTTGCAGTGGAGGGTTTGCCCGGTTGCAGGCCGGATGTATCGCTCTCCGCGCGCAGCGTCAATTGGTCAAAATCATCAATTCTCTTCAACTCCGCGGGATTCAACGTGACGCCATCCACAATCGCCTGGGCAACTTCGTCGAGCCGGGTTCCCTTGAGCTGCGCCTCGCTGTCTCCGGCGTTCAGCGTCAGCTTTTCAAGCGACGCTGCTTCCGCGTACGCCTTCAATGCGATGCTATCCGGCTTTTCGACTCCAAATTGATGGATCAGCAGCGTCAGCGGGCCGGGAGCAACATCCTTCATCGGCACGGAAACTTCCAACTGCTCCGGCTTGGGAGACTTCCAGGTGATCTTCAGTGACGCGCCGGCCGCCTGCAACTCGACTTTATCGACGCAGAGCGTACTTTCGTCTTCAAGGTGCAGGGTGTCTTCGCGTCCTACCACCAGCGCGGATTGATCGCCCGCAGCCAATGTCCAGTTGCCGGACTGTGCAGCGCGCAGGCGGAAGCGCGGCCCTTCCCACTGATCAAAGCCCCACTGTCCGTGCAGCGTGGCGGTCCACTCGCCCGCGTGCAGCGTGGGCACTGAGCCGGTCAGGACGAGGCCACCCTGCGAGGCATCTGCCTTTACCGGTAAGTCGATCGGCGCGGTCTTCGGTTCGGCAGCCTTTGCTCCGCCATCCTTTACTTCGCTGCTCTTGGGTTCCAGGCGCAGGCTCAGCTCATGCCCCAGTTGTGTGGCAAAAACCAGAGGCGCGCCGTCGGCTGCCAGAACAAGATTCGGCTTTCCGGCGCAAAAAATCTCCGTGGGATTAACTGGGTGCAGCGGAGGCATCTTTGCCGCCGCGATGGGCGGCAAAGCTACCACGACGACGGATTTCGGATCACGGAAGGAGGGCGGCACACTGAGACGCAGGTTGAGCGTGTCCTTGGTGGGCAAGGCGAGCGCCGGAATGTATTGGAAGTGCGCGGTGCGCAGCGAGGAAAGAATCTTCGCCGTATCTACGATTGCGCCGACATACGGGCTGTAGGCGCCTGCTCCGCCCATGGTCGAGTAGCTGATCTGGTTCATCAGGTCCGCGGTGGAACCGTTGGCGATTTGCGCCACGAGCGACTGAGCGTTGGCGTCGTCCAGCACCAGGCCATCGGTATGCTGCACCAGGCAGGGGGCCTGCTGGTCGCTGGGCTTGTCAAAGCACTGCTGGTCGAGCTTGATGCCCAGTGTACGGGCCGCCTGTTCGGCGCGGGGTTTCAGCAGGGCGGGGTCGGTCTGCGATGTAACGTGAACCTCATTCAGATAAGCATCCAGCCGCATCCGATCCCAGCTGGCAGCCTGCAGATCCTGGGTAGCGCGCACGAATGCGCCGGGACGTCCGCGCACGGCGGCGCGCAAGGTGCTGAAGTCGCCGCCCGTCTCGGGAGCAAGAAAGAAAAGCGCCTGCTGCGCCTCGTCTGGAACGGTGACGAAGACTCCTTCTTCATGCGCCTCCCGGCTCCAGGTTTCCACGCGGGTAAACCACTCCGGCGGCGGGGGGTTGGTGGCTCCGCGCAGAAACGCGACGATGAGAATGTAATGCGCCGATTGGCTTTCGGGAAAATCAGGATGGATCCAGAGCCGGTCGCCGGCCAACAGGTTGGGAACTTCGGAGATGGGCAGCGTACTATCGCCGCGCTTGACGTGGACATCTACTTTTGGACCGGAGAGATCGAAGGCCGGACTCTCGGCGTACAACGATTTATTAGCAAAAAGTGTAATCAAAATGAGGAGAAAACGGCGCATATCTTCATTGTACGAAGACGAGCGCGGGGGGAAATTAGCTTCAGTTCCCAGCTATTTCGGGAAAGGGACGCGCAGCGGGAATTTCGAGTCTCATGCGAGATGAAATACAGGCGCGTATCGGAGTGCAGCGTTGGCGGGGCAAAATATGGGCTATAATTGGCGCATAGCTTGGAACAGAGGGATTAGCTGGAGTCTTTCTCAAATCCCTGTAGGGTAGAAAACAAGCGCGTGATGGCTTTCCGAGATGAAGGCTTATTGATAGCGATGGTTCGCCTACAGCCATTTGAGAGATGCGAAAGGCCAAAAGGCCCAAAAAAAGGGACGGATAGCCACAAACAATCCTACTGCCATGGCGCAGGCTTTTAATACTATCGCAGTACTTCATTTACCCGTCATGCGTTGCAACCTTACTCCCTGAAGCCGGCCTGGGGCCTATGGAGCGGGTGCAACCTTGATCAGTGAAGAGTACGCATTTCGGAGAAGAAAAAATGAAATTGGCAAAGGCCGCGCAAAGCGGCGTAGATTTGAGCAATTTGACTATTCCCGATGCGGAAGAGGTCATTGAAGAAGCCTTGAATGAAATGGCTTTTTCTTCCGATCCCGGCTTGGCGCGGGCGTTGAATTTTCTGGCCCCTCCGGGGTATCAGGCCATCGTAGAACTTTGCGGCGAAAATGGCCGCAGCAAGCGCCGCAATGCGCCCGCCACAAGCTGGTCACCCGAAGAAGACGAGGTACGTATCTACTTCGAGCGTGTAGAAGACGGCGAATCCGCTCCGCGCCCTATCCGCGGCGCTTCCCGCAATATCGAATCAGGCTATGATTCCGACGATGACGGACAGGAGGCTCTCATTCCCGCCGACATCGACGCCCGCGTCAAGGAACTCTGCGCCGCCCTCGCTGAAGCCGAGCGTGGCGGCCATGCATTTATTGCTCTCAAATGGTTCCGCGATTCCTTCTTGCCGCGCAAAGCTTTCCGCTGGAACCAGCATCCGGAGTCGCGCCAGGCGGTGCTGGCCGAGGCTATCCAGCGTGGCGTCGTGCTTACCAGCAAGATCGCCAACCCTAAAACCCCTGCTTATCCCACTACCACCATCCGCCTCAACCGCGCCGAGGCGGGCATCCCCGAAGAGACGCAGCGATTCCACCCTGTCGCTTCGAACGGCGAGTCCATCGCCGAGGCCATCGAGGCTGAACGGGGGAACCAGTGAGCTGCTATTTCCTGGAATCAACCGCGTTTGCCAAACTTTTTGTACAGGAACCGGGTACCGATGCGCTGATCCACTTGATGGAAGCCGTTGAGGATAACCGCAAGCTGATCTCCGCCTCCACGCCCTTGGAGGTTTACGCGGCCATCCGCAGGCGTGAGCGCAGTGGCGCTGTATCGGCGGAAAATGCCTCCGCTGCTCTCGACAGCCTGCGTCTGGAGTCGGCCCGCATGGTGCAGCAGCCGCTGAATCCGGCGGTGCTTGAGGCCGCCCGGCAACTGCTTGACCGCACTACGCTGCGCTGGCCGGACACGCTGCAACTGGGCGCCGCCGAGGTGGCCCGCGAGATGTTCCAAGGCACGGAGATCATCTTTGTCTCCGCTTCGGCGCAATTGCTGGAAGCAGCCAAGGCAGAGGGCTTCAACATACTCGACCCGGCCAAGGAAGCAGCATAGAGAGTTGGTTGCAACAGGCCCGAGAGGTTCCATCAATGGGGCCAAATATCTTCAATCTCACGCCTAGAACCTGTCTCATCAACCAAATTCTTTGACTCGCGAAGTGCATTCAACCCGCTTTGATGCGGGTCTCACAGTCGGCAAATTTGCAGAGTGCTATTTACGAGACAGGTTGTAATCATTTTGTTGAATCCGTTCAATGCCATGATTATGGCGGGCAATTCAAGTCAATATTTCAGACGCGAAAATCCATGTGTACCTATGGCGTCTCGATGAGGAGGTCAATTCTACTTCCTTCAAGAAAGATCGGGACGCTTCATTCTTCTCGGCGGTCCAATCGCCGGTGAATGATTTTCATACGTTGATTGTGCAAACAGCCACTCATTCTCCCGCAGGCGCAATCTTCGCACCACTGATCGTATTTCTTGGATTTTAGTGTAGACTGCCTGTTGCTATTCATGCCTTTCTCCTCAAGAAAGATTCATCTTCTGCAACCCCATATGGGCAATGAAATGCGCTCGTCGCGCGAGAATAAGATTGACACTCTCCGGGAGTTCGGGCAGCATATGTATACGTATTCTTCCCAAGGAATACGCTTCCCTATTAACTCCCCGCCAGAGGGATGCGCAGATGACCCGGTTGCTTGATGCCGCGTTTTCCTCTATCTAGCTGCAATCATCTACATGCCAGATCCCTTCCCCTTTGAAGCTCTGGCATCGAAAGATGCACCCCCCGCAGCGAATCACCTCATCGCCTCTGGTTAGTTCCTGCTTATTGATTGATAGTCCGTGGATTATTCCTGCCTCTGGTGCGCATGAATATTACGGGGTCCAAGCACTGCGTTCGCGCAGATGCAAGTCCCTGTGCGCTTCAATGTGGGTCAGTAAGCCGGCCCAGGACACGCTTCACTTTCCCCAGGAAGTCTTAGTAAGGAGGAATTATGAACAAGATAGAAAAGCTCGCAGCCGTAGTCGCTTCGGTGGCATTTTTCTTCACCGGAACAGCCTTTGCCCAAACCGATCCCGGAGTGCAGAGCGCCAGCCGCGGCACTGGTGCAACGCTCATTTCATCCAAGGACAGGACCGGCTTTGTCACCTTTTTCAAAGATGGCTTTGCTCGCTTCCAAGCGGTAGAAACCGTTTCTGTCGGGGCGAATGTCGGCTTGGGTCCCCGCTTCAACTCGAATAGCTGCAGCTCCTGCCACGCGCAACCGACCGTCGGTGGATCAGGCGCCGCGGTCAATCCCCAGTTCACCTTCACCAACAAAAGCGATGGGATAACGCCGGGCCCAATTGCTGCAGGCAACACCACTCCCTCTTTCATCACCGAAAACGGTCCTACCCGTGAAGCCCGTTTCCCGTTCTTCTTCAACCACAATGGCACTGTTGACACCAGCGCTCCCAATGGCGGGGTGGAAGATCTCTTTACTGTTGCCGGCCGCTCTGACAGGGGCACCTGCACCAGCCTGACACAGCCCAATTTCAATGCCGCCGAGGAGGCAAACAACGTTATCTTCCGGATTCCCACGCCGGTCTTTGGCGCGGGACTTATCGAAAACCTGGACGACTCGACCCTGTTGAAGAATCAGCAGGCAAATCTTGAAAACAGTCTCGGCATCTCTGGAACTTTCAACCGCAATGGCAATGACGGCACCATCTCCCGCTTTGGATGGAAGGCACAGAACAAGTCGATGCACATCTTTGCAGGCGAAGCCTACAACGTAGAGATGGGCATCAGCAACCTGCTGTTTCAGCAAGACCGTCCGCTGCCAGAGGAAGACCAATTAGGCACTGGGCTGCCAGCAAGCTGCCTGAACCTGACCGGCACCGGCTACCCGGAAGATACCTCCAACCCATTGCAGACCACTAACCCGGCGGTGCTCGACGATGTGTCGGCCTTTGCCAACTTCATGCGCTTCCTTGCTCCGCCCCCACCCGGCGGCGTAGTGCTGGAAGGAAGATCAGTCTCGGCAAGCTCAATCGCCACTGGTAAGTCCTTATTTAGCTCGATTGGCTGCGCCACTTGCCACAACCCCACGCCGGGCACAACACAAGCGTCGAATTTCGTTCCGGCGTTAAGCCAAGCACCTGTCAATGCGTTTTCGGATATAGAGATTCATAACATGGGAACAAAGCTGGCCGACAATGTTTCGCAAGGCAGCGCCGGCGGCGATCAGTTCCGCACAGCTCCCTTGTGGGGCCTGGGACAACGGATCTTCCTGTTGCACGATGGCCGCACCACCAATCTGCTCACGGCAATTCAGGACCACGAGAGCAGCGGCAGCGAAGCCAACACCGTGGTGGGAAATTTCAATAACCTAGGTGATACACAGCAGCAGGACTTGTTGAACTTCCTGCGCTCTTTGTAATTGTTTCACTTGCTGGCGAGACAGGAACCCATGTCTCGCCAGTCTCTTAATAGCTCAAGTAGAAATGCGTATCCGGTCAAGCCTTTCATACTTGGTTTTTTCAGGCGCGGCTATCACGAATTCTTCTATGAACGGCGGCGCGGTACATCTGCCGGGCGGCGCATTCCCCGATGATGTTTTCGTGAAGATTATTCGCAAATGACCACCGAATGCTCGGTTGGTGCGTGTAATGCATCTTGAACGCAAGTAATGTTAACGTTAACAATTGACATCTGACGCAATGTAGAGCAGGATGTATTCACGCATTCGCCCCAAGGAATGCACTCTCCCGATAACTCCCCTCAAGAGGGATGCGCACTTGACCCGGTTGCTCGCTGCCGCGTCTTCCTCTTTTTAGCTGTGATCGTTCAGACATTGTGGCTCCTCTTTGAGGTTCCGTTGCCTACAACTGTTGTCTGTACAGCTAGCCGCCTGAATGCTGTTGGGTAATCTCTGCCTCCTGAACGCTCTGGGACTATTCCGGCTTCGGGTCAGCATGTGATATTGCGGGACCAAAACACCGCCTTTACGCGGATGTCAGTCCACGTGCGCTTAAATGAGGGTTCATTCATTGGATCAGGAAAATCTTCCCAGGTAAAAAACCAACAAGGAGGAATCATGACCAGAACAACAAAACTAGCTTCTCTACTCGCTTCGGTGTTCTTCATGGCCGGAGCAGCGTTTGCTCAAACCGATCCAGGAGTGCAAAGCGCCAGCCGCGGCACCGGCGCAACACTTATTCCATCCACTGACACCACCGGCTTCCTCACATTCTTCAATGACGGTCTCACTCGTTTTCAATCGGTGGAGACTGTCTCTGTCGGCGCTAATGTCGGCCTCGGGCCCCGGTTCAACTCCAACCAATGCAGCTCCTGCCACGCGCAACCGGCCATCGGCGGGTCCGGTCTCCCAATCAATCCACAATTCACCTTCGCCACCGTAAGCGACGGGATCGTGCCTGGAGCGATCGCGGCCGGCAATACCATCCCCTCTTTCATCACCAAGACCGGGCCCACCCGCGAGGCGCGTTTCCCGTTCTTCTTCAACAACGACGGTTCGGTCAACACCAGCTCTCCCAACGGCGGGGTGGAAACTCTCTTTACCGTTGCCGGCCGATCCGACAGGGGCACCTGCACTAGCCTGGCGCAGCCTGGTTTCGCCGCGGCTGTAGAGGCGAACAATATCATTTTCAGGATTCCCACGCCGCTCTTTGGCACGGGCTTGATGGAAAACCTGGACGATTCAACCCTGCTGAGCAATCAGGCGGTCAACCTCAGCAACGACTTCGGTATCTCTGGCACTTTCAACCACAACGGCAATGACGGCACCATCTCAAAGTTCGGCTGGAAGGCGCAGAACAAGTCGCTGCACATCTTTTCCGGCGAGGCTTACAACGTGGAGATGGGTATCACCAACACGTTATTCAACAACGAACGGCCTTTGCCAGGGGAAGACGGCAATGGGAATACCGGCGACACCGGACTAGTGGCGAGCTGCCTGAACCTTACCGGAACAGGGTACCCGGAAGACACCACTAACCCATTACAAACGACGAACCAGGCGGTTCTGGACGATGTATCGGCGTTTGCCAACTTCATGCGCTTCCTGGCGCCGCCCCCAACCGGCGGGGTGGTACTCAATGGCACAGCGGTTACCGCAAGCACGATCTCCACGGGCAAATCGCTGTTTACTTCGATCGGCTGCGCGACTTGCCATAACCCAACGCCTGGCACGACTCAAACATCGAACTTTGTTCCTGCGTTGAGCAAAGTCCCGGTGAACGCATTCTCCGATTTAGAAATCCATCAGATGGGCAACACTCTCGCGGACAACGTTTCGCAAGGTACCGCAGGCGGCGATCAGTTCCGGACAGCTCCCTTGTGGGGCCTGGGGCAACGGATTTTCCTGCTGCACGATGGCCGCACAACCAGCCTGATCACGGCGATCGAGGACCACGAGAGCAATGGCAGCGAAGCCAACAATGTTATCGAAAATTTCAATGATCTGAGTGGCGCCCAGGCGCAGGATCTGTTGAACTTCCTGCGCTCGCTGTAGTTATTACAATTGCTGGCGAGACGTGAAGTTATGTCTCGCCAGTTTTCTGTTGCCGAAAAAGACGCGGCTGGCTTGAGGCAGTGAAGGAGAACCTATAAAGTCCGTAGAGACGATGGTCCTTCAGTCCTTCTTCTCTAGATTATTCCGCCTGACATGACCGCCTTTTCCCATGACAAATTTATTCACTACCGGTCATTCGCCCTTCTGATATATTCTTTCGGGGCACGGAGGGGATGGCCTATGCCTGTCAATCACGATGAAACCAAGCAACTCCATATCATTCATTTGTCCGATTTGCATTTTGGAGATGACCATCGCTTTTTGGCACCTGTACCACCGAGCGGAGGACCTGCTCCGCATCAGGGGGTTCCGACTCTGTTGTCAAAGCTAATGGAGGACTTCAACGACCCGCCGGAGTTAGAAAACGTGATCGTCTGTCTCACTGGAGATTTTGTGTCCGAGGCCAAAAATTTCGTTGAATTCCAGAGATCTGAGGAATTTGTCCGTGGTCTTGCCCAAGTATCAATTCATGGGGCAGTGCGGGGATTAAAGAACATCTATATGATTCCCGGCAACCATGACGTCGACTATGACAAATCGACACTGGAAGAGCGGTGGGTTCCCTATGCCGGCTTTCTGAGTAGAATCCGGCAACAACAGATTGATCCCAAAAAACCGCACGATATGGTGGAGTTATTTCTGCGCGATGATCTGGGAGCTGCGATTTTGTGCTTAAATTCAGAAATCTATATAGCGAAAGACACAGCTGATGTATTTCGAGGAGAAGTTGACCATGCGCAAATCCAGAGGGTCCATGCTCTTCTTAGCAATGTGCCGAAGGAATACGTCAAAGTTGCCCTGATACATCACCACCCGATTCTGATCCCCGATCTCGTCGAGCCTGACCGCAACTATGACGCAGTCCTCAATTCTGGCAAGCTACTTAAAATGCTACGAGACAAGGGGTTTCATGTAGTCCTGCACGGACATAAGCACAATCCGTTTGTCTTCAGCGAAGATAGCCAGTCGGCGTGGACAAGTTCCACCCAGCAGCCGATAGTAGTGGTTGCGGGCGGCTCTGCGGGAAGTACAGGAATCCCCGACAACTACATCCATCGCTGTAATTGCTACAACCAGATCACGATTAAATGGCACCCTGCGGCGGGCCAGAGTCGAGTGAATGTTGTGACCCGCGGGTTGAACATATTTGACCAGGACGGAAATGAAGCACTTCCTTTTAAATGGAGTTGGCGGAAGCTCCGTGAATACGACTTCCCGTTCTTTGCGGCAGAGTGTCGGCCAGAGGTAACAGATTTAGAATGCTTCGAAGACGATGCGATTTTAGCCGAAGCAAACGGAGTCAGAATATCAGAATACAAAAGGCTGCGCGGCAATATGCCGGTGGTGGAAGTTCTACCATCGTTGATCACTGGTCAAGCATATGAAGCTCGGGTTTGGATTGTCCCGAGAGATCCGAGAGAAGTTCCAGTCGAGGTAGTTTGGAGTGCGGGTCTGAAGTTCCCGGCAATGCGTACCACTGCAGATCAGAACAGGTGGTTTTGCGCATCCTTTAACTACTGGGGAGCGATGCTAATACAGGCAAGGATCACATTCGCCGACGGAGCGGTGGAGCACACCCACATATACGCTCGAATGCCTGAGGATTGTTCTTGAGGAATATGGAAGCGAAGGGTGCCTCTGGCCCAGCTTTGAGACCTCGGAAACTTCTTTCAGTCCTTCTTACCAAGATTATTCCGCCAAACATGCCCGCTTTTCTTCAGCAGATGGTTGGGGTACTCGGGACTCCTGCTTCCTGCCCATGCTTCAGTTTCAGTAGCCCCCTGACTATCTATCGTATACACGCGATCAGGCCACGATCTCCAGGCCTTTCTTGTCGACGAGAGAAAGGAGTTTGAGGCTGGCTCCCTGGGGATGTTTTTCTCCGCGCTCCCATTTGCTTACGAGGCTGGCGGTGACATTCAGATAGGCCGCGAAGACTGTTTGGCTGGTTTTTTCGCGCAGGCGCAGGGCGCGGATTTTGGCCGGGGACATAGGCTGCACGGGAGTTAGGCAGAGCGCGTCGAATTCGCGCATGGTCTTTTTGTCGATGCCACCCACTTGGTACAAATCCTCCACTCCCTCGTGAATGGAGGCCATGATTTTGCTGCGGTATTTTTTAGGCACTATATTCCCCCCGGTCTGTACCGCATGACGCTCAGTAACAGGATATACGTGATGCCGGGGGGGCGGTGCGCGGCATGTTCGTCCCGCCCCTATGAGGCTGGGCGGTGTGCGGGGGATGGATCGCTTTCTCAGGATTTCATCCTGGGCTATTTTCGTGTTCTCCCTACGGGAGAAAGTGCGGAGTTCAGTCCTTCTTCCCCAGATTATTTCGCCACACATGCCCACCTTTTTCCAGCAGGTGGTCGGAGCATTCTGGACCCCAGCTGCCGGCGAAGTAATTCGGGAAGACCTCCGGTTTTTTGTTGGCCCAGGCTTGCAGAATGGGCGTGTATAAAGACCAGTTGAGTTCCACGCCGTCGCGGTGTGAGAAGAGGGTCTGGTCGCCGAGCATCGCGTCCAGCAGCAGCCGCTCGTAGCCGTTGGCGCTGGATTTGCCGAAGGCTGCGGCGTAATCGAAGTCCATGTTGACGGGGCAGACGGACATGCCGGGCGTGGAGGGGACTTTTGCACCGAAGCGCAGGGCGATGCCTTCATCCGGTTGAATGCGGATGGTGAGCAGATTGGGCTTGATCTCTCCGCAACCGGAGCTGGAGGCGAGGCGGTTGAAGAGCAGCAGCGGCGGCTGCTTGAACTGGATGCTGATCTCTGTGGCGCGTTGTTTGAGGCGCTTGCCGGCGCGTAGGTAGAAGGGAACCCCGGCCCAGCGCCAGTTCTCGATCTGCAGCCGCACGGCGGCATAGGTCTCAGTGCCTGATTCAGGGTTAACCCTTTCCTCGTCGCGATAACCGATGACGCGCTGGCCCTCGATGACGCCGGGGCCGTATTGGCCGCGCACTGTATTCAGCACAGGAATGGGCGGAATGGCCTGCCAGACTTTGAGCTTTTCGCGGCGCACGCTTTCAGCCTCAAAGCTTGCGGGCGGCTCCATTGCGACAAAGCTGAGCAGCTCCATGACATGATTTTGGACGACGTCGCGCAGCGCTCCGGCTTTCTCGTAGAACGGCCCGCGGCCTTCCACGCCGAGGGTTTCGGCTGCGGTGATCTGGACGTGGTCGATGTAATTGCGGTTCCAGATCGGCTCGAAGATGCCGTTGGCGAAGCGGAAGACCAAAATGTTCTGCACCGTCTCTTTGCCGAGGTAGTGGTCAATGCGGAAGACTTGGCTCTCGTGGAAGACGGCGTTGACCTGATGGTTTAGCTCACGCGCGGATTCGAGGTCGTGGCCGAAGGGTTTTTCAATGACCACGGATGCCTTGCCCTGCTCGGTCTCCGCCATGCCCTGCGCGCCTAGGTTCTCGACGATGCCAGCGAAGAACTCCGGCGCAGTGGCAAGATAGAAGAGGCGCTTGGGTCCGATGGATTTTTCTGTAGCGATGCGGTCTAACTCGGCCTTTAGGCCAGCGTAGTCGGAGGGGTCGTCGAACTTGAGTGGGAAATAACTGATCTTGCTGACGAAGTTATCGAGCTTCGCGTCAGATGCATCCACTCCGCCGAACTCAATGATCCCGGACCGCATGTCGGTCGCAAACTCATTGCCCAGCGGGCGGCGTGCGACGCCGACGATGGCGAAATTCTGGGGCAAAAGGCCTACCTGCTCCAAGTGGAAGAGCGCGGGCAGTAGCTTGCGCTTGGTTAGGTCGCCAGAAGCGCCGAAAATTACGATGATTCCCGGCTCGGGGATTCGCTCATTGCCTGCGGGAACCTGCGAAAGGTCCTCAGGGCGCACATTCATCTGGATCGTAGTCATCAAGTTTGCCTCAGGGGCTGAAGCCCGCATCAATTTTTGGTGTGATTGCGGCACGGCTAAAGCCGTGCCCTTTCAAAGCGTCGGCCGCGTTTTGTGTTGGGTTCGCGATCTCCCAGGTCTCAAAATCGAGACCTGGGGCACCCATTTTCGTGCGAGATCAAAAGGTCGGAGACCTATTCCTTTTTTACCGCATGGCCGCCAAACTCGTTGCGCATGATGGCTAACATGCGGTCGGTGAAGTTATTCTCTTCACGCGAACGAATGCGCCGCAACAGTGACTCAGTAATGACAGGGGCAGAGATGTTCAGGTCGATGGCCTCCATCACCGTCCAGCGGCCCTCGCCGGAGTCTTCAACAAAGGCTTCAAGGCCGTCGAGCGTGGGATTTTTCGCCAAGGCATCGGCAGTAAGGTCGAGCAACCAACTGCGCACCACGCTGCCATAACGCCAGATCTGCGAGATCTGCGGCAGGTCGAGGCCGAGTTCTTTTTTTGTCTCCATGATGGTAAAGCCCTCGGCGTAGGCCTGCATCATTCCGTACTCGATGCCGTTGTGAATCATCTTCACAAAGTGGCCTGCACCGCCCGGACCCACACGGCCCCAGCCCTTGTCCACGGCAGGAGCCAGGACTTCAAAGATGGGGCGCAGATACTCAACCGGTTCGGCATCGCCGCCGATCATCATGCTGTAGCCCTCCTTCAATCCCCAGATGCCGCCCGATGTTCCAACATCGACGAACTGCAATCCCTTGGCGGCAACTTCCTCGTGGCGGCGCATGGAGTCCTTGTAATTTGAATTGCCGCCGTCGATCAGAATATCGCCGGGATTGAGCAGTGGGCCGAGCTTGGCGATGGTATCGTCTACCGGTTTACCCTGTGGCACCATGATCCAGATAGCTTTGCGGCCGTTCAGGTTTTTCGCCAAATCTTCCAGGGTTGTAACTCCGATGTTGCCGCTGGCCGTGAGCCGCGCCACGGCCTCAGCGTTGAAGTCGAAGCCCACCACCTGATGGCCGCCCAGGCGCAACCGCTCCGCCATGTTGCCACCCATCTTGCCGAGTCCAATCATTCCTAACTGCATAACGCCTCCAGTCGCAATGCCTTTATAAAACGCCTAGATTCTCCAGCTCGCGTTGCAAGGCAGGGGCGCCTTGAAAGCGAATCGCCTTTATTCCCGCTGCGGCTGCGCCGGCGCAGTTCTCTTGCCGGTCGTCGATAAACAGCACCCGCTCGGCGGGTCGCCCCAGAATATCCAGCGCGGCGCGGTAGATGGCGAGGTCCGGCTTGCGGAGTCCCAGATAACAGGAACTGAACGCAACCTCGAAGAGGTCGCGTAGGCCAAAGCGGGCAAAGCGGAAGTCGTTGGTTTCCCGCGCCTCGTTGTTGAGAGCGCCAATCAAACATTTATCAGATGCAACAAGTTGCTGAATGATTCCGATTGCTCCATCGGGGAGCAGTTTTGATTGCGCTTTGATGACGGTGAGGAACTCTTCCGGCGTGAAAGGGCGCGGTTCGTAAAAGACGGTTGCCGCGAGATATTCATCGACTGTGGTCGCGCCGCGCTCCCAGTCGGGGTAAGCGGCGGTGTGGCGCTCTTCGAATGCAGGCCGGTCGATCTGGAATTGGCCGAGGACGAGTGCGCGTTCCTCGTGATCCCACCCGTTGGTGAGCACGACTCCGCCCACGTCGAAGAGGATTGCGTCAAAGGGGAAGTTCGGCGCAGTTCGTGACATAGAGTTAGAATCTCATTTTTTGGCGGGGAATTGTGAAGATTTGGTTTCAGGGTAGTGGTGCAGTTTCATTTTTCTGTTATTCATGGTGTTCGAGAAGGCGGCTTGACGGGAGTAATAATTGGTGGAGAAATTTGAACTTTATCGGGTCTCAGAATCGCGACAAGGGGCATCCGGCCACCGAAGGAGATCAATCTTCAGTTAAGGAAAAGGTCATGTGGTTCCAGGGACCTTGATGCTGCTTTGATGCCGATTTTGAGCACCACACTAATCGGCACGCGCAGGTTGTTCGCGAATACTGTGGCATAGGCCTCAATTTCTCGATTTTCTCTCGCGCCAATGTAGAAAACGTCGGTAGACCACTCTGTTCTTCCCGCCTGGATTGTCCCAATCTCAGCGCGGATTTCAAATCCCCCAGGCAGCGTTACCACGCTGAGTGTCGGTTCAGGGTTGCGGAGCATTTGCCTGGAAAGGGGAACGATTAGCGACTTCTCAGGTTGAGAAGGTAAATGGCCTTCGTCCATGACAACGAGTCCATTGCATTCAATTTGCATCGTGACAATTACACCCTCAGCGCAAGTCGTCGAGGTGTTTGTAATGGCTATACCCAACGGACACAGGAATGTCGTGTCTCGCGCAAACTGTGCTAGCTCGATATAGTAATTTCGGTTTGGAAACCCCTGCTCGTAGAGTGGCGATCCGTTGCCGAATTTTGGAATTTGCTTTTGGGGTGGAAGTTTGACCGAGATCGATTCCAACTGAACTTCGGTACCAAGTTTCCTGCGCATGTCGGGTTCGACCAGATCGAACTCTAGCAAAGGTTGCCCAGCCAAAGGGGAAGCTGTCGAACCCATGCGGAACACTTCATCTGGATCTGCCTCACCGGTCGTGTCCCCCCGCCTGATGTAAACGACATTCGCCTTGAGGTTTCCAAAATCTTTCTTGAGAAAAACTGGGCGGTCCTGTATTGGAACAGAAATAACACCAATTTCTATTCCGTCCAAGATCTCATTTGAATAGGCAAACGAAACTGGGCGATTGGTCTTGCTATGAACAAACTGCTGCAAATTTCTATTAAGAAGGTGATCTGCGATGCCTCGGACAACACCTCGACCACCTTTAACCTCTTCCACGCCAATGAGGATAAATGCATCCGATTGCCTCCATGCATTCGCAAACGCTAGGATGTCCTTTAAGAGTTCACTCTTTTGCTCATTGGTAACCTTGTCAAAGTGGTACTGAGCAACCTTGAAGTCGAGTGTCTCCGATTCACTCTGATACAAGAGTCCCTCTAGGATCGCTTGGTTCATGGGAAGATTTTACTTTCACCCTCTCTGGGAAATCCAGCTCCGCTTGTGTCAGTCCAGTAAGACGCCGTTGTGGTCCCGGAATATCTGTAAAGTAATCGGTCCGGAAACTGGACCACCGCGGGTTTCAGCGATTCCAGAGTCTGAACTAATGGTCTCTGGTGACCGAGAAGCGGGTCCTTCGACTCCCTACACGGCACTTTGGTTGTGGAGAAGGAAACGCAGGTCCTTCGCTGCGCTCAGGATGACAGCGGTTGTGGGGAGATCCGCTGGAAGAATTTCTTTGCTTTGGCGACATCCTTGTAGATCTGCGCCTTGAGCGCCTCGGGGTTGGGCCAGACGATTTCCGGGCGAAGGCGGAGAAGGAATTCGAGTTCGAGCGGCGTATTTTCGTTCAGATCGACCGGTTCGAAGTCCAGAATATGGGACTCGACGGCGAAGGAGTCCTGGCCGAAGGTGGGGCGGTTGCCGATGTTAGTGACGGCCTGAAAGCGCCTCTCGCCAACCATGAGATGGGTCACGTAAACCCCGAAGGCGGGGAGCAGTCCATCGTAAGGTGCGAGGTTCACGGTAGGCACCAGCAGTCGTGTGCCGATGCCGCGTCCCCGGGCGGGCGTGGAGCGGACGGCGAAGCTGCGGCCCAGCATCTGGCGGGCGCGAGAGAGGTTGCCGGCGGTGAGCAGCGCGCGGATTGCGGAGCTGGAAACCTCTCCTGCGCGAACGCTGACCGGCGAATGAATGTGGACGGAAAAGCCAAACTCCGCGCCGAATTCTCGAAGCTCGTTCACTCCGGCAGCGGCGTGCAGGCCGAAGCGGAAATTGCCTCCCTCATGCAGGCTGTGAATCTGGAGCTTATCCACCAGAATCTGCTGCACGAACTCGCGCGCGGTGAGGCGGGCCAGCGCCTCGTTGAAAGGGAGAATTACCACCGCGTCGATGCCTGTGGTTGCCAGCAGGCGCAGGCGCTCAGTGACAGGCGTGAGCAGCAGTGGAGCTTGCGCCGGGCGCAGGAACTGCTCCGGATGCGGGTCGAAGGTAATGGCGATGGCGCGAATGCCGAGCGCGCGGGCTTCTTCAACCGCAACGGAGAGAATCAGCCGGTGGCCGACGTGTACGCCGTCGAAGTTGCCGATGGAGGCGACGGTCGGGCCGAGAGTGGCGGGAATCTCCTCAATGGAGCGGTAAGTGGGAATCATGCGGAGGCGGCGGCTCCTGCGGTTCTGGACTTGCGATTCTCGGTTGCCAGATTTACTTCGAGCGTGAGGCCGTCGTAGGCCAGCCGGATATTTTCAGGCAGCGTGCCGTTGGTTTCTTCGTGGCCGAGTTCATGCGCAATGTGAGTAAACCAGGTTTGTTTTGCGCCGATGCGCCGCGCCCATCCGACGGCCTGCTCAACGGTGGCGTGGTTGGGGTGGGGTTTGTGGCGCAAGGCGGAGAGAATCAGGTGGTCCAGGCCTTCAAGCAGCGCGAAGCTGGACTCGGGGATGGCGCTTACATCGGTTAGATATGCGGTGTTGCCGAAGCGGAAACCGGAGATCCCCTGTTCGCCGTGCAGGATGGGGATGCGCAGAAAATCGACGCCGTGAATGGGGACAATGGGTGCGAGTGGCTCCAGATGTACCCGGGCGCGGTTGGCATAGGTGGAGTTGGGCGAGAAGGTGTAATCGAAGACCTGTTCCAGAACCTTCGCAGTCTCCGGCGCGGCGTAAAGGGGGATCGGCTGGCCATTGCGAAAGAAGGTGAAGGTGAGCGGGCGCAGATCGTCGAGGCCAAGAATGTGGTCGGCGTGGGCATGGGTGTAAAAGACCGCATCGAGGCGAGTGAGCTTTGCGCGCAAGGCCTGTTCGCGGAAGTCGGGACCGGTATCGATGACCACAATGCGCTCGCGGAGGCTGGTGGAATCTGCTTTGATTCCGAAATCCGCACCGGAGTTTTTTTTTATCTCAGCGCCGGTTGGGACTTGTGGATTCCCATCCTTGCCGCTATAAGACTGCGGCAAGGATGGGGCACTCTCGGTCTCGTGATCCGATGCTTCGAGAACTTCCGCAGTAGGCCAGCGCAGCAGCACGGAAGGGCGCAGGCGGCGGTCGCGGGGATCGGTGGAGGTGCAGACGGCGCAGTCGCAACCCAGCGTGGGAACCCCCATTGAGGTTCCCGTGCCGAGAAATGTGAGCTGACCGTGCATGGCGAAGTTTACCGCTTGCCCGGCGGCGGGGGCTGAGGCGGTTGCATGGCCTGGAGAGAGATCATGTTGGTTAGCTCCAGGAATGCCATGCGCACCTCGAATAGAACCGTTTGCAGGGCGCGGTCTTCGGTTGCGGAGAGGTTGCCCTTGGTTTTGTCCGCCAGTACGCCGAGCAGGTCGATAGTCTGGCGCGCGCCGAGAATGTCGATGCGCGGACGCTGGCCCTCCTGCCCTCCTGCGCCCATCTGGATCATCGCGGAGAGATAGAGCTGCTGGACCAGATGCTCAAAGCCGATGGGTGGCTGAGCGCCCATGGCCGGATTCTGCGCGCGGATCAGGTCTTCCAGGCGCTGTGCCGAGGCGTCATAAGCGGTTTTCTGTGCCTGGCTCTCCTGCGCGGTGGGCGCGGGAGGCAACTCCAGCGGCTCTTCCAGGTCAGCGGCTTCAGGAGTAGCCGCAGCTTCCGGCTTAGGCTCGGAGACAACCAATCGTGGTCCCGCAGGCGGACCGGAGGGCGCAGCTTCAGCAGGCGCGGGCGGAGCCTGCGCCTGCGCCGAACTCTGTTCTTCTTCTTCCGCTTTGAACTTGCGGCGGTCAATGACGGTAAATTTGGGGGTATCGCTCATAATTCCTGATTTCCAATCGGGGTTTCAATTGCATCAACAACGGGTGCGGCCAGAATGCGGGCTATGCCCGTTTGCTCTCCAACAGCATATGTTAACGGTTGATTGCGCAATTCCGCCGCGGCGGAGATCATTCCCAGCGCGAAGATGCGCGCTTCTGAGCCGTTGAAAAACTCGGCGGCGCTGGTGACATTTCCCGCTGCCGATTTCTCCCCATCGCCGGAACCGGCTAAAGTCAGCGTAGCACCAGTTTCGGGGATTGGGCCAGCAAGCTCAAGCAGCCGCAGATGCCGGTGCACATTGCCGCGGGAGTGGATGCGCTCTACAATCTCCTGGCCGAGGTAGCAGCCTTTGCTGAAGTGGAGGGCGCGCAACTGTGAGGTCTCCTGGGGCAGGTCGCGCTCCGCAATGTCGATGCCGTAGGCGGGAATCCCTTCGGCAACGCGAAAGGCTTCGAGCACAGCGGTTCCAACGGATGCTGCTCCGGCGGCGTGCAGCGCCTTCCACAAAACGGGAATCGCGGGAGCATCCACCCAAAGCTCGTAATGCGGAGCCAGGACGCCGTAAGCGCGATGGATGCGCATATCAAAGCCGTTCCAGGCCGTGCGCAGGGCGGTCATCGGCGCAGCGGGAGCGGGCAGGCCCAGGCGCGTTAGCACATCGGCCGATTGCGGCCCGATGAGTCCCAGAGCGGTTTCTTCGCTCAGGGCGATCAGTTCCACATCATCCATGATGATGAAGCGGTCAAAATGAGCGAGGAGCTTCTCTTGTTGATCGGCGGCGATGACCAGCTCCAGAGCATCGCCGTCGCGGGAGACGGTCAGGTCGCCCTGAATGCGCCCCTGTGCGTTGAGAACCAGGTTCCATGCGTCGGCGTCGCGTCCCAGGTCATTGACTGTATTGGTGACCATGCCGCTGAGCCAGCGGAAGCGGTCTTCTCCGCGCACGGCAGTGCGGCGGAGCCAGCCCAGATCGTGGGCCGCCGCGCCCGAGAGCAGCGCCGCTGTTTCCCGCTCCGGCGCGTCCAATCGGGAAGGGGTTAAAACGCCTCGATAGGCGCTGAGTTGTTTGGCTGATTCGGGCAGCGCCGGGTTAGCGGCTAGGGTTGCGGCAAGGCGAGTGGCAAGAACAGGTGCGTCGAGAGTTGTTTCCGTCATAGAAAAATCCGGCATTTCGAACCGATTTCCTGGGGAAGGACGGCGCGAGAGTGCATCCTGATTATAGCCTTGAGAGAAGAGGGTTGAATTTCGATTCTATGACGAGCGACCGGGAAACGCAGGAAGCGGTTCCGGAACCATATTTTCGAGATTTTTGGGAAATAGTATATCCTGAAGGAGTGAGGAAAGCCCAATGAATAGTCCGGTGTGGCAGATTGTCGGGTTTGCGGGTGTCGTGGGATTTGCTGCGGCAGTTGTACTTTCCTTTATAGGGAACCGCTTGTTGGCAAGCAAGCGGGCAAGCAACGTTCATCTAGGAAGGATGATCATCGCCGCAGTGGGTGGCCCAAGCAGTGCACGCATCGCGGACGAGGAGATCGCCCGTCGGCGGATCGCGCGATAAGGCCTTTTCCCGTGCTGCGCCAGAATTATCTATTGCCCTGCGGCGCTTTGCCGGAGTTCGCCAACAACTGTAGAATCGCGGGTGCGGAAGCTCCGATGTTGATGGCGATCAACGGAGATCCAGCGTTTTCCGCAATAGCCAAGCCGCCGGCAATCCCCGTAACCAACAGTCGGACGATCCAAAACACAGGATTCTTGTAGTACCTGGGAAGTCCGTCTGGCTTCTCTGCTCTGATTTCGTTGTAAAGCGAGATAACCTCAAGCGCCAAGCTTCCACCGGCTGCCCAGAGGAAGATAAAGAACGGGGGCATTGGCGCAATGATGGCATCCTGAGCAGAACTGGCGGCGGTGAGCAGGCTGAACATTGCGAACATTTTGCTTCTCCTTGGTGTGATTTTGAGGAGCCGCTAGCCGTATCCGAGGAGGGAGCTGGAAATCCTTTTTTGATATTAGGAGGGAATTCAGGAAAAGCAATAGCAAAATCAATAAGTTATAGGGATACGCTAAGAAGATTGAGTATTTTCATGGAAATACATCCCCGACAGAATAAGTTTCTTGTTGCGGATGTTGCTTAGTTGTCAAGACCTTCTGACTCGAACTCGATGTCTCACTGAGAGATGGTTTCCGTTTCTTCAAAGATCAAAGACGCAAAGACGATATTGAGCCGCCAACCCCGAACGTAGCACCCGGACGTCCAACCTCTAGAGAGTTTATTCTTAGCAAAACGAGTGGACAGCCAGAAGATGCAGGCAGCTCCAAGGAGAATGGATGAGTGAGCAGCACGAAGAGTCGATCAGGACGCAGCATAAAATCGCTTCTCTTGCAATGCGGGCGGCTATGCTCGCCGCTGTGCTGTGCCTTGCACACGTTGCATCTGCCCAGCAAACCGGCTCAGATGCCACGCCGGGCAAAGCCGCCAACGCGGCCCCTGCCGAGACGCACATTACGCCCGCGCAGGCCAAAGAACTCTTCAGCGCTGTTGACGATCTGATCAAATTCTCCTCGCAGGAGAGCGGTCTGCCGATTCGCAACCAAGTGAAGCGGCAGGTTACCGACCGCGCCTCCGTTGAAGCTTATCTGAAGCAGAAATTTGAGGAAGACCAGAGCGCCAGGCGCATGCAGCGCGGAGAGATTGTGCTGAAGAAATTCGGCCTGCTCGATCGCGACTTCAGCCTCAAGCCCTTTCTGCTGGCGCTGTTGAAGGAGCAGATCGAGGCCTATTACGACTCCAAAACCAAGACCGTCACCATGCTGGATTGGGTAAGCATCGATGAGCAGAAGCCGGTATTGGCCCATGAACTGACCCACGCCTTGCAGGATCAGCACGCAGATCTGGAGAAGTGGAACAACCAGACGCCGGACGAGGTCTCGCATACAGCCTTTGAAGATACAGACCACTTGGTCAAAGATGAGCTGGACACGGCCCGCGAAGCCGTGGTCGAGGGCCAAGCCACAGCGGTAATGATGGATTATATTCTCAAGCCGATGGGCAAAAGCCTCGTAAAAGATCCCGAGATCATGGATCTGGTCAAGCAGCAGATGACCGGCGCAGAGAACTCGCCGGTGCTGGCCCGCGCCCCGCTGCTGCTCTCGGAGTCTTTGCTCTTTCCATACCGTGAGGGGCTGAGTTTTGAGCAGGAC
>Ga0181534_10000560_pt1 | contig 25852 bp, 16 predicted proteins | sample PEATcosm2014_Bin_37_FD_119758 | JGI IMG/M metagenome (GOLD analysis project Ga0181534, IMG submission 119758) | Peatland microbial communities from MTU Mesocosm Facility, Houghton, MI, USA - PEATcosm2014_Bin17_10_metaG | ecosystem: Environmental > Terrestrial > Soil > Wetlands > Peat | place...
CGGAGACGGGGGGAAGCAGGCCTACTTCATCGCCCTCGCTCAGTACGCGGGAGGTTTGAACGTATTCCGCATTTACGCTGATGGCGATCCCTTGCAGCGCAAGCTCAGGCAAGGGCTGGGTGAATCCGTCACCAAGCCGCGCCAGCAAATCAGCCACGGTTGAGCCTTCGGTCAACTCAACGGTCGCCGCCGTCGCGCCCAGCCAGTCTTTCAACATACCGAAAGGGAGAACTCTCACTCGCATCGTTCCCACAGAATACCGTCTGCAACTTAGACGCGGCGCTGATTCATTCGGACCAACAGGCAAGACGCAAAAAGAAAGGCCGGCAATTACCCGGCCTCCTTTGCATTTCTTCATTCCTTACGGGTTTATGCCGCCTGGCTTACCACCAGTTCAGAATCCACGGAATGCCGTGCGGGCATCGCCTTCAGTTGCGGCAATGCCACAGCCAGCACGTCTTCAATATGCCGCGCGTAGTGGATTTCTACTCCCTCCATCAGCTCCGGCGTCAGATCTTCCTCCACGTCCTGCTGGTTGTCGGCGGGCAGAATGATAGTTTCAATTCCAGCACGACGGGCAGCCAGCAGTTTTTCCTTGATTCCCCCGACGGGCAACACATTCCCGCTCAGCGTAATCTCGCCGGTCATCGCGGTCAGCGGGCGTACTGGTGTATCGGTCAGCAGCGAGGCAAGCACCGTCGCCATCGTGACGCCCGCGGACGGTCCATCCTTAGGAATCGCGCCTGCCGGAACGTGAATGTGCAGGTCGATATCCTTGGTAAAGTCATCGGCGAGGCCCAGCATGGCCGCATTCGACCGCACCCAGGTCAGCGCCGCCTGCATCGACTCCTGCATTACGCCGCCGATCTGCCCGGTCATCGAGAAGCCGCCCTTGCCCTTCATCCGGTTGGCCTCGATAAAGAGGATGTCGCCGCCAGAGGGTGTCCAAGCCAGCCCAACAGCCACGCCTGGACGCTTGACGCGCTCGGCAACCTCGGTGTCCACGCGAACCTGAATTCCGCCCAGGAACTCCTTCAAGATCTCCTTGGTGATGACCAGCTTTTCCGTCTTACCCTCGACCACGCGCCGGGCCTGCTTGCGGCAGACTGTCCCCAGCACCTGCTCCAGCTTTCGAACACCGGCCTCGCGCGTGTAATGACGCACGGCATAGCGCACCGCCTCGTCGGGAAACTCGATCTGCTCCTCGCTGATCCCGTTCTCCTTGATCTGCCGGGGAATCAGATACTGGAAGGCGATATGCACCTTCTCCTCTTCGCTGTAGCCTTGCAGCGGGATCAACTCCATGCGGTCCAACAGTGGCGCCGGAACCGGATCGAGCTGGTTGGCGGTACAGATAAACAGCACCTTGGAAAGGTCAAACTGCACGTCCAGATAGTTGTCGCGGAAGGTATTGTTCTGTTCCGGGTCCAGCGTTTCGAGTAGAGCTGACGCCGGGTCTCCGCGGAAGTCGCGGCCCAATTTATCGATCTCGTCCAGCATGATCACCGGATCATTGGTGTCGGCGCGGCGAATACTCTGAATAATCTGCCCCGGTAAAGCGCCGATATACGTCCGGCGATGGCCGCGAATTTCCGCCTCATCGTGCATGCCGCCGACCGCAATGCGCTGAAATTTACGGCCTAGCGCCCGCGCAATCGAGCGTCCCAGGCTGGTTTTCCCCACTCCCGGCGGGCCGACAAAGCAAAGAATCGGCCCCTTCATATCCGGCTTCAGCTCCAGAACGCTCAGGTAGTCGAGAATGCGGTCCTTCACCTTTTTCAGCTCGTAATGATCCTCATCCAGAATCTCCTTGGCCTTGTTGATATCCACCTCGGAGCCGCTGCTCTTGGCCCAGGGCAGCACCGCCAGCCATTCGATGTAATTGCGCGTCAGCGAGTAGTCGGCGGCCATCGGAGACATCCGCGAGAGCCGGGTCAGCTCCTTGTGCGCTTCCTTCTTCACGTCCTCGGGCATCCCGGCAGTGTCGATCTTCTGGCGCAGCTCATCAATCTCGCGCTGCCCCTCGTCGGTATCGCCCAGTTCCTTCTGAATCGCCTTCAACTGCTCGCGCAGGTAGTAATCGCGCTGCGACTGCTGCACTTGATCCTGTACATCTGTCTGGATCTTGGTGCGCAACTGCTGCACCTCGATCTCCTTGGCCAGATGCTTGTTCAGCAGTTCCAGCCGCTCGACGATGCTCGCTGTGCGCAGCAGTTCCTGTTTGTCGTCTGTGGTCAAAAATGGCAGGGACGAGGCGACAAAATCCACTAGCCGGCTGGAGTCTTCAATATTTGCGGCAATCGTGCGCAGCTCATCAGAAAGGGTTGGGCTTTCGCTCACGATCTGCTGGAACTGACTCACCACATTGCGCGCAATCGCCTCGACGCTAGACGAAGCCTCCGGTTGCTCATCCTCCAGAACCTCCACCTCGGCAATCATGTACGGCTCGGTCTGGGTAAATCTCAGCAGCCGCACTCTCTCCACGCCCTCGGTAAAGACAAAACGGCTCTGGTTAGGCATGCGCACTACTTTATGCACCGTGGCCAGTGTTCCCACGGTATGCAGGTCTGTTGGCGTGGGCGTGTCTAGGCGCGGGTCCAGCTGCGCGGTCACGATGATCGTGCGCTCCTCTCCCAAAGCCTCAATCAGCTGGATGGAGCTTTCCCGGCCAACTGTCAACGGCAACACCGAGTGAGGGAAGAGAACCGTATCGCGAACGGGGAGTACGGAAATTTTGCGAACTCCACCCAAATGCTTCTTGGGAGGAACCTGCTGAATCGAAGTCGGTGATTGGCTTGACATTGAGTGTCCTCGTATCAACTATTTCTTCGTTAGACAACGCAGATACAGAAAAGTTTCAGAAATATTACCGCCCAAACCCATCCCCTTCACACGCTCCTCCCTGTTCCTACGCCGAGGCCAACGACCGGGTTCCGGTGATATTGCCCCGCCCGCACACAGCCCATCGGCATCCAGATCCTCCACGCATTTCATGGCCTTTCGCCCAGCATCAGCCAGCCGGAACGGATTGAATGTTCTTGTCTCTGGCGAAGTATATCGGCGTAAACCGAAGGAGGGTGAGTGAAATGGAAGCACTGACTGGCCTACCCAAACCCGCTCAAGTCATTTAGAAAAACTGAGTTGCAGATGAGTAGGTTCTAAGACCTGAATCCGGTCGTGAGCCGGGCGCTCAAGGGAATTTATTTCTGCGCTTCCCGGTAGCGCCCCAGCTCTTTCACCATCACGCAATGGTGGTGGAGCGCCGCAACCGCGCTCTCCGCTTCCGCCAGCGACTTGATCTGGCAATCGACATAAAAAATATATTCCCAGGGCTTGCCATGCACGGGGCGGGATTCTATCTTGGTCAGGTTTGTTCCCAGCGCCGCCAGCTCTGTCAACGCGGAGACCAGCGAGCCGGGCTTGTTCTCGAGCGAAAAGGCCAGGCTGATCTTGTTCGAGGCCGGGTCAACTTCCGCATTCTCAGCGCGGCGCACCAGAAAGAAACGCGTGAAATTCTCAGGATTATCCTCGATATCAGCTTCCAGAATCTGTGCGCCGTAATACTCGGCCGCCGCGCGGCTGGCAATTGCGGCTGCATGGCGGTCGCGCAGCGCCACCAACTGCTTTACGCTGCCCGCCGTGTCATAAAAAGCATAGGCCTCCATCTTCGGGTGCCGGGCGAGATACTGCTTGCACTGTGCCAGCGCGATGGGGTGCGAAAAGACGCGGTCGATCTCGCCGATGGAAGTGCCGGATATCGCAATCAGATTGTGACGAATACGCAGCTCCGTCTCCCGCTCCACTTTCACATCGTGCGCCAGCAAGAGGTCGTAATGTTCTGAGACCGGCCCGGCCAGGCTGTTCTCTATCGGAATTACCGCCGCCTCGACCGTGCCCTGGCTCAGTGAGCGAAAAACCTCGGCGGAGAGGGAATGGGGAACGATGGCCGCGCCGGCAACCATCTTGACTGCCGCTTCGTGGCTAAATGAGCCGGGTTCTCCCTGGATCGCAATTTTCATTCCTACGGGGGCTACTCCTGATCTGGTTTTATTGACAGGAAAATCTGGCTGGGCTTCCCTGGACTGTTCTTTCGCACCATACCACAGGTTCAGCTCGGAATCGCGGGTGGAATCCTTACTCTCCATCGGGTCTTACCTTCCTAGCCACAAGTCGGCGGCGACAAAGCAAAAGAAAACTGTCGCAATCACGCCGTTCAGCGTGAAGAAAGCCGCGTTCAACCGGCGCAGGTCGCTGGGCGAAACAATCGAGTGCTCATAGCCCAGCAGCAGGCTCACCGCGGCGATCCCTACCCAGCCAGCGGCATGAAAGTGGAAGAGCAGCGCGAACCAGACCAGCAGGGCCAGCGTGCACAGATGCAGCAGCCGCGCCGCCCAGAAAGCCGCCGGAATCCCCAGTGCCTGCGGCAAGCTGTTCAGGCCGACGGCGCGGTCGTGCTCAAAATCCTGGCAGGCGTAGAGCACGTCAAAGCCGGCGACCCAGAGGGTGACAGCGGCAGTGAGCACCAGTATCCGCAGGTCGAGCGAGCCGCGCACCGCAATCCAAGCAGCGGAGGGGGCGAGGCCGAGCGCCAGGCCAAGCACCAGATGCGACCAGCGGGTAACGCGCTTCATGTAGCTGTAGCCAAGCAGGACGACGAGCACGATGGGCGAAAGCAGCAGCGTCAGCCGGTTCAGCTCCGCCGCAGCGACGATGAAGACGAGCGCCATCAGAATCGTAAAGCCAAGCACAAAGTTCCGCGACAATAGCCCGGCAGGAATGGCGCGTGTGCTGGTGCGGGGGTTGGCAGCGTCCAGGTCAGCATCAGCCCAGCGGTTGAAGGCCATCGCCGCCGACCGGGCCGCAACCATCGCGACAAGAATCCAGGCGACGGTACGCCAACCGGGAAGCCCGCGCGCGGCCAGCAGCGTGGCAGTGAGCGCAAAGGGCAGCGCAAAGATCGAGTGCTCCCACTTGATCATCTCCAGCGTCGTCCGCGTCTTCGCCCAGAGGCTTGGCATTGGTGGCTCCATTGATTAGTTTACTTGAGAGGCGGCAGAAATAATTTGCGGTTGATTGCAATCGCTGCGGTAAAATTCTCAAAGGCGCTAAGCTCGCTACTGCGACAAGCAGCGCCCTCTTTCCTTGTATCCAAACTTAGAGCCTTCCCTGTTCGTCGAACTGCTCGTCGAATCAGAGTTTCCCGTCTGGCATCGCTGGGACGGAAACGTCGCAACCCTACTCGAAGTACTCACCGACAAATCCCAGCAGGCATTCAATCCCATCGCCCATCCAGGCGCAACCCTGCGCGACCAGCGCATTCGTTGGGATCGACTGCTTTGGTCTTTGGACCGGCTAGCATCTACGTCCGACTCGAATCTGTTTGAACAGTTTCTCCAACATCCGATGGGTGTTTATGCCTGGAGCCGCCGACTACCACCTGAGCGAAGAAGCGAAATTATCAGCCTCCGCGTTCCGGTTTTCGAATCAAAGGAACGTCATGCATCAGAGAAGCGACGTTTCCTCCAGGCACTGATGCTCGGCTGGTGCGACTCCTGCCCGGACGGCCAATTGCAAGAGTTGCTTGACTGGCCCGAATACTGGAAACCTAAGTTGGAATTTCATGATGTCTGCTATTTATCAAGCCCAATAGACGAATTTCATCGTCGCTGCAATTCTGCCGCAAATGGCAGCGAACAAATGGTTGCGGCGCTTCGGCGAAATCTTGAATTGCTCAATGATTCTGATTTGGTCACGAAAGAGCTTGCGCGCAAGGTTTCAGTTGAGCTTTGGATGAATCTTCTTAAAGACGCAGCCACCGAGAACCCGGCGTCAGAAGATCTTCCTCGCCGTCCAGAGAACTCGACAGCATGGTTTTACCAGGAATTATCAACACATCCGTTTAGCCACCTGAGCGGGTTTGCACGGCAGCTTTCCTTACGACGGCTTCAGGAAGAGCACATCATGAAACACTTCTGGATCTGGCGGCATGGGCGCGACAACTGGAAAAATTTGCTCAATTACACGTCATATTGCGATGAGCCAAAAGTCTTTGACCGGCTTGCGGAGATTGTTCCGCCGGATGAGCTTGCCGCATGGGATGGAATACTCGGCTATCGTGCAGAGAATCACGGTGAAATCACGGCTTTTTGCAAATGGATCTCCCCACAACATGTAGAAGCGCTGCGGCTGCACTTCCAACATAACGACTCGGATTGGCGCACTTGTGCATTCCAGAATTATCTGACCAAGGCACCGGAAATCATTCTGAAGCATCTGTGGGACCATGCGTACAACCTGCCGTTCTGGCAAGCCAAACTGCTGGACAGAAGACTTTTCGCTCCCACATCCTTGCGTTCTCCTGCGACCGTCGCAGACATTCAGGCCGTGGAAGGCGATCTTCGGTTACGCGATCCATTCAATCATCGGGGCATCTGAAGTTTCAACCGCAGGTCCTTCGCTTCGCTCAGGATGACAGGGTGTAGGTATAAGCAAAGAATAGCCTCGGAGGTTGCATCCCTCCGAGGCTGAGTTGTATCCGCTTAGGTGTATTTGCGCAAAGCGCGATTCGCCGTCCGCGTAGGACCGTAGGACTTAGTTCTTCGCTTCGGCGGGCTGGTTGGCGACTTGGAGATAATTCTTCACGCTGAAGACGCCGGGGACGCTGTTGGCTCTCTGGAAGGCTACGTCTTTATCCGCCTGGGTATCGACCGTTCCGTATAACTCGACGTGGCCATTCTGCACCGAGATGCGAATCGGCTTGGCCGGGTCAATGGCGTACTTGCTCAGGAACGAATCGCCGTAAACGGCGCGGGCCACCGCCAAGCGGGTCTGGTCGTCCATCATCGAGACCGGATCGACCTCGATCTCGCCGGTCACATCCTTGACGCCTGGATAGGTAGAGACCAGCGCCAGAGCGGAGTCCTTGTCCACATCCGTCCGGGCATGTCCGCCGAGAGTGACTGCGCCGTTCGAAACACTGACACTGATGGCGTTGAAGGCGTTGCCGTAGCCCACGCGGTCATAGGCCAACTTCTCGGCAAGCTTGGCTTCGAGTTCCTTGTCTGGAATGGTGGGTCCGCCAACCTCAATCAGATTGCGGACGGCGGTGACGCCGCGCGCCTTGCTGACGCGCTTTTCCGCATCGGCCTTGTACTCGTAGAGATCGACCGTGCCGGTGAGCGTGGCGATGCCGTTGTCAACGGCAACCTTTACATCGCGATACTGCTTCTTGTTGAGCTTGGCCGCGGCGTCGTTGGATGCGGGGGTGTTGTCCGCAGCCTGCGCAACTGCATTCAGGCGCGGCGCTGCAAAAGAGATTTGCGGAAGCCCGCAAAGCGTCACGCCGAGCATCAGCGCCAGCGCGGTGCGATAAGAAAAAGTCGTTCTGGTCATGGGAAACTTCCTCCTTGGGGATGCAATCATCGCTTTCGTCATCCGGCCGGAATGACCTGCGTTAGATTAGACACAGCCCGGTCAAAAAGGTTGCGCTGGAGTGGATCGTGCATCCTATGCCAAATGCAACCGCAGGTACTTCGATTCGCTGCGCTTACTCAGGATGACAGCAGTTGCGTTCAGCGGTAGCGGCGCGTGGCTTTGATAACGATAGAGAAGACCCCGGATTCGTCGCGGGCCACCAGCACCGAGACGTGGCGATTGATGGCAACCTCTGCCTGGATCAACTGCTGCGCAGTCGCATTGACATTGGTCGCATAAGTCAGAGTTACGCTGCCGCCTAATTGTTCCTCAACGATCACTCGCGAGGTTGAGTTACCAAGCGCGCCAAGATAGTTGGGATCAACCTTGACCGAGCCCGCGCCGAAGAGCTTCTGCACACGGCTGCTGACAGTTGCGTTGAGCGCGCCACCGAGCAGCGCGTCGGTGGGGTTTACGCTGGACTGCTCCTGTTGTTGCGTGTAGATGCGCTGCTGGTCTTCGGTGCGTCCCAAGGCAAGCAGCGCGACAACGTCAGCTTCCGGCAGTGGCGGGTCGCTGCGGTATGTAATGGACGGCTTGTCGAGGGTTCCATGCAGGCCGAGGGTGATGTCGTAGTCTTCGACGCGCGCGGTGGCGTTGAGGTCGATATTAGGCTGGATGCGGACAGGATTGGTGAAGGAAATCTCGCCGCGCTGGAGCTCGTATTTGGTGCCTGCAATCGTGGCCGAGCCTTCGGTAATCGCCACGCGGCCCAGCAACGAAGGCGAGGCCAGCGTACCCCTCAGATGGAGATCGACATCGCCGGCCAGCTTGGCGAATGCATTCTGAAAATTAAGCTGCGGAGAAGAAGTAAAATGTACGTCAAGACGGATGTGGTTCGACGGCGCGTCGGGCGGCGCAAATGTCTGTACGGCGCGGGCTGAATCGGCAAGCGCGGCCACATCCAGATCGGGACTGATACTGAAGCGCGTGATCAACACATCTCCGCTGAGCAGCAGATTATTTTGCGGCCCTTGCAGATGCAGCTTGGCATCGGCAAGCGAACTTACCCCTTGCGGATAGCGGATGCGAACCCCCTTGCCGTCAACGGAGAGATCGGCGTAGAGGCCATGCTGATAGGCCAGGTAGCCCGTCACGCTCAACTGCCCGCCGCCGCTCAGCGCCGTAAGCGACTTGATCTCCAAACGATTCTGGTTGAATTCGAGTGAGCCGTGCAGATGGCTGAGGCCGTTGGGCAGGTCTTCCAGAGAGAGCGCCGCATCTTCAATATCGATATGCCCGCGCAGATTGGGGTTAGAGAGCGATCCGTGGGCTTCGACTTCGAAGGTCGTGGACCCTGTGGCCGTAAGGTCGGGGTCCAGCGTCTGGGCAAGTTTCAGGTTGATCGCGCCATTGGCGGCAAGGTCCAGTTGTGGCTGCGCGGCAACCGTCACGCCACCCTGCAAGCGCAAGTCGGTCTCCTCGCCGGTGATATGCAGAGGGTCGAGCTGAACGCGGCTATCAGCCAGCGTGGCATGCGCGCCGTCCTCACTGTGCAGCGGGACGCCGGAGACGGTAACAGCCAGTTCCTTGAGGCGCACGTCGCCACGCATCTGCTCGAAATGCGTGAGCGGCCCGTCGAGAGTGACTGTGCCGGCCAGCGAAGATTCCCCGCTGAGACCTCTAACATGCGCCAGCTTGAAGAGTGCGCCGACGTTGAAACGGGAAAAATCGATCTGCGCCTGCGTCTGCATTTCGCTCGTCAACGCAGTTTGGCCGTGAGCGCTCAACCCAGCCGCCTCCAGTTGCGTGGCAAGATCGTAAAACACCGTGCGATTGGCGGTGTGCGCGTTCAATTCCACGTTGCCCATCGTCTGTCCATCGACGATAAGATCAGTTGCCGAGGCGTGGGCCGTAAGGCGTGGATCGTCGAGAGTTCCCAAGCCACTCACCGTGAAGCCAAGTTGGCCGGAAATGGGAAGGCTCAGCGAGTGGATATGATTGACGCGGGCAAGATCGACGCCAGCGCCGCTCGCCTCCAGACGGAAGTGATGAGACTGCAGATCGAGATTCCCTGTGGCGGTTATCGTACCTGCTGGATGCACAGCGGTGAACGAAGTAAGATCGAGTAACTGATCCTCCAGGCCGCCTTGGGCATGAATCCGCTCAAAGGGTTCCCCATCTACTGTGGCATCGGTGAGATCGGCCCAACCGGAGCCATTGAGCGCATGAAGCGGTCCATCGATCTGCAATTCTGCATCGATATTTCCGGTCACAGGCAACTGGAGTCCAGTAAGCGGCAGCAGTTGGTCGATTGCAACTTTACTGCTGCTCACATGCAGATGAGTAATTGAGTTCGGATCGAATTCAGGTGTGCGGGAAGGCGCGGCATCCAGCGTTCCACTCACAATGATTGCCGACTCGCCACGCTTCAGTTCGCCGTGATCGATGGCGATGCGTGCTGCCGCGTAACTGCCCGTGGCTTGGATTGAATCCCATGCAAGCCATTGCGTGGCGCTGGTTTTCTCCGTGCTCACAGGCACTTCGATGGAGAGATTTGTCGCCTGTGCGGAGCCTGCCAGCCGCGGGTTGATTACCGAGCCGGCCCACGAGCCGTGAAACTCCGCCTGCCCGGTGAGCGCGATGGGCAGCGCCGCGGTTCCGGTTTTGCCGTTGCGGGCCAGTCCCAGATCGCGCAGCAGCGTGTCGAACTCATTCAGATTGCCTGATTGAAAATCGACGGCGAGCGACGAGGGGCTAGTCATCGGATATGCGCCGAGATGGCCGTGAGCCTGCACTGCACTGTTGGGCAAATGCAGTTCAAGCTTGCGCAGATCCACAGCGCCGTCGCGCTGGGTGTAGGTTCCGTCGATGATACCGCTCGACGCCACCTTGCCTGCGGCAATCTTCTCCGGCGCGGCCAGGGTCAGCGTGGAAGCCACAGAGAGGGTGCGGACATCGCCTGCAGTCCATGCAGCAACAGCTGGTCCGGTCAGCCGGGCATCAAAGCCCAGGTGCTGAAAAGGACGCTGCGTGGTCATCTCCAGAATCGTATCGAGTGCGACGTTCTTAAACTGCGCGGTAACCTTGCCATTGACGGGAATCTCGATCACGTCCGGATTGAGCGGAGGCCGTTTCGCAGCGGTTTTCTGCTGCGATTTCGCCGTATGTGGATGACCGCCTGCCGGCGCGCTCAACTGTACGGCAGCAACTGAGGGCGGCAGCCAGGGAGCAAGGGCAACCGTGCCTTCAATCTCTCCGCCCTGGCGCAGCCGCGCCTCAATGTTGGTAATCTGCAACTGCTCGGGATCGGCATGCACATGCGCATCGAGGTCAATATCTGTAGAGTAGATCCCTGTACCAATGTAAGCTCCGCCATCTACATGAACGCTGCCATCGAGCCGGAACTGACCAGCCTGACCAGCTCCGTCGAGGTTCAGATGAGCCATGCCCTGCGGCGCAAAGGAATAGCCTGTGATGCCGTCCAGCAAGCGCATATCGAGCAGCCCAACGCACTTGCCCTGCCAGCGGGGATGAGAAAAATCGGTGAGCGAGCCGGTCATCTCCAGGGTTTGATCTTTGACGATGTCGCTATGGGTTGTCAGGCGCAGGCTGCGCAGGTAGGCTGCATTGCGGGTCAGGTCGAGAATGGCTTGCAGGCGGCCCTGCACAAGCTGCGGCTTTCGCCGGGAATTATTTCCCGCGCCTAGCGCCGGACCGCCGCGCAGCAGATTCAAGTCGCTTACGCCCGCCTCGATATGAAAGCTCTCAGGGTCTTTGGCCTGTGCGGGCTGGTAGCTGATGCGCAGCGAAAGATCGTTGGCCGTAAGGTCGAGCGGGATGTAACGATTCTGGAAATCGAATTTGGCGGCACGGTTGTCGTAATGCAGCACACCCTGCTCAACTCCCACTCGGCCTGCCTTCAGGTCAAAGAAATCATTCAGTAGAGAGGCGTTTTTATTCGCGGTCTTATGCGGGGTGGGCGAATTGGTTGTGCCGTCAGGATAGACAATCAGGTGGACGACGGGCTTGCGTAGATCAAGCTCACGGAGCACAAAAGAACTCGGAGTCCACAGACCGGTCCAACTGAGACGGATGCGCAGGCTCTCGATCTTTGCGTAGGGTTCTTCACTTGGAGCCTCCAGGCCATGCAGCACAATTCCGTCGGCCTCTGCTTCCAGCGTGCTGAGATGCCACTGAAATGAGCCGATTTCAACGCGCGCGCCAGTCGCGTCTTCGATGAGAGAAATGATGCGTTGGCGCAGAAAATTCTCGACGCCATTCGAATCGGCCCAGTCGAACAGCCCAACGGATGCGGAAGCCGACGAGATCGTCGGCAAAATCATCAGCAGCGGAAGGAAGCGCCTGAAGAGCCGCCGCAGCCAGCCAGAGATGCTACGCGCCCCCCGTGACGAAATCTTTGCGGCGGGTTGTGGGGACCGAAACCTGATCAAAGCCGTCCCTCCCCATTTGTGCCCACACCTTGGGTTTCCACGCTGTTGAGCGCCGGATCCAATACTTCCACATCTCCCTGCGCGCGCAGATTCTTCAGCCATTCGTCAAACAAAACGTTCACCTGCTGCTGCAACAGGATCTCTTCAATCCGCGGGGCAACGGCATCAAGCGCAGGAATCGTCTGGCCTGCGGTGTATTGCGGAACCAGCGTCTTTTGATAGTAGTCTCGAATTTCCTCGTGAGAGATGAGAATCCCTTGGCGGAAGCGCAACTCGATGAAGCGCAAAATTTCCAGCCGGTAGCGGAGATAAGAGTCAACGCGCTCGGGCGTCAGTTCGTTGGCGGCAAGAAAAGCCTTCCAGCCCGCATCGCTGGCGCAGTTCTGGCGCACGCAGATGGGCACCTCGCGGCGAATTTCCAGCAAACGCGCATCCACCTCGTTCCGCGGCGGCTCCAACGTGTGCGCATCCTCTTCGCGAATCTGCTGCTGGATCAAAGCACGGCTGATCAACTGCTCCAATGCTCGCGGGCGCGTCAGTGCGACCCCTTCCACGGTGACCGGATCCAGCACCGAAAGCCGGATCTCATCGTCCAGATCACTGTCCAGAATGGCGTGATTGTTGACTACAGCAACGACACGGTCAAGAACCGTCGCACTGACGGGCATTGAATTGTTTGATGAAACCTGTCCTCGCATCGGAATCGCAAAGCAAGCCGCAAAAATCCCCAGCACGGCGGATCGCAGCACTGCATTAAGCCGGATTGCGCGGAAGTTTCTCATCAGAATGTCTGCCCCAGGCTGAAGAAGAAGTTGAAGTGGCTGGCTTCGCCAACATGCGGCGCAGTTGTATCGGTAATCACCGGATAGACAGGCGGATTCAGGTTGTAGCTGAAGTCCAGCCGGATGGGGCCGACGGGCGTATGGTAGCGCAAACCAGCCCCAGGCGCATGTACAAAATAATTGAAGCTGCATACGCCCAGCGGTCCGGTCGAGGTCCACGCGCCTTCCGGTTGATTCAACTCCGCGCAACTATCACGGTTGGGCTGATGAATACGCAGAGTGCTGGGCCAGACATCCGAAGAGCCGGCGAAAACATTGCCCATGTCATGGAAGAGAACAACGCTGAGCGTGTCGCCAAACCACGGCAGCGTTGGCGGCGGTAGCCGCATCTCGGTCGAGTTGACCAACACGCCCGCGCCGCCAACCGGGAAGCCGGTCTGCGGATCGCGCGGCCCGGCCTGATTGATAGCAAAGCCCCTCAGCGAGTTAGCCCCGCCGGCATAGAGCCGTTCCGGCAGCGGAATCAGTTCATTGCCGCCCGCTCCGTAGGCGCGCTCCTGCGCATAGCGGGTGCTGCGCGCCAGCACAAAGCGTCCCTTGTCAAAGCTGCTGTAGCTTGCATTGGAGAGATCTAGGCGGTTGAATTCGGCCTCTGCGCCAAAGAACCTGGTGCTAAAAAATTCCTGCACGCTGGTGGAGGTGCCGCGATGCGCGTCCAGTTGCGAGTCGCGAGTATCGTGCGTCCAGTTAAAACCCAGGCCTGCCACGCGCACCGCCGCCGAAAGATCCGTCAGCTCATCCGCGCCAACCTGGAGACTGTTCTTGGCCACTTTGACGCGGCGAAAATCGTATTCGTAAATGAAGGTATTCGCGCGGGTGAAAAATGAATTGGAGGAGTCAAAATGCTCGGTCCAATGCATGCCGGCCTCCAGTTTGGAAGCGACGTACGTTGAAACATCGTGGCTGTTTGCATAGCCGCCAGTGAGCGTCAGCCCGAAGTTGCGATTGCCTTCAAAGTGCGGGTTCTGGAAGAGCAGGTCAATCTTCTGTTCGAGCAATCCATAGGTGCCGCGCAGCGAGGCCGATTGCTCGCGCCCGAAGAGGCCATTGCGCGTGATGTTGAGCAAGACACGCGGACTGATATTGGTTGTGCCGTTCGGAGGGCAGTTAGTGGAGCAGTTGGACTGGGGCGCGCCGCTCTGCGCCTCGAAGCCGAAACCATAAGTGAGCGCCCAGCGCCGCGCCTCTGCCGCCTGGATCAATACCGTTTTGTAGGTTTCACCTCCGGAGGGGTTTTCAACAGCTGTTTCGATCTCGTTGAATAACGCAAATTCGTAGAGATTGCGCTGTGTCTGTTGCAGGGCCGTCAGATTGAGCGGGTCTCCGGCATGAATTGTGATGGCCCGTTCCACGGCATCTTGACGCGTAAAGTGCAACCCGGACAAGAGCACCTTGCGCACGAAAATCTGCTTCCCTTCATGAATGCGGAAGACGACATCAACTTTTGCAGGATCAGTTGCGTCCGCAGATTGCGCTACCTCCACCTGCGCCTGGTCGAAGCCGCGGCTCAGGTAATCCGTGAGCAGAGAATCCCGGTCGCCGGCCAGGCTTTGAGGGGATAGCCCCTGACCAGGAACAGTGCTCAGCAACGCAGTCAACTTCTGTATCCGGTCTTGATCCACATTCGCCGCTACTGGGCTGGCAACAGCACGGGCAAACGGCGGCAGGCCCTCTTTGTCGGCCTCCGGACTCACGATTTCGATCCGTACCGTGCCCACCCGTTGCCGTTCGCCTTCTTCAATCCGATAGGTAATGCGCAACGGCGCGGTGGTGCTGGAGGGCGTCTGCTCCGGCCTTGCCTCTGGTGTACCAACCTCCGATGTCACTTTCACCGCGGGAAATCCATTATTGCGGTAGAGGGCCTGCAATGCACTCACGTCCGCGGTAACCAGCGTCTGGCTGTAAGCGCCATGATGATCCAGTGTATTGGCAGCATGCACGCTCAGCATCTCTTTGAGCGTTGCGGCATTGAAAAAATGGTTGCCTGCAACCGTGACCTGCGCTACGTGCCGCCGCTGGCCCAGATGCACTGTATAGATAATATCGTCGTGCGCAGCGTCGGGAATCTTCTGCTGGTGCTCTACTTTGACATCGAAGTAACCCAGCCTCTGGTAGTAATCGCGCAGCCTGCGGTTCCCTTCGTTGAGCAGATCGTCATCGACCGAACCCTCTTCGAAAACAGGTACCAGGTGCTTGATCTTCGCTGGCCCCAGGTTCGCGCCCTCCACCGTCACTCGCACCACCGGGCCGCGATTCGCCGCGAAAACAAAGCCTGTCTTGTTCTCGCTCTGTGAATATGGTTGCGCCGCCAGTTTCACGTCGGCCTCCAGCCGCTGCTCTTTCTGGTAGTGCTTCAAAACCCCTTCCAACGCGCGGCTGCCGCTCTCGCGCTGAACACGTGCACCGTTGCTCAGGTGCGCGTATTTGCGCAAATCTTCCGGGCTGATGCCTGCATCGCCGCTCACCTCCACGGTCCCGATGCGCGCCTGCGCGCCGCTCTCTACATGAAAAGCAATATCCACCAGCTGATCTTCAGGATGCGGGGTCAGAACGTATGTAATTGCCGGTTGGTGGAATCCATTGTCCGCCAACGCCTGACGCAGCAGATCCTGCGCCTTGGCCAGCTTTTCCTGTGTGAACCGCTCACCGGGAATCAGACGCGAGGCCTGCTCCAATTGCGCATTGAGGGTCGCCCCTTTGGCGCCATCTACTGAGACCACCCCGATAAACTGGCGGGGCTGGCCGCGAAATAGCAGCGTCAGCCCGTCCTGCTCCGGAACGGCCTCGGCTTGCACGGTCTCGTAGAGGCCGGTAGCGAAAAGCTGGCGCAGACTCCGGCGCAGTTCTTCGCGGCTCAGCGGCTTTCCCTCGGCCTGGGCCAGATGCCCGGCCAGCGGAGCGATCCGTTCCTCTGGGACTCCATCAAAAATGATCTTTCGAACCGGCTTGCCCATCCATGGGGAGAATTCGTCCAATGCGCCATTAGGCGGACTCGCTTCCACGGCAAGAAGCGCTGGCGCCACCGGAGGCGCGTCCGGCTGTTGGCTTCCTCCCTCAGGGCAGGAACCGAGTCCGCAGACAAAAAGGCAGGTGAGCAACAACAAAAACCCGCATTGCTTCTCCGGCCTTGTCTTCAATTCCATCCCTCTCGGTAAAAACACAGAAAATAGACTCCGGTTGTGTGCCTGAGCCGCGCGCTCCGATAAAATCGGAGAACCGCGTTCGAAAGACCTGCTCCTGTGCTTAAACCGCTCCCCTTATACTAACGAGGACTGATGGCCAGCGCACGGAAACGCACCTTGCAGAGCAACCGGCGAATAAACTCATGCCCCGATCACGGAAATCCCCCGCGCCCTCCGGCCAACCTGCTGCCCAACTGCCGCGGGAAGGTGAATTTGTGGATGAGAACCCGCAGCCTGAAATTGGCGCAGCTACAGAGGCGTCAATCCCCCCAACCCCTTCCCTGCGAGCTGTTTCCGCCGACCCAATCGAGGCCGATGCGCTGGCCCGCGCCCAGGCAGGAGACCATATTGCTTTCGCCCAACTGTACTCTTTGCATAAAAAGCGCATCTACTCTCTATGCATGCGCATGTTGGGCAATGCCGCGGAGGCGGAAGACCTGACACAAGAGGCTTTTCTGCAACTGCATCGCAAGATTTCAAGCTTCCGCGGCGATTCCGCATTTTCCACCTGGCTGCACAGATTAGCCGTAAATGTAGTCCTGATGCACTTGCGGAAAAAAGGCCTGGCTCTCGTTTCGCTGGATGAAGCGATGGAACCAACAAAGGAACACACTCCCGCGCGCAGTTTTGGCGCTGCCGACCCCAGTCTCGCCGGCGCGATTGACCGGCTGCAGTTGGAGCGGGCGGTCGCCACCCTGCCCAGCGGCTACCGGCTTATTTTTGTCCTCCACGATGTCGAGGGGTTTGAGCACAACGAGATCGCGTCGATGCTCGATTGCTCCATCGGCAACAGCAAGTCACAACTGCACAAAGCACGCCTCAAGCTGCGCGAGGCTCTGCGTGCCTCTACCCCCGCGGAGGCAGGCCAATGACAGAAGAGCAACGCCTGCAAAGCTGCGCGGAGTTCCAGGCAGAGTTGCCTGATCTGATCGGTACCGGCCAGACAATGAGCCTCCATCCTCATATCCAGAGCTGCGAGAACTGCCGCGCTCTGCTTGCCGATCTGGAAACGATTGCAGAAGCCGCCCGCCAGCTTTTCCCCATCGAAGAGCCTCCCGATGAGCTTTGGACACAAATTGAGCAGGCCATCAAGAAGGAAAACTCTAACGGGTAAGGGAACGGACTTTGACTCACAGTTCCGCCGCGGGACTATTTTGCCGAATTCACAACTTGTAGGATGCCTTTTCTCACCCTGGACTGATACTCTTCCATATAACTACTCCTATGAATTCTGAAACCCAAATCGGCCCCGGGCACGACAAGGCCCCATTGCGCCGTATTGTGCTTACCGGCTTCATGGGTTCGGGGAAAAGCACCGTGGGTCCGCTGCTGGCCGAGCGGTTGGGCTGGCAATTCATCGATGCCGATGAATGGATCGAAGCCAAATCTGGCCGCTCCGTCGCCGAGATCTTCGCCCGCCACGGAGAGCCGTTTTTTCGCGCTCTGGAAGAGTCTACGATTGCCCAGCTGGCAGGTCAGGAGGCTCTTGTCCTGGCTCTGGGCGGCGGAGCAATCGAATCCGAGGCCACGCGCGCACTGCTCACAACCACCCCCGGCACACTGCTCATCCATCTGCACGTGGAGTTGGTCACCGCGCTCGCCCGCTGTCAAGGAACGGAAAACGCGCGCCCGGTGCTTGCCGACCGGGCTAATCTGGCAAGCCGTTATGAACGCCGTCTCCTGCTCTACCGGTCTGCCCGCATCTCGATTCCGGTGGACGCGCTGACCCCGGAGCAAGCCGTTGAGGCTGTCGTGAGAGCCACAAAGCGCTGAGCGTATACCCGGCGCACGGTTGCTCCGCGGAGTATTTGACCGAGACTGCATTGTGCCCCACCCCAACCCCAAAGCCCTCCTGTTTCTCATCTGATTTTGGCAAAAACAAGCGCCGGATAGCCGTGTGCAAAGCATTGATTTTTTTGAGAAATCGACTCCCAATACCCTTGATCTCAGATCTATCAAGCTCGATTTTGCAGTAGCCTCAAACCAACCGGGATTCAAGCGGCAGAGAAAATATTTCAAGTACACTTAACATCGAGCAGTGTTTACTAAACATTAGAAAGTATATAAAATATGAGGAGCAGCATAAACGATGCTGAAAACCTCTTAGTGAGCCTCAGCATGGAGCCTCGCTGCGGTTTGCTAACGCTGGCCGTTTTTACATAGCTTTGCCGGGGGCATTATGCGTGTTTCTGACCCAAACCCCGGAAAGTCCGTTTTTTCTACTGAACTGCCGCTGCTTCTGGTAGATTTCCGCCTTGCATCAAACGTACGTTTTCAAAGTGGATTATTTTTCTGCTATCGAGACCCTGCGCTCAAGCCCAAAAAACGCATACTATCTCGCATAGTTATCAACGAACAGAAATCGCATGAGAAGAATGATCTTGCCGATCAAGAATTTTGCGGCGAACGGCAAACAAGATCCTGACTATCTGTCTCCGCCAAGGGGGCAACCCGAGTTCTGTCAACAGTGAGTTCAAACATCGCGAAGTTACCTACCAAAGAGAGGGAGTAAACGATGCAGGCGATTTATAAAACAAGACGCGCAAATGGGAAATTTGCAGCCATTCTGATGCTATTAATCGCAGTAACGGTGATGGGCCGCGCGCGAACGGCCATCGCGCAGAACGCTCAGCTCGGCGCAGTAGCAGACGCCTCTGTCTCGGTTGCGGGGACCAAAGCAATACAACGGTCTCCCAGCGAAGTATTGTTGGTCTATAACTCAACAAGCCCAGTCTCAACCGCGATCGCCAATTATTATGCCGCAAAGCGGGGCATAACCAATATACTGGCCGTCAATTGCCAGGACTCGGCTTTGAACGACACAAACGAAACCATCTCCATGTCCGACTATGTTTCGCAGATTCAGAATCCCATCAGCGCGTACGTATCGGCAAACAGCGGCATTAATTTCATTGTGCTGACCAAGGGCATCCCAATCCGAATCGACAACGCCCCCACCGGTTCTGAAAACCAAGGTCAGACGCCTCAAGACTACCAAGCGTCTCTCGATAATTATTTGGCCGCGCTGGGCTACTCTACGGCCAACGGCAACGCGCAGGTCTCCATCGTGGGATCGGGTGCTCAGGGAGCGGCTTGGGTCAATGCGTACTACAACGCAAATGTACCGTTTACTCACGCGGCATTTGGCGGCTATCTGGTGACCCGGCTTGACGCCTATACCCAGGCAGACGCTATGGCGCTGGTTGATCGCTCCCTGGCAGCTGAGCAAACTCCCGGCACTGGTCCCATCTTGCTTGACGTGGACGCTAATTTTGGTCTTGGCGACAAGACGCTGGACCCGCCTGCTGTCCCAAGCACGAATGTTCTTTTTGAAGAGTCCTATGACAACGGGAACGCGGACTTGCTCCATGCCGCTGACATCCTGGAAGCAAGCGGCATATCCGTTGAGCCGCTGATCACGACCACGTTTGCCGGCAACCAGAGCGGCCTGCAGGGCTACTTCTCCTGGGGAAGTAACGATTCTGACTACAATAATGTTGCATACGAATCGCTCTCCTTTGCTCCGGGAGCCATTGCGAACACATACGTCTCAACGAGCATGCGCACTTTCACCGGCGCGTATGTAGGCTTCAACAGCATCAACCTGACGGGAATGACTTCGATGCAGGCAAGAGTAGCCAACCCGAATACGGATGGCAATAGTTATATCTTTCAAGTTCGCGAGGACAGTCCCAGCGGCCAGGTGATCGGCACTTGCTCGGTTCCTGAGACCGGCGGCTGGCAAACTTGGACGACGACGACCTGCGCGCTCTCCCCCGGCTTGAGCGGAGTCCACAATGTCTACCTGATGTTTATTGTCAATGGGTCGGGCGGCGGCCTATACAACATTGAATGGATTTCCTTTCAAGGGGCGGCCAGCAGCATTGAAGCTGCCAGTTACAACAGCCTGTCGGGTGGGGAGAAATTGGAGTCCAGTAGCGAGAACGCTCAGGACCTCGGCTACATCATGAGCGGGGACTATGTGGTGTATAACAGCATCAATCTGGCCGACATGAAGTCTTTCGAAGCCAGAGTCGCCAGCGCCGGCTCCGGCGGCGCCATTCAAGTCCGCCTTGATAGCGCCACGGGAACGCTGATCGGCAGTTGCACCGTTCCCGTGACAGGAGGCTGGCAGACCTGGACTACAACGACGTGCAGCCTGAAGGGCGCAAGCGGAATCCACAATGTATATTTGGTATTCAACGGCGGAGCAGGCTACCTTTACAACCTGGAATGGTTCCAATTCCAGGGAGGAACGAACGTCATCGAAGTAGCAAGTTACAATACCCTCTCTGGAGATCAATTTCTTGAAACCTCCAGCGAAGGTGCTCAGGATCTGGGTGGTCTCTACGACGGGCAGTCCCTGATGGCCGATTTGATTGGCAACGGCTTGACTGGGGCCGAGGGCTATACCAACGAGCCGACCCTCAACGGAATCGTCGGTATCTCATTTGCCGTCAATAACTACGAAGCGGGATATACCCTGGCGGAGAGCTTTTATTCCGGCACTCCTTATCTCGGCTGGGTGGGCATCGTCGTTGGCGACGCCCTGAGCGCTCCCTATTTCGGGGCCATGCCGCCTGTTACGCCAATTCAGGCCTCCAGTTTCAGCGGATCATCTGGCGGGGTAGCCACTGAAAATAACAGCGAGGGCGACCTCGATGTTGGGTATATCTCCAATGGCAGCTACCTCTACTTCTCGTCCATCAATCTTACCGGTATGAACACCTTCAGAGTCCGGGTTGCCAGCGCCGGCACCGGTGGCAACATTCAAGTGCGTCTCGATAGCCCGACAGGAACATTGATTGGAACCTGCACGGTGCCTGTAACTGGCGGCTGGCAAACTTGGACGACAGAAGCCTGCGGCCTGAGCGGCGCCAGTGGAACTCACACTCTATATTTAGTGTTCACCGGTAGCGGTGGCGGGCTGTTTAACGTGGAATGGTTTGCCCTTCTCCCCAGCATTGAGGCATCCAACTACAGCAGTCTGTCCGCAGGGGAGAAATTGGAGACCAACAGCGAAGGTGGCCAGGACCTTGGCTACATCAGCAATGGCGGTTACGCGGTCTACAATAATATCAACCTGGCAGGCGCGACTCACTTCGCGGTTAGAACCGCCAGTGTGCGCCCGGGCGCCAGCATTCAGGTGCATCTCGATAGTCCAACTGGGGAGTTGATCGGAACCTGCGCGGTGCCGGTAACCGGCGGCTGGCAAACTTGGTCTACGGAAACTTGCAGCCTGACCGGCGCCAGTGGAACTCACAATGTGTATTTGGTGTTTACCGGCGGCACAGGCGGGCTGTTTAACCTCGAATGGTGTGATTTCAATTAAGAAGGCATCGTAAAGACAACTCAAGGAACCACCCAGCCTGCGCGTCGTCGTCAAGCGGTGCGCAGGCCGCATTATCCGAGATTTGGGTCCGCTCTCGCTTATAAACAGTTGCAGAGCGTCTGCATTGAGACTCTCGTGATGCCCTTGTAGATATCACGAGGCCCAGATAGCCCCTCCTCCGTAAATTTATTCAAGCAATAAATCTGACACTCACGATCCCTCTATCCCTGGCAAAAAAAGTTCGGAAATATACTTGACACCGTACACTGTGTGTCATACAGTGTCTTATGTACAGTGTACGAGGAACAGCATGACACTCACTGAAAACCTCTTCGAGAACCTTCGCATGGAGCTCCGCCGCGGCTCGCTGACGCTGGCTGTCCTTGCCCAGCTTCGCCAGGAACATTACGGCTACACGCTGCGCAAGGCTCTCTCTGCGCGCGGCCTCGAAATTGACGAAAACACCCTCTACCCGCTGCTGCGCCGGCTGGAAACCCAGGGCCTGCTGACCAGCGAATGGCGCGAGGAAGAAAAGCGCAACAAACGGTTTTACCGCCTATCGAGCGACGGCGAAGAGATTCTCGCCAAGTTGCTCGCCGAGTGGCAAAACTTCAATACGGCTCTTGAACAAATCTTAAGGGAGGGGTAATTCCATGGGACTCAGCACAATGACGTTGTCAGCGGCTCCATCGGCGCGCACTCAGGCGTCGGAGCCAAGCGTAAAACAGACTGCTCAACACAACTTCGCGATTGGTTATTTACGGGCCTTCATCACCGTGTTGGTGTTGGCCCATCACGCTGTCCTTGCCTATCACCCTTATGCTCCAGCACCAGTGAAGTCGTTGCTTGCCCAGCCTCGATCGTGGGGAGCCTTCCCCGTGGTGGATATTCAACGCTGGACTCCATTCAGCTTCTTCGTTTCGTTCAACGACATCTTCTTCATGGCGCTGATGTTCTTTCTCTCCGGGCTGTTCGTATGGCAGAGCTTGCAACGCAAAGGGAGCGGAGGCTTCCTGGGGGATCGTGCCAAAAGGCTTGGCATTCCGTTTGTAGTAACAGCAGTATTCTTGGCTCCGCTAGCCTACTACCCAACCTATCTGCAAACAGGCGCGACGGGCATCGCGGGTTTCTTGCATCAGTGGCGTTTGCTTGGCAGTTGGCCCGTTGGTCCGGCCTGGTTTATCTGGCTCCTGCTGGCATTCGACTGCGTTGCCGCTCTCTTATTCGCGCTGACGCCTAAATGGGGTGAGGCGCTTGGCCGCATATCATCGACCGCATCGCGCCGTCCGTTCATATTCTTTGGATCGTTAGTCGTTGTCTCAGCGTCCGCATACATCCCCATGGAACTCATCTTCAACGGCTTCTCATGGGCCAGCTTCGGGCCATTCTTCTTCCAGACAAGCCGCCTGCTGCTCTATGCGGTTTATTTTCTCGCGGGCATCGGTGTGGGCGCTTATGGGATTGAGCGCGGCTTGCTGGCGTCGGGCGGAAAACTGGCGCGATGCTGGTTCCGCTGGATTCCCGCATCGCTTCTAACTTTTGCCGCAACAGTGGTTCTGTTCATCGCAACTTTCGCGGTTCATAACGCACCGCGATTCTGGGAAGGACTTTCAGATTTCGCATTCGTTACCTGTGCTGCCGCAACCTCGTTTGCTTTCCTCGCTCTGTTCTTACGCTTTGTTGCAAAACAGAAGAGCATATTCGACAGCCTGTCTGCCAACGCATACGGAATGTATTTGATCCACTACATATTCATCAGCTGGTTGCAATATGCATTCTTGCAATCGCATCTGCACCCTGCGGCAAAAGGATCGATTGTGTTTATCGGCACGCTTCTGTTGAGTTGGACAATCACCGCGGCGATTCGGCGCATTCCCTTTGTTGGGAAGGTTGTTTAGCGAAGCCACAACAGTAGCCGCAAATTGGAATTCCTGTAACTGAAATTCGATAAGGAGAAGTCATGGAGCTTCTGGATCGTTACCTGCAATCCGTCGGAAAACACCTGCCGTGGAACCGGCAGGAAGACATCATCGCCGAGCTGCGCGCCAATCTTGAGGCGCAGCTCGAAGACAAAGAGGCCGAACTGGGCCGCCCACTCACAACCTCCGAAGCCGAGGCTTGGCTCAAACCGATCGGTTCGCCCGCACAGATGGCCGCGCGCTACCAGCCGCAGAGGTATGTGATTGGGCCGACGCTCTACCCCACCTTTATCTATGTGCTACGCATAACGTGGTTCTGGGCTACGGCGGTGTCCCTGGTTACGGGCGCAGTGCAAATTGCCGATCATCCCAGCGCCCAAGCGGCAGCGGAGCGGCTGGTACAACTGCCCTTCACACTGCTGGTGGCGTCCGCATGGGTAACACTGATTTTTGGAGTCATTGAGCGGGTTGCAAGCCGTTGGTCGCTGAAGTTGGGCCCCTTCACCCCTCCTTCAGCTGCGTGGTCGCCCAGCACCTTGCCCGCGCTGGAGAAGGACGAGTTCCGCAAAGAGGTCCAGAGCCGCGCCCGGGCCATTACAGAGGTCATCTTCCGTTTTCTTGGACTGATCTGGCTGCTGCTGCTTCCCAACTACCCATATTTACTGCTGGGGCCGGGCGCCTATTACCTGGACAAACTCCCGTACCAGTTAGCGCCGGTATGGGTGCCGTTCTACTGGTGGGCTGTCGCGCTGAATGGGTTGCAGTTGGCATGGAGGGGCTTTGAGCTGGCGCGCGGAAATTGGCAGAGGCCTTTGCGCTGGCTACGGCTGGCTGAGGAGGCGCTGAATTTCATTCCAGTGCTGATTCTGCTGACCGCGCCGGGGCATCTATTGCTGGTACTCAGGCATCCTGCAACGGCGGAGGCAGCGGTGCGTACGTCAGTTGAGCCCATCAACCATACGATCTATTTGTGCCTCGTGCTGATTTGCGCGCTCTTCGTGGTGACACTTGGATGGAAGCTCGGGCAGTTCATTCTGGAAATCTATCGCAAGCGCGCTGCTGGGCTTCCGTCTTCCATTCGCTAACAGGAATTTGTGGCAGCAACGGCAATCCACACGCCATTGCGCGATAAAGATTCGGCTCACCCTCGCAAAATCTTAACGCCAGACTCCCATCCAATTGCGCAGCAGGCGCTGCGCCGGCTTTTCCACCAGATGCAGAGCAGCCAGCGCCAGCACGATCAGGAAAACATAGCTGATCCACGGATCGAACCGGCTCACTCCCAGAATCTGTGGAATCTTCAGGTCGTGTACCAGATTCCACAGGTTGAAGTGCAGCAGATAGAGGCAGTAGCTGGACTCGCCGACAAAGACCAGCGGTCGCCAGCTCAGCGAACGCGAAAGCACATTCTCCCCGGCGAGGCCAAGAATGATGCAGCCAAAGAGCGGCATCAGCAAGCCGTCGTGAATCACCGCATACGGCACCGCCGAACCCAGCTCCAACAGGAAAAATAATCCTGCAAAACCGCCGATGCCGAGAAACAGGCGAAGACGGCTGGCGCGCCCCACCATCTCGTCCAGTCCTGCCAGTAGCACACCAAAGACAAAGCTGGCCAGGTGCGGTAACGGCGTATATTTCAGTGCCTGCATCCACGGCCCATAGCTCCAGCGGTCAGGATGCGGAATGCCGTCTGGATTGAAGATGAAGTAGAGCGTGCCGGGAATCATACCCAGCAGCCAGACGACAGTCAAACGCGTCAGATGCTGCTGCACCCGGTCAGGACGCTTGATCCGCGCCAGCCAGGGAAAGAGGAAATAGTAGAAGCTCTCGGCGGACATCGTCCAGGCCGGCGTATTCAGGAAGGTCGCTATCGAGGGAATCCAGCCTTGCAGCAGCAGCGGACTGAGAACCATGCCGGTCCAGAACATCGCATGGCTATGTGCGTGATACTCCTCGGGAACCATCCTCCAGCTCATCAGCAAGCTGAGCAGATAAATGGGATAAAGCCGCGTAAAGCGCGCCTCCCAAAAGCGCCTCTTGTCCAGCTTCCCTTCCCGGGCCTTGCCGGAATAGTTGTACGCCAGCACAAAGCCGGAGAGCAGAATAAAAAAGCTTACCGAGGCATAACCGGCATTCACCACCGGCGCAAACCAGCCGAAATTTCTAGGGTCTGAGAAGTGAAAGAAGACGATATTGACAGCCGCGAAGCTGCGCAGCCCCGTCAATGCGTTCAGCCGTGCCGGCTTCTGGATCTCCACTGCCAGTTTGACGCTCCCGGCCAGCCCGGGAGTACAGCCGCGTCGTACGGCCCTGATCCCTGATCCCTGACCCCTGATCTCTGATCCTACGCCGTCACCAGCGATCCGACCTTTTCACCCAGCACTACGCGCTTGATATTTCCCGGCTGATTCATGTTGAAGATAATCATCGGCAGATTGTTGTCCTTGCACAGGCTCACGGCGGTCAGGTCCATGACTTTCAGTCCCTGGCGCAGAATCTCCATGTAGGTGATCTCGTCGTACTTCACGGCATCCTTCACCAGCACCGGATCGGCGTTGTAGACGCCCTCAACCTTGGTGCCTTTCAGCAGCACATCGGCCTTGATCTCCATCGCCCGCAGGCTGGCCGCTGTGTCTGTCGAGAAGAAAGGATTGCCGATGCCCGCGGCAAAGACCACCACGCGGCCTTTTTCCAGGTGCCGCACTGCACG
>Ga0181534_10000561_pt1 | contig 25850 bp, 22 predicted proteins | sample PEATcosm2014_Bin_37_FD_119758 | JGI IMG/M metagenome (GOLD analysis project Ga0181534, IMG submission 119758) | Peatland microbial communities from MTU Mesocosm Facility, Houghton, MI, USA - PEATcosm2014_Bin17_10_metaG | ecosystem: Environmental > Terrestrial > Soil > Wetlands > Peat | place...
CGCTGCCAGCCAATCAACGCGCGGGTGCGTCGCAGCGACTTGAGTTCGAGCTCCGGCGGCGGCCGTGGCGTCGACTGCAGCGCGGCAAGGTTCTGCTCCGAGAGTTCCCGCAGCCGCTGCGCCAGGTCCGCGTCGTGCTGGATGAATTCCTCGACCAGCGTGCGCGTGGCCGGGCTCGCTTCGCCGGCCAGGTAAACGGGCAGCAGATCCAGAATGATGTCACGTGTAATTTCCATATCGACTCTCCTCGGGCGAGCGGGCGCTCAGGCGCCGCCCGCCAACGCAAAACGTGCGCGATGAATCCTGACCTTCACGGCCGCCACGGTCAGACCCAGCACGCGCGCGATCTCCTCGTAGGCCATGCCATCCACGGCGTGCATGAGCACGGCGGAGCGGCTGAGCTCCGGAAGCTTCTGCAGCCCGGCGATCGTGGCGCGCAGCCGTTCGCTGCTCTCGGCATCCTGCTCGGGACCTGCGCGCGGATCGCGCAGCTCCTCGTCCAGTGCGTCGTGTCTTGCGCTGCGGCGCAGCCCCCGCAGATAAAGATGCCGCGCGATCGTGAACAGGTAACCCTTGACCGTGGCCATGACGATGGGCGTAGGTGAAGTCCAGACGCGCGCAAAAGTCTCGGAGGTGATGTCCTCGGCCTCGGCATGTTGACCCGACAGATAGAGCGCATAGCGATAGACATCCGGCGCGTGTTGCCGATAGAGCGCGCCGATGTCATTCATCGCAGTGGCGTCAAAGACCGAACAGGCCCGCGGCGATATCGGTCCACGCGTGTGCGACCATGCCGGCGCGCAGGCTGCGGCGCCAGATCGCGATCAGTCCGAACAGCAGCCCAAAGAGCGCGATGCGCGCACAGGCGTCCACTCCCTGGTAGCCATGGCTGACCCCGAAGAGCAGTGCCTGCAGGCACACGGCGATCCAGCGGCTGTGCGCCAGCCATGCGAACTGGCGCTGGAAGTAGCCGCGGAAGGCAAGCTCCTCGCAGATACCCGCGCTGATGGCCACGGCCACCCAGAGCGTCGATTCGAGCAGGCCCACAGGCAGCAGTGTGTCTATGGAGGCCGCATGCTGCGGGCCCGACAGCGCGGTCCAGCTCCAGTCGATGAGCTTCCATACGCCCCAGAGCGCGAGCCCGAGTCCGAGATCGCCGAGGATCTGCTGCGGACGGTCCCAGCGGCCGCCGATGAGCTGCCGCACGGTAAGTCCACGGCTGCGGATACCCTTGGCGACGCCGATGAAACAGGCCCCACTCCATGGCCAGCAACGACAGATACAGCGGCACGGCATTCGGATGCGTGGTGGTGAGGCTGGTCTGAGTGCCAGCCTGATGCTGCATCCACGCGCCTCCCGCCGCCAGCGAGAGCATGATGGCGACCAGCAGCGCCGTGTGCCATACCGGTGCGATCGGGTGCTCGGTCGGTGCGTCATCGGCGGTGGTCGGCAAGGTGGGCATAACGGTACCTGCGTGTTGGCGAGCGGGTCTGTAAAGCAGGTATCCGCGAGCACGCCAAAGGTTACAGCCGCGCTGCGGGATTCAGCGCCGCAGCGCGGCGCACAGCGCCTCGGCGGCATCGACCATGCTGGGCCCCAAGCGCGACAGACGCTGATCAGTCCAGGGAATCAGCCGCCCGCTGCGCACGGCCTTGAGCGTGGGATAGGCGCGCCAGCCGTGCAGCCATTCATCGGCTGCCCTGCGATCCGGACCAACCGCCAGGATCACGTCCGGGTTGCGCTCGAGCACCGACTCGAGCGAGACGGCGGGTCCCGGTTCGGGAAGATCGGCGTAGATATTGCGATAGCCGCAGATGGTGACGACATCCGTCATGAGCTCGGACTGGCCTACGGTATAGATCGGGTGATCCCACACCTGTACCAGCATCGTGCCGCCGCTCACGGCGGCATAGCGCTGCGAGAGCGCCGTGATGCGTGCATTCAGATCATCGGCAACCGGTCCTGCCACCTCGCTGGTGCCGGCCAATGCACCGAAGCGGCGCACGCTGTCTGGGATATCGGCCAGCCGCCGGATGCGATGCCGGTAGACCGGCAGGCCCACGCGCTCGAGCTTGGCGATCTGCGCCGCCGAATTGCCGCTGCTCCACACCACGACCACATCCGGGTGCAGGGCGAGGATGCGTTCGATGTCGACACCCTGGCTGTCGCCGACGCGCTCGATGCGTTGCGCGGCTTCCGGTTCGTTGGAGTAATCGCTGGTGCCGACGATGTGGGCGCCGGCGCCGGCGGCAAACATCATCGCGGTGGCACCGGGCGCCAGGCTCACGATGTGCGCCGCCGGCAGGCGCAGCGCGATGGTCTGCCCCTCGTCATCGCGGATGGGGGGCGCAGCAGCGCCCGCGGCAGTCGCGACCGTGCCGCAGGTAATGAAGACAAAAGATAAGACCAGGCGCCGGAAGGCGCGCCTGGTCTCGTCAGTACTCAACCAGTCTCCTCTCGGGCGGTCAGGCGGCCGCTGCCTTCACCTGGCCTGCCTGTCCAGCACCGTACTCCAGCACGCCGGCCACGGCATGCACGACCGCGGCGATGCGCACGGCGCTCTGGATCATCTCACGCGATACGCCATCGGCGCGCAGCTTCTTCTCGTGCGAGGTGATGCAAAGTCCGCAGGCATTGATCGCCGACACCGCCAGCGACAGCAGCTCGAAATCGAGCTTCGGTATGCCGGGGTTGCCGATCACGTTCATGCGCAGTCGTGCGGGCAAAGTCGAATACTCCGCGTCCTCGACCAGGTGCAGGAAGCGGTAGTAGACATTGTTCATGCCCATGATGGCCGCTGCCGCACGCGCCGCCTGCAGATAGGCGGCGTCGAGCTTGCTCGCTGCCGCTGCCTCGATGGCGCGGGTGAACTCCGGATTGCGACTGGCGATGGCCGATGCCAGCGCCACCGCCCAGACCTGCTGCTCGTTGAGCCCCGGGGCCCCGGCAGTCGTCAGTACGCTGCCGAGATTGAGCTTGAGGTCGCGGGCATAGTCCGGGATCGAATCGCGAATGGCATCCAGTTGGGTGGTGTCCATATCAGGCCGCCTTGAGGGTGTCCTGCCCCTTCTGCCAATTGCACGGGCACAGCTCGTCGGTCTGCAGCGCATCGAGCACGCGCAGCACTTCGGCCGGATTGCGTCCCACCGACAGATCGGTGACGTAGACGAATCGGATCACGCCCTCGGGGTCGACCACGTAGGTCGCACGCTGCGCCACGCCGGCTTCCTTATCGAGGATGCCCAGGGCGCTGCTGAGTTCGCGCTTGATGTCCGACAGCATCGGGAAGGGCAGGTTACGCAGCTCTTCTTTGTCCTTGCGCCAGGCCAGGTGCACGAACTCGCTGTCGATGCTGACGCCAAACAGCTGCGCGCCGCGATCGCTGAACTCCTTGTTGAGCTTGCCGAAGGCCGCAATTTCCGTCGGGCACACAAAAGTGAAGTCCTTGGGCCAGAAGAACACGACCTGCCATTTGCCGGCCTGGTCGCTGCTCTTGAAGTCCTGGAACGCCTTGACGGGATCGTTCGACACGACGCCGGTCAGCGCGTAAGCCGGGAATTTTTCTCCAATACCTAACATGCTCTATCTCCTGAATTGTCAGCCAGTCATATCGAGTGGGTGCGCCAGCTTACGCGCCGGGGCACTGGCGATCCAATCAATTGATCCTATAATGTCGATAGACACCATATATCGGTCCGAATCCATGGAATTAAAGCTCAAGGATCTGCGATACCTCGTGGCGGTGGCCGACGAACGGCATTTCGGCCGTGCCGCAGCCAAGTGCTTCGTCAGCCAGCCGACGCTGTCGGCGCAGTTGCGCAAGCTGGAGGAAAGCCTCGGCGTGCAGCTGATCGAGCGCCGCCCGCGCCGCGTGACGCTCACGGAAGCCGGTGAAGAGATTGCGCAGCGCGCGCGCAGCATGCTGGAGACCGGGGACGCCATCATCACGCTGGCCCAGACGCGGCGCGATCCGCTGGCAGGGCAGTTGCGCCTGGCGCTGCTGCCCACCATCGGTCCCTACCTGCTGCCGCAGATCGCACTCAAGCTGCGCAAGGCGCTGCCGCGTCTCGAACTCATGCTATATGAGTACCGGACCGAACCGATGCTGGAGCGGCTGCACAATGGCGACATCGACGTCGGCATCCTCGCCCTGCCCGTGCACGATGACATGCTGGTCTCGCGCGAACTGTATGCGGAGCCCTTCGTGCTGGCGGTACCCGATTCGCACCGGCTCGCCGGCCGTGCGCAGGTCCGCACCGCCGACCTGGACGAGGAAACGCTGCTGCTGCTGGAGGATGGCCACTGCCTGCGCGATCAGGCGCTCGCGGTCTGCGCCCGCAGCGGGGTGCGCGAAAAACAGGATTTCCGCGCCACCAGCATCGAGACCCTGCGGCAGATGGTCGCCGCCGGCGTCGGCGTCACGCTGCTGCCGATGCTCGCCAGTCGCGGCGCCTACGGCTCGGCGCGCGGCATGATCAGCGTGCCATTCGCCAAACCCGTGCCCAGCCGGCTCATCGGCGCGGTCTGGCGCAAAAGCACCGCGCGCGCCGCCGCGATCGGCGCGGTCTGCGATCAGATCGCGCGGCACAGCGGACTCGCGTGAACATTTCGGTCTATGACCGCATGTGCTGGCCGGCCGGCGCGCTCGAGAAGGCCCTGCGCGAGGGCTCGCATGGCCGCGAGCTGAAGGCCTATCTCGGCCCCACCGAATATTCGCTGCTGCAATCGCTGGCCGTGGCAGGGGCACGCGGCGGCAAGCACCGTGCGGCCGCGCGCGCCAGGCTGCCGAAGGTCTACCTGCTGCCCGGCATCCTGGGCTCGCAACTCGGTGCCGTGCGGCCCAACGGCGAGCCGCCGGATCTTCTGTGGCTCGACCCCAGCGACATCATGCACGGCCGGCTGGCCGAATTGCGCCGGGGCGCCAACCTCGCCATACGGCCGCTCGGCGGGATCGGCTACAGCTACCTGCCATTGAAGCTGCGGCTGCAGGCGGCCGGATTCGAGGTGGTGCTGTTCGACTACGACTGGCGCGAGGACCTGCGGATCGTGGGTGCGGCGCTGGCCGCCCGGTTGCGTGCCGATCGCGCCCGCGGCATCGCGCTGATCGGCCACAGCATGGGCGGACTGCTCGCGCGCATGACACTGTCGCAGCTGCAGGGCGATCCGACCGCCGCGCGCGTCTCAAGCATCATCGGGCTGGGCACACCCCACGGCGGCTCGATTGGCGCCGTTCAGGCCGTGCGTGCTACCTACCCGGTGGTGTTCCGCCTGGCCGCGGTGGATTCCCTGCACAGCGCCGAGCAGCTCAGCCGCAATGTCTTTGGGACCTTTCCGAGCATCTATCAACTGCTGCCTGGCGATATCGGCGATCTGGATCTGTTCGATCCCGCCGCCTGGCCGCGCCGTGGAGCGCAGCCCCACGTGGCACCGCTCGCGGCCGCCCGGATCTTCAGCTCACGGCTGGCGCCGGCCGATGCGCGCTTCGTCTCGATCATCGGTGTCGGGCAGCGAACGGCCACGGGCCTCGAACGCCACGGCGGCCAGTTTCGCTACGAGATCAGCGCCGCGGGGGATGGCACGGTGGCAGTGCTGCGCGCCACGCTGCCGGGCGCACGCAACTATTATCTGCGCTGCGAGCACAGCGAATTGCCGCGCAGCCCACTGGTGGCCGGCGCGGTGATCGACCTGCTGCGCACCGGCCGCACGCGGCGCCTGCCGCAGCGGATGATCGTGACCCGTGCGCGGCACGCCGAAGTCAGCGATGCGGACCTGCGGCGCGCGTTCAAACGCAAAGTGGACTGGCTGCGGCTTTCCACCGCGGAACGGCGGCGCTATTTCACGCGCCTCAATGCCCCGCCCGCAATTTACTGGCCCGCGCCCAAGGTCCGCAGCAAGGCTCGCAGCAAGCGCTGAGCCGCGCGATAAAAGCGGGTACCGCGGTGCAGAAAATGTAAGAAGGCTGTGCAACACTGCGCGACCCATGATCGACGCCGCCACCAACCGGACCGAGCCCTTTGCCTTCGTGCGCGACCTGGCGTCGCGCTGGGATCTGATCGCAATCATCGTCGTCATCGGGGTGCTGACGTTCTTCGCCGAGGCCAGCCGCGGCCTGCTGGCGCCGGTGTCGAAGATCACCGGCGAGGCGCTCTCGCTCGATCCCATTCACCTGCCCGTCTACGCTGCGCGTACCACGCTGCGCATGTTCACCGCGCTCGCGTTCTCGCTGCTGTTCACCTTCACCTACGGCACCTGGGCCGCCAAGAGCCCGCGCGCCGAGAAGCTGCTGGTGCCGCTGCTGGACATCCTGCAGTCGGTGCCGATCTTCGGTTTCCTCTCGGTCACGCTGGTGTTTTTCATGTCGCTGGTGCCGGGGCGCGTGCTGGGCGCGGAATTCGCGGCCGTGTTCGTCATCTTTACCAGCCAGGCCTGGAACATGGCCTTCAGCTTCTACCAATCGCTGCGCACGCTGCCCGATGAACTGTGCGAAGCCTGCGGCTCCTTCCGGCTGACCCCGTGGATGCGGTTCTGGCAGCTCGAGGTTCCATTCGCGATGCCGGCGCTGCTCTGGAACACGATGATGTCGATGTCCGGCAGCTGGTTCTTCGTCGTGGCCTCCGAGGCTTTCAGCGTCGGCAAGACCAATGTGCAATTGCCGGGTATCGGCTCGTATATAGCGATCGCGAACGCCGAGGGCAATCTGCGCGCGATCGGCTGGGCCATCCTCACCATGCTGGTCGTCATCCTGATCTACGATCAGCTGATCTTCCGCCCGCTGGTGGTCTGGGGCGAGCGCTTCCGGATCGACCAGGAGCAGGGCGGCCGCATGCAGCGCTCCTGGGCGCTGACGATGATGCAGCACTCGCGACTCATCATCCGCCTGCGGACGCTGTTCTTCGCCTTCGTGCGCTGGACCGGCCGCCGCGCGCCGCGTCCGGCAGCGCTGGCTACGCTGGCCCGCGTCGGCGGTAACAAACGTGCGGGGCTCATCTGGTTCGGCGTACTGGTGGTGGTGCTGGGGCTGGCCCTATGGCGCATCGCCACCATGCTGATCGGCGAAACCAGTATGGCCGAGGCCCTCGAGGTGGCCGGCCTCGCCGCCATCACGATGCTGCGCGTGGTCATCCTGATCGCGCTCGCCAGCTTGCTGTGGGTGCCCATTGGCATCTGGGTGGGGCTGCGGCCGCGCGCCACGCAGATCGTGCAGCCCATCGCGCAATTTCTGGCGGCATTCCCGGCCAATCTGCTGTTTCCGCTGGCGGTGGCCGGCATCGTCACCTGGAAACTCAATCCCAACATCTGGCTGAGTCCACTGATGATCCTCGGCACCCAGTGGTACATCCTGTTCAACGTGATCGCGGGTGCATCGGCGATGCCGCAGGAGTTGCGCTACGCCGCGGAGAATCTGGGCATCCGCGGCTGGCTGTGGTGGCGCAAAGTGGCGCTGCCGGGCGTGCTGCCCTTCTATGTGACCGGTGCCATCACGGCATCGGGCGGCTCGTGGAACGCCGCCATCGTCGCCGAGCTGGTCAGCTGGAAAAATGTCGAGGTCAAGGCCAAGGGCATTGGCACCTACATCGACCAGGCCACCACCGCCGGCGACTTCCACAAAATCATTCTGGGGATCACGGCCATGAGCCTGTTCGTGGTCTGCATCAACCGCGTGTTCTGGCGTCCGCTGTACTATTACGCAGAGCGCAAATTCCGACTGACCTGAGAGCCTGTGCGACGCAGGAGGCGCCGATGAATTCCGTCATGAGCCAAGCCACCGAAGCACTGCCGCTGCTGTCGGTCGAGAATGTCCGCAAGGCCTTTCAGAAGCCTGACGGCAGCGACCTGCTGGTGCTCGATGGCGTCAATCTGACCTTGCAGCCCGGGCAGATCGTGGGGCTGCTCGGCCGTTCCGGCTCCGGCAAATCCACGCTGCTGCGCCTGATCGCAGGGCTCGCGGAACCCAGCGCCGGCGCAATCTCATTCCACGGCCATCCGATCGCGGGGCCCGCGGCCGGCATCGCCATGGTGTTCCAGAGCTTCGCGCTGTTTCCCTGGCTGACGGTGTTCGAGAACGTTGCGCTCGGCCTCGAGGCCCAGCGCATGCCCAAGGCCGATATCCGCAAGCGCTCGCTGGCCGCCATCGATCTGATCGGTCTGGACGGCTTCGAGTCGGCCTACCCGCGCGAGCTCTCCGGCGGCATGCGCCAGCGGGTGGGCTTCGCGCGCGCCCTGGTCGTGCATCCCGACATCCTGCTGATGGACGAGCCCTTCTCGGCGCTCGATGTGCTGACGGCCGAAACGCTGCGCACCGACTTCCTCGACCTCTGGTCCGAAGGCCGTGCGCCCATCAAGGGCGTGATCCTCGTGACCCACAACATCGAAGAAGCGGTGCTGATGTGCGACCGCATCCTGGTGTTCGGCAGCAACCCGGGCCGCATCCTGAGCGAGATCACCGTCACGCTGCCGCAGCCGCGCAAGCGCCTGGACCCGAGCTTCCGTGAACTCGTGGAACGCATCTACGTCGAGATGACCTCGCGCCGCAAACCGCTCGATTCGGCCTCGGCGGCCAGTCCCACGGGCGGCCGCAACGAGCGCTTCCCGGGCCTTGGCATCGGCAGCGTGCTGCCGCGCGTGTCCTCGAACCTGCTGTCGGGCCTGATGGAAACCGTGGCCGCGCCGCCTTACAACGGCACCGCCGACCTGCCCAAGATCGCATCCGATCTGCAGCTGGAAATTGATGAACTGTTCCCGGTCGCCGAGACCCTGCAGCTCATGCGCTTCGCCGAGGTCGAGGGCGGCGACATCAAGCTCACCGACGCGGCCATGGCTTTCGCCAATGCCGGGCTCGATGAGCGCAAGCGCATCTTCGCGCGACACCTGCTGACCTACGTGCCCCTGGCCGCCCACATACGCCGCGTACTCGACGAACGCGCCTCCCACGTGGCCCGCAAGAGCCGCTTCATCGACGAGCTCGAGGACTTCATGGGAGAGGAAGATGCCGAGCAGACCCTGCGCGCCATCGTCAGCCTGGCCCGCTACGGCGAGGTGTTTGCGTACAGCGATGAGACCGCCGCGTTCAGTCTCGAAAACCCGGTCTGACCCGCGCGCGCAAGCTATTGTTCCCCGCGTGATACAGTAGCGACGTAAAGCGGCTATCCGCCGCTATGGCGGAAACAATATGTGGCTGGCCTCCGAGATGGCGGCTTTCGCGCACGTCGCTGAACTAGGCTCGTTCACGGCCGCGGCGCGCGCGCTGGGGGTCCCCAAAGTGGCGGTCAGCCGCGCCATCGCCAGCCTCGAGCGCCGCCTGGGCAATCGCCTGCTGGCGCGCACCACCCGCCGGGTTTCACTGACGCCGGCGGGCATGCTGCTGCAGCCGCATTGCCGGCGCCTGCTGCAGGAAGTGGAGACCGTGCGCTCCCGCTTCACGCCGTCGACCGCCGTGCAGCCCGTGCGCGTGCTGGTCGACGCCGGCTACGGGCGCCTGCTGATCACGCCGCTGGTGCCCCGCTTCCTGGAGCACTTCACCCACATCGAACTGCAGGTCTCGCTGACCGATACCCATCCGATCGGACCCGACGAGGAATGGGATGTCTTCATCTGCAACAACCCGGAGCCGCTGCCGCGGCTGATGCACACCGCGCTCGGCAGTCCGCCGCTGCTGCTCTGTGCCACCCCGGCTTATCTCGCCAAGCACGGTCGTCCGCGCTCACCGGGGGATCTGAACGCCCACACGGTATTGCGCGCCGTCGACCTGACCCGGCCGACCTCGGCCGACACGCTGGAAGCCGCGGCCCTGCACCTGCGGCGCGGCTACGAGGAGCACCTGATCCGGCTGCGGCCCGTGCTGCAGGTCAGCGATCCCGCGCTGGTGCACTCGAGCATGGCGGCGGGGCTGGGCATCGGCGTGCTGCCGGAATTTCTCTGCCGGCAGGGCCTGGCCGCGGGCAAGATCGAACGCATCCTGCCCGACTGGTCGGTGAGCCCACCGCTGGAACTCGCGGCCGTCTATGCCGAATCGAACGCGGGTTCGGCCGCGATCCGGCAGTTCATCGAGTTCCTGCTGGCCAACATGGTGCCCATCCTGGCGGCGAGCGACTGGCGGGCGCGCTCGGAACCCGACGATGTGCGCTCGGATCGCTTCGGCCAGCGCCCGCAGCCGCGGCGCCCCGGATCGCGCTCCGATCCGGGCGGCTAGTCGCCTCAGCCACGGCGCGGCGCGTACTGGCGCAGCCGCTCCGCAAAATAATCGACGAACGCCGCGACTTTCGTCGGCACGAATCGATAACCCGGGTAGATCGCAAAAATGCCCTGCTCCTGCGAGGCCCAGGCAGGCAGCACCGGCTGCAGCCTGCCGGCGGCGATATCTTCGGCCACCACGAATTCCGGCAGCAGCGCGATGCCGGCGCCGCGGCGACAGGCATCGTGCAGCGCCAGCGCATGATTGGAACGCAGCACGGCCTGCACCGGCGTCGTGACCGATACGCCGCGACGGTGCAGCTCCCAGCGGGTCGGATGATCGCCGACATCGAGCACCAGGCAGGCACACGCGGCGAGCTCGCGCGGATGCCGCGGCGCGCCGCGGCTCGCAATGTAGTCGGCGCTGGCGGCGAGCACGCGTCGATTGGGTGCCAGGCGCCGCGCCACCAGCCGCGAATCGCCCAGTGCGCCGACCCTGAAGGCCACGTCGAATTGCTCCTCCACCAGATCGACGTAACGATTCGACAGATTCAGATCGATCGACAATCGCGGATGCCGCGAAAGGAACTCCGGCACCGCCGGCACCAGGTGTGTCATGCCAAGACCGGTGGCGGCGCTGATGCGCAGCCGGCCCTGCAGCTCCTCGCCCAGTGCGCTGGCCTCCGCCTCGGCAGACTCCAGTTCCGACAGCAGCGTCTCGCAGCGGCGGAAATACGCACCGCCGGCCTCGGTCAAGCCCACGCTGCGCGTGGTCCGCTGCAGCAGCCGCACCCCGAGGCGTGCTTCGAGCGCGGCCACCGAGCGGCTGACTGCGGAGACACTGGCGCCGAGTTGCTCGGACGCGCGGATGAAGCTGCGCTTGCGCGCCACCTCGATAAAGACGCCGATCTCATCCAGCCGTGTCGCCATAAAAATATAGTGTCCTAGTCAACTACTTTTGCTTTATTGCGTCGAACGCAATAAAGATTTCCGTTTTACCGCGTTTATCCCATTCTGGTAAGTCCCTATCCTATGCTCCATGAACACTCGCGCCGTTGCCGCCCCATCGCCGCTGGCACCCATGCCCGGGGCGCCGGCGCGAACGACATGGTTTGATACCTCAGGCATGCGCGATCGGCTGCCGGCAGCGATGTTCGTGTTCCTGTGGAGCACCGGTTACATCGCCGGAAAAATTGCGGTCGCGCACGCCGCGCCGTTCACGACCCTCACGCTGCGGTTCGGCGGCGCGGCGCTGCTGTTCGCTGCCATTGTGGCCTGGCGACGGCCGCAATGGCCGCATCTGGGTGCGCTGCTGCACAGTGGCGTGGTGGGCTTGAGCCTGGCGGTTCAATTCGGCGCCATCTATGCGGCCTTCGCGCTCGGCACCAGTCCCGGTTTTTCCGCACTCGTTATTGGTTGCATGCCGCTGACGACGGCCCTGGCGATGGCTGCCATGGGCGAGAAGCAGGGCGTAAGCCAGTGGCTTGGGCTGCTGCTGGGACTCGCCGGCGTGCTGCTGGTGCTGCAGGATCGCCTGGGCAGCGGCCTGGGTTCGGGCCTCGCTGGGTTGGCCCTGCTGCTGGCGCTGTGCGGCATCACCTTCGGCACGATCTACCAGAAGCGGCACGCGCTGGAACTCGATCTCAACATCGGGCTGATGATTCAGAACCTGGTCGCGACATCGGTGCTGGCGCCGATTGCATTGCTGCACGAGCACTTCCGCTTCGACACCAGCGCTGCCTTCACCGGCTCGTTGCTGTGGATGATCTTCCTGAATTCCGGCGCCAGCTTCGTGCTGTTCTTCATGCTGCTGCGGCGGGGACTGGCGACGCGCGTGTCGACGCTGTTCTACCTGGTGACACCGATCACGGCGATCATGGGCTGGCTGCTCATGCATGAGCCCATGTCGGCGATCAAGGTGGCAGGCTTCGCGCTTGCCGCGGGCGGTGTCTACCTCGCCACGCGCAACAATCCGGCAGCGATCCCCGTGCGCTAGATCAGTTCGCTGTCCGATTCCACCACGCTGGCACCGCCCGATTTGACGGTGCGGGCAAGACTCAGGCTCTCTGGCAGCAGGTGCTCGGCGTAGAAACGCGCGCTCTGGAGTTTGGCGCGATAGAACTTGGCATCCGGGGAGCCCTCGGCCAGCTTTCTCGCGGCGATTGCGGCACTGCGCGCCATCAGCGCACCACCCAGCACGCGGCCGCAAAGATGCAGATAGGGCACCGACACCGCATAGGCGCGCGCCGGCTCGACGCCGTATTCATACAGCAGTGAAACCGTGGCATCGCGCAACACCGTCAACGCCTCGATACTCGCATTACGCACGCTGCGCAGCGCCGGTTCGCTGCCGCGAATATCGTTGAGCTCACGCATCAGGTCCGACAGCAGTGCCGACAGCGTCTGGCCGCGGTCGCGCACCACTTTGCGGCCCAGCAGGTCATTGGCCTGGATGCCGGTGGTGCCCTCGTAGATCGAAGTGATGCGCACGTCGCGCAGGGTCTGCGAGACACCGGTCTCCTCGATGAATCCCATGCCGCCATGAATCTGCACGGCCAGCGAGGCCATGAGGCTGCCCTGATCAGTCGACCAGCCCTTGACGATGGGAATCAGCAGCTCGCCGCGTGCCAGCGCCGCGGCGCGCTTCGACTCGTCCTTGTCCGCGCGCGCGTGATCGAAGGTGATCGCGGTATAGAGCGCCAGCGCGCGCATGGCCTCGACGTTGGCGCGAATGGTCAGCAGCATGCGCGCGACATCCGGGTGCCGGATGATGACCGATGCACCCGCGGCCGCGGCACTGCCGGCCGCAGCAGCGCCAGCCGCCGCGGCAACCTCGGAGGCCGCTGCCGCCGAATTGTTGCGCGCCACGATGGCACGCCCCTGCACGCGGCTGTGGGCCCAGGCGCGTGCCTGCTGCAACGCGAGTTCGGCCAGGCCGATGCCCTGCACGCCCACCGAGAGGCGCGCCGAGTTCATCATGATGAACATGTATTCGAGTCCGCGGTGCGGCTCGCCGATCAGATACCCCAGGGCACCGCCGTTGTCGCCGTAGGACATCACGCAGGTCGGGCTCGCGTGGATTCCCAGCTTGTGCTCGATCGACACGCATCGCAGATCGTTGGCCGCGCCGAGACTGCCGTCGGCGTTGATCAGGCGCTTCGGAATCGCGAACATCGAGATGCCCTTGACCCCCGGCGGCGCGCCATCGATGCGCGCCAGCAGCAGATGCACGATGTTCGCGGCCATGTCGTGATCGCCGTAGGTGATGAAGATCTTCTGCCCGCTGATGCGGTAGTGATCGCCATCGGCCCTCGCGCGCGTGCGGATCAGCGCCAGGTCCGAGCCCGCCTGCGGCTCGGTCAGATTCATGGTGCCGGACCATTCGCCGCTGACCAGTTTGGGCAGCAGCATTTCCTGCAGCTCCGGAGTCGCCACCGCCTCGAGCGCATCGACACCGCCGCGCGAGAGCTGCGGACAGAGCATGAAGGCGAGATTGGAGCCGAACCAGATCTCCTCGCAGGCCACCGCCAGCACCAGCGGCGCACCCTGACCCCCGCGATCGGCGGGTGCGCTGAGCTGCGGCCAGCCGGCCGCGATGAATTTTGCATAGGCGTCGCGAAACTCCTCGGGCATGTGCACGCCGCCATCGCGGTACTGCGCGCCGCGCTGATCGCCCAGGGCATTGATGGGTGCCAGCACCTGCTCGCCGAAGCGCGCCGCCTCATCGAGCACGGAATCGGCGAGCTCCGCCGAGAACTCGGCGTAGCGCGGCAGCTCGGCCAGCTGCGGCGCGCGCAGCAGCTCGTTGAGCACAAATCGCAGATCGTTTAGCGGCGCCTGGTACATGAATATGACAAGTTTAAATGAGCCCGGCCTCCAGCGTACCGGAACGGGAGGGCTATCACGCCGACATGTTCGGTTAACTGGCACCATCGGCCCATGAGCGATACGCCCAGCCCTGCCGCGCTGCCAGAAACGGCGGCCCCGGCCCTCGATGAGCGCAAGGCCACCACCGCGCAGCTGGGACAGCGCCTCATGCGGCTGCTGGCCGCCACGCGCGTGAAGAGCCTGTCGCTGCACGATGCCGCCGGCGAGCTGATCTGGCAGAGCCAGGGGGAGTTCGGCCCGCGTGAACGCCGCCTGGTGCAGGATGCGCTGGACGCCTTCTCGCTGGATGACACCCTGCAGCACCTGGAGCGCGATATCGAAAACGCCCGGGCCCTCATTTACTGCTCGCGCACGCCGCGCGGCGACCGCGAAGGTCTGGCGCTGGCGATCGTCGCCAGTCGCCCTCGCCCCGACGTCAACCCCGATGCGCTGCGTGAACGCGTGCTGACCACGATGCGGCGCTTTAGCGCCCTGGCGCCCCTGCCCGGGAACCCCGCAGGCGCAAGCAAGGATCTACCCTCCTTCCGGGTGCGCAGCACCGATCGGCCCCAGCACGCTCCGCTGGAATTGGCCGGCGCGTCCCCGGCGCCGGATGCGCAGAACGCTGAAGTCGCCGAAGCATCCTCGCTGCGCTCACGCTCCTACGCGCGACTGCGCAACGGCGGCAACACGCGCCGCTATGAGATTGCCGACAACACCGCCGCTTCGCTGGAACAGGATCTGGAGCGCGCGCGGCGATTGATCAGGCTGGTCAAACGCCGCGGCACGCTCGATGCGCCCGCACCGGCCAGCTTCGCACTGCCCCTGTGCGCGGCGTCGGTAGTATCGGGTGACTTCCTGGAGCGCTTGAGCCCCGCGCTCGAAAAGGCGGCGCTGGTCGAGGACGCGCTGGGTTTCTGCCTGCCGGCCATCGCCTGGCAACACGATGCGAGTGCCGCGGAACGGTTCATTGCACGTTGCGGCGAGCTGAATTGCTTCGTGGCGCTCGATGACTTCAACCTGACGAGCAACGGCTTTGGGTTGCTGCGCGGCGCGGCGCTGCGCTGCCTGAAGATCGATGCCGCGATAACCGCCAGCGCGCTCGACGATAAATTTGCGCATGCCAATGTCGCCGGCATCGCCAAGGCCGCGCGCGTGCTCGGCCTTTACTGCGTAGCCAAGGGAGTCACGACGCCGGAGCAGGCGCGCTGGCTGGCCCAGGCCGGGGTCGAATTCGCCGACCGGATGGTCAGCCGCGCCGGAAAAGACGCTGCCACCACGAGGGGCGCGCGGGCTTTAAAGCTCTCAAAGTAGCCCTGCCTGCCGCAGGCGCGCGCGCACTCGGCGTCGAGTTCCTGGGAGCCTGTCGCGATTGCGGTATCGGTCGATTCTCATAAGGATTCGTGCCGCCGCCCGGCATTTGATTCAGTCGCGCCGAGGACTTGCCGCGCGGCGCGTTGGTGTCCTCCAGCGACAGCCCTCGATGATCCAGCTTTCGCAGCACCTGCGAGGTCGATAACGCGATATGGCGTGCCGTCACTGCCGCCCAGTTGAGCATGCCCTTGCCGTGCGCATCGTTAGCGCCCGGGGGAGATTTGGGAAGGGGAGGCTTGGGAGCGGTTGGATTTACAGGTTTCACCGTTGACACTGTAGCGATGCCCGGCAGGCCACCCCCCCTCCTATGACCGGGAAGTGTGACGCAGTTCCCTCCGCAGACCGGCGCCGCTGTAGAACTGTGAGCTGGCGCGTTACCTGCCCCGACCTCGCCACGGCACGATACACTCATGCAAGCGGCACGTATGAGCCCCTCCGACCCGCGCGGCGTCGGTGCGCAGCCCATGGGGGCTGCCTCGCTGCCAATGCCTTCTGTGCCGCCACAGAACGTCATGGATCGCGAATTCATCGCCCGTAACCAGATCGTCGAGCGCTACCTGGGCGGGCGGCTCCCGCTCAAGGGTACGCAGGACTTCGAACGCTACTGCCGCGAACATCCCGAGTTGCTCGATGAGATCGGCCTCACCGAGCGCATCAATGCCGCACTGCGATTGCTCGAAACCGGCGGCCGAACCGCGCCCTGGGAGGGCCGGGCCAAACCGTGGTGGGAGCGCCTGCCGGTGCTGCTCGGGGTCGCAGGCTTAAGCCTGGTGCTGGGCATCGTCGCGCTGGTGCTGCTCGGCAAGCTCTCAAACAGCGAGCACAAGATCGGCGCCCTGCAACGCGAGGTGGCCGTGCGCGCGCTGGATCCGGCGCTGGCGACACATTCCTATCTCATCGCACCGAATCGCGACGCGCCCTCCACCCGCAGCCTGCTCACGATCGGCGGCGCGCAGACGGAGATGGCGGACCTGAAGATCGACCTGTCCTGGACCAAGATGACCGTGTTCCGCGTCACCGTGGATCGCGTCGATCAGGGCCGGGTCGCGCTGATCTACAACGTACTCAAGGATTCCAACGGTGTGCTGCACCTCGGGCTCAACAGCTCGGCGCTCGGCCCCGGCAACTATCTCTTCTCGATCGATGGTCTGAACTGGCGTGGCGAAGCTTCGCCATTAGCCTGGGCAACCATCAGCATCGCCCGCTAGTGCGGTCGCTCATCTGGCGAGCTGGCCCTGCACAGTGCGGTGTCGTGAGGCAGGTGCTGATGATTGCCCGGGCTAATACAACACCGCGCGTGGCGCCATTCTGACCATCGATCGCGTCGAGACCGCCCCGGCGATGCCCAGCAGCAGCGTTGAGGCAATGATGCCGAACACCCACAGCAGCGCGTTGAAGCGGTAGTTGAGCTCGAGTGCGTGCGCCAGCCAGGCGCCGCCGATCGAGGCGCCGGTGGCGGCCATGAATCCCGCCAGCGCCCCCATGAGCGAAAATTCCGACAGCACGCTGGCGAAGATCATCGACCGTCCCGCGCCCAGCACGCGCAATATCGCGATCTCATAGCCGCGTTCATCGCGGCTGGCCTGCACCGCCGCGAACAGCACCGTGAGACCCGCGAGCAGCGTGAACAGGAACACGCTCTGCACCGCCGTCACCGCCTTGTCGATCACGGCCCGCACCTGCGCCAGCAGGTCGCCGATGTTGAAAATCGACACCGATGGAAAGCGGTGCACGAGGCGCGACATGGCACCGCTGGTCGGCTCGAGGTATGCGCTCGTCATATAAGTGCCGGCCGCCGAATCGAGCAGGCCCGGCGGAAACTCGACGAAGAAATTCGGCTTGAAGCTGTCCCAGCGCACCTTGCGAAAACTCGTGACGGTGGCATCGATGGTCTCGCCGGCGACATCGAAGCGCAGCCGGTCGCCGAGCTTCAATCCCATCGATTCCTGGTACTCCACCGCCACCGACACCAGCGGTTTGCCGAACTGCGCCGGAGTCCACCATTCGCCCTCGACCAGGTGATTGTCATCGCCGAGGTCCGCGGCCCAGGTGAGATTCTGCTCGCGATCGGCAAAGCCGCGGCCGCGCTCTCCCGGAAAATGCATCCCGGCCGTGGGCCGGTCGTTGATTGCGGTGAGCCGGCCGCGGATCATCGGCAGCATGCGCTCCAGCCGCGCACCCTGATCGCTGAGCTCGTGCTGGAAATCAACGCGCTGATCCGGCGGGATATTGAGAAAGAAATAGTTCGGCACATCGGCCGGCAGGCTCGCCCTCCAGTCGGTGATCAGATCGCCGCGCAGGATGGCGAGCGCCAGCAGCAGCATGATGCCTAAGCCAAAGGCCACGATCTGCGTGATGCCTTCGGTACGCCGCCGCGCGAGATTGGCGACGCCGTAGCGCCACGCGGCGCCGGCATTCCCGCGCACGCGCGCGGCCAGACTGACCAGTCCGGCCCCTCCCAGCGCCAGCACCAGCACCGCAGCGCCCAAGCCCAGCACGAACCACAGACTCAGACGAATGTTGCCCAGCGCCACATATACGACGCCGGCGACCGCCAGCACCACGGGCGCTGCCGCCGCCCAGGCCGCGACCGACGGCGGCCCCACATCGCGCCGCAGAACCCGCAGCGCCGGCACGCGCATCAACTGCAGCAGCGGTGGCAGTGCAAAGCCCGCCAGCATGGCCAGCGCGATCACGAAGCCCACCAGCGCGGGCCAGAGACTCGCGGGCGGCAGGTCACTGCGCAGCAGGCCCCGCAGCACACGCACCAGCCAGAGCTGCGTGAGCCAGCCGGCAGCCGCACCGACGATGCTCGAGACGATGGCCAGCGCCAGCAGCTGCCACAGGTGCACGCCGAGCACCATGCGGCGTGAGGCACCGAGCGTCTTCATGAGCGCCACCACGTCCAGGTGCCGCCGGACATAGCTGCGCGCGCTCATCGCAATCGCCACCGCGCACAGCAGCACCGCCACCAGGCTCGCAAGCGCCAGGAAACGCGCCGCACGGCGGCTGGCCTCGCCGATCTGCGGGCTCGCCTCCGCTATGTCGACCAGGCGCTCCTTGCCGAAATCCTGCTGCGCGTGCCAATGCCGGAATGCTTCCAGCTGCGGCGCGGGGCCCGCCAGCAGCAGCGCGTATTTGACGCGGCTGCCCGGCTGGATGAGTTTAGTTGCCGCCAGATCCGCATCATTGATGAGCAGCGCCGAGGCGAACTCGACGAAAGTGGAGTTCTGGTCGGGACGCGAGATCAGGATCCGCGTCACGCGCAATGTGCGCGAGCCCACATTCAGACTGGTGCCGAGCGTCGCACCGAGCGCGGCCGCCAGCCGCGAATCCGGCCAGGCCTCCCCGGGCGCCGGTATCTCGCGCGTGGGCACGCCGGCTCCAAACGCGCGATCGGCCACCGTCAGGTTGCCGCGCAGCGGATACCCTTCGCTGACGGCGCGCACATCGGCCAGCTGATTGGCATCGCCGTTGAAAATCGCCGACAGCGTCATCGTCAGGCGCGCACTCGCAAGTCCGGTGGACAGGGCATGCGCCTGCTCCGCCGGATCGATCGCGGCATCCGACTCGACGCGCAGGTCCGCCGCCAGCACTTCGCTGGCTTGCGCCGTCACGGCGCGGCCGATGCGATCGACCAGGAAGCCGACTCCGCACAGCGCCGCCACCGCCACGCACAGCGACAACCACAGCACGGCGAGCTCGCCCGAGCGCCATTCGCGCCGCAGCTGGCGCAGGGCCAGGACCAGGCTACGCATTGTGTGGGCTACGCATTGCCCGCGCCGCTGTTCGCGGATTCTTCGTGCATGGATCCGGCCTCCATGACGACGATGCGTCCGCAGCGCGCCGCGAGCGCGCGATCATGAGTAACCAGTACCAGCGTGGTCTGCGAGCCGGTGTTCAGCTCGAACAGCAGCTGCGCGATACGTGCACCGGTGGCGGTGTCGAGATTGCCGGTGGGTTCATCGGCAAACAGCACTGCCGGTGTGCCCACCGAGGCCCGGGCCAGCGCGACGCGCTGCTGTTCGCCGCCGGAGAGCTGCCGCGGGTAGTGGCGCAGCCGCGTACTCAAGCCCACGCGCGCCAGCATCTCGGTCGCCGCGCTGCCCGCATCGCGCCTGCCCGCCAGTTCCAGCGGCAACATCACATTCTCGACCGCGGTCAGCGACGGCACCAGGTGGAAGGACTGGAACACGAAGCCGACGCGCTGCGCGCGCAAGCGCGCGCGGGCATCCTCATCGAGCACCGAGAGGTTGGTACCCGCAAGCCACACTTCCCCGGAAGTCGGCTGGTCGAGCCCGGCCAGCAGGGCAAGCAGGGTCGATTTGCCCGCTCCGGAAGGGCCGACGATGGCGATCGATTCGCGCGCGGCCACCGCCAGCGAGACCTCGTGAACGATGGTCAGCGGACCTTCCGGACTGCTAACCTGCTTGCTGACTTTTCGGGCTTCGAGAACGATGTCGCGCGTCATTGTCATCCTGATGGCCTGGCTCATCGCGCTGCCGGCGGCAGGCGCGGCACCGGCCGTGGCCGCAACAGCGATGCCGGTCATCCTGGTATTCGGCGACAGCCTGAGCGCCGGTTATGGAATACGCGTCGAACAGGGGTGGGTCAGCCTGCTGGCGCAGAAGATCGAGCACGAAGGGTACGGATTCCATGTCGTGAATGCCAGCGTCAGCGGCGAAACCAGCGCCGGCGGCCTGGCACGGCTGCCGCGCGCCCTGAGCCTGCAGCAGCCGCGCATCGTGCTGCTCGAACTGGGCGCCAACGACGGTCTTCGCGGCCTGCCCATACAGCAGACGCAGGACAATCTCGGCAAGATGATCGCGCTGCTGCAGCAGCAGCACATCCCGGTGCTGCTGCTGGGCCTCCGGCTGCCGCCGAACTACGGCGAGCGCTATACCAGCGGTTTCGCGGCCATGTACCAGTCGCTCAAAGAGCAGTACCACGTGCCGCTGCTGCCCTTCCTGCTGGAGAACGTGGCTCTCAAGCCCGATCTCATGCAGGCCGACGGGCTGCATCCCAATGAGCAGGGCCAGCCATTGTTGCTGGACAATGTCTGGCCCACACTGGTGCCGCTGCTGCGCGCACAAAAATCCGGTCGCAGCGGCGGGGGGTGAGCTCATGGACAGGTTCTGGTTACCGCAGTATCCGCCCGGCGTGGCCGCCGACATCGACGCCAGCCGGCTTGGCTCGCTGAAGGCGCTGATCGAGAAATCCTGCGAGCAGTTCGCCGATCGGGTGGCCTACATCAGCATGGGCACCTCGGTGACGTTCCGCGATCTCGAGCAGCGCTCGCGTGCCTTCGGCGCCTGGCTGCAGCATCGCGCCGGGCTCAAGCCTGGCGACCGCATCGCGATCATGCTGCCGAATCTGCTGCAGTACCCGATTGCGATGTTCGGCGCGCTGCGCGCCGGGCTCGTGGTCGTCAATACCAATCCGCTCTACACGGTGTCCGAACTCAAGCACCAGCTCGCCGACTCCGGCGCCAACGCGGTGCTGGTGCTGGAGAATTTTGCCGCGACGCTCGCGCAGGCGCTGCCGGGTACCAGTGTGCGCACGGTCATCGTCACTTCGGTCGGAGAGCAGCTGAAGTTCCCCAAGGGCCTGATCGTCGACGCGGTCATCCGGCATGTGCAGAAGAGAGTGCCGCGATGGCAGATCCCGGGTGCGCGCAGGCTCAAGTCCGTGCTGCAGGAGGGCCGGACACTCGAACTCAAGCCGGTGAATCTCACGCACGATGACATCGCCTACCTGCAGTACACCGGCGGCACCACTGGCGTAGCCAAGGGCGCGATGCTCACTCACGGCAACATGGTCGCGAACGTGTTGCAATCGGGCGCCTGGTTCCACCAGGTCGAGATCGACAGCGCCACCTACGTTTGCGCGCTGCCGCTCTATCATATCTTCTCACTGACGGCGAACTGCCTGCTGTTCGCGCTGGTCGGCGGCACCGGGCTCCTGATCGTCAATCCGCGCGACTTCGCTGCTTTCGTCAAGGAACTGCAGGCTCACAAACCGATGTTCTTCATGGGCGTGAATACCCTGTTCAATGCGCTCATGAATACGCCGGGCTTCGAGCGCATCGATTTTTCGCGACTCAAGGCCACCGTGGCCGGCGGCATGGCATTGCAAAGCGGGGTGGCCGAGCGCTGGAAGCAGACCACGGGATGCCTGGCCTCCCAGGGCTGGGGCCTGACCGAGGCTTCCCCGGTGGTGTGCGTGACTCCCCTGGTGGGACCGCATGCCAGGTTCACCGGCGCCGTCGGCTTACCGGTTCCATCCACCGAAGTGACGATCCGCGACGATGACGGTCGGGAATTGGCGATCGGTGCAGTCGGTGAAATCTGCGTGCGCGGACCGCAGGTCATGCGCGGCTACTGGAATCGTCCCGACGAGACGGAGAAAGTCATGCTGCCCGATGGCTGGCTGCGCACCGGCGACATCGGCCGCTTCGATGAGCTCGGCCTGGTCTATATCGAAGACCGCAAGAAAGACATGATCATCGTCTCGGGCTTCAAGGTGTACCCGAACGAGATCGAGGATGTGATCGCGCGCTGTGCCGGCGTGCTGGAAGTCGCCGCCGTGTCGAAGGCCGATGAGCACTCGGGCGAGGTAGTGGCGCTGTTCGTGGTGCGCAAGGACCCGTCGCTGACCGAGCAGGCCATCAAGGACTACGCGCACCAGTATCTGACCGGCTACAAGCGCCCCGCCGCCATCTACTTCCGCGATGAGCTGCCCAAGACCAATGTCGGCAAGATCCTGCGGCGCTCGCTGCGTGACGAGCTGGCCAGACAATGAGCGCCGCAGGTTTGTATCCGCAGAGCCTCACTCAGGGCGCGCAACCACCCGTCATCGAGCAGCCCTGGTTCTGGAACCAGATCGAATAGGGCCCAAGTCCATTCGCGGCGCCGACGGTCGGGATCGATATTGTGACGCCGCCATCGTCGCGCATCGACAGCACGTAAGTGCTCGAGGTTGTGAGGCCCGGATAGTAGATCACGTCGTTCAAGGTCTGCGCCTTCGCCTGATTCCAGACCGAGGAGATGTAGTTCGCCAGCGGGTAATAGTGATTCGCGGTCAGCGTGTCGCCCCCGCAACGCTCGAGGACGTATTCGGCCTGATTGCCAATGAGCGTGATGCCGGCCGGCGCCGTCAGGCAGTAAGTGGAGCTCAGACGCGTGGTCTTGTCTTCGACAAAGGCACAGCCATTGCGATCGCTGGTATTCCAGACCTCGACATACATGTCATCGCCGGGGTTGACGTAGAACTGTCGGATGGAGGCACCCGGATACCACTCCGCCCAGGCGTAGTAGGTGGTGGAATGCACGTTCGATTTGCAGGCGGCGATCGAGTCGGTCCCGCCCTGCAGAACGTCCGCCTGATTGAGCCCGTCGAGGCCCACCCAACTGGAGGCGTAATCCGAATCGCCATCGCAGATATTGCCGGTCGCAGCGGTGGAAAACGCCTGCTGCGCCACCGGTACCGTGAACTGCGCCGTCACCCAGTAGAACGACTGTGTGGAACTGTAGCTGCTCAACGGCAGCTGATTCACGACCCCGCTCCAGTTCAGGGTGTAGTTGTTCGTGACTGCGTTGCTGCTTGCGGGCACGGCCGCGCCGCCGGCCAGGGAATTGCTGGTGAATCTCGCGCTGCTGCCCGCCGCCTTGCGCGCAGTGAGCGTACCGTTCCATCGCTCCGGGCGCAGGCTCATGGCCTCCGCCCATGAACGGTAACCGGCCGGATCGGCTGCGCGATCCGGTCGCGGCGGAAGCCCATAGGAAGCCAGCGTTTCGTCCGAAGCGCTCACCGCATCGAGGTCGCGCGGCGGCGCGGGGAAGGTGTGCACGCCTTCGATGTTGGTCGGGATACTGCCCGACGCTTCATAGATGGCGCGAGCGGCCTCGTTGTGCGCCGATGCGATGCCAGCGACGCCGGCCAGCAGCGAGACCAGCAGTCCTTTGCAGATCAGGAATTTCATTGCGACTCTCCCTTGAATTCAGCACCACTAAACGGTGGCCTGACTCTAGGAGTCTGCGCACTTGTCCACCACCCTCCAAAAGAGGGGGTCGCGAAGCCGCGTTCAGCGGCGAGCAATCACCGCCGCGATCTGCTGCTGAATCGCCTCCGCGGCAGCGCGCGGATCCGCGGCATCGCGGATCGGACGGCCCACCACGATGTAGTCGGCACCCCATTCGAAAGCCTGCGTCACAGTGGCCACGCGCTTCTGATCGTCGGAGGGCCGGTTGTCGACCGGCCGCACGCCGGGCGTGATGACGAGCAGCCGCCGATCGAGCAGCTCCCGCAGTCGCGGCACCTCCAGCGCCGATGAAATGACGCCATCGCAACCCGCTTCGAGCGCGCGTCGTGCGCGCGACAGCACCAGTTCGCCGATGGAGCACTCGAAGCCGAGGTCATCCAGGTCGCCGCGATCAAGGCTGGTAAGCACGGTGACTGCCAGGATCTTCACATCGCCCTTGGCGGCGCCAGCCGCCTCCATGATGGACTGGTTGCCATGCACCGTCGCAAAGCTGACGCCGCGATTGCGCAGTGCCCGCACCGCGGCGGCCACGGTGGCAGGGATGTCGAAGAATTTCAGATCGACAAAGATCCTGCGATCGCGCGCCGCCAGCCAGTCCAGCAACTCGAAATACTGCCCGCTCATGAACAGCTCGAGCCCGATCTTGTAGAACTGCACCGAGTCGCCCAGCTGCTCAACCAGGTTGCGCGCGGCGGCGGCATCCGGCACGTCGAGCGCGAAGATGAGCCGCTCGCGCGTCGGAATGCCCGGCGTTGGCACCGTTGCAGTCGGCGTCTGCATCGTCGGCAAAGCGTGGCTGTCGTTCATGTGCGCTCCGCTGGATCAAACAGTCGTTGGTGCTCGAGGATGGCGTAGCGATCAGTCATGCCCGCGATATAGTCGGCCACGATGCGCGCGCGCCCGGCATAGCCATCACGCGCTTCTGCGAGACCGGCCGCTTCCACGTATTCGTCAGGCATCAGCCTGGTCTCGGCCGCGAAAGTATCGAACAGTTCGCGCACGACACGGCGCGCCTTGAGCGTCATGCGCAGCACGCGCTGATGGCGATAAACGTGTTCGTTGAGGTACTGCTTGAGCTCGACGTGATGCGCGCGCATCGCATCGCTCATGCCGATGATGGCGTGCGGGTGCAGGCGAACCGCATCGATGTCGGCCGGTGCCGCCACTCGCAGATGCTCGGCGCTGGAGCGGATCACATCGCTGACCAGCGCATTGATCATGCGCCGCACCGTCTCGTGTACCCGCCGCCGGCCCTGCAGCTGCGGGTAGAGCCGCTGCACTTCGCGGAAGTGCTGGCCGACGAGCGGGACTTCCGACACCCCCTCGAGCGTAATCAGGCCAGCGCGGATGCCGTCGTCGACGTCGTGATTGTTATAGGCGACCTCATCGGCGAGATTCGCAAGTTGCGCCTCGAGACCAGGCTGCTGGCGCTTGAGGAAACGTTCGCCGACATCTCCCAGCTCACGCGCTTTCGAGACCGAGCAGTGCTTCAGAATGCCCTCGCGGGTTTCGAAGGTGAGGTTCAATCCCGAGAACTGCGCATAGCGCTCCTCGAGCTCATCGACCGTGCGCAGCGACTGCAGGTTGTGCTCGAAGCCGCCGTACTCGCGCATGCACTCATTGAGCGCTTCCTGGCCGGCATGCCCGAAGGGCGTGTGACCCAGGTCATGCGCCAGCGCGATGGCCTCGGTCAGCGTCTCGTTCAGATCCAGCGCCCGCGCGACCGTGCGGCCGATCTGCGCCACCTCGATCGAGTGCGTCACGCGCGTGCGATACAGATCGCCCTCGTGATTGACGAACACCTGGGTCTTGTAGGCCAGGCGCCGAAAGGCGTTGGAATGGATGATGCGATCGCGGTCGCGCTGGAATTCGCCGCGGTACTCCGGCGGCGGCTCGGCAAAACGGCGCCCGCGCGAACGTGCATCCTGCGCCGCGTAGCGCGCCAGTATCTCGCCGCTCATGGAGCGCCTCTCATGGTGCCACCGCACTGGAGCGGCCGAATTGCGCGGCCAGGGTGCTCTGCAGCGCCGCGTCGGGATAGTCGGCGGTCATGACGGCATCGCCGATGCCGCGCAGCAGGATCAGCCGCACGCGTCCGGATTTGACCTTTTTGTCGACCCGCATGTAGTCGAAGGCGCGCTCGGCGCCAATCTTCGGCGCTTCGACCGGCAATCCCGCGCGCCCCAGCAGCGACACCAGTCGCCGCAGCTGCCCGCCCTCGAGCTGGCCGACCCGCTGCGACAGGTCGGCGGCGGCGATCAGCCCCAGCCCCACCGCCTCGCCGTGCAGCCACTGGACATAGCCGGTGGCTGCCTCGATGGCGTGACCGAAGGTGTGACCGAGATTGAGCAACGCGCGATCGCCCTGCTCGCGCTCGTCGCGGCTGACGATCTCGGCC
>Ga0181534_10000562_pt1 | contig 25781 bp, 20 predicted proteins | sample PEATcosm2014_Bin_37_FD_119758 | JGI IMG/M metagenome (GOLD analysis project Ga0181534, IMG submission 119758) | Peatland microbial communities from MTU Mesocosm Facility, Houghton, MI, USA - PEATcosm2014_Bin17_10_metaG | ecosystem: Environmental > Terrestrial > Soil > Wetlands > Peat | place...
CGCCCAGGGCGCGCTCATCACCGACCAGGAAATCCAGAGCGTCGTGGACTTCATCGCGCGGCAGGGCAAGCCGAGTTACGAACTGGAAATCCACCGGCAGCTTTCCAAGCCCGCCGCCGAATTCGGCAACGAAAGCGGCATTGACGAGGACGAGGAAATCATCCAGCAATGCATCGAGGTCATCCGCAGCGAGCAAAAGGCGAGCGTCTCGCTGATGCAGCGCCGGCTGCGCCTCGGCTATACCCGCGCAGCGCGCATCATGGACGAACTGGAAAGCCGCGGCATCGTCGGCCCGGGCAAGGGCGCCGAACCGCGCGACATTTTGATTGATCTGGACGGTGGCGGCGCGGATGGCGGCGGGCAACAAGCGGTTTAGTTAAAAAATTTCCAAGATTGCCAACGTCGCGTCAATTGCGCTAAATAAGGCGAATGCCAACGGTCGCCGAACAACTCCGCGCCGCGCGCGAGGCAAAAAAACTCACGGTGCAGCAGGTCGCCGACGCGACCAAAATCCGCACCGACCACATCCGCGCGCTCGAAGACGGAAACTTCAACGTGTTCTCCGCGCCGATTTACATCCGAGGCTCGGTGAAGAATTACGCCACGATGCTCAAGATGGACGTGCCGCAAATCACCGCCGCGCTGGACGCCGAACTGAAGGGAACGGAAAAATTCAGCGAGCCGCCTCCGCTGGTCGAAGCCTCCAAATCGCCGCTTGATTACATGATGTTCCTGCTATCGAAGGTGAACGTGAGAATGGCCGCGGCCGGAGGCGGCATCCTGGCAATCGTTCTGGTGGTCGTGCTGGCCGGCTGGGCGTGGCGGCATCGCGGAACGAGCCAACCCGCGCCCAATCTGCCGCCGGCGGTTTATCAACCGGCCACTTCCGGCGACACGCTGCCGCTGCCGAAAAAATGAATGCAGAAGGCAGAAGGTAGAATGAAGAAACAAAGTTCATTCGACCGAAAGCTTTTTCTGCATTCTGCATTCTTCCCCCTGCCTTTGCGCTACACGTCGCTCATGTAAATCGCGCGGTTGCGCCAGAGGTAAATCGCGCCGGACGCCGCCGTCAAAGCGACCGCCACCCACAGCATGATTTCCGCGAATGGTGGCACCCAGGCCAGCAAAAATTGCCGCAGACCTTCCGGCCATTCGTTGCAGGCGTCCAGCACCAGCAGCGCATTGATGGCGACGATTTGCGAGATGGTCTTGTGTTTTCCGAAATTTTCCGCCGCGAGCACGACGTTTTTGGAGGCGGCGAGCAGTCGCAGCCCGGTGATGGTCAGTTCGCGCGCCACGATGACGATGACCATCCACGCGGCGACCCTGACCGGCGCGTTCGAATTCAAATGCGTGGTCTCGACAAAGGCGACGAATGCCGAGCAGATCAGAACCTTGTCCGCCAGCGGATCCATCAGGATGCCGAAATTGGTGATGAGCTTGCGCGAGCGGGCGATGCGGCCATCAAGAAAATCCGTGAACCCGGCGAGCGAGAAAAAAACCAGCGCGAGCGTGTCGTTGAACCGGATCGGCGAGAACAGCGCCCAAAGGAAAAGCGCCGTCAGCGCAAAACGCGAGACGGTGAGTTTGTTGGGCAGGTTCATTTGTTCAAATCCTCCTCGTCCTCGTCGTCGCAATCGTCATCGAAAGTTTTCGAGGACGAGGACGAGTAGGAGAACGAGGACGAAACATTTTTATGCGCCGAACTTGTCGAACATCCTCGCGTTTGCCTGCATCAGGCGGATGAGGTATTTCGCCCTGAAGACGCCGAGCGAGCCGAGGTTCGCGCCGGTTTCGGTGAAGCGTTCGAGCTTGTCCGAGCCGCTGCACGCCGAGTGAATCATCACCGGCTGCGGATGCCAGGTATGGCCCTTGAGCGCGCATGGCGTCGAATGGTCTCCCGTGACGACGAGCACGTCCGGCTTCTTCCGCAGTAGAATCGGCAGCGCGGCGTCGAAGTCCTGGATGGCGTTCATCTTCGCCACAAAATTGCCGTCCTCGCCATATTTGTCGGTGTATTTGTAGTGGATGAAAAAGAAATCGAAGTTGTCGTATTCGAGTAGGTAACGCTCAAACTGTTCCGCGATGGTCGCCGGGCCTTCGATCTTTTTCATGCCGACGAGTTGCGCCAGACCTTTATACATTGGATAAACCGCGAGACACGCCGGCTTGAGTTTGTAGCGCTCCTCGAACAGCGGGATGTGCGGCTGATGCGCGATGCCGCGCATGAGGAAGCCGTTCGCCGGCTTTTCCTTCGCGATGACCGGCAGAGCGGCCTTGTAGAAATCCGCGATCAGCCCGGCCATCTTTTTCTGGCCGGCGTTGTTCTCGTCGCGCGGATGAACGGTTGGAATCGGAAAACCTTCGCGGTTCGGATCGGCGTCCGTGAGCGGGCCTTCCAGCCCCTTGCCGCGGAAAATGACGACGAACCGGTGTTCCTTGCCGGCCTTGATGATGATTTCCGTGTCGCCGATTTTTTTGATTTTTGCGGTGAGCAGCGCGCACATTTTCTCGCACGTCTCCGTCGGGATGCGGCCCGCGCGGCGGTCGGTGACAATGCTTTTGGGATCGAGCGTGGCAAAATTCGCGCGGGCGCAGACGTCGCCGGGCTTGAGCTCCAAACCGAGGCCGAGCGCCTCGATGACACCGCGGCCGACCTGAAATTCAAGCGGGTCGTAGCCGAACAAACCGAGATGCCCCGGCCCGCTGCCGGGCGTGATGCCGGGTGCGGCAGGAATCATCCGGCCCTGCGCGGAATCTTTCGCGATCTTGTCGAGGTTCGGCGTCGAGGCGGCTTCGAGCGGTGTCAGGTAATTTTGCTCCGCCGTGGCGATGTCGCCGAGGCCGTCGAGGACGATCAGCACGAGCTTGGTTTTGGTCTTGAGCGTCAGTTCGGAATAAAGTGCGTCTAAATTCATCCGGGCATTTTACCAAAAAAAGGTCGTGACGCAATTCGATTCCAATTTTCGTCGCGTGGAAATGCGGCATTCGCTTGCACGCTCGACACGTTGCGCGCTGCTGGTTAGCTTTCGGCCATGAATTTTCTCGTCACCGGCGGCGCGGGCTTCATCGGCTCGCACGTTTGCGAACGCCTCCTCCACGACGGCCATCACGTCTGGGCGTTCGATGACCTGAATCCTTTTTACGACCCGCAGTTCAAGCTGCGTAATCTCCGCGAAATCCAGTCGCTCGCCAGGCCGCTTCATTTTATCCACGGCGACATCACGGATCGCGGCGCGCTCGACGAGATTTTTTCCTCGGTCAAATTCGATCAGGTCATCCACCTCGCGGCGCGCGCGGGCGTGCGGCCCAGCCTCGCCGAGCCGGCGCTTTACCAGCGCGTGAACGTCGAGGGCACGGTCAACGTGCTCGAAGCCGCGCGCCAGAACGGCGTGAAGAAAGTTACCATCGCGTCGTCGTCGTCGGTCTATGGCTTGAATTCCCGGGTGCCGTTCAGCGAGAGCGACCCGATTTTCTCTGCGATTTCGCCCTATGCCGCGAGCAAGCTGGCGTGCGAGGCACTCGGCCACACGTGGCATCACATTTACAAAATGGACGTGGCGATGCTGCGGTTCTTCACCGTTTATGGCCCGCGCCAGCGGCCCGACCTCGCGATTTACAAGTTCGCGAAGCTGATGACGGCGGGAAAGCCGATTCCCGTTTTTGGCGACGGCAGCGCGGCGCGGGATTACACGTTCGTCACGGACACGGTGGACGGCATCATCGCCTGCACGCGGAAGGAATTCGGCTACGAGATTTTTAATCTCGGTGAATCGGGAACCGTTTCGTTGGCGCGGATGATTGAACTGCTCGAAGCCGCGCTCGGCAAAAAGGCGGTGATTGACCGGCAGCCGTTGCAGCCCGGCGACGTGCCGATCACGTTTGCAAACATTTCCAGGGCGCGGGCAATGCTCGGCTACAATCCGCAGATAAAATTCGAGCAGGGTGTCAAAGTATTTGCGGACTGGTTCCGTAAAAGCCATCCGTGAATGCGGCTTAACGCTGTCGCGGCGGCAACGAGCCAATCGTCGGTGCATTGGTCTTCGCCGCCGCATTTTCGCTCTTGAACGCCGAGCGCAGCAGCCAGTGCCGCTTCAGCCCCTGAACGAAATCGTCGGTGTCCACGACAATCTTGGAGACGCTGCTCAAGACGTTTGAGTTGGCCTGCACCTGCGCATTGAGGTTGCTGGTGATGTTGGCGAGGTTGATCAGCAGCGCGTCCACGTTCGTCAAGCTGCCCTGCACCTGTTCGTTGCCATTCGTGCCGAGCGCCCAGACCATCGGTCCGCCTGGCTCGCGCAATTGCGAACTGATGGCGGAAAAGTTCGTGAGCATCGGCCGCGCTTCGACCAGGGTGACGTTCAAATTCGAGGTCGCGTTTGCGGCGTTGTCCAGCACCGTGGCGATTTTATTCGTCAACGCGAGGATGTTCGGCACGGCCGTCTGCACCTGCGCGACCATCGCCTGCAACTGGTCGGAAACCGGCGGCGTTTCCACGGCGCGCAGCCACGCATCCTCGGAGTCAGGCGTGAAATTCTGGTAATGATGTTTCCGCCGCCACCACGATGCAACGATGTGGTTTTTGTCCTTTTCCGTGTTGTCGTAGGCGTAAATGGAATTGGATTCAAACGTGCATTGCGCGAGAAGCGCGGCATTACTTTCGTCAAGCACGGTTTCCACGTGGTCGTAGGCGTGAAAAACGACGTTGGAATTTTGATCCAGCACGTCTTGCGCGAGCTGCCAGTGTCCGGGCGATTCAGCCGCCGATTTCCTTGCATCTTCCAGGCTCAAAACCGAAATCGGCTGCGTGACGACAATCTCGTAGCTGCCCAGACCGTTCGTCCCGCGCGTGACTTCCAACTGCCGCTTGCCGAGGAAATCCGCCGAGTTCACCTTCAAATACGAACCGCCGGTCCGGATGTAGCGGAAGTAGGGATCGGTGATTTCAAATTCCACGCGGACGTTATGCGGGTCGCCCGGCGGCATCGCGTGAATATCAGTAATCTCGCCGACTTGAAAACCCATCATCACGACCGGGTCCTTGACGTTCAAACCTTCAGAGCTTTGGACGTAGGTAAAAAACGGCGCCTTGATTTTGAACCAGCCCTTGCGCTCCGCCGTGTGGTAAATGTAATAGCCGAAGCCGAACAGCAGCAGCGCCGTCGCCAGAAACACGAACCAGCCCACGGCGCGTTCCATCCGATTCAAGCGCGTGCGCAATTGCGGGGTCAAATCTTGAAACGCCATAAATTTTTTCGTAATCGTAATCTTAATCCCAATGGTAATCAGCAACAGATTATGATTACGATGACCATTAAGATTAAGAGGCTAATTCAACCGGCACGGCCAGCAATTCTTTTACGACCGGGTCGTTCACCGTTTCAACCTCGTTCCAGGAACCGAGCGGGATGAATTTCTTGTCGCGCAGCAACGCGAACTTCCGGCGCGCGTTCTGCCACGGACGCAAATCGTCGGCGGTGACAACGATCGTCATCGGCTTGCCGCCGAACCGCCCGTGGCCTCGCGACAACTGGTCAAGAAAACGCAGCCACCAGTGGGAATGCCGCGCGCCGAAGCCGGCCAGCGGATTGTCCAGCAAAAGGATTTCCGGTTTCAAAATCAGAGCGCGGGCGAGGGCCGCGCGCTGCCGCCAATTGGCCGCGACATTTGCCGGTGTCACGTCGGCGAGCGGCGCAAGGTCCATCAGCGCCAGCAAGGCTTTTGCTTCCGGCGCCGCCTCGTCCGGCGCCAGGTTTTTTTGGTAGCACAACGGCAGCGCGACATTTTCGGCGATGGTCAACTGGTTGAAAAGGTTTCCGCCTTGAAAAACAAAGCCGACGCGCTGCTGCTCGGCCAGTTCCGCTTCGCCAAAATCTTTCGTGTCGGTTCCAAGCAGCTTGTAGCTGCCGTTGGCTGGTGGCATCAGCCCGGCGGCCAGCATCAGCAGATCGCTTTTGCCGGAATGTTCCTGGCCGGCGATCACCCAGAATTCGCCCGCCGCCACCGACCAGTTCACATCCTCGACGACGATGAATGAAGCATCGCGCATCGCGGCAACGTTCACGCCGCGCATTTCGATGGCCGGGATATTCGGGTTTTCACTCATGTCAGCAGATAAAGCACGATGAACAGCGCGTCAATCAGCACGCAAACAATGACGCCCTGCGTGACCGCGCGCACCGCCACACGCGAGACTTCCTCCAGTCGCAACGGTTGGGCGAGGCCGTGATAGCACGTCACAATCGCGATGAAAAATCCGAAGGCTATGGTTTTCAACGCGAGCAGCGCGAAGTCCAGCCAGCCCAATGATTCGACGATTTGTTTGAAATAATCGCCCGGCGTCAGCGGCACGTCCTGCAAGAAGGCGAACAGATAGCCGCTGCCCAGCGCGCCGATGATCAAATAAACCGTCAGCGCGAAAACGCCCAGCGCCATGCCGATGACGCGCGGCATGATGAGGTAATGCACCGGGTCAATGCCCAGCGCCTCCAGCGCCTCGACCTCGCCCATTGCCCGCGCCGTGCCGAGCTCGATCACGTTCGCCGTGCCAACGCGCGCCAGCACCAGCATCGCCGCCAGCAGCGGCCCCAATTCCCGCACGACCACGATCACCATCGTCGAGCCGAGATAATTGATCGCTCCAACTTTTGCCAAAGCCGAAACCGTCTGTCCCACGACCAGGAATCCCAGTGCCAGCGCCACGAAGAAAAACATCGGCAACAGTGCCACGCCCGCCCGCGCGATTTCCTGCCGGATGCGCGGACGAATGACATTCTTTGCCACGCCGGATTTTCTCAACACCACACCGAGCGTGATGAGCGCAAAAGCACCGAGTCCTTGAACTGTCAACAGGAACAGGAAAAGTTTTCGTCCGAGCAAATCCGTGCAAGATTTGGGCAGCGCCGCGCGGCGAAACACCTGCGTGTTCGTCAGCTCGAATGCCTTGGCCAGATTTCCGCGCATGACAGCAGCGTAGAATTGTCGGCGCGCGGGGTCAAAAGGCATTTTCCTTCCGTTGCCCCTGCGACAGCCGCTCTTTCGTGTCAAGCCCATGTGTGATTTTGGGACAATGAGACAATCCATCTCCTTGCCAGCACGGTTTTATGCTCACAATCACCTTGGCATGGCTGATGCTTTGAAACCGAATATGTCTAAAACTGTCGTTCATTTGGAAAGGAAAAGCCGGTTCTTGGGCGCGCTGGTTCCCATCAATCCTTGCGAAGATATTCGTTTTGGGATGATTGATTGCATAAGCATCGGCATTTTTCTCTCCTGCTTCTTGGGCATGATTTTTACTCTGGCGAGTTAGCCCTTCCGGCCGCCAGCGGATCATGACAGGTTGTTTTCGATAAGGAAACAACCCGGTTCGCTTCATAAATAATCTGTTTTCCGTCGGCCGGTCACGGCACAATCCGCCTGTGACGCACGCCGAAGCCAAAAAACGCCACGCGCAACTTGTTGAAGAAATCCGCCGGCATGACCACGCTTATTACGTCGAAGGCCGGCAGCTCATCAACGACCGCGAATACGACCTGCTGATCAAGGAGCTTCAGGAACTCGAAAAGCAATTTCCCGATTTCGTAACGCCCGAATCGCCCACGCAACGCGTCGGCGGCGCGCCCAGCGAAAAATTCGCCCGGGTCAAACATCTCGTGCCGATGCTGTCGCTTGACAAAATCGCCGCCAGCGATTCTCCGACGAAGGACGAACAACCGGATCGCGACAAACGCAATCGCGCGCAAGATGAAAACACGCTGGCCGAACTTCGCGCGTTCGATGCGACCATCCGCAAGCATCTCGACCGCGACAAAATTCAATACATCATCGAGCCGAAGGTGGACGGCGTGTCCATCGGCGTCCATTATCGCAATGGCAAACTTGCACTTGGCGTCACGCGCGGCGACGGCACCGAAGGCGACGACATCACGACCAATCTCAAAACGGTTCGCGGCATTCCGCTGGAGTTAAATCTGAAGAATCCGCCCGCGCTGCTTGAAGTGCGCGGCGAGGCTTACATGGCGATAAGAGAATTCGACGCCATCAATGCCAAGCTCGCCGCCGAAGGTGAAAAATCGTTCCCCAACGCCCGCAACGCCACCGCTGGCACGCTTAAACAACTCGATCCCAAGCTCGTCGCGCAACGCCCGATTCGCGCCGTGTTTTACGCCACCGGCGCGGTGGACGGGATCGAGTTTGAGACCCACTCCGAAATGCTGGAGTCGCTCGCCAGGTTTGGCCTGCCCACGCAAAAGCTCTGGTGGGTTTGCGACGGCATCGAGGAGGTTCTGAAAATTTACCGTGATAAAGTCGTCGCGCACTACGACGAGGACAAAGATTTGCGCCGGCAGTTGCCTTACGAGATTGACGGCATCGTGCTCAAGGTGAATACGCTCGCCGACTGGGCAAAGATTCCCGGCCGCAGTCGCGCGCCGGGCTATGCGATTGTCCACAAGCCGGTGCCATGGATCACACCCGCCGAGACGGTTTTGAACGCCATCACCGTGCAAGTCGGGCGCACCGGTGTGCTCACGCCGGTGGCCGAACTCGAGCCCGTCTTCGTGCAAGGTTCCACCGTCGCGCGCGCGACGCTCCACAACGAGGACGAAATCCGCCGCAAGGACATTCGCATCGGCGACACCGTGGTCGTCCGCAAGGCCGGCATGGTCATCCCGGAAATTTTCGAGGTCGTGAAAACCAAGCGTCCGCCGGGTGCGAAGGAATTTGATTTGTTCAAACACGTCGGCGGCAAATGCCCCGCGTGCGGCGGACCGATTGCGAAGGAGAAAATGTCCGGCGGCGAGACCGATGAAGTCGCGTGGCGCTGCCGGAACATCGCGGGCTGCCCGGCGCAGCTCACGCGGCGCGTCGAGTATTTCGCGCAGCGCAAGGCGCTCGACCTCGAATCGCTCGGCGGCATTGTGGCGGAAAAACTGGTTGAACGCGGTCTCGTCAAGGAACCGCTCGATTTGTTCGACCTGAAACTGGAAGTGCTCGGCAAGCTGAATCTCGGCACGGACGACGAGCCGCGCGTATTCGGCGAGAAGAACGCCACGAAAATTCTTGACGCGCTCCAGCGCGCCAAGACCGCGCCGCTCTCCCGTTGGATTCACGCGCTGGCAATTGCCGACGTGGGCGAAGCCACCGCCAAGCAGCTCGCCGCCACGCACGGCTCGCTGGACGCGCTCGCCGAGTCAGAAGTCCTGCGCGACATCCGCGACCTCGGCACGAAGGGAACCGAACGCGCCGAAATCAGTCCGCGCTCGCGCAAAAATCCGCCGAAGAATGAAGCGGAAAAAGTGAAACGCGAAAAGCGTGATGCGGAACTCAAGGCGGAGATTGCCGAAATTGAATCGCGGCTGGAAGCAGGCGGCTTGAAAGCGAAGCTGGTGGAAGTCGGCCCCGTGGCGGCGGCGAGCGTTCTGGATTATTTCGCTTCACCCGCTGGAAAAAAAGTTCTCGCCCGCATCCGCGAACTGGGCGTCAAACCCCAATACGAGAAAATCAGCGGCGCCACGTCGGCAGGCGTTTTCGCTGGCAAAATTTTCGTGCTGACCGGCACGCTGCCGACGCTGACGCGCGAGGAGGCGACGGCAAAGATTGAAGCGCTCGGCGGCAAAGTGACTGGCAGCGTGAGCAAGAAAACGGATTTTGTGCTGGCCGGAGCCGAAGCCGGTTCCAAGCTCACCAAGGCGCGGGAATTGAGCGTGAAAATTCTGGGCGAAAAAGAGTTTCGAGCAATGCTTCAATAAACCAGCGCCAGCACCGCCGCTAAATCTTTAGCCGCAAAAAAGCACAAAGATCACAAAAGAAAAAAACTCTGCGCCTCTTGCGCCTTTTCGCGGCAATAGAATCAGTAAACCAACACCAGCACCGCCGCATCCTGCGCCGACTTCACCACATCGTCCAGCCTCGTGCGCCGCGCCACGCGCCCCATTGCCCCTGCGGAATGCGGATCGCATCGTCGGCTGGCCGTTGGCGCCGGGCAGGCGCAGCAGGCAGTGGCCGGAATCCAAGTGCCGCTTGTCGGCATCGGAGAAGCATGGTCACATTTCCGCACTCCGCGTGTAACTTTGCCGCCAGTCTTTGCGTCAAAGATGGAAATATGAATACCAAATACGTTTCAACTCCATTAAAAGCGGCGGCCTTGATTGCCGCCTTGACCTGCGGCATGAACCTGCGCGCGGCCACATCACCCACGGCGCAGGCGTTGGGTGTTTCACCTGCCCGCCAGAACGAATTCCAACCAATGGCCTTCCGCGATTCGGCCGAGGCCGGGATGCTGCACCGCGCCTACCATATTCTTGCCACCGGCGATCACGATTACAAAGGCCATCGCGTGCGGGCGATGCACCAGATTGAAGCCGCCGCCAAGCTGCTTGGCCTGGACCTGTCCGGCGATCTCAAGGACCGCCAGCCGCAGCCTTTGTCGGACGACAAACTGCGCGAAGCCCAGGGATTGCTCCAGAACGTGCTCGGTGCGGCGGAGGTCAAAGGCCAGCCGCGCATTGCCAAGCACATCAGCGAGGCGATCAACCAAATCAACATCGCCCTGTCCATCAAATAGGAAAACACCAGCTGCATTTTCTCGAAAAACAAATCTCATCAGAGCCGGCGTGGTGAACCCGCGCCGGTTTTTTATTGTCCACGCTGGATGCGGAGGGATTATTTCAACCGGCGGCGGAATTCCGCGCACGCCGCGGTGACATCCGGCGCGTTGAGGATGGCGGAGACGACGCAAACGCGGGTCGCGCCGGCTGACAGAACGTCGCCAAGATTTTTTAGATTGATGCCGCCGATGGCGAACCACGGGACGGTCACGTTCACCGCCGCCCAGCGGACGTAGTCGGGTGTCACGGGTTTTGCGCCGGGCTTGGTGCCGGTGGCAAACACCGGCCCGATGGCGATGTAATCCGGCCCGGCGGCCAGAGCGCGTTGCGCCTGCTCCGGTGAATGGGTGGACAAACCAATTCTGACTTCTGACTTCTGACTTCTGACTTCCGAGCAACGCGTGTGGCCCGAATCGAAGAAATCTTCCTGTCCCAAGTGGCAGAATTCCGCGCCGAGGTCGCGCGTGATCTCCAGATGGTCGTTGATGACGAGGCCGACGTTTGCGCGCTTGGTGACGGGCAGGATTTTTTCGGCCATCCGGCGGATTTCGTCGGCCCAGGAATCCTTGGCGCGGAGTTGGATGAGGTCGCTGCCGCCGTCGCAGAGTTGTTGAGCGACGAGTTCGGGCGCGCGGCCATTCAGATAGGCCGTGTCCACGAAGGTGTAGAGTTTGCAGTCCGCGAGCGGTTTCACGGGAATAATTTAACCGCGAAATACGCGAATTACACGAAAGATTCGGCTCGCAGGGACGCTCGCCTCACCGGAAAATAAAAACGGCGGCAGGATTTCTCCCGCTGCCGCCTGCGTGAATTGATCTTTACTTCAAGCCGACGAGATAGCCGAATTGGGCGCGGAATTGGTCCGGCGTCACCTTGATGACAGCGGCCAGCCTGGCGAGTTTCTTGGCGTCCTCGAAGTCCTCGCGTTCCAGCCGGATCATGTAGGCGCAGGCGCATTCAAAGGACTCGCCGTCCACGTTCACCTTGCGGTTCTGCATGCGGCCGGTCTTGGGATCGAGCATCTTCTCGAATTGCAGCGGATTCATCTTGCCGTCCACGAAGCTGATGATCGCGCCGTATTTATCGGCCTCGGGCGAGAGCAGGAATTTCACCGCGCCGTAGCCGAGGTCGCGCGTGTATTCGGCGTCGAAGGGAATGGGGTCGGCGCAGCGCAGTTCGTAGCCAAGGTCCTTGTCAATGAACGTCGTCTTGATGCCGAGCTTTTCGAGGCGCGCGCTCAGGAGGTCTTTCATCAGGCGGCCAAACTCGATTTCGCCGAGGCGCAAATGGCCGTGTTCATCGCGCAGCACCTTGCCATAACGCTCCATTTGGCCCTCGGGCAACGCCTTGATCAGACCTTTTTCGCCCATCGCCTCGATCAAACCTTCGGCGAGGACGACGAGGCCGTATTGCGAACCGTCGGCGCGGCGCTTGATGAGGGAGCCGATGATGATGTCGCACACCTCATCCACCGTCACTTGCTTTTTGTGAAACTCCTCCGGGATGATGGAAAGCGTCGCCGCCGCCGCCTTGCCGACGCCGAGCGCGAGATGTCCCGCGGCGCGGCCCATGCAGATGATGAGATACCAGCGCGATGTGGTGCGGGCGTCTTCCATCAGGTTGCGCACGATTTGAACGCCGTAATGCCGCGCGGTTTCAAAGCCGAACGTCGGCGTCGCGCCGGGCAGCGGTAAATCGTTGTCAATGGTCTTCGGAACGTGCGCCACCTTGATGTCGCCATTGCTGCGCTTGCGGACGACGCTGGCGGAAAATCCCGTGTCGTCGCCGCCGATGGTGACCAGCGCGGTGATGCCGAGCTTGTGGAACACGGTGAAAAGATTTTTCATGTGCTCCTCGGACTTGGTCGGATTGGTGCGCGCGGTGCCGAGAATCGAACCGCCCTTCAGATGAATGTCCCGCACGTCGCGGATGGTCAGCGGCTTGATCTGCGTGGTGTCACCCGCCGCGAGATGTTTGAAGCCGTCGCGGAAGCCGATGACTTCAAATCCGCTGTTGATGCCTTCGATGGTGGCGGCGGCGATGACGCCGTTGATGCCCGGGGCCGGGCCGCCACCGACTAAAATGCCCAATCTGCCTTTGTTGCTCATAGAGTAGCTGTAGGATGCCCGCGCATGGAAAAAAATTCAATTCCATTATTGCCAAAAACCAACCACAATTTGCCAGATGAACCGGGCTGTTTTCCTTGACCGCGACGGGACGATGATTGCCGAAAAGAATTATCTGTGCCGTCCCGAGGACGTTGAAATCTTTCCCGCCACGCCGATTGGCTTGAAACGGCTGGCCGGCGCGGGCTTCAAACTATTCATCGTGTCCAACCAGTCCGGCGTCGGGCGCGGCTATTTCACGATGGCCGATGTGGACCGCGTGAATGCACATCTTTGCGGTGCGCTGGCCCGCGATGGAATCCGCTTTGAAAAAATTTACATCGCACCGGAAAAACCGGACGCGCCGAGCCGTGGGCGCAAACCGTCGCCGCAATTTTTATTCGACGCGCGGGACGAGTTCGGCTTGGATTTGGCGCAAAGCTACCTGATTGGCGACAAGTTGATTGACTTGGAATGCGGCTGGAATGCCGGCGTGAAAAAGAGCATCCTCGTCCGCACCGGTTACGGCGCGGAACTGGAACGCACCGAACCGGACAAACTCAAGCGCGCAGTGGTCGTTGACGATTTGAACGGCGCGGCGGAGTGGATTTTGGAATGTAGCGGCGGTTTGTGACCGTCGTTGGACAAGCCGGCGCTCGCAGAGCGCCGCTACAGACGATTTATGTGCGGCATCATCGGATACGTCGGGAAGAAAGCGGCCTCGCCCATCCTGCTTGAAGGATTGCGGCGACTGGAATATCGCGGCTATGACAGCGCGGGCGTGGCTTTGGTGTGCGGCGGCAGCCTGCTCGTCCGCAAAAAAAAGGGTAAAATCAGCGAGGGACTCGCGCGGCTGTTGAAATCCGAACCGGTCGAGGGAAACCTCGGCATCGGCCACACACGCTGGGCCACGCACGGCCCGCCCTCGGATAAAAATTCCCATCCGCAGCTCGATCAATCCGGCAAAATCGCCATCGTTCACAACGGCGTCATCGAAAATTATGACGCGCTCAAACAGAAACTGCTCAAGGCCGGGCACACTTTCAAATCGGACACTGACACCGAGGTGCTGGCGCATTTGATCGGTGATTATTACGGAAAGCGAACAGGCAAGGTAGGGTCATCGCGCTGCGATGACCGGACGGCGCAGCGCGCCGTCCCTACCTCAAATGGTTCCAACCTGCTCACCCAGGCCGTTTGCGACGCCCTCCGCGAAGTCATCGGCACCTACGGCCTCGCGGTGGTTTCCGCCGACCAGCCTGACACCATTGTCGGCGCGCGGCGCGGTTCGCCGCTCATCATCGGAATCGGTGCGGGCGAGAATTTTTTGGCCAGCGACGCCAATGCCTTTGTCGGAGCCGCGCACACGAAAAAGGCGGTTTACCTCAACGATTACGACGTGGCCACCATCACCTCCGAGCGTTTCGATGTATTGAACCTCGGCACCGAGACCGCCAATGTTCAGATCAGCAATCTCGAGTTGAGCCAGGAAGACGCCGTGCGCGGAAAATACGAGCACTTCATGCTCAAGGAAATTTTCGAGCAGCCGCGCACGGTGGAAAATGCCTTGCGCGGCCGCGTGGACACCGAGGGTGCCACCGCCCGGTTCGGCGGTCTCAATCTGACCGCTGCGGAGCTGCGTGGCGTGGACCGCATCGTCATCGCTGCCAGCGGAACGAGCTGGCACGCGGCGCTCGTGGGCGAATATCTCATCGAGGAACTGGCGCAAATCCCCGTGGAGGTGGAATTCGCACATGAATTTTGTTACCGCAACGCGCCGCTCGAAAAAAATACCGTGCTGCTTGTCCTCTCGCAATCCGGCGAGACCGCCGACACGCTGGCTGCGTTGCGCGAGGCCAAACGCCGCGGGCACAAGGCGCTGGCCATCGTCAACGTCGTCGGCAGCACCATTGCGCGGGAATCCGACGGCGGCATTTACATGCACGCCGGACCGGAGATCGGCGTCGCCTCGACCAAGGCCTTTGTCTCCACCCTCACGATTCTTTCGCTGTTGGCGGTGCATCTGGGCCGGCTGCGGAATCTTTCCGCCCGCCGCGCGTTGGAAATTTTGCACGCGCTTGAAGCCGTGCCGAAACAGCTCGAATCCATCCTCGCCCAAAACAGCGCGCTCAAAAAGGTGGCGAAGAAATACGCGAAGGCCGACGACTTCTTTTTCTTGAGCCGCGGCTACACCTTCCCGATTGCGCTGGAAGGCGCGCTCAAGCTGAAGGAAATTTCCTACATCCACGCCGAGGGCTATTCGGCGGCGGAAATGAAACACGGCCCGATTGCCTTGATTGACCCGAAGACGCCGACGGTTTTTCTCGTGCCGCAGGATTCGATGTATGACAAGACGATGGCGAACCTGGCGATGATCCGCGCGCGGAAGGGGCCAATCATCGCGCTGGCGACCGAGGGCGACAAACAGATCGGCAAGGTGGCCGACGACGTGATTTACCTGCCCAGGGCGCTGGAACTGATTTACCCGATTCTGGCCACCGTGCCGCTGCAGCTCTTCGCCTATCACATCGCCGTCGCCCGCGGCTGCGACGTTGATAAGCCGCGCAACCTCGCCAAGAGCGTGACCGTGGAATAACCGGCATTGTCCGCCGGCTCGCCGCTTTCGCGCGGCGCTGACATGAACAAACGCGCGCTCATCAAAAAAATCATCGCCCGGCTGACGGAGGAGTTGGAGGTTTATTTCCGGGCGGCCCAGGCATCACGCGCCGAGGCCACGCACGAGCAGAGCAAGGCCGAGAACAAATACGACACCCGCGGTCTCGAAGCCTCCTATTTGGCCCGTGGACAATCCAAGCAGGCGGCGGAAATTCAAGACGCCATAGCCGCGTTTGAAAAACTTGCCGCGCGAAAGTTCGGTGACGGCGAAGCCATTGATGTCGGAGCCTTCGTGGAGCTGGAATCGAACGGGGAAAAGGCCGCTTACTTCGTCGGCCCACGGGCAGGAGGCACGGAAGTGCTGCACGACAAGCAAGAGGTGTTGGTGATCACGCCGCAATCTCCGCTGGGCGGACAGCTCCTGGGCCGGAAGCAGGGCGATATCCTGAAATTAAAACTCGCCGCCTCGCAAAACCAATGCCGGGTGACGATGGTTGTCTGATCAAACAATTTGTGCGATTTCCGTTTCGGCGGGTGCTATAGATTGAAACTGAAATGACACTCGATTCCGAACTGCTCCGGCAATTTGCCAAAACCAATTCCGAGGACGCCTTCGCCGAACTGGTGAAACGCCATGTGAATCTCGTTTATTCCGCCGCGCTCCGGCAGGTCGGCGGGGACGCGCATCTCGCGCAGGACGTGGCGCAATCCGTTTTCACCGACCTTGCGCGAAAAGCTAGTTGGCTTTCGAACCGCGAAGCTTTGACCGGCTGGCTTTACACCAGCGCGCATTTCGCCGCCGCTAAAATCGCGCGGACGGAAAATCGCCGCCGCGACCGCGAGGAAAAATTTATGCGCGAACCCATTCACGAAACCGTGCCCGAAGCCGATTGGGAGAAGCTTCGCCCGACGCTCGATGAAGCGATGCACGAACTCAAGGAAACCGACCGTGAAGCCGTTTTAATGCGTTACTTTGAAAATCGGCAATTTGCCGAAGTCGGCGCAAAGCTAGGCCTCAATGAAAACGCCGCGCGAATGCGCGTTGAGCGTGCGTTGGAAAAACTCCGCGCCATTTTCGCGAAACGCGGCATCACGACGGCGACGGCACTGGCATCCGTGATTTCAGCCAACGCCGTGCAAATCGCGCCCGCAAATCTGGCCGCGACGCTGACATCTACTTCGGTTGCGACCGTGGGGACAGGAACCTTCACACTTTTAAAAATTATGACTATTGCAAAATTAAAACTTGGAATCAGCGCGCTCGTCGTAGCTGGCGCGGCGACGGCACTGGTGGTTCAACACCAAGCTCAAACCAAACTGCGCGACCAAAGCGAGTCGTTGCGCCAGCAAATCGCACAACTGCAAGCGAACAATGAAAGCCTGTCGAACCGTCTCGCGGCAACAGCCGATGCCAAACCGTCGTCCTTCCAATCGCTGCCGGATGGACAGTCAACCGAACTGCTGAAGCTGCGCGGCGAAGTGGGCGTATTGCAGCGGCAGGCAAGTGAAGCCAGCCAGAAAGCTCAAGTCGCTGAACAGAAGCTGGCGACGGCTTTGTCTGCCAAGGCGCAATTTGCGTCGCATCAATCCGCAGCCATCAATGCTGCAAAGCAAATTGGCCTTGCCATGCGGGTCTTCTCGGTTGACCACGAAAATCAATTCCCAACCAATTTTCTTCAACTTACAAATGAGCTTGGTAATTCATTCTCAATTCATGGGATTGAATTGTATAGTTTTGAGTTTGCTAATGCCGGAGCGGTAAGTCTTGACCATCCAAACATGGTTGAGCTGCGCGAACGGCTTGCCCGACAAGCCCCTGATGGAACGTGGCAGCGCATTTATGGCTTTGCCGATGGCAGCGTGCAAACCGCAACATCATTTGATGGAAATTTTGACGCTTGGGAAAAAGCGAACACTTATTCGCCGCCTGCAAATCAGTAAGGCAATGGAAATTTCGCCGTCAGCTCGCGCACACGAGTTCGGACTTTGTGCGCCGCCTCGACATTTTTGATGTCCAGCAACACCTCGGAAATCATGTCCGCTATCGCCGCCATTTCCGCCTCCTTCATGCCGCGCGTCGTCACCGCCGGCGTGCCCAGCCGGACGCCGCTGGCCTGGAATGGCGAGCGCGTCTCGAACGGAATGGTGTTTTTGTTGACGGTGATGCCGGCTTCGTCCAGCGCAATCTGGCAATCCTTGCCGGTCAGGTTTTTTGCGCCCACGTCCACGAGCATCAAATGATTGTCCGTGCCGCCGCTGACGAGCCGGTAGCCGTTGCGCTTCATGCCGTCGGCCAGTGTCTTCGCGTTCTTCACGATCTGCTCCTGATAATTTTTGAACGACGGCTGCAAGGCTTCCTGAAAACAAACCGCCTTGGCGGCGATGACGTGTTCCAGCGGCCCGCCCTGGATGCCGGGGAAAACCTGCGAATCAATTTCCTTCGCGTTTTTCTCGCGGCACAAAATCAATCCGCCGCGCGGCCCGCGCAACGTTTTGTGCGTCGTGGTGGTCACAAAATCCGCGTGCGCCATCGGACTCGGATGCAAGCCAGTTGCGACCAGGCCGGCGATGTGCGCGATGTCCGCGAGCAGATACCCGCCGACTTCTCGGGCGATTTCGCCCATGCGCTTGAAATCAATCACGCGCGGATAGGCGCTCGCGCCAACGGTGATCATGCGCGGCTTGTGTTCGCGCGCCATGGCGGCTAGCTGGTCGTAATCAATCCGCTCGGTTTCCTTGTTCACGCCATAGTGAATGATTTCAAAAAATCTGCCGGAGAAATTCGCCTTGTTGCCGTGCGTCAGATGCCCGCCGTGGCTCAAATCCATCGTCAGCATCTTGTCGCCGGGCTTGAGCACTGCGAAATAGACGGCCATGTTCGCCTGGCTGCCGGAATGCGGCTGAACGTTGGCGTGTTCCGAGCCGAAGATTTTTTTTGCGCGGTCAATAGCGAGCTGCTCGATGGTGTCAATGTTTTCGCAGCCGCCATACCAGCGTTTCTTGGGATAACCCTCGGCGTATTTGTTCGTCAGCACCGATCCCTGAGCTTCGAGCACGGCAGCGCTGACAAAATTTTCGCTGGCAATCAGCTCGATGTTCTCCCGCTGGCGCAGCTTCTCGTGTTCGATGGCCTCGGCGACGGCGGAATCCACGTTGCGCAAACGCAAATTCGCGGACGCGAGGCGGACGTCTATTTTATTCACGCGACGTTCATGCCGCCCGCCTTCAAATTTGGCAGCCAGAAACGCGTCGAGGATTTTTTTGGCCAGTTCGGGCGGCGTGTCGCCGCCGAGACAAAGGATGTTCACGTCGTTGTGCCGGCGCATAAGCGCCGCGGCCTTTTCATCAAATGCCTGCGCCGCGCGCACGCCGGGGATTTTGTTGGCGGCGATGTAAATGCCGACGCCGGTCGTGCAGGCCAGCAGGCCGAGTTCCGCGCGCCCGTCTGCGACGGCCTGCGCGGCGGGCAGCACGAAATCGGGATAATCGTCCGCCGGATCCTTGGTCAGCGCGCCAAAATCCTGGAGCGTCAGGCCGCGCGCGCGCAGATATTTTTTCAGCGTTTCCTTCAACTCAAAGCCGCCGTGGTCGGCACCGAGCGCAAAGTTCGTTGCCGCTGTTGTTTTTGCGCCGTGCGGCGCGGACAGGATTTCGTGTTGTTCCATAAATTTCAAAAGCGATGCGATGCCCTGCTCAATTTGTTCGCGGCAACCAACATACACTTCGTAGGAGCCGCCGATCGGGTCGCTGATGTCTTTTTCAAACGGGTCGAGCGACTCGTCAAATTCGCGGAGCAAAAAGGTTTTCTCCGCCGCCGCCGGATACAACAGCCCGACGGTGTCCACGTGGCTGTGCGTCATGCCGAAAATGTAATCCGCCTGCTGCAGCAGGTTCACGGTGAGCGCCCGGCTGCGTTGCGCGGAAATGTCCACGCCCAGCTCGCGCATCGCCGACACCGAATGTTGCGTCGGCGGCTGGCCGTCCACCGCGCCGAGGCCCGCCGACAGGACGCGGAAGTCCCCGCGCCCTTCCGTGGCCCGGCGGAACAGCGCCTCGGCCATCGGGCTGCGGCAGACGTTGCCGGTGCAAATGAACAAAATGGTTTTCATCCCGCTAAACCCTAAAGTTGATTTGCAAACCGCCAATCGTCAACCCGAAATCAGGAATGTGATGCGCGCACGACCGCCAGACCCTTGATCAAATCCACCGCCCGTGCCAGGACCGGATCGCGGATGACTTGCGGTTGCGGAGCGGACGGCTGCTCCGGCGCAAGCTGCGGCGCGGAATTCTCATCCTGATCACCGTCCTTGATTCTGGCGCGGACCAGATCCGCCTCGCTCGTGTGATCAACCAGCGGCAGCAGACCGTTGGTGGTTATGGTGGCATTGGTGTCAATCTGCGCCGGAGCCGCGTAAGGGTTTTGCATGAATGCGCGCTCATCTTTCGGGCCAACCGTCACAACGATGTCCGGTTGTGCCAACCCGGCCTGCTCGCCGCCGGTTTGCGCTGTTCCAGATTCGCTCTCAAAAACCAGACCCGCGTGTGCCGCGCGCAAGTCCGAGGCGAGCGTTCCCGCCGCGCCGGTCGTCTCCACGTTCACGAGAATTGCCAGCGGCAATTTTTCGGATGCGAATAAATCCACCGTCGCCTTCGCCGAATCCAAATCATCGCCGCCGGCAAACCGCAAATCCAGGACCGTGCCTGCGATTTTATTTGAAACCGCCAGCGCGGTTTGCGCCGCGCGGATTTCGTCCGCCAGATTTTTCCCGACCTGGCCGATCCGTAGATACGCCACGCTGCCTTCCAAAACGGCGGATTTGACGAGCGTGGTGTCTGTCGCGTCCGCGCGCGACGAGATTTGCGCCGCCAGCAAACCGACCAGCGCCAAAACAAAAATCCTGAAGAAACGTCGTGTCATTCTGTATCCAAATTGCGCGAGAAAACGGCGAAAGTAAAGGCGCGAGCGAGTCCAATGGTAGCAGCCAACATGAGTCGGCTCAATTTTTGCGACTTTGAAATCAGAGCGGACTCACGTCCGCTGCTGCAATTTTCTGTCGGATTTCGCCCGTCGGCGGCGATATACTTTCAGAAATGACAAGCGATTTGGATTTGCTGCGGCGGTTCGCGCTGGAAAATGCGCAGGACGCCTTTGCCGAAATCGTCCGGCGGCATCTGAATTTGGTCTATTCCGCCGCGCTCCGACAGGTCCGCTCGCCGCAACTGGCCGAGGAAATCGCGCAATCCGTCTTCGCCGACCTCGCGCGCGCCGCAAAGAAATTAAATTCAGAAACAATCTTAACCGCGTGGCTTTATGCGGTCACGCGACGGACCGCCATTGACGCCATCCGCAAAGAATCGCGCCGCCAGTTGCGCGAACAAACCGCCGTGGAGATGAACAGCATGAACGCGACTACAAATGACTGGACGCAAATCGAGCCGCTGCTGGACGACGCGATGGCCGCGCTCGACGAAACCGACCGCAGCGCGATTCTGCTCCGCTACTTTGAAAATAAAAACCTGCGCGAAGTCGGCGAGGCGCTCGGCACCTCCGATGACGCCGCGCAAAAGCGCGTGAGCCGCGCCGTGGAACGATTGCGCGAATTTTTCTCGAAACGCAACGTGACGATTGGCGCAAGCGGACTGGCCGTTTTGATTTCCGCCAACGCCGTTCAATCCGCGCCGATTGGACTTGCCGCTACAATTTCCGCCGCCGCTGTTCTCGCCGGAACCGCTGTCCACACCTCAACCGTAATTGCCGCTACCAAAACTATTGCCATGACTATACTCCAAAAGACTCTCATCACTGCCACGCTCGCCATTGTTGCCGGAGCGGGAATTTACAAAGCACATCAGGCCGCTCAATTGCAAAACCAAATCCAGACGTTCCAGCAACAGCAAGCGCCGCTCGCCGATCAAATCCGGCAGTTGCAACACGAGCGCGATGACGCGACAAACCAAGTTGCCGGATTACTGGCGGAAAATGCACAATTAAAATCCAATTCAAATGAAAACGAACTGTTAAGGTTGCGCGGACAGGTTGCCCCGGCCCAAGCGAATGCCCGCGAACTTGCCCGGTTAAAATCCACGCTCGCCAATCAAACCGGCAAGATGCCGGATTATTTGACCAACGCGATGGCGTCATTCTTGGCCATGGCGGAAAAGTTTAAGGTCAAGGATGCACAAGCCCGGCTCGCCCGCATGAAGGAAATGCTCAACCTCACGGACGATCAGGCGCAAGCCATCAGCGACATAATGCAGAAACATATCCAGAACCAGGATCAAATGCTCATGCCCTTGATGAGCGGCAACAAATTGACGCCGGAACAATTGCAGGCGATGGCCGGAGACAACGACGACGCTGAAATCAAAGCACTGCTCACACCCGAACAACAGGCGGCCTACCCGGATTACCAACAGGCTGAAACCATGGCGAATGCCGACTCCAAAGCCAAAGCGGAGGTGACCATGATGACGACGACAGGTGATTTAGATCTTTCACAGGAGCAGCAGGACAAAGTTCATGCCGCACTTTATCAACTGAATTTGAATCAGGCATCAGCCACTCAAAACCCGGAGACCATCTTGGCCAAGGCTCGCGCCAGCGGCAATTCTGCGGACGTCATTGCACCACAGATTGAGCTGCAAAAGCAAAATCTGGAAGACGAATTGAAAGCCTTGGATGGCATCCTCACGCCGGAACAGTTGAAGACCTACCAACAAGAGCAGTTGGACATGATTGATTCGCAAACAAGTGCCATGAAGATGTTTCTTCCTCAAACAACTAATGCAGTTCCACAGTGATTAGCTCATCGCCTTCGCCGCGATGTCGCGGCGGAACTGCGCGCCGTCGAAATGGATTTTCTCCACGGCGGCGTAGGCGGCGGCTTGGGCGGCGCGCAAATCCTTGCCCAGCGCCGTCACGCCCAGCACGCGGCCGCCATTCGTCACGATCTGTCCGTCCTTCAATGCCGTGCCAGCGTGAAAAACTTTGGTGTGCGGCAGAGCATTGGCGTCGTCGAGGCCGGTGATGACTTTACCTTTTGGATAATTTCCAGGATAGCCACCGCTGGCCATCACCACGCAGACGCTGGCTTGCGGCGTCCATTTTAATTCCATTTTGTCCAGCGTGCCGCTGACGCTGGCATCCAGCAGTCCGACGAGGTCGTTTTCCAGCCGCGTCACATAAACCTGCGTCTCCGGGTCGCCAAAACGCGCGTTGAATTCCAAAATCTTCGGCCCGTTCTTCGTCAGCATCACGCCGGGATAAAGCAGTCCGCGATAATCGATCCCCTCGGCTACACAGCCGCGCATAAACGGCTCCAGAACTTTGCGTGCCGTCTCGGCAAGTTGTTGTTCGGTTAAAAACGGCGTCGGCGAATAAGTGCCCATGCCGCCGGTGTTCAAGCCAAGGTCGCCGTCGAGCGCGCGCTTGTGGTCTTGCGACGTTGGGAAAATTTTCGCCGTCCGACCGTCGCACAGCGCGTGCAGCGAAACCTCGATGCCTTCCAGAAATTCCTGAATCACGACGTTCGCGCCGGCCGCGCCGAACGCCTTGCTCACCATGATTTCGTCCACGGCTTTTTCCGCTTCGGCCTGGTTCGTGCAAATCAAAACGCCTTTGCCCAGCGCGAGACCGTCCGCTTTCACCACGCACTTGCCGCCGAGCGTCGCACAGAATTTCTTCGCCGCCGCCACGTCGGCAAAGGTTCCCGCTGCTGCGGTGGGGATGCCGTATTTCTCCATGAACTTCTGGGAGAAAACCTTGGACGACTCAAACTGCGCAGCTTTCTGGTTCACGCCCCAGATTTTCAAGCCGTTCGCCTGAAACAAATCCACAATGCCCAGCGCGAGCGGATTGTCCGGGCCGACGACGGTGAAATCCACGCGCTTTTCCTGAGCAAAGGCGAGCAGTTTCGGCAAATCCTCCGCGCCGATGTTGACGCATTCCACCACCGCGCCGTTTTTGGCGAGGTGTTCCTGCGCGATGCCGGCGTTGCCCGGCGCACACCACATCTGCGTGGCGTGCGGCGATTGCGCCAGTTTCCAAACCAAAGCGTGTTCGCGTCCGCCGGAGCCGATGACCAGAATTTTCATCCGCGCAAATTGAATCAGGAAACCGGGAAATCGGGAAAATATTTTTTACGGAATCGCAGGAGTGAACCCGACTTCGTAGCGATTGACGATTTCCACCGATTGAAGTTTCACCAGGCTTTCCTTCCCGCCAAAATCCGGCCTGGCCTTGGGTTCGAGATAAATCGGCGCATCTTTGCGCAATGGCAGCACCTCCAGCCGCAGATCACCGGTCAGAATTTCCGGCGCGTAACGGTTCAGGCCGAGGTCGAACGTCCGTCCGGCGTAAAAATTGTCGTCAATCAACCTGCCGTTGAGCGTCAATCGCGCGACATCGCCAACATAATGAATCCGCAAAATCGGATTCAGGCTTAAATCCAGCTTCGCGGGCAGTTTGATTTTCCAAATCGCGGCGTTCGTGAAATCAGAATCCTCCGGCGCGATGGCGATGTGCGCCTTACCACCGCTCAATGGAATCTCGCGCGCTGGCCCGGCGGGCTGGAGTAATTCCGTTTTGACCTTCACCGTCGAGGTTTTTGGTTCATTCTCAAACACAGCGTGGCCCGCATCGTCTTTCTGCAACGCCAGCGAATCAGCTTCGTTCAGGAGCACGATCTGGATTTCCCCGCCAGACTTGGTTTGCAATTTGATTGCCGATTTGCGGCTGGGTTTCACGTTTTCAAAATCGGCTCGCGGGGACGCCAAAGTTTGCGGATCAAAAACAAACGCCGCATTCACACCCGGCGTTTGGGCGAAGTAAAATGTCTGAAGGTTGCCGTCCTGAATTTTGCAGATGGGTTGTGCTGTCGCGTAAATCAATTTCGCGCCGCCGAGGTCAAGATTGAACGGCCAGATGAAAAATTCGTCCGCTGGGATCGTCACCGGCTCCGACGGGAAAGCCAATTCGCCACCCGGCAGGTTTAGATTGAATTGCACGTTTGTTTTTGCCGGCATCGGCTGGAGCCGCTGGTAATTGTTCAAAAAAACGTAGCCGCCGCTGCCGTCCGAGCGCACCGCCCAGCGCAATGTCGTGAAATCAGTTTTATTCGTCACGTGCTGGTCGGGTAGCGTCACGGGCATTTGCGCAAGCGGCGCACCGAAATCGTGCAGGAACAAATGTAGTCGGCGCAGCCAGTAATATTGCGGATTGATCTGGCCGTATTCGCCGATGGGCGCGTTGAAGTCATAGGTCTTCACCGGCAAATCGTTCGGATACCCGGTCGCCTGCGATTCCTGGAGCGTCGTGAGTTTGCCTTCGGGATTCTGGCCGCCGTGATACATGTAGTAGCCCATCAGCGAACTGCCGCCGCCAAGCTGCGTCAAAGCCACGGCCTCGACATCGCGCGGATCGTAGTTTATGCGGCGGTGATACGAAGCGGGCATACCGCCGCCGACTTCGCAGGTGAGATACGGATATTTTTCCGTGCCGGCGGTGTCGCCGGAGTTGCGGTTGCCCAAGGTGTCGTTGCCCACTCCCGTGTCGGTGCGCGTGAATTTGAAGATGAAATTTTCCCAGTCATTGCCGTCCATCGGCTGCAGGCTGCGGCTCCAGAATCCGTCCGCGTAGGCGCCAAAGAGCGGCAGCAATTCGCCCAGCGGCACGGGCGTGCGCATCGCTGGCCAGCCGGTCTTGATGTAGAGCGGCACATCAATGCCGGATTCGATGGCGATTCGTTTCAACGCCAGCAGATAATTCGGCGAGCCTCCGAATTCATTATCCACCTGGATGCCGATGACCGGGCCGCCGTCCTTCCATAATTCGCCCTGAAGCTGCCCGGCAATCTGGCCGTAAAGAATTTTCACCGACGCGAGAAAATTCGTGTCCGTCGAGCGCAGCTTCCAATCCTTGTGTGCCACGACCCAGTCGGGAAAGCCGCCGTTGCGCACTTCGCCGTGGCACCACGGGCCGCAGCGGACAACGGCTTTCAAACCGACATCCTGGCATGTCTGCAAAAACTTTTTCAAATCGCGCTGGCCGCTCCAATCCCACTGGCCTTCGATTTCCTCGTGGTGAATCCAAAAGACGTAAGTCGCCACGATGTCCACGCCGCCGGCTTTCATCTTGAGCAGTTCATCGCGCCACTTGGCCTGCGGGACGCGCGAGTAGTGCATCTCGCCCATCACGGGAAACACCGGCTGGCCGTCGAACAGCAGGCTGCGGCTGTTCAGGGAGATTTCGTGGCCGGCGGGATTGGTGGCCGTGCCGAACTTGAAATAGCCTGTCTCGGCGGGCGGCGGTGTTTGAACCGTGGCCGAAACCATTTCGGCGCGGAGTGAAGCAGAAAACGTCAGGCTCGCGGAAACAACGCCAAGCAGCAGTTTTGAAAAAGAGGAATTCATGTCCGCAGATTACACAGATGCCGCAGATTAAAAATAAAAAATC
>Ga0181534_10000564_pt1 | contig 25772 bp, 26 predicted proteins | sample PEATcosm2014_Bin_37_FD_119758 | JGI IMG/M metagenome (GOLD analysis project Ga0181534, IMG submission 119758) | Peatland microbial communities from MTU Mesocosm Facility, Houghton, MI, USA - PEATcosm2014_Bin17_10_metaG | ecosystem: Environmental > Terrestrial > Soil > Wetlands > Peat | place...
CCAGTTCGCCCAGGCGGCACTGGTAGACAGATATTCTCAGTTCTGGAGGGAATTCCGTTCAAACTTGTCTACGTTCTTAACTCAGAACATCGGTCTTATTCAGGAGGTTGTGAGTTATCCGGCGGCTCTCGATTCAGCCATTGATCCTTTGGGATCCAACACGATTTACAACACTATGGAAGCCGACTTTCTGTCGAAGAATCAGAACTGGGTGCCAGGTTCCATTCTACTTCCGATTCCAAACGAATTATTTCTTCCTCAACTTGACAACACTCCTCCTAGTGACACACCTGGATGGAGTGGTGGACTCTTTGATGCTGCAACGTTCTTGGCACGTCCGGATATTCAATCGCAATCGATTCCTGTTCAAATGGCAATGCTCCGCACCAACCAGAGCTATGCAAATCTGATGACCTTCCAGAACAATTTCCAGTCGGCGATTTCAGCAGCAGTGGCAGCAGCAACCGCTATGATCAGCACTGTTCAGAATTCCGGAGCTCACGTTCTGACAACAATCGACGAACTGGTTCCTACTTCAGCAGGACTGGGAGGAGTTCCGGTTATTTTTCAGACAGTGGATTACGACAACGGTGGCTTCCTTGAAAATCCAGACACAATAGTCATCAATCAGGGCGGAAGTTATCTCGTCAGTGGAGATCTGGATTGGGGATCAACCTCTGCTTTGGCCAATCTTGGCTATATGCTCATGCTCAATGGGTCTACAGTCTTGGGCACTGAGACGTTATCGACTGATTCAACCGATCCTCAAACTGAAGTCTTTTCCTTGACCTACAACTTCAACGCTGGAGATACTATTCAACTGCTTGCATTTTCAAGTGAAGATGTAGAACTTCAATCAGGAACAGACTTAACGATTACGGTCAATACCAGTCCAGATACAACTAACTCCTTGCCAGTTTCGGTTCCTCCCACGGGTACCATGATGCTCACAGCCGAAGTCAACCTTGTGGCAGGACAAGCGGTTTCGGTAGACTCAAGTGGTAAAGTTACACCAGTACTTCCCACTCTTGTGGCATTACCTCAAGTTGCCGGAGAATTTTGTATTCCTTATGTAGACGGTATTGCTCTAGAGCCAGCCACAGCAGGTTCCACAGCTACAGTTGCGAATGCGTATGGTACTACATTTACAGTTTCGGGAGCATCCTTTACTGTGGGGGGAATCATCTATGTGGCTCACGATGGATCTCTGACTCAAGACTATGCAGGAGAAGTTTTAACTAATTGTGATTGGACTGTTGTAATTGGGAAAGCTCTCACATCAGACACTTTGCTGTTTCAGCCACATCTACCCTATTCACGGTGGGATGCTGGAACATATCCAAATCCGGTACCGGAATAGGATGACATGAGATACGAGTTTCGATGCGTTGATTGCAGCACGATCCAAGAGATAGTCTGTCCGATGTCCAAAGCCAACTTTGACGATCGCGTGTGTCCAAAGTGTGGAGGAGTTGCCAAGCACAAACTTGGAGCACCGGCTGTGCTGACTGCCAACATGACACATCAGACTATTGATGTCGCAGTTGGCAGAGATGCCAATGCCAGGTGGGACGATATTCATAGAAGACAAGAACTTCGAGAGAAGGTCCGTACGGAATCCAAGATCCAGGGTGTCTCTCTTACTGGACGAAACGAGTTCCAACCCCTGTCTGACTTAAAAAAGACGATCCGGACTGATACCAACAAGCGACTACAGACTAAAGGATACGAGAGCCTCTCTGAAGGGGATGCTCGTCTCATAAAGCGATAAACAAAACCAAGGTACGACTTCCGGGTTCTCTGTACAAGGAGAACTTATGTGGGGTGGACAAAACTTCAGAGATTTGACAGGACAAACCTTCAACATGCTAACCGTCAAAGGGGAGGCTTATCGAGAAAACGGAGGTGTATTCTGGAATGTGAAGTGTGAGTGTGGAACAGAAAAGGTGGTGTCAGGAAGTAACTTGGACAAGACAAAAAGCTGTGGTTGTATGAATCACAAAAGTCCCACTGGAAAGAATAAAACTGGTCAAAGAATCGGAATGTTGTTGGTGAAGGAGAAATTAGCCAACGAGATTTTGGCCTCTAACCATCAGTATTCTCGCTATTTGTGTATTTGTGATTGTGGAAAAGAAAAGACGATAATGGGAGATGCTTTGGGATCGGGAAATACTCTCAGTTGTGGTTGTGCTAAAAGATTTCTCTTCTCGTTGAACAAACTGTGGTTTGTAATAAAGGACTACAAGAACAATGCCGCTAATCGCAAAATAGCATTTGAACTTTCAGATGCTCAAGTGGAGGAGCTTGTAAAGAGAGATTGTCACTACTGCGGTTTCTCGCTGAGTGGTGTTCGCTCTGATCTCCAACAATTTGCGTTCAATGGGATTGATCGTCTTGATAATTCCAAGGGATACCAGATGGAAAATGTGGTGCCTTGTTGTAAAGTGTGCAATCATGCGAAGAAGGGCATGACGGAATCTGATTTCATCTCTTGGATACTCAAAGTCGCTGACTTCCAAAGAAAAGGACTTCAATACCCGAATTAAGAGGGAGAAATCTCAATGGCGCTCTTCGATCAATACACCCGTCCTGGAGTTTATACTGACACAGTCATCGTCAATGCGGGCACTCCGCTTTTCGGCACGGCTCGTGTCCCGGTGCTCATCGGAGAAGGTGTTCAGTCCTTCACGTACTCCGATGTCGAAATTCCTCGCGGGTCTGTGGCGGGTGGCAATGAGTCGGTGGTTGGCGAGGACATTTCATCTCAGGCCAACGGAATCACCACTGTATTCCAGCTTTCCTACTACCCGGTTGTGACTGGCGATGGAACCGACACAGTTTCCACCAATCCTTCTGATATCACGGTCTCGGCCAACGGAATCCAGTGTGCAGTTGCTGCTTTGAACGGCGCTCTTGGCCAGTTCACCTGCTACGAGATCCCTGCCGGCTCAGATGTGGTGGTCAACTATTCCTTCGATCGCACCGATACACTGATCACCAACGAGAATCTGACCAACCAGATTCCCACCTTCGCTTCCCTGACTCTCCAGACTCTCGCCCTGTCTCTTTCAGTTCCTGGGGCGACAGGCAATGAAGTGACTTTGGCCTTCACCCTGGCTTCTTCAATGAATGGAGTTGCTGACGTTGCAGCGGTCACGGTCAATGGCAATGCAGTGAGTGTGGAACTTCGGAACAACGACATTGGCAGCACCATTCGCACCGTGGGCAAAGTGGCTTCTCTGCTCAACAATGTTCTGACTCTGTCGGCAGGGTACATCCTGGTCGCTTCTGCTTCTACCACACCGGCAACTGCTGTCTCAGCCACTCCTTTCGTTGGTGGAACTGGTCAGAGCACCAACACGACTTTCTCCGTATCTCACCTTCCCATCACCGACGGATCGAACGCTGGAGCCGCAACCACTACTCCTGCCGATGTGACGGTTTTGGTGAACGGCACAGCAGCCTCAGTCACGGCAGTCAATGGAGCAGCAGGACAGTTCACTCTGGCGACTGGCGTCACCACTGGCCAGACTCTGGAAGTCTCCTACTACACCAACACCTACCAGAGAACCTTCGACGTCATTCCTTCTCCGAATGTCAGTTCGATCATTGAAGTGGGCCTTGGTCCTGACAGATCTGACTATATTCAGGGAATTGACTACGTTCTCAGTGGCAACACCATCTCCTGGGGAGCAGCGGTCACCACAGAACAGGGAGCAGTGATCGGCACAACCGCTCCTTTCAACGGTCTTTACATCATCACGACCTTGAAGGACGATCATGCGTATCTTCGTCAAGCCACCGGCGGAGTGAGCAACAGTGTCAACCTGAGCTTCACTCTGGCCGATGTGCCGGTCGACGGATCTGGTTTGGGTAATCCGACCAACGATCCTACCCTTATCAATGTGTATGTGGGACCGGATCCAGTCACGGCTTTCAATGCAGGAACTGTGACTGTTTCGAGCCTTCGTGGAGATTCAGCGACGGTGGTTCTCAAGAATCCTCCGGCAATCGGATCTTTCGTGTACGCTTCCTACTATCGCTCTGTGTTGAACGATCACACCCTTTCACTGACGGCCACGAATCCTGCCATCAGTGGGTACACTATCACTGATGAGAATGGTGTTGTCGTTCCGACAGCACAGATTTCTACAATCATGACTGGGGGCGGTATCACCCCAGCTTCTGAAGATGACACAGTGGTTTGGCCCTATGACTTCTCCGATCTCAAGGCAGCGATTGAAGGACCGAATGAAGTTGTAACCATCACTTTTCAGAACGACAATCTATATCTCACAACTACTCCTGGAAATCAGGCGTCTGCCACTATCCAAGGTCTTACTGTCACGGCTCACAACATCGGCACTGCTACAAACAGTGTGACCAATATCACTTTCGTGGCAGGTTCAGCAGTTGCAGACAGCCTTGCTCTCACGAAGCTGGGAGAAGCAATCTCGGTGAACATCACTACTGCTTCTTCTGGTGTTCGCACTATGGGAGACATCCTCTCTCTGTTCACTTCAACCCCAGTAGCCACAACGATTGCAGGTCCCATCACAGCTACCCTCACTTCGGGTATCGCGGGAAATGCTGCTGTAGCTGGAGGTCCGACTAACTTTTCTGGAGGTACTGCCACTGTCAATACTGGTCCTTACGCAGATCGCTTCATCGTGACTTCTTCACTTAGCAGCGGTGGATCAGCGGGTACAGGTTACCTGGGACAGACCTATGTCGATGCCACAACGGGACTGAAGTTCACCCTGGTCAATCCCACGGATTCTCTTAGTTACGGTTACACGATCCTCCAGACTGGCTATACTTGGGTTGCTCTAGACACGATTGCCATCACGGTGTCTAATACAACAACTCGCCATGCTTCACAGATTCCCACCATCGACGTTCCGGGAGTCTGGACTGAAGTCGAGCAGTTCTTCAATGTGGGCACCGGCAACACGGCCATCATCACGACCTTCAATGGATCCGGCAATGGACCTTCGGTGGGTGAGTACTACTACATCACCTACACGGTCGCAAAGCAGGCCAGCGACTACGCTCTGAAGTTGTACACCAGCGCGGCGGATGCCTATGCGGCATACGGACAGCCTTCTGCTATCAACCGTCTGTCCTTGGGCATCTATCTCGCGACTCTCAATGGTGCTCAGACCTTTGGTTGCATCCAGGTACCACAGCAGCTTAACTCGAACCAGGCCGCCGACTCCGAGTACATCGCGGCTTTGCAGACTTTGACCACAACTCTACCAGGAAGCGATTCCAAGGTCAACGTGATCGTGCCTCTCAGCACTTCGCTGACGGTACAGCAGGCACTTTCTCGCCAGCTGATCACTCAGGCTCAGGTTCGTAATCGTGGAGAGGCAATCGGATTTGTGGGCTTCAATCAGTTCACCACTCCGACTCTAGCTCGCCAGTATGCTCAGTCTCTTGCCAATTCCCGCATCGTCGCGGTGGCACCGTTCTATGCAGCGCTGCAGCTTCCAACACAGGATGCTAACGGAGTCTACGAAGTCATCGGTGTGACGGGCGAATTCATTGCGGCGGCTCTTGCCGGCCTGAACCTCAACACGGCAAACGACGTTGCAACCTCGCTCACCAACCAGAACCTGGTCGGATTCACTCAGCTTCTGCAACGCTACGACGATCCCACCAAGGATCTCATGGCAGGAAGCGGAATCACGGTCTTGGAAGAGAACAACGGAGCACTGTATGTTCGCGACTACCTGACCACTGATCCTTCGAACCCGATCACCAGCGAGCCGACTTCCACCACTATCGTCGACTACACTCGCCAGCAGTTCCGCCTTGGACTCAAGCAGTTCATCGCTCGCAAGTTCACGGCTCAACTCCTGAACGACATCACGATCGTCTCCAACTCGATCTTGACGTCACTGGTTGGCAACGAAATTCTATCGGCTTTCGCAAATCTGTCGGTGATTGCAAGTCCGACCAATCCAACCGTTGCTCTGGTCACTGTGGCCATCAAGCCTATCTTTGCTATGAAGTATATTCTGGTCACCTTCTCGGTGGCTACACAGCTGTAACCCACGGGGAGGAGAATCCTCCCCACATTTTCTCGTCTGGTGAAGACAAAATGAAATCAAAGATGATCGCACGTCGCAAGCAAGCAGCACCTTCGGTAACTCCTGCGGCTCCGGCTCCTCCAAAGCCTGTGGCTGCTCCACCTCCGGTTCCTGGTGTTGGTGCACCTCCAGTTCCTACGGCTCCTCAGGAATACCAATCCACTGATGAAGCTCTCAAGGCTGTCAGCACTGACGTCCTGGCTTCAATGGTGAAGGCTCTCGTGGGTGGCAAGGAATTTGCGAACGACAAGGCGGCTCAGTTCTTGATCGAAACCATGACGGCTGAACTCAAGACTCGTCCGGTCCAGGTCGAGGATGGCGAACCTCGTCTCGCCTCCAACAAGAAGAAGGCTGGTTGGATTTCCGTTAACGACAAGACCATGGATCTCGAAGAAGGCGGCGATCGAGTTCCGGAAATTGCTGAAGCTCACGGAAAGCTGGAAGATCACACCGGCATCGTGAAGACCAGGGTGGTTCTCCCTGAGAAGCTCGCTGCTGCTGAAATTTCTACGGCTTCTGCAGTAAAGAAGGCTGAAGGATACGTCGCCAGTCTGAAGAACACATACCTCGAATCCAAGGTTCTGAGCACTGTCAATGGAACTCGTCCAGTTCGCGAAGCGGTCGAGTCCATCTATGCTGCCTCTCTTCGGATGGCCGATGCGACAAAGACACTTGTCAAGCAGCAGGAGCAGGAAGAAGAGGAATCTGAAAAGGCCAGGAAGGCTCTTGAAACTAAGAAGTCAAGCGCGAAGTACAAACTGGGTGGTTTGATGATCGCGGCGGCGGAATAACTACTTCCGATTTTCTCACTACCGGGCACCAGAGTTAGAAGCACACAGGAGATTGAATCATGGTAGATTGGTCAGATTGCGGTGTGTATGCAATTCGCAACACTGTGACTGATCAAGTGTACGTGGGAAGTGCCTATTCCTTTAAGAATCGCTGGAGTAGACATCGTCAGGAATTGATTTTGGGAACTCACTGCAATCCTAAGTTGCAGGCTAGCTGGAATAAGTATGGAAAAGACGCTTTTGTATTTGAAGTGCTTGCCTACTGTTCCAAGGGTGACGTGCTGATTTTTGAACAATTGGGAATTGACGCATTTGATTCATACAACAAAGGTTTCAATCTTTGTTCCAAAGCAGGCAGTAGAGCAGGAACTACTCAGTCTTCAGAGGCTAGAGAGAGAATTCGGCTATCAATGATGGGAAAGACCAATCGAAAAGGTCAGTCCAACTCTGAAGAACATAGTCTTGCCATAGGGATAGCCATGAAGGGAAATCAGTACGCTAAGGGACATTGTCGTTCCGGCTATACTCTTAGCCCTTCTCACTTAACAAACTTGTCCGAGTCTCACAAAGGATATGTGTGGTCTGAAGAATCCAAGGCTAGGCTGAGAGCCAACACTAAGGGCAGACCAGGACGGAAATCCACAGTGGTCACTAGACAAGCGATGCGTGATGGTTGGGCAAAGCGGAAACTGAAGCTACAGGCCTTCTAGGCAAAGGAGATTCACAATGGCAACGGGCGCATATCTTTACCAAGAGGGAGCAACGCCACAAACATCTACGGTGCTTTCAACTCGCTTCCGCATCTTTTCACATGCGGTGGGCAACGGCAAGTTCACGAAGTTGGGAGTGACGTCTTCTTTCAACATTCAGGAACAGCGCAATGTCGAAGCGGTGCGTGGCTTGGGATTTGGTGATCAGGTTGCTGAGCTTGTGCCCGGAGTGACGGCCCCGATGTCAATCTCTGTGAATCGCACCGCTCTGTACCTGGCAAATCTTCAGCAGATGATGGGATACAAGGCTGGCGTTTCCGGCCTGGTCCGTTCACTGCGTCACCACAAGTGGCCCTTCGATATCAAGACCGAGATTGCCTTCTCGGAACTGGTGTCCGAGCTTGGCAGTGGTGCAGGCCCCGATGCAACAGTGGCCTCATACTTCAACAATGAGGGCGGTCTCAACAACTATGGCAACACCGGAATCTACGCTGTGGCCACAGTTTACGAGGGATGCTGGATGGAGTCCTACACATCCAACTACCAGGTCGAGCAGGCAGCGGTAACTGAAGATTGCCAGATTGTGGTGACGGATATCTTTGATTGTTCGGGGAGCGTGTACGGTGAGTTCATCGACGCAGGACTCAATAAAAACGATCCCACAGGCAGAAGTCTCTTGTTTTCTTTGGTTGGAAGCTAATCTTCCAACTCCACAGCAAGGAAAGGGCGAGAGAGCTAGACTTTCTCGCCTTTTCTGTATTTTACAGTCCATATAAGAGGCACTAAGATGCACAGCAAACTTCTTCAACGGAAAGCAACCGGATACAAATGTCCTGACTGTGGACATGAGCAAAATCACAATGAAAGTTGTGATGAATGCGGAAATTGCTGTGGCATCGACAAGACTGCAACACCATTCTATGGACCTATTCCCAGAGGGGTGGGCGGTGCAGATCTTGACGGTATTCCGGACTCTCCGATCAACAACAAAACTCCTGAATATGCTGAGGAGTCTCGCGGGTACAAGAACCCTCTGGCTGAGAAGGGAACTGAGAACAAGGATGAGGATGCCAACTTGGTGGAAGGAATTCCTCCCGGTTTGATTGTAGCAGGAGTGGATATCCACGAGTCTCCGACGAAGCTCCCACCGCGCAATGATCTACGCAGACACCTCGACAAAGATGCTCTGGAAGAAGATGAAGAGCCTGAGATGAGGCATCTGATCTCATGTTTAGTAGTTGCTGAGAAGGAAATCTGACTAAGAGACTCTCTATAGGAAGCACAATGACGAAACTGCCTTTTGGACACAAAATCTCGCAGGCTACATTAGCCAATCCCGTTGTCTCAATTGATGACTGGGGAAAGATGTATGCCAATCGTGCGTTTGGTTTTGGACAGAAAAGGGCGTCACTGAGCAAGATCGCGGAGTCCTCTCAGTATCTCCTGTCACACTGCTGCATCATGAGCAGCGTGATGGTTGAGAACACTCCGTTCGATTACCTCATCAAGCCGGAATGCAGTCACCTCGTCAACAACAACGACGATGCTTGGTCGAACGAGGTCCTGCGGATGTCTCACAAGACTTTCGTTGGAGCCTTCAACTTCCTCGAACACTTTCAAAATTCCAAGCATGCCAAGGGTCACATTCTTGACGCACAACTGCGCAAAGTGTCGATCTCTCCTCCCGATGTATGGGTCTGGTTCTGTGACATTCTAGTTGCCACTGAGATGGTTCACGAGCAGTTGATCGGGGACATCCGGAGTGGCAAGGTCAAGTACATGTCCATGGGATGCGTGACGGATCTGGTGATCTGTTCCTTCTGTGGTGCACGTGTAACTGACGCCAACACATACTGTCAGCATCTCAATTTTCAGAAGGGAATGTTCATGCCGGACGAGGATGGTATCCCTCGTCGCATAGCTGAATTGTGCGGGCATCCTTCACTCCCCAACGCAGGCGTGAAGTTCATTGAAGCCAGCTGGGTTGAGACTCCGGCCTTCCCTGGCGCGGAACTTCGTGGTATTGTATCTGATGAAAACGGCAATGATACATGGACCGGACCCAAGACCAAATTCACTCATTCGATTGCTGCTGGATACCAGAAAGTCGCTTCTTTACAAAATAGCGACTCCCTGATTCTTAATTCGAATGGTGATGATGCTGCTTTAGAAGCAAATCTTCACTGGAGACTGCGCAATGCGTAAACTTTCTCAACTGAAACAGGCTCTCTTGAAGAAGGAAGCTGATCTTGACATGCTTGACGACCAGATCATGTCTCTGCCGACTTCTTCAGTCAAGTTTGACTCCCTTGCCCAGAAGCGTGAGGACATGGAAACCGATATCCGTCAGCTTCGCGAGGGCATCGAGGTTCTCAATGCTTGGGACACTCTCAAGGGCGGCGATTGGTCAGATGAGATGAAGCAGTCTCTTGGCGAAATCGATCCGTTGGTCGTGGAAATGGCGACCGGCGAGGCTGATGAAGGAATGGGCATGGATGATTTGGGTATGGGTGCTCCTCCCATGACCAACTTCGCACCTGAAGCTCCCCTGCCTCCTCCTGCACCAGCTGTTGAACCTCCTCCCCTGGAAGAGCCTGTAGCACCTCCGCCTGTTGAAGAAAACACCATGGATGAAATTCCTTCCGGTGATGAACTTGCCGGCGAAGAGCCACCGGCGGAAGAGCCACCTGTCGAGGAAGAGCCACCTGTCGAGGAAGAACCTCCTGCTGAAGAGGCACCGATTACGGCATCAAGCAAGAAATCCAACTTCCCGACTCCAAGTAAGAAAGGCACTCCGGTGCCTACCGCTCAGAAGAAAGGCAACACAACCATGGCGACTGCGACCGAAACCACGAAGTCTTCTTCTCTTAAGGATAGAATCGCTGCTATCAAATCAAAGAGAGCAGAAGCGATCAATAAGGAAGCACAGACTAGAGTCGCTTCCGCTTGGACTGTTGCTAAGACTCTTTTGCCCACAGCCCCTGCAACCATTCAACAGAAGCTAGCAGAATCTCTTCTGGCGAATACCACCAAGGCTCTCAAGGCCATCTGCCGGCAGACAGCGAGAAATGCTGCTTTCCAGAAGACCTGCGAGGCGATCGCGTCGGTCACCAAGACCACGATGAACGACCTCATGGAGAACCCAAGCATTCTTGCCAGTGAAGAGAGTGCTGTGAAGTCTGAATTGAAGGGTGATCCCAAGAGTGCCACCACGAAGAAGGCTGACGACCGCAAGGACGCTGGCCCGGTGCCTCCTGCTTATCCCGAACCCATCCGCAAGGAACCTGCTGAGATCGATGCCGGCAAGGCTGGCGATCGTGAAAAGGACACCGTCGACAAGACCATGAGCGACCAGAAGGTCACGCCCAAGGAAGCAGCCAAGACCAAGAAGGCCTGCTCTGCCTGTGGCAAGGATCACCTGGAAGGCGAATGCTCGATGGCGACAACAGCGTCCAAGAAGACCAAGAAGGCCGGTCCTGAGGACATGGCTCCCCCGGCTGCAGGCCCCACGGCTCCTCCAGTTGAAGAAGGCGGCGACATGCCTCTACCTCCTCTGCCGGAAGAGGGTGAAGGCGAAGAGAAGCCTGAAGGTGAGTCCGAGGAAGTGGTTGGCGACGAAGAGAAGCTCGAAGTTGTTGAGCAGATCGACGAAGTCATCCAGGACATCGAACAGATCAAGGATGACATCGAGGAGAATTCCGAAGAGCTCAACCTTGAAAGCATCTTCGACAACGACAAGCTCGAGGACAAGGAAGCATCTCTCGCCAACAATGGCAACGTCACTGCCGGCGAAGACGACAATGACTTCCTGCCCAGTTCAGCCCAGAACATGGAAGCCAGCATGGAAGAGTCTCCCATCGGCGACATGTTCGACCTGACTGCCTCCGATGCTGACCCGATGGCTCGTCTCTTGGGCAGCACCAAGTATGCCGAAGTGGATGCGTCTCTGTCCAAGGTCGTGAAGCCTGGGGATATCGCTCAGACCTTCAAGACTGATGCCGTTGGCAAGGATCCTCGTGACAACGAAACCGATCACGAAGATTCTCTGCTGACTGACATCCTCAAGAGTCTCGACCAGGACGACTACGACACCACTCGTGATCAGACTTCGCACCAGGAAGAGCCCACCGAGGCCAACACCAAGGTCGGCACCAAGAAGTCCATCACCAAACTGAAGACTGTGGTTGCGGCGGCTCCTGCTGCGGAATCCAATCTGGCGTCTCTGCTGTTCAGCGACGACGACATGTAAACCCAGTAAAACCAGTTACATCACAGGGTCGGCTCAGATTAACCTCTGAGCCGATTCTTTTGACAAGTTCCTCTGTGTCGATTGAATTCGCCTAGTCCTACAATTATCTCCTGACAACCAGAACAATTGAATCTCATCTTGGAACGATCCACAGCTTCCTCGGCTGGGGTGGGTTTGTGTTTGGTGAGGAAGCCGGTGAAGAGAAATGTTAGAAGAGAGGATTTTGTGGTTCCAGAAACGGATCCGCAGAACCAGGTTTTGTCATTAGTAGAGTTGTAGGTTACTTCAATCACACGAGAATCAACTGAATGTATGTACTTGTAGTAAGCACCTATATGAGAGGAAATTATCCATTCTTGATTCTGTAGAATTTCGTGGTATGGGTTTATAGCAGGTTTGGTGGCCAAGCAGGCTTTGCGATGACCTGCAAATACAGATTTACGAATTTGCTTGAATTCTCGGTTACAGTTGCCACAGGTATAGTTTCGCTCAATCCTATTATCATACTGATTTACTCTACGCTGAATTTCGGCTTGTTGGGCCCGTTGTCTAGGACTCCAAAACTTGGCAAGAACAGTTAGATTCGTTTCCTTGGCTTTCTGGTATGCTTCTGATATTTTTTCAACTCCGCTTTCTGAAATCATCAGATCTTTGCTTGCTTGCCATCTATTTTCATACTCAGCAAACATGAAGCAAAAAGACTGAACGACTGATCTTACTCCTGGGAAAGCTCTGAATAGAAAGTAGTGTGCCCATACATGGTCTTTAGGAGTAAACACTCGCTTATTCCATGGATTTTTCTTGAATACAGAATATTCTTTGAATGGATATCGAGGAAGAATATGGTGTCTCTCTACTACCAATTCAGTCGAATCCTCATGAGAAAATACCCAGTCTAAGTATTTATCTAGGTACTCTTCTGATCCTAGATTGTTCACCAGCTTGTTCAAAAATGCTTGCTTTACTTCACACTTGTTCATATCTATATGATACTACTACTCGGTCAAAACTATGGTTAGGATAAAAATCGTTCTAGATAGAGAATTCATCCCCCTTCTTTGTAGGAGTACAGGTGATCTATAGACTTTGTCCTTGCTAGACTGGTCTGGTGATTCTGTAAAATCAAGCTCCTACAAGGAAGCAAGGAATCCAATGTTGAAACTGGATTGACTGCTCGTGAGCGAATAGTCCAGGATAAATCCTCTCTTATTGACTTGGAAGCTGAGATGGCCAACAGGGGGCAAGCGGATCAGTAAATGATCTTGGCAGCCTGAGAGACTAAGCGAGAGGACGTCAGAAAATAAAGAATGACGATGCGATAGTCCGCTCTCATGGGAATCAGCAAAGAACCATGAGTGATAAGTCAGAACAGAAATGGCTTATCTTTCAGTAACAGGATAAGACGTAAGTTACTGAAATCACAAAAGATACTACGGTCAGAACGATGGAACCACGGTTCCAAACGTCACCCTCACAGGTGACCCCGGTACTGACCAGCTCACGTTGACCAATGCAGGTTACTTGGGCGGAAAGATCATGGCGGTCGTAGGCACTTACTCCGACGGCTCTGCTCTTATCGCTCCCTGCGATGGCAACACCATGTCGCCCTATGGGACACTCATCAATGGCCCCGGTGAATTTGCCGGCGCTATCGGTCCCTCTGGCTCCAAGAAGGCCCCTGTCGTCCGCTCCATGTGGAAGGGTTCGGTCGACAATCAGGCTTATGACACAACCAAGCAGTACGTGGTCGGCACTCCGCTGTACGCGGGTACTGGCGGCGCGGCTGGACTCTACACCAATGCAACACCTGGTGGAGTTGCCAAGATCGTTGGACTTGTCACAGCAGTCCCAACTCAGCAGAACTCTTTCCTGCTGGGCGTCGGATCACTGATCTAACCCAACGCTGCTCTTAAAGAGAGAAATCGGAGAAATTCAAATGGCTACTCTTTCGAGAACTCAGCAGCAGACAGCGCAGTTGGGTCAGTTGCTGAAAACCGCAGGCGGACGTCAGAAGCTCGCAGCTTCTCTCGGACCCTCCCTGAGACGCCGCCGTGACTATATGTCGATTGCCCGCAAGGCACTCATGGTGGAAACCCTTCCGGATGGCGCACTTCCCATCTACGACAAGGAATTTGACGCGACTGGTAAGTCGTTCGTCGAGGCCTTTGTGGTTGGTGAAGAAGGCGGCGACATTGTCCGGGTAACCAAGCCCATTCGTGTGACGGTTCCGACGTTCGAAATCGTTGCCAATCCCATGATCCCGATCACCCAGATCAAGGAACGTCGCTTCGACCTCGTTGCCCGTTCTCTCAATCTGGCCAAGGCAGAAGTGGGCGCGACTGAGGACGGCTATGTGTTTGGCCTGTTCGACGCCGTCGCAACCGCAGCCACAGCGGCGACCCTCGTTGCCGGCACTGGCTCGACGGACTACGTTTTCAACGAAGACCTCAACATCTTCGTGGCGACGTCCGGCATCACCACTCCTCCCAGTGCTTGGGTCAGCGGCGGACCCTTTGCTGTTGGTGCTTACACGACGGGTTCCGATGGAAACCTGTATGTTTGCATCAAGGCGGCAACCACGCAGAATCCGGTAGTGGGCGGCGGCGGTTATGCAGCTGGCTACTGGCTGTTTGTCGGCACCGACACCTTCGCTGTCAAGGGAATTGACGTGGACTCGATGGCTGATGCATTTGGCCAGGTTCAGCGCCATGACCTTTCGGTGGCCTATGTGTTCTTCAACCCGCGCGACTATGTCGACCTGTTGAAGTGGACCGATGCGAACATCGACCGTGAGACGCAGCGCAAGCTGTTGAAGACGGGCGTGATGGGATACCTCTGGGGCGCCACTCTGCTCCAGTCTCGTAAGATCAACTATGGTGAAGTGTACGTTCTGGCCGATGCCGAGTTCTTGGGCGTCATCCCCGAGCGTATTCCGCTCACGGTCATGTCAGCCGACCGTCCGGACCTCCGCCAGATCGGCTTTTCGATCTTCGAGAACCTGGGCTTCCTGGTGTTCAACCCCTCCGGCGTGCAGCGCATCAACGTGGTTCGTGGCACCGGCAACGTATAACCTGACCCTCACAGTTAGGCCAACAAACAACACCCTCTCAAAAGGAGGGTGTTGTGCTGTAAGAGAGTATTGAACCTTTTGAGGAGATTGAACATGGCTCAGAAATCCTACTTGGCAAAGAGACAGATCTACTTTTCAATTGGAGCAACTTATGTTCGCCCTGGTGACATCCTAACCTACGAAGAGAGCGTGTCAAGGATGACCATCTTCCGTGGTGGAGTTCTGGTCGGCTCAGTTCGTCAGACAGCGACCGGCATCAAGAGTCTCCTAGCACAGAAGGTTCCTCTGATTGAAGAGATCAAGCCAACTCCGGTTGCTCCGGTTGTGGTGAAGGAAGAGCCCAAGGTTGATCCCGCTGTGCCAGAAAGATACGTTGGCCATGAGGCAGAATACTTGGCGGACACACAACAGGCACAGACCATGGACCCAGTGGTGGTCCCTGTTCCTGTGGAGAAGCCGATTGTCCTGGCTGATCTGACCAAGGCCAAGATTGCGGCTCATGCCAAGACCTTTGGTCTGGAAATTGATCCGGAGGCTTATACCAAGATTGATCTGATTGCTCGTGTGGAAAAGCACAAGGAGTCACTCAACAATCTGCCGACTATCGCCGATGATACGAGCCAAACCGACTCTTGAGTTCTTAAGAGAGGGCATTGTGCTCGATGGCAACTGTTGACACCAACCTTGATTCCGCCATATTCACTGGCAACTCTCAGTTTGTTTTCAGTGGATCCAATCTGTATGTGGTAGGAAACACCACAACGACTGGAAGTCTAGATGTATTCCTTTCGACAGATTACGGATACACCTTTACAAACGTCGGTTCTGTGACCGTTGCTGGAGATACAACCAAGGGATTTGATCCTGCTGTGTGCCTTGACTCCGGCGGGATTCTTCGCATCGTTGGAACTATCTATGGCTCAGATGGTTCCACCTCCCTAGGAATCTACTTCTTCAACATCAGCACACACACGTTTGCCAGCAACTCTCCATTCATCATTGTAGCAGGATCTCAGATTGGCCGCGACTACGATGTCGCGATGCTGCCTGACTTGACGGTGATGGTTGTGTCCTCCTTGCTGAATCAGGGAGGTTTCTACGGAGAGACTGTGATGGCCTATTTCCTAAGTACCAGCACTTCTTCTCCTGCAGTTTTGAGTTCGCATGAACTCACTTCAAGTCCGTTCAGATCTGGAAACACTTTCGGAACTGTCTCGACTTTGGCAAATGCAACTGGAGTGGAAGTCTATCTAGGATCTCACAACAAGGTCTTCACCTTCACTCCGTTCCCAGCATCCATCACTCTTTACAAATACACCCAGAGCACCACAACCTGGGCAACCAGCACCTTGACTACCATAATGTGTCAGTACATCGATGACAGAATGACCATCATTGGTGATGGTACAAAGCGGTATCTGAGTCAGTGTTTCTTCACTCAGACCAGGTACAGTCTTGTTGGAAATGCTCTGCTGGGATACAGTGCGGATTCAGGAGCCACTTGGTCATGGGAATCCTATCTTGGAACAGGACTGCAATCGATCACTGATCCTGTGATCAGTGTCGCGCCTGAAGGATTGCGTTTTTCTTATGTGGAGAAGAACTTCACTTCCACCAACACTGGTAATGTGATGAACGGAACGCTCCGTGTCAAGCTCCTGGGTGTCGCTCCTTGGTCCATCACGATTGATCCGACTTTCTACAATGTCATCACCACTTCACGCCTGAGAGGAACCAAGGACAAACTTCTTGCAGGAATGCTCTATGCCCTGATGGGAGAAACCACCTCTGGAGATGGTCAATTCTACACAGGATACAGCGTTCCACCAGTAGCTGCCATCGCTCCTTCCACGATTTCTCTTCCAAGAGGAAGCACTCTTGTTTTGGACGCATCTGCGAGCTACGATCTAAACGGAAGCCCTCTACGTTTCACCTGGTCCACCGACAATGCGGTTGTACATGTAACCCCGATTCCTGACATTACTGGAGCAGCGAACACAGCCACCATCTTCACTCCAACGAATACAGCTGCTCCTCTTCAAACAGCCCATGTGAGCGTGGTTGTAGAAGATCTCGATTTGAATGGCAATCCTATCCATCCCTGGGATCCAGTTCATCACACACCTGCAAGTGAATTGGCAACATGTACGGTCACTATTCCTCTTCTTCTGGCCCCGGTTATCGGATATCTGTCTCCGTTCAATGTCTCCAGAGGAACAATTGTAAGGATCGCTCCAACAATCACTGACGATGCTGTTGGAGTGACTCTCAGCTATGCTTGGACTCAGGTGTCTGGCACCACGATTGCTCTGAGTGACACAGATTTTCCATTCCTGAATGTTCTAACTCAGGCGGCTCTGCTAACAGGTGAAAGCCTGGTGTTCTCTCTATCTGTAAGTGATGGAATCAATCTTCCAGTTTTCAGAAATTTCACCATCAATGTCGCTGCTCATGCTTTTGCTGAGCCAGATACTTTCATCAGCAGAGGAGTCTGGAGCGGCAACATCGCCCAGCGTAACACAGCTGGTTCCTATCTCTCTGATGAGAGTTGCCTTGCATCTTCTCTGAACAATTACAAGAAGTACACCATGATTGATGGCACTGAAAGAACTCTGGTTGTCACACCAACAGACATCATGGTGTTTAATTACAGCGGTGCCACTGACACCACTCCACAGCAGGTGATTCTTCGCAGATTCTTTCCTCCTGGATTTCTGACAGTAGTTGACGGTGTTCAAACTGAAGACGACTACACGATCATGTTGGCAAGTGACGGGAATCTCTACAAGTACACCACAGCCCCGGCCATCAACACTGACAACTATGATTCCATAATCTACTTGCCCTCTTTGACCTCCATGACCTTTAACAAGTTGCTTTGCACTTACAATTTCAACAACACTCGAGTTCTAGCACTCAGTGGACCTCAAGGATGCTATCTGCTCCAGATCGACAATGCCTACTTTACCACGACCATTGGCATGGCAATTTCTCCTTCATCCAAGCTCCTGTTTGGAGGATCGAATGTAGTCTGGATTCGCACCAACAACGTAGAGTCAACCATTCAGGGGAAGGTTCTGCTTGGAACTGTCCAAAATGGCAACACCTACGAAACTCTGATCGATTTGAGCAAGAGAATTATCCTTGGAACATGGGAATCGGCCAATTTGAGCAACGCAATCGTAGACTCAGGGGAAATTCTTTTCAATGCAGAGTCGAGCTACATGGGATTCCCATCTCCTCCAGTTCTGGTTTCTGCGTTGGTTGGAACCATTTCGCATTTTATCGCTCCTGTGTGGATCACCTGGACACAGAATCGCCCAGACCTGATTTCACTGTACAACCTCTTTACCTCGAATGATGGAGGAAGTTCTTGGAGTGAAGCTCTCACAGTGACCAACGGCAACCAGTTGTCTGCTATTCTCCCAATGACTCAGGGTTACACCTACCAGCTTCGAATGCGAGCAATTAACACTGATGGAGTGAGTGGATGGTCAAATGTACTGTCCGTGTCCATCTAGAGTATTAGAGGCCCATGGGATTGCTAAACAAGAGCGAGCTTCTCAAAACCCTGCGCGCAATTATGGGTTTCGATGTGAATGCTTCGCCCTTTGCGGCCTTGGAACTGAAATCCGATGAACCCTGTTTCTATCGTAGTAGCCACACCGGCTTCATTCAATCCAAGAACTATGGATCTGGAAATCACACCCACATACTTCTTTCTCACCTGAGAGACTCTCTGCAGGTTCTCAAGGATGAAGCTGTTGAGCTTTCCTTGGACGGATCTGGGGTGTTGAAACTCTCGAGCACAGACAACGTCTATGAATCTGAGATTCGGGTTCACACAGTTCGTCCTGAACAGGCTGGACTGAAGACTCACAACATTGGCGACATCGTTCACCGGCTTCCTGCTCATGTATTCCAGGACTTTGATGCCAGACCGTTCATCTGTGCTGCCCAGCCAACTCTGATTGACGGAAGAATCATGATGCCTACTCAATCAGGAATTGTCGTATGGCAGGGTCCACAAGATCTCATTCCTCTCTCGCTGTATCCAAGAGAGACCATGCTCAAGTTCATTTCGAGCTCTCAAAATTTGGAGAAGGTTGTGGTCTCTTCCAAAGGATACTGGGGTGCGGTGGCTGGAGGTCTGATCTCGTTTATTTCTGGACACACTACCGGAGACACCCTCTACAAGAGTTACAACGTCTCTGGAAAGCCTTTGGACACCTTGCCGGCTGAACGTCTGATTGTGTCGCTCGAAGCGGCGGCTGGTATGTGTGGAGACAACAAGATCGAGATCGACCCGTTGCTGGGTGTTGTAACCCGAGACACCACTGGGAACCAAAGCAGATTTGCCTTCGGTAGCCATCAGGGTTGGAGCAAGTTCGCGATCACTGGAAGAACGGCCAAGGTCATTGCTGATGCCTTGCGTCAGTCATCGGACACAGACACTGCACTGGTCTATGTTCCTACCAATCAGTCTATGCGACTGGTTCGAGGTAATTGGCAAGTGAACTTCCGAACCTTCTGAATGACAGTATTATCAATCACATGGACACTGTCTTGCTTACTCGTCTGGCCACTATAAGAGGTCGGCACAGTCATCTTGGAACTCAGATTCTCTTCGAGGACAGGAACATTGCTCGACTCCATGGGAAGATTGAGCAACTTGAGAAGGACAAGATCGAACTGGTCAAGGTTCAGACTCTCATTGACCGAGCCATAACGACAATCAGCGCAAATGGGATCGGGAAGATCGAGCAAGTTGTGACTGCTGGACTTCATCAAGTCTTCGGAAACAGAGGGAATCTGCGTTTCGTAGTTGAGAAGAAAGAGGGCAAACGCGGCAACATCTACAAGCTCAAGGTCCAGAAGACTCGCAAAGATGGTCTCGTGATCCAAGGAGATGTTCTCAAGTCCTTCGGCGGCGGCCTGGCAAATGTCATCAGCTTTCTTCTCCGAGTCATGATGATCAAGAAGTTCCGCTTAACCCCATTTATAGTTCTGGATGAAAGTTTCTCAAACGTCAGTGCAAACTACTTGCCACAGGTGAGTGCTATGCTAAAATCTCTCACGTCAAAACATGGATTTACAGTACTGCTTGTTACTCATCAGGCAAGAGTAGCTGAAGAGGCAGATGCTATTTACCAAGCAGTTCCCAGTGATGACGAGAATGGTTCACCTCAACTTGTGAAGACAGAATTTTCGGAGGATCTTTTTGCTTCAGTTGTTCCTTTCGATCCTCCCATAGCTGATGAATCGATTTAGATATCTTCTTTTTGGTTTCCTCAGAAAGAGGATGACGAACTCTATTTCTAGCTGATTTTGACATTTTCCTTCGATGTTCTTTGGTAAGTGTTTTCCCAAGGCTAGATTCCTTAATCCTGCATTTAACTGCTTCTGAAATTAACATGTCCTCTAAGAGATTCTGATATCCTTCTCTTGGTTTCTTTAGAATGTACTTTGTTCTTGTTCCACTTCGAGAATTCGAGTTTAGAACGCTCATACTCTTGGGCATATTCATCCAAGAGAGATATGTCTAGTTTCTTATAGCGATCAGCCCACATTAGTCTCCAGGCAATAAGTACACTTGGCTCGTTAGGCAGGATTTGCCACAAAAGATAATGACTCTTGAAATGATCCCGAGCAGCAAGGGATTTTCTATTCCAGGGAAATTCTCTCATTTTACGGTACTCTGAGAAGAGAGCCTGAGGTAGAAGGTACTCTGAGAAGAGAGCCTGAGGTAGAATGTGATGATTTTCTCTGTATTCATTGACTGAAGGTGAAGTGCACTTTTCAACAAAGGAAAGATATAACTCCAAAGCAGGTTTATCAGCATTGGGAAATTTCTCTAAGAAAAGTTGAGGTAATGACATGTTAAGTACAATACTACTTCAGCGACTAAAGCTAAAATCAATGGAGGAAGTAGTATCTAGAATTAACGAATTGATACATCGACACTGCAGGAAGTATCTCAAGAGAAATCTCAAGCCTTGCCCCTACAATTGCAGCAAAGCCAAGTGGAACGGACCTCGGCTTATTTGCTGTGAGGGTCGTAACAGCCTAGACCCAGAGAAATGCTTCAGACCAGAGAAGTTCGTGCCGATATTCACCAAGTCCGAACTATACGAGCAATTCAAGAACGATCTTCGAGATCCAGAGACTTTGGTTCGTGAATACCGAGACCTGGCGATTCTTTTTTGGTGCGTGGGCGCTGACGGAGACATCATAGAGGAAACCAAGAAATGACAGAACCTGCTCAGTTTACCGATATCGAAGTATCGAAGTTGAAGAATGCTGGCCTGAAGATTTGGACAGAATCGTACAACAGCTTGGGCCAGCGGTTGTAATTGATGGATCCTGGAATGGTAAATCCTGTAAGGTGCGTTGTTTCGCCAATTCAGTGGGATTCATCAAGTTTGCTATCAATCGCCAAGGCTACGGAAAGGTTGTCGAATGAAGATTAATCGCATGACCATCGAGGTTGAAGTTCCGGTTCGGACTGTGAAGTCTCGAGACTTACTGGCAGCTGTAGTAGACTATCTGAACAAGCAGGACATTCCTCATCAAGCCCAAATGGGATTGGAGATGATAAGTCCCAACACTCAGATTGGAAAGTACACAGAGTGGCCTCCTCATGATTAAAAAGAAGTTCAAGTGTCCCAGTCGTAACTGTCGTAGAAGTACGAGTCACTTCGGGAAATACTGCAACAAACACAAGGATGATCAATGACGGGAATTGAATGGTACCAGTCTTGGTGGCAAGATGTTCCCTTACTGATTTCTGAAACGAATGTCATCTATCGCAAGAAGGTAGCCAAGGGTCAATCAGACAAGGTCACGGCCACCAAAAAGAAGATCATCTCCGAGCGTGGATGGGAGCCCTGTGCTCATTTGATTGAGAAGAACTTCAATCAGATTCTCGAGGAACTGAATTTCTTTTATGTGCCCAAGGGATTCCTCCCTGGACCATGCTTTGTCTTCCCTCAGAGAGATCTGACGGGTGCTTTCACCCGAGCTCAAACACGACCCTTGTACCAAGTGTTCTTCAATTCTGATGAAGGCGAGAGTATTGCCAAATACTGCGTTGCCGGTTGCAAGAAGGACGACTTCAACGGACCAATCTGGTTGGGCAATGATCCACGAACTTTACAGATGATCGTGGAATTGGGATGGGTTATCATTGTAGAAGGACCCTTCGATCTCTTGGCCTGTCGTCTTCTGTGTCCAGATATTCCTTTCCTTTGTTCCATGACCAAAAACATCGGCGAGAGACATGAAGACTACCTTCGCATGATGGGCGTCACCAAGATATTTCTGATGTATGACAACGAAGCTCCCAAAGTAGGCAAGGACGTGGGAGCCGGAAACCTTTCGATGTGGAAGATTCAGAATCACATCAAGTGGTGCCAGGTAGACGTTATCCTTTCCCCGGCGGAAGATGCTTCGGCTTGCCTTAAGAGCCCTGTCAAGGCTAGACTTCTCAAATCTCGAATTCTTTCAGCAGTTCCGGTATCAGTTAGTCATGAATGAGTGGCAATTCTTTGAGGAAATGGACAGGGAGACATGCTGCTAGCTGTTCCAGGCATCATACCGGGTCGTCCTCGATTCGGGTACCCCAGTACAGAACCATGCTGGGTTTGTGGCCGACACAATAACAACCAGGCTGAACCCAGATTCCTCTATGTGGTCTGTGAAGATCACCAGAATGTTCCATCAACAGAGATAAACCGGAGATTCAGAGACCATAGTGAGTGTCTACGTCGATCCGCTCTTCGAGTACGGAGGCAGTGCGACCTTCAAATGGAAGCACAGTTGTCACATGTATGCCGACACCCTTGAAGAACTTCACGCCATGGCGAAGAAGATCGGGATGAGAAGTGAGTGGTTTCAGAACAAAGAGAATGGTGACCTGCCCCATTCTGCCCCATTACGATTTGGTTGAGAGCAGAAGAGTGAAAGCAATAATGTTTGGAGCCGTGGAACACACCAGACATCAGATGGTTGAGTATCGAAGAGCAAGGAGAGAATCGAATGTATAAGCGTGGAAATTGGTCTGTGCTGGGAGTGAAGAAAAACGACAAGCTGCTGGAAGCCATCGGTCAGCCAAGGATGATGCTGGAACTGTCGGCTCTGGTTGCCCTGGTGAGTTGCAAGATGAAGGAAATCACGACGTCAGGCATCAATCCATTTGCTCAGCCTCGTTTGGATGAAACTATCTATGCGGTGACCAGTGATTCCACGGACGAGCCTTCGGTATTCCTGGAGAACCTGTACCACTATGCCAAGGACACCCCGGCTGACCGGGCGATCGCGGACATCGATCCCTACCTCCCATTCGTCGGACTCAGTGAATCCGACTACAGTCTGGGCGACGAGAAATTTGCCTTCTGGTATGTCATCAATCAGTGGAAGGACTCGAACGACGCGGCGAGTTTCAAGGAGAAGCTCTGCTACGAGAGGTTCGAACGTCCCTATGCGTTCATCAGTGGTGACGACAAGAAGCACGTCGATGCAGAAGCCTCCTCGCAGACAGCCATCCTCCGCCGGCAGTTTCCGGTCTTCATTGATTTCCGGGCGGGACTGATCTTCGCTGAGACCACTGCTGGCCCTGAGATTGAGATTCTACTTGACACTTTCAAGACCATCGGACTGGAAATCGAAGGTCGTCACTGGGAGTTTGACAACGATCCTCTCTGGATGTTCAAGTTTCTGAACTTCGCGGCAGAGAACACCAAGTACAAGGAAGAATTTGCCAAGCGTGCCGAAGAACTGACCATGTTCTCCAAGGGCAACATTGCGAAGCTCGAGAACAAGGCCATGGAGGCAATTGTCTCGAACTACTATTCCTTGGCCGAACTTCCCAACGCTCTGTGGGCTGGCTTGAAGGCACCGGCTCAGTTCCGGCTACACCCCGCGAGCGACACCCCTATTGGCGCCACGACACCGAGCAATGCGTGGACCGTGCTCAATTTCACGGACGATGCTCAAGTGTTCGCTTCGGGTGTGGTCATCCAGGAACTTTACACCAGGATCAATAAGGCTGACCAGAGCGAGAAGATCATCCGCAAGGATCTCTTCACCCTCACCATCGACCCGTCCATCAACAACTTGGACTTGGGTGTGGCCTTCCTCAAGGGATTCGATCTTCCCAAGATCAAGACAGAGATCAATCGTGAAGTGAAGAAGACCAAGACCAACCTGGCAATCTCTCAGTACTGGATGCGCTGGCTCCAGGAAATGGAAGAGGCCGTCCTCACCTTCATCAGTTGTGTTCGAGACACCCTCGAGCTTTCCGGCAGCGCCAAGGCTGGTATCCTTCCCATGGATCTCGACGATGACAAGAGCGGAACTTTCGTGATGGGCACGGACGTGAGTTCCGTCAGCGATTCGCCAGCTGTGGTGTTCATCGACAAGAAAACGGCATGAGGACTTATGACCGCCAAAGAAGAAGTGATTGAAATCCTCAACAGGATGAGATTCAGGCAGCACTGGATTGAAATGGGAATGAAGCCGTGAGAGTTACCTTTACCTGCATATCCGACACTCATGGATTCCAAGGCCACATGAGGTTGCCAGATGGAGATCTACTCATTCATGCTGGTGATTTTTCCATGAATGGAAATCCCATCCAGGTCCTCAATTTCCTAGCCTGGTTTGAAGAGGTGTGTTCGAAGTTTAACAGTGAGGACTTTACTCCTGAGACCATTGCTGATGCCTTGGAAGCAGAAAATCTCATCTCAATGAACGCTCATCTCGAGGCTCTGCGTCGCATCAGTGAGGCCCTGGGCCATCCGTATAGAGGCGACACCACCAAGTCCTGTCTCGACCTGGCAGACCTTGCTGTCATCAAGATTGGAATTGGTCTTGGGAAAGAAGAGGATCTAAAGAACAATCCGTTCACCCGGGAGCGGTGAACATCTGGGCAGTCCTTCACTCAGGAATCTCATCGACAGAGTCTTTCATGACATGAAACTTTATGTTGGAGGGCACATCCACGGAGGGTACGGAATTCACCAGGATCCTCGAGATTCAAGTGGTCGAATTTTTGTAAATCCGTCTTTCGTAGACGAGCGGTATCATCCAGTGAACGATCCTATTTCTGTGGAGATCAAGGAGAGAACAAATGGCTTCATCCAGAGGATATGAATCACGTGTTTTGAAGGAACCAGCCCCAAATCGTATACGCGAACGCGATATGGATGAGTGTTGCAACGAGGCACCCAGTCCTTCTACGGACGACAGTTTGCTGAGAACAGCAGCCAGGAATCACGAACTTTCCTGTGACATTGCCACCCTGATCTGCAATGTTGAAGACCTCCTGTTCGAACCTCGCAAGGATGTCAGCGAGGGTAAGACGATTGAATCTCCCAGGACGGTCGAAACCTTCTTGAACCAAACTGGCTCAAGTCTCCATTTCACCAAGAGACGTCTTGAGGTTCTGCTGGGCAGACTGGGAAGCAAGGGATAGTTTGAACACAAACGTCCTCATCATCGATGGAAGCAACGCGGCTCATCGCTTCAAGGCTGTGTTGCCTCCACTGAATGGCCCTCATGGAGAGCGGGTAGAGATCATGTTGGGACTTCTCCGCATGATCTCCTCCACCGTTCGCAACAACACTGCTCAGGAGATCTACGTCTGCTGGGATGGTGATGGCTCCCGTAAGATTCGAACAGACATCGATCCTGAATACAAGGCCAATCGAGGTGACAAGAACGACTTTGAGAAGAGTCTAGATAGCCTCATGCACCGCCAGGTGGAGTGGTTCTGGGAGCTATTTGGCCAGTATCTGCCACTCACTTGGATTGTTTCGTACAAGTACGAAGCTGACGATCTCATCGCGATGTTCTCTC
>Ga0181534_10000566_pt1 | contig 25742 bp, 18 predicted proteins | sample PEATcosm2014_Bin_37_FD_119758 | JGI IMG/M metagenome (GOLD analysis project Ga0181534, IMG submission 119758) | Peatland microbial communities from MTU Mesocosm Facility, Houghton, MI, USA - PEATcosm2014_Bin17_10_metaG | ecosystem: Environmental > Terrestrial > Soil > Wetlands > Peat | place...
ATGGTTTGAGTCTGACGGCACCCTGGTTGATCCCAACACCGGCACGCCGGGGGGGGTCACCATTACGGTGGACACGAACCTGCCGCAAAGCTTCCTTGTGATAAAGGTGCATTATTAAAGGCCGAATGGTTCTGGAGTGAACGAGAAGCGCCCTGCCAAGCAGGGCGCTTCTTTTGATACAAACGAGTGCCAGATCAACTGGATGGTAAAATTATCGGATCCATTCGATCTGCGCGGACTTGACCAGATCAGTCGCGAGCGGGAAAGCTTTTCCACAGTTTTGCCGGCAGCAGGCCGAGGAAAATGAAGGCAGGCTGGCTGGCGACACAGATCAGCAGCCGGCGGAACGCCGCGTCGGTGAACCCGTAGCTGTGCAGCCCGATGCCGAGCATGTTGACGCCAAACCACGACCAGCTCGTCACAATGTTGCCGATGATGGCGAGGTTCATGAGGCTGGGTTCGCACTGAAGCGGTGTTGAAAAAAGCCCGTCAGGCGCATTGATTTTAAGGTGCTGGGAGTGATTCCAGCCGGTCAGGCAGCCGGGGAATTGTCCCGCCCTGCCATCGGATAAACATCCGATGGACTAAATCAGGGAAAAGGCTTATATTCAGAACAATCCAAGCCAGATAGTTAAACCAAAACAGCCCCATAATAATTATGCAAACAACGAAGACTGTCAAAACTGCGTGGTTTTTTGCCACGTTGCTATGTTGCGGTTTGGGATCGGCCCAGGCCCAGACTGTCACCAATGCAGACGCAGCGGTTGCCCTCAACCTTGGCGGTTCATGGGTTGGCGGGAATGTCCCAACCTCCGCCAATGTTGCGGTGTGGGACAACACCGTTCAGATCAACACGAGCAAGATTCTTGGCGGGAACTTAAGTTGGGCGGGAATCAAAATTCTCAATCCTGCCGGGACAATCACCATTCAGACCAATTCCGCCGGGAATATTTTGACGCTTGGCGCCTCGGGCATTGACATGAGTCTGGCGACGAATGGTTTGACTGTGAGCAACGCCGTTGCCTTGGCGGCAGATCAGACTTGGAATGTGACCAATGGCATGACGCTCAATGTTGGGGGTGTTATTTCGGGATTCAATGTTCTGACTTTGAACAATGGCTTAAACAACGGTGGCACGGTTATTCTGGCCGCAAACAACATCTTTTCCAACAACGTGGTGATCAGCAACGGGACTGTGGTGCCTGTAACTGCCAACAGTTTTGGTCCAGCCACCTCGGGCAACGTTGTAACGATCAATGGAGCGGACTTGTTGTTGTCCGTTTTCCCAAACAGTGGAATCATAGCCAATACCTTTAACGTGACCGGAACGAACATTTTGGACATGGTTAACCGGAGTGTTTCCGTGGTTCTGGATGGGACGTTTTCAAACAACGGCACGATTTTTATCACCAATGATACGGCGAGCGGTTCGACATTGACGTTCGGTGGCAATGGTCCCAGTGGCAGCGGCTCTGGAAATTTCAACAATTTCACCGGCTCCCTCATCGTCGTCTCCAATGCTTCAACCACGGTCAGCGCAGGAACGATTCGATTCAACAACGGTGGCAGCAGTGCCAACATAGGAAATCCCGGTATGACGTTTGATTTGGGCGGTGGCCTCACTCATTTCAGTGAAAAGAACAGCGGGACGACGACCAGTTTTGGAGCGTTATTCGGCGGTCCCGGCACAATGTTGGTGACTTCGGAAAATTACGCCATCGGCGCGTTGGGCCTGTCGAACGATGTTTTTTCCGGGACAATCTTAAGCACCTCCACATTTACGAAGAACGGCACCGGTCAGTTCACTTGGAATAATTTTACCAACAATGCTTTCTCCGGCACAACCACCGTCAATGCCGGTATTTTGCAAATTGGCGATGGAGTGACACTTGGAGCCGGGTCGCTCGGCACCGGGGCCATCACGCTCGCGGGTGGCGAGCTGCTTTACAACAAGCCGGATGCTTTCGCGATCACCAACAAAATCACCGGGAGCGCGGGGAGTTTGGTCAAGACAAACTCAAGCATCATGACCTACTTTGGCACCAATGCCGCCTCTGCTGCCACAATCATCAGTCAGGGCACTCTGGCGCTGGGCGCGTCCGGACTTGTGTCCAGCCCTGTTTCCATGGCCAATGGCGCAACGTTTGATGTGTCTCAAAATCCCGCCTTCACGTTGAATCAGGCACTGTCCGGCTTTGGCACTGTGAACGGACTGCTGACAGCGGTGGGCGGCTCGATCAATCCGGGTGGAAGCGGCGTCGCCGGAGCCCTGACTTTTAACGCCGGTTTGACCGAATCCGGCGGCGTCAACAACCAGTTGGTGCTGTCCACGCCCGGCGGTGCGAACGACCTCATCAATGTCACCGGCCCCCTTACCCTGACTGGCACCAACAGTTTCACCCTCTCCTGTTTTGGCGGAGGAACGATTCCGAACGGCACTTATCCGTTGATTGCCTACACTGGCGCCTTGTCTGGAGATGTCACCAATTTCACCGTGATAGCGCTTGGCGTTAACGGAACCTTGACCAACATCACCACCACGACGCCGCCCGAAATCGCGGTCGTCATCAGTCCGTCTGCGCGCGGGGCGCTCAATCTTACCTGGACGGGTGATGGCGCGGCCAATAATTGGGACACGGCCACCAGCAACTGGGTCAGTGGAGCCACTTCCTATGCGTTCCAAACGGGTGACAATGTGCTTTTCAACGATTCCGCCTTTCCAAACACGAATGTGGATGTGGCGGTTCCATTGGTGCCCGCTGCGGTGACGGTTAGCAACACGCAACAATATTTTCTCACCGGCGTTGGCAGTATTAACGGAGACAACACGAGTCTGACCAAAACGAACTCCGGCACCCTCTCAATTTCAGCGACAAACGGCTATAAAGGCCCAACGGTTGTCGGTGGCGGCACGCTGGAAATCTTCAATATCGCCGGCAGCGGTTCAGCCAGCGCCATCGGCGCGGCCACGACCGATCCCAGCAATCTGGTTTTCTACGGATCCACCTTCAAATATTCAGGAAGTTCCGCCAGCACGGATCGCGGCGCGACGCTGAATGGCGCTGGAGTGACGGTGAGTGTCGCCAGCGGCAAGACCTTGACGGAATACGGCACTTTTGCCGGCCCCGGAGCGTTGACCTTGATTGGTTCCGGCACACTGACGCTGGGAGGTCCCAGCACCTACATCGGCGGCACGGTGATCAGCAATGGTGTTCTGGCCGCCGGCAGTCAAACGGCCAATGCTTCCGGCTTCGGCACCAACGCAATCACCTTTAAAGGCGGCACTCTGGCATTGTATCAATACAATCACGATGACGGCAGCACGGTGTTCTCATTCTCCAATCCGCTGGTTGTTGCCGCCGGGCAGACGGGCAGCTTCGAGGTCTTTATGCGCGGCGTTGTCGGCAGCACGCTGACGGGCGGCGGGACAATCAATGTTACCGCCAACGGCCAGCGTGTGGGATTTGGCGGCGATTGGTCGGCCTTCACCGGCATCATTAACGTCGTCTCCAACAATGTCATCGGAACCAACGGCATTGGCACCAACTTTTTCCGCATAGACAACGCCCTTGGATATTCCAACGCTGTATTTAATCTGAATGACCTTGCCGATTTGGACGGTGGCGGCAGCGGCGGATCTTATTCGTCCTCTGTCACCTTTGATATCGGCGAACTGGATGGGACAAGTCTCTCCACCATCTGCAGTCCGGCCATGTCCAAGGCCACTCCCTATCCGACCTGGCGAGTTGGCTGGAAGAACACCACAAGCACTTTTGCCGGCACGATTGGGAATCCGGTCGGTGGCATAAGTTCCATCGCCAAGGTTGGCACCGGCACTTGGTTTTTGCTGGGGCAAAACACTTACACCGGATCAACGGTTGTGAGCAATGGAGTTCTGGCCTTGAGCAATAATCCTGCGACCAGCCTCGACGGTTCGATCGGTTCCAGCACGAACATTGCCGTCGCGGCGGGCGCGGCCATTGACGTCAACGGCCGGAGTGATAAAACACTGGTGCTCGGCGCCTCACAGGTTTTGCAGGGCAATGGAGTGATTAAAGGCATTCTCAACACCGGCAGCGGCGTGGTTTGCCCTGGTGGCGGCCCTGGCGGCAGCTCCGGCACGCTGACGGTGACCAACAACGTCATCCTTGGCGGCACGACGTGGATGAAGCTCAATCGCGCCAGCAGTCCGAACAGCGACCAGTTGGTTTCCTCGCTTGGCGCCATTAACTATGGCGGCACACTGACGGTGACGAACATTGGCGCTCCGTTGCAGAAGGGGGACACGTTCACGCTGTTCAACGCCAAGACGCTGAATGGTTCAGACAGTTCATTCACACTGAACCTTCCCCTGTATACCACTTGGGACACAAGCCAGCTGGGCGCCAACGGCTCCATCACCTTTACTGGTGCCTTGCCGCCGCCGGCAATTGTCGGTGTGGTCTACACCAGTCTTGCGAATGGCACCCTGTTCCTCAACGTCACCAACGGCCTTCCCAACGGCTATTTGGAGGTTCTGACCACCACAAACATCTCGTTGCCCTTGAGCAGTTGGACGACGAATGCAAGTTCGGTTGGCGCATGGTTTGAGTCTGACGGCACCCTGGTTGATCCCAACACCGGCACGCCGGGGGGGGTCACCATTACGGTGGACACGAACCTGCCGCAAAGCTTCCTTGTGATAAAGGTGCATTATTAAAGGCTGAATGGTTCTGGAGTGAACGAGAAAAAACGCAGTGTCCTGATTTGAGTTTTGGTGACTGCACCGTAAGCCTGTTCATTCAATCGGCAGGCCCGGTATGACAAAGAATTGAGACACTGCAAATTTCGTTTATGAAAACACAGGCAAGCAGCAGGTTCCTCGGCGGTTGTCTGCGGGGATTCACGCTTATTGAACTCTTGGTGGTCATTGCCATTATCGCCATCCTGGCGGCGTTGCTGTTGCCGGCGCTCGCGGCAGCCAAACACAAAGCGATCATGGCGCAATGCATCTCAAATATGCATCAGATTTCCGTCGGCTGCGCAATCTATGCAAGTGAATACGATGACTGGTATCCGGTGTGGTGTGATCGCCTTGCAAATCCGTCCGGGCATCCGTTGAATGAAATCCACAGCCAGGCGTATGCCTATTGGGCGGTTGGCCCGGAGGGCGTCCCTGTGGGCGTGCCAATACCACAAAATGCCTACAGGGGCGTCTATAATTTCGAAAATCTTGGCCTGCTGTATTGCACTCGCGCGGCCGGCGATGGCAAAATGCTTTACGATCCGGCATTTAATGCGCCGGGTTCACCCGCCCTGCCGAGCATCAACAGCTATTCTTACCCGTCTTTTCTTTCTCCCAACGGCGGCTCCGGCGAAACCGGCGGGACCGGCGGGACTGGCGGACAAGTTTATTCCAGTTATTTATTCAATCCCCGGGTCGTTGCCGCAACCAATTATCAGGCGGGTGCCGAACACGATCCGCCAACCCTGCGCCTCATGCAAAAGCAAAGCCAGGCACAGCACAAATTATTCATGATGGACTATGTGCAAACTCCCGATTTGACCACCCCGCCCACTTTCGGCCCCGCATCGTTCGCCCATTATCCGTCCAAGGGATTTTGCGTTCTTTTTGCCGACGGCTCGTCCGGGTTTATCTCCAGCAAGCCCGGGCTGGCGATAGTCCTTTCAGGCACTTTCACCACCGTGCAGACCCAGGAATCCTGCGTGGATTATGATAATCTTTTCAATGCCCTTGAAGGCAGCGAGTAACGGTTCCCCCCGGTCATTCAACCATCGTCCGAAGCTAAATTGTCTTCAAGCAAGACATCAAACCGGATTTGCATTGATTGAGTCCTTGGCCCGGATGGAAAAGCTTTTCCACATTTTCAACGGCAGCAGTCCGAGGAAAATGAAGGCAAGCTGGCTGGCGACAAAGATCATCAGCCAGCGAAACGCCGCGTCGGTGAACCCGTAGCTGTGCAGCCCGATGCCGAGCATGTTGACGCCAAACCACGACCAGCTCGTCACAATGTTGCCGATGATGGCGCAGTTGACGAGGCCGCGTTCGCGGATCATGCCGCCCCAGCGCAAATGCAGGATGAGCGCGTTCCAAAGCACGATGATGAGCGCACCGTTTTCCTTCGGGTCCCAGCCCCAGAACCGGCCCCACGACTGGTCGGCCCAGATGCCGCCCAGCACCGTGCCCACAAAACTGAACAGAGTCGCAAAACACACGATGCCGTAAATCATCCGCGCCAGCGACTGGCCGGTGGCCGCGTCCAATGTTTTCGTGAACACGCCGCGTAAAATGTAAATCAGCGCCAGGAACCCGGCGAGGAACGTGCTCGCGTAGCCCACCGTCACCGCCACGACGTGCGTCGCGAGCCAGAAATTCGTGTCCAGCACCGCGCGCATCATTTCCATGGTATCGCCCTCCAGCGCGAGGTGGTGCGCAATGATGAGCGTGATGAAGCCGACGCCCGACGACGCGACCACGCCAATGCCATTCCGGTGGAATTTTTCCAGAATCAGTCCCAGCAGGCACGCGCCCCAGCCAATGAAGATGGCGGAGGAATATAAATTTGTCACCGGTGGCCGGCCCTCCAGCACCATCCGGTAGATCAGCCCGGTGGTGTGGATGGCGAACGCGAGGCTGACCAGCCACACCGCCGAGCGGCGCAGGGTTTCGGACAGATTGAACCACGAAAAAACCGCGAGCAGTCCGGCCAGAACGTAAATGACCATCGCGTTGTAAAATGGCTCCATCTGGTTGAAGAAGACCTCGGCGCGCGCCTTGGCGAGCGCGCCGGCCTGATTCGGCACCAATTGCGAGCGCAGGTCGGCAAGGGCGGCGTTGAACTGGTCCGGCTGGTTCGCGGCCAGCGCGCCGGCCATTTTCGTGTAGTCGCGGGCGAAATTGTCCAGCGGTGTGCCCTGCGGCGCGTCGAGCAGCGCGTCACCCATGCGCCGCCAGTCGCGGCCGCCGTCCGGCGGGAGAATGAGCGGCGGCTCCAGGTTGGCCATGAACTGGAAGCGCGAGATGTCGGTGGCGAACGCGGCGAGGTTGGTCCGGTCAAATTCCTGCCCGGCCTGTTGCGCCTTCGCGGCGGCGACACCGGCGGGGATCGCCTGCTCGAACGCGGCGAGTTCCGCCGGCCAGTCCTGCGCGTCGGCGGGCTGGATGGTGTTTTTCAACTGCGCGTAAAGCATCAGTCGCTCGTGCAGCTTGGAAATGGCGTTTTCGTAGGCGGTGCGGGACGCGGACTCGATTTTTTCCACGCGGTCGTTTTCCTTTTCCAAGGTTTCGAGCGACGGCTGGATTTGATTCCAGGAATAATGCTTGCCGTCGGATTTCTTCGCCGCGTCGCGCTCCGGCAGTTTCAGCAGCGAGATCAAATCCGGATTGTCCACGCGAAACGTCGGCCAGTCGTCGGCGACGGCGGGATTCATCATCACGTTTGCCAGCCACTCGGTGGCGGGGATGATTTTCGGAGACTCGTTCCACGCCTTCCACGGCTCGGCGTTGAGCGTCTGTTTCTCGCGGATTTCGAGGAGCGAATTGCGCGCAACGGAATCCATCGGCTTGAGGCGGCCGTTGAAAACGACGGGCAGTTTGCCAAATTCAGTGAAAGCGAAACTGGTGTCCTTCGGTGCCTGCAACTGGCCGAAAAACCACGCAGCCATGACGAGCATCAGGATGGGCGGCGTCCATTTTTGCAGGATTTTTTTCATTTCAGCCTCCTACGGGAAACAAAACCGGTCAAGTGCATCAGGAACTGGATGACCAGTCCTGCACCCACCATCGCGCATCCGATGTAAGGCGTCAACCAGCTCGGATTGTGCACCACCTGCAAAACCGATGACGGCGTGCGGCCGGCCTGCTGGGCCACCTGGCCGGCGTCCATCTGGTATTGGTAAAATGTCAGCCCGCCGTAGCGCAGCGGATGATTCATGGAAATTTCCACCTCGCGCTTCTCGCCGGTCGTGGCGTTTTCGATGCGGACGCGGCTGCGAAAATCCTTCGGGATGTCCGTGCCCGGATAAACCGTGTGTGTCGCCTTGAGCAGCGTCAGCGAGAATGGCTGGTAATAACGCGTCGGGCGCAGAACGAAGGTGAACGGCTTGCCGCCGAGTTCGACGGACTGTGGCTGGACGAGTTCCGCGGTGATTTTTCGCGCCATGTCCGCGCCCATCTGGCTGGCGTAATCATTGCGAATGGCCTCAACCAGTGCGTCGTCGCCCGCCCAGTCGGATATGACCCAGGTGCCGAGCGAACCGTTCGGGCCGATCAATTCAATCAGCGCCGTCGGCACGTTGTGCTCGTCCATGGATTTGACATCGGGTAGCTGCCGGAAATCGAACGACAGCGCGAGGCCGTTGGTCGCCAGCGGCGCGGCGTTCCGCATCATCGGCGCGCGGAACGACGGGTCGGAATTCTTCCAGAACGCCTTGACGCGGATGGCGAAGGGCAGCGTGTCAATTTTCAGTTCATCGCCCGCATTCAGCAATTTCACCGGAATGGCCGTCACCTCGTCGCCGGTCTGGAAAACGAGTTCGGAATCCGTCGCGCTTTCGGAATAAGACCGCGTCTGGCCCTCGTCAAAATGCATCTGCATTTCACGCGCAAGCATGTCGGTGGCCAGCTGGCCGACGAGCAGCAAAATGACGCCGGCGTGCGCGAGCTGGATGCCGATTTTTTTGCGCGTGAGCTGGAACCGGTAGATGTGCGCGGAAACCAGATTTACCAGCAGCACCATGCCGATGAGGTAGCCGCCGGGCAGGATGAGCGGAATATGCCTGCCAAACAAATGCGCGCCGATGACGAGCCATTGCCGGAAATAATGCGACTGCGCCGCATAAAGTCCCTCGTCCACCTGCGCCAGCGTGCCGACGAACACCAGCACGATGGCGAACGCCAGCAGCACCACCGTGAGCCGGAGCGACGAGAAAAATCCGACGATTTTTTTAATGAGCATGCCAGCCTGAATTTGTCAGTTGAGATAAACCGCGAAACGCGCTGAAGGGGAAAATGGCGCGCGGCGAAACCCCGGCTGAATGACTAAACCATAATGACGAATGACTAATCAATGGCCAATCACCAATGACCAAACCGCGTTGGCCGTCCGTCATTTGAGCATTCGGGCATTCTTTGGTCATTATGGTTTAGGAATTAGTCATTTACTTCCGTGCCGTTTCGGGGGGTCAATATTTTGCGCTCTGGACAAATTGGACGAACGCGTCCTTCTGGCCGGCGACCACCTTCGCGTCGCCCATCAATTTGTAAAACCACGTCTGGTCGGGCTGCGAAACAATGACGGCGATCAATTGCGACGGCTGGCCGTTTTGCGCGTTGGTTCCGCTCATTTCCACAACCTGCGCCGTGCCGCCGGCGACATCCAGTGACGTTGTAAAAATCTCGGAAATCGGCGGCAGGCCAAGCTGGCCGCGCCAGCGGTTGACGTTCGCCGCCATCCCGCCGCCGTCGCCGGCGGATGAACTGACGTTGACCGCCGCCGTCGCGCCGCCGTCGCCGGTGAGTGTGAATTTGGCGACGAGAAATTGTCCGCCGGAAATTTCCTGCCAGCCCGCCGGCACCCGCCAGTTCGGCTGGCCGTCGTGTGAAATCGGGGCGGAAGCCGTCGTCGGCGTTGTCATGTCGCCGATGGCTGGATGTCCCGGCGGCAAAGTTGCGGGCATTTCTCCCATGCCGCCGGAAACCGGCGCCGCCTGGAATTTCAGCGATTTGAGAAATTCAACGAATGCTGGTTTCTGCTGCTCGACCAGATCGGCGTCGCCGGTCATTTTGTAAAACCAGGCCATCCCGTCGCGGTGCTGGATGACGCCGAGGATGCGGCCGGTCGCGCCGGCAATGTCGTAAAGCTGCGCAGGCTGGCCGCCGGCTTCGACCGTCTCCGCCGATTTTTGCAGTTCGTCGGAGGACGCGTCCGACAAGCCGACCTGTCCGCGCCAGCGGTTGACATTGGCGTCGTCGGTGCCGGCCATGCCGGGAAGCGGAACGATGCTCACGTCGGCCTGTTTGCCATTTGCGCCTGCCATCTTGAACGAGGCGAGGCGCATTTCGCTGGGCGGAACTTCCGTCCAGCCGTCCGGCTTTGTCCACGTCAACGGCGACTGAGCGGACTCGGAAGCTGGCGGCGCGGCCATTGCCGGTGCGGACGAGATGTCCGGATGTCCCGGCGGCATGGCGGGGTTGGCGGAATCTGCCGGTGGGACGGGAGCAGCTTGTTGTTGCGCCGGCTCCTGATCCTTGGCCACGTGATAAACCTTGATTCCATCGCGCTGGCATCCGGCGGCAAGGAACAGCAGCGGCGTCAAAATCAAAAAACGCCGGGCGGACTTCGCGCAATTATTCAGTCGGGCAATTCCATCGGTCATAGCACGGAACATTAGTTGATAAATTGGCGAGCATTCAAGTTTATTCTGGCCTTCAATAGGACGTGGCCGGGTGGTCCTTGCCGTGGCAGGTGAGCGAGCAGACGCCGTGGAGCGGCCCCATGCTCACATATTCAAGCCGGCCGTTGGAGGACGGCGTGACATAGGTGGTGTTGAAGTTGATGAGGTGCGGCGCGTCGGCCACGCCGTGCGAATCGTGGCAGGTCGTGCAGGCGGCCTGGTCGTTCACGACGTGCGTGCCGTGGAACTTGAAGCTCTGGCTGGCGAGAATGCTGGTCCGGCTGTGGCATTTGTAGCAGAGCGCATATGCCTGCGGGCTTTCAGCCTGGAAATCCAGCGTGGTGAGATTCCGTTCCAGGATGGGCGCGTAAATCGAGCCGTGCGGCCCGTTCGCCCCGGAGCCGCCGGCGTTCGGGCTGGAGTCGCTGTTGTGGCAGTCCGTGCAATACATGACGCTGCTCATCATCCACGGCGAAATCAGGCTGGGCACGCTCGTTTGATTTTTCCCGACGGCTTCAACGGGATGAAAACTCTGGTTGGCCGTGGAAAATTGCAACCGGGTGTTGGTCTGGACGAACTGCCGGGTGACGGTGGCCGGCCCGCGCGCGACGCTGTCGGCATGGCAGCGGAAACAGAGTTCATATTGATTGATCAGGGGCTTGATGACGCCGCCCGCCGCGGTGACGCCGGTGACATTGGCCAGCGCGCCGGAGGCCCTGGGCGCGTTGGCGGTCGTGGCATTGTCGCTGTGCGGGTCATGGCAGTCGGCGCAGACGATGTGGCGCGTGGGCGGATTGATCGGGTCTTCGACCGGCGAGTGCGCCCGGCTGTTGAGCGTGATGGGGTGGATGCTCAACTTCTGAAAATCCGCGGCGATGTTTTTTCGGGTGGTGACGCCGTTGTGGCAGACATAACAATTTTGTTCCGCCTCTTCCGATCGGAGGAGGTGCGATTTGCCGCCGGCCTTGTGGCTGCCGTGGCAGCTCTCGCAGCCGGTGGCGGCGATGGTTCTGGGCGGCGCCTTCGCCAGCCTCGCCTTGACGCCGGGCGAAATTTGGATGGCGATGGCCGCCGGCGTCGCCACGGTGGAAATCGCGTGCGCGGAGGTGCCCCACTTGCCCGGCTGATGACAGACGAGGCACAGGGCGGAACCGGTGTTGTCCATCACGAGAAAATTGTCGAACTGGTCGTTGTGCGGGTCGTGGCAGGAGGTGCATTGCAGGCGGTTTTGAGAATCCATTCTCACCGCCTTGGTGATCAAATGCGCGGGGTCATTGACGTCCGGGTCCTTGTTGGCAAGCGCCGAATCATAAATGAAGGAAATGGGATGGTCGCTGGACAGATTCCAGCCGAGATTGCCCGGATCCCCGACCGGCATGGTGGTCACGCCGTTCTGCATCTGGATGTCGGCCGCGCCGCTGGTGACGCTGCCCAGCGCCACCGTGCCGTCATGGCAGCTCAAGCACAGCCGCGACGAGCCGTTCGGCTGGGGGATCGTCAGGCCCATGGCGGTCAGCCGCGGACTGCTGTAAACGACATAGTTGGAGGTGGACATCGAGTGATTCCACAACGGCGTCACGCCGCTGGCGTCATGCACCGTGTGGCAGAAAATGCACACGCCTTTTTCCGATGTCGCCTTGATGGTGCCCGGGCCGTTGACGGAAAGGTTGTGGACGGAGTTGACGACGCTGTCGGCCCGCGCGGCAAGGGCGGCGCCGGCGGCGACCAAAAAGGAGAACAATTTCAGGCGCGCGGCGCCGCCGCGCCGCCAAGTGGGAAATGGTTTTTTCATGGCTGACCTGTGTATTTGAAAACCTGGACGCGGCGGTTGAACGTGTCCGCGATGAAAATCCGGTTGTCCGCGCCGATGGCGATGCCGTTCGGCAGGCCGAAACCGCCGGGGCCGTCACCGGTTTCACCAACGTTCAGCAGCAGTTGTCCGGCGGGATCGAAAATTTGAAAATTGCCGAACAGGGCGTCCACGACGTAAATGTGACCGGCGCTGTCCGCCGCCACTCCCTTGGGCCGCGCGAAGTGGCCGGAGGTGTCGCCGTTGCTGCCGAACTGCGAAATGAATTTGCCGCGCAAATCAAAAATCTGCACGCGGCAGTTCATGGTGTCGGAAACGATCAGATGGCCCCGGTTGTCGGCGGCGGCGCAGGTGGGGAAATTGAATTCGCCGGGGCCGTCGCCGCGCCGGCCAAATTGAAACTGAAATTTGCCGTCCAGCCCGAAGACAAAAATCGCGTGCGCCTGCGAGTCCACGACGTAGAGTGAATTGCCGGCAATGGCGAGGCCGACGGGACGCCGGAGCGGCGCGCCGATTTCAAAGACCGGCCGGTCGTTGTCGCCAAACGCAAAGATTTTTCCGAGTTCGGAATCGGCGACGTAGAAAATGCCGTTGCGCCGGGCGACGGCGACGGGGCTGGCGAATTTGGTTTTGCCGACGCCGTCGTAGCGCCGCCAGTTTTTGTGGATGAAGTCGGCGTAGCAAACGAGCTTGTCGTCGGTGTCGGTGAGGCAGAGGTTGCCGGTTTCATCGAGCGCGACGGCGAAGGGTTTGTGGAGGTTGAGGCTTTCGCCGGTTTCGCCGGTGATCCAGTTGGCCATCGAATGCCAGAGGGACGGATTCCGGCCGACATCGCGCGGGCCGCGGATGTCCTGCACAAAGGCAATGCGCGGTTCGTCGGGCGGCGGCGGCCAGACGGCGGCGGGCGCGGCTCCGGGCGCGGGCCGGACGGCTTCTTCCGCGCAGGAGGCGAGGAACGCGGCGGCGAGGCCGGTGACGAGGTAAACGGATATGAGCCGCCAGTTCATGTTCAGAAGTTACGTTGCATCCGCAGATAAGCAAAGTTCCGAACGCGGGTTTCGGTGGTGTAATCCTGGTGTTCAAACTCGTAGCCGAGGTGGAAATCCAGTTTGCCAACGAGCCATGAAACGTAGCTGCGGGCGACAAGATAATTTTGATCCGAGCCGGCGCCCCGCTGAATTTGGTAGCCGGCCTCGTTGCGCCAGCTCAACCGGGAGACGGGACGCCATTCGTAACGCCCGGTGAAGGAGTAAAAGGAGGTGTCCTCGGTGGAACCGGTGCCGCCGCTGTCGCTGAAACTGTTCCATTGCTGGTTGAAGTCCAGTCCGGCGGAGTATTTGAGGGTCGAGAGCAGGGTGTAGTCTTCGGACAACGTCAGGGTGTGATAGCTTTCCAGCGATGATTGGCGGTCGGTGTAATTGGCGTCCAGCCGCAAACGCCGCCAGTTCAGATCCGTGCCGGCCTGAAATTCGTTGTAATTGTCGAAGACGAACCCGGCGGAGCCAGCCTCGTTTTCGCAGAAGTTGTAACGGACGTAGATTCCGGCGCGCTGCCTCCAAAAGCCGAGGCGGACTTCGGTTTCGTTGTTGACCGTGGAATAGCTGCCGGTGGGATTGGGCTGGGCGATGTAAGACACGTTCACGGACGTGGCGGGCGGGGCGGCGGATGCCAGCTTGGTCATGCCGGTGGGGGTCATCCGGATTTGCGTGAGGTTTCCGACCGAGGTCACGGTGTAGTCGGTGGACGCATCCAGCGTCACGGTCGCCCCGCCATTGAGGTAGGTGATGCTGGTGATGGAAGTGACCCCCGGCAATGTCAGCAGGAACCATCCGGGCGCCGGCACGGTGTGGGATTCATCAAAAACAGGCAATTGGCCGCCGCTGCTGTCCTGAAATGTCATGTCATAAGACGCGGCATCGTTGACGGACAGGACGCCCCAATCCCCCAGCCGCTTGGTGTAGGCTTCCGCCAAGGTGGTGCCGGCGCTGCGGGAATCAATTTTTGAGCCGGCGGAATCACTGCTGGCCTCCGAGCCGTGAACGTCAAATGTGGAGGTCAGGCTTTCGTAAAGCTTGTGTTCCAGCCCGGCGCGGGCATAGCTGTTCACGGAGTCGGCCCCGTCCGTGGAGAAGTCCGACGCCGAGACATCGTAGAAGCTGCGCAGTTGCGGCGTGTGTTCCCAGTTCAGGTCAAGCGTCGCGGCGGGATTGTCCGAAACCAGCCCCTGATTTTCAAAATGGTTGTAATTGAATGTGGAATTCAGTGTGAGATTGTCGGCAAAATGCTCGACATCCGTGAGTGTCAGGCTGTGCGTGGTGCTGTCCGAAGTGAAACCTGCGGCGGTGCTTTTGTAAGTGGTAAACTGGTAGGACAAATCGGTGTCCGCCCGCCCCCGTTCGCTCCGGGCGTGCACGTTCAGCATGGTCTGCTCTGCGGTGGAATCGTAGACCAGCCCGCTGGTGTCGGTTGACGTCTGCTCGTAATTGACGGTCACCGGCACCGGGCCCTCATGGTAGCCGGTGGAAACACCCCATGACTCGGTGTCCACCGTGGCGGAGTTGAAGAAGTCGTAATGATAATCCCCATGCGAACGGCTGTAATTGAAAGTCGTCGAATAGGGCTTGTAGGGCAGCAGCGTGGCGTTGAGGTTGCCGTTCAAGAGCAGCGAATTCTGCGAGCTGGAAATGCCGTCCACATTATACTGCTGCCAGGTGTAGCCCGGTTCGGCCAGAATTGAAAACGTCATCAGGTCCGGATGATACAAAAAATAATTCCAGCCGATGCCCACGCTCGGCGCCAGATAAATCCGCTGGGTCTGGCTTGAAGCACCGCCCGAACCGGGCGTGTCCCTGATCTGCTCCGCCTCCACATCCATTTTCAAATACTTCAACTGCGGCATCGTCAGCGGCGGATACTCCGGCTGATCCTCCGTGAAGACGGACTGCCCCAGCATCGTCCGCGAGGCGCCCATCGCCAGCACCAGCGAGGCGAGCCGCAACGTCAGCTTCGTCTTCTTCATTTTGGACGGGCGCGGCATGGCGTCATTTCGATTTGGCGGACGGTTTCAACAAATTCACATCCGTGCCGACGTGCGGATCGTGGCAGTCCGTGCAGGACTTGTCTCCCATGCCGGCGTGTCCCTTGACTGCCGCGAGATCCTTCTGGTCGTGGCAGTCGAGGCAGAGGGCGGGCACCGCCTTCTTCAGCAGCGCGTTGTTGTCCGAATGATGCGGGTCGTGACACGAGGTGCAATCGTCCACCACGTCATGCGTGAATTTCGCCTTCTCCAAAAAATTGTCATGACAGTCCCAGCACAGCGCCTCGCTGCCCTTGACCAGCAGGTTCTTGTTCGCGCTGGCATGGGGCTTGTGGCACGCGAGGCAGTCGCCGTCATCCACCGGCTGGTGCACGTCCTTTTTCTTCGCGACGATGTCGGCGTGACAACTGGCGCAGGTGTTCTTGACGGATTTTTGCAGCAGCCCTTTGAAATTGCTGGCGTGTGGCGTGTGGCAGTCGGCGCAGTCGCCCAGTTCGACGGCCTCATGTTTGAATTTCGCGCCGACCAGCGGATCGTCGTGGCACGTCAGGCAGAGTGTGTTGCCGGTTTTCACCAGGAGATTTGTGTTCAGCGAATCATGCGGACTGTGGCAGCTCGCGCACTCGCCATCCTCCACCGGCTGGTGCTTCACCTTGTTGCCCGTCAGGAAATCCTTATGACAGGCGAAACAGGCGTCCGGGAATTTTTTCATGGTCTCCCCATACAGCGATTCGTGGCAGACGGCACATTTTCCCTCGAGGTAAGGCGGATGACTGAAAACCGCGGGCTGCGGCGGCGGCTGGGCTGGACGCCGGACCGGTTCATTCTCGTCGCCGGCAATCGCATTCGTGGCCGGACCCCCTGCTGCCGCGTTGGTTCCCTGGTTGCCACCGGGAACGCCGTCAAAAAAGAAGTTCAGCCACTGGTGTTTGGTGGTCGTCGCGCATCCGTCCGTCAGCAACACAATGGCGACAACAACCGCCAGAACCATCAAGCTCCAGCCAATCCGCCGGTTGTGTCTTGGTTGAGACATTGAATGGATTTGGGAAACCGCTTATTTTTTGTGGCCGAAACCAAAAACGCTCACCGGCATCGGACCAAACTGGTTCATCACAATCACCAGATGCTCCACCTTGAAATCCGGTGCGGCATATTTTTGGAACAGCGCCACGTCGTCATAATCCATCAACACCTTGGACGGCAGGAACAGGCTCACGCGGGCGGCGTGGTTTGGCTCGCCAAACCACATCAGCAGCTGGCCGGCATCGTCGAACATTTGCACCATCTGTCCCGCCGCGTCCACGACGTAAACAATGTTATCACGATCCACCGCCACACCCTTGGGCCGGGTGAATTCCCCGTAGTTGTCGCCCCGCCGTCCGATGGTGCGGAGGAATTTCCCGTCCGCGTCATAAACCTGCACCCGGTCTGCCCCAAAGTCGCTCACATACAGCCGGTTCCGGGCATCCACGGCGATGTTGATCGGCTGGAACAGTTTCCGCAGGATGTTGGTCGCGTCTTCCGGGCGCGGAATGTCAAACAGGTTGGTCCGTGTCGTCTTGTCGAGCACATGGACGCTGTGGGTGGTGATGTCGCTCAAGTAAATCCGGTCCGCCGTCAGCGCCACATCCATCGGCTTTGACTTCCCCTTTTCGCCGACGGTTCCGACCAGATCCCCGGACGGGTCGGTGACAATCAATTGGTTCAGCCCCATGTCCACGATGTAAAGCGCCCCATTGGTGTCCACCGCCATGTTGACCGGCGATTCGAAGGTGATCGGCCCGACCCCGATCAGGGCATCAAACTTTTTGTCCACCAGATTCAACCGCATGACCGCACTGGAGGCGGTGTCGCACGCGTAAATTTTCCCCTGGCCGGCGGCCCCGCCGTAGGGTTTGCCGATGGCAATCACCCCCGGGGTTTTGCCCGTCAGAAAAGTCATGAACTTGTCGCGCGCGCTGTTGGGGAAGTCGCGGCTCGAGGCAAAGCTGGTCAGGAATTGCAGGCGCGGGGCGTCCGGCGGCGCGGGGTAAAAAGAGAACTTCGGGCCGGCGGGCTTTTTGGCAGACGTGGCGCATCCCGCCGCCAGACCGGCCACCAGCGCCAGTGTGAAAAGTTCCACCGCAATTCTCCTTAAAGCTTGGTGTGGGCTGGTTTTCATGCAAAAAAGCTTAATCATCTGCGTCCATTAAGAAAACATTTATTGCTAATTGTTGGATATAATCCGGCCAATCCGCATTTTCAGCCCGTCCGAACAGGCGGTTCAACAAAATCCGGGGCATCTGCAGTGACTACAGATGCCCCGGGGTGTTCAAATCAAGCCCGGTTACTTATTGTGACAGGTCAGACACAATGCCGAACCGTGCGCCGGCATGCCGGTGTAGGTGTTGTGGATGTCATGGCAGGTGGAGCATTCAATCTGCGAATGATTTGCGCCTTTCAAGCGCGTGTAGGGGAACTTGCCGGCGACCGCCGGATACAATTCCGTGTCGCCATACAGCGCGTTGACGGTGGTCACGGCATCGTTGTAATTAATGCCGATCGGGTGCGTGTGGGTCAGGTCATTGCCGTTCACCGCCACCACATCCGTGCCGATGTTTTTCAATGTCCAGGGGCCGCCCGATCCCTTGGTTTTGTTGGTGGTGCCTGTGGTGCCATCAAAAATCAAAGTGGTGGTTTGATTGATGCCCACGGTGCCGTCATGGCAGGACAGGCAGGCAATGCTCGAATCACCGAGGCTTGGCGCGGCCAAGCCCAGCATGTTGTAGCTTTCGCTGCCGGCATGGTCATAGGTTACATAGGTGCCAACGCCGCTCGGCGAGTGAATCCACAACGGCCCCTTGGTCGGATCCGGCGCGTGATGGATTTGATGGCACTCACCGCAAACACTGGGTGTTCCGGTATAAGGGTCGCCACCAGGATATGCCGTCCACAGGCCGTTCGTCGTCACATAGAAGTCGTGTGCGCTGCCTGTGATTTGCGCCTTTCCAACCGATGGCAACAGGGCCGCCGTGGCTCCCAAGGCAAGGAGTAGTGTTAGTGTTTTCATAATCTTATTTGCACGTGCATTTTTCGTTTTTGAGTTTTACGAACGCGGCATCAGATGAACGTCGCGCTGTTCCATCGAAAAATCAAGCTGCGAGCTCTGCACCGGATTTTTCGTTGAAATGGGTTGTGTTGTCATAACAAATCTTCCCTGGCGGATCAGCTCGGGCAGGCGGCCCTGCCGCCCAAAAACCAGCCGGACAATGTTCCGGCTTCCGCGCCGGGATTCTGTTCGGACGCCGGGTGGAATCTGGCCATCAGTGCCGCGCTGCGGCGGGCGATGATTTCCTGGCACTTGGAAAGCTCCTGTTCCCGCATCCTGGAATTTTCGCGGACGATCGCCTCCAAGTGGTCAATGTTGTAGAGATACACATTGCCCAACTCCTCCACGTCCGGCGCTATGTCGCGCGGCACGGCGATATCAATCAAAATCAGCGGACGGTTGCGGCGCATCGGCAGGATGGCGGCGATCTCGTTCTTGTGCAGGATCGTCGTCGGGCAGCCGGTGGAGCTGACGACAATATCCGCCTCCGTCATCGCGCTCATGCGGTCGTCGAAGGACAGGGGGCGTCCGCCGAATTCCGAGGCCAGCGACTGGGCGCGTTCAAACGAGCGGTTGGCCACCAGCACCAGTTTGGCGCCACGCTTGGCCAGATGGCGGACGCAGGCCTCGCCCATTTTGCCGGCACCCAAAATCATCACCGTCTTGTCGGACAAATCGCCGGCAAAAACCTTCTCCGCCAGTTCCACCGCCACGCTGCCGACGGAGGTGGCGCCGCGACCGATGGCGGTCTTGGTCCGGATTTCCTTGCCGATTTGCAGCGCGGTCTGGAAAAGCCGGTTCAAAATGTGGCCGGTCAGCCCGGCCTGCTGCGCCGCCTGATAGGCGTTCTTCACCTGGCCGGTGATTTCCGTTTCGCCGATGACCATGGAATCCAGGCCGCTTGTCACCGAAAACAAATGCTCCACCGCCGCCGCACCTTCTTTGACATAAAGGTGGGGGGTCAAATCCACGTCCGCCGGGCAAAGCTGGCGGAAGAGGCGTTGCACCTTGCCCTGAACCCAGGACGCCGTGGTGCCGTAAATCTCGACGCGATTGCAGGTGGACAGCAGCACCACCTCATCCAACCCGGCATTCAGCTTGAGCTGGCAGCCGTGGCAGGGCAGCAGCGACGGGCGCACCGCCAGCCTTTCGCGCACCTCGACGGGCGCGGTCTTGTAGCTCAATCCTGCGACGAATAATTTCATGCTGACATTTTTTTGTGAGTCCGCTTTCGCGTGGCATCCACGGCTGCGGCGCGACCACCCGGGTGCCGGCGGCACATCCGCTGGCGACCCAAAAGACCCGGACAGCCCGCTCATCTCACAAGGTAACACTACAGGGCGGGAGTGAATCCGCTCCTCATTCATTGCCAAGCACTTTACATTTATTGCCATCCAAACAGCATAATTATATTAGTCATAATAAATTTATATTATTATTATTAGGATTAACTTATTGTTGATGCCCATCGTGCCGCCCGGTTGATTTTGTGGTGCCGGCGCGGGGCGGGTTGCGCCCTGCGGACGCGGCGCCGGCGGCGTCTGGATGGTGTGGTGCCGCTGCCTTGCCGCCCGGTTGTTCGGCGGGGGCCCCGTCGGTCAGGCTCAATGCGCCAGCCGGGTGATCATCGCGTAGATGATGAGCACCAGCAGCACCATGCCCAGACCGAAGAATAAATAGCCGAACGTCCGCGCGATGTTTTTCCAGCGCAGCCATTCGTCCTTGACGCGGTGCTCGTCCAGTTGGTGGGTCGCCACAAGGCGGTCATACCAGCGTTTGCGCTCGTGCAGCATCTCGGTTTTGGAGACGCGGCCCGAGAAGATGACGGTGTCCATCGGGAACTTCTCGATGCGGAAGTGCGTGTTGAAAAAGTGGATCGAGAAGATGAAGCCGGCGGCCAGCAGCGCCTCGTCCGAATGGATGAGCAGCGCGATGTTTAGCGCCCAGCCCGGCAGGAACTTCGTGAAAAATTCCGGGAACCACATGAGCAGTCCCGATGTGCCGATGATGGCCACGCCCCAGAACACGGCGAAGTAATCGAACTTCTCCCAATACGTCCAGCGGTCAAACTGCGGCTTCGGCCCCTTGCCGAAAAACCATTTGTTGTGCGCGACAAAATCCCGGTAGTCCTGCAGGGTCGGAATCATCGAGTCCGGCCCGAAGAGCACCTGCCACAGCTGTTTGAAATGGAACGAGCCGTCCGCCGAGCGCAGCGACTTGCGACCCTTCCACGCCTTGCCGACCAGCGACAGGACGTGCAGCCCGAAATAAATGAACGTGATGACCGCGCCAAACCGGTGCAGCGTGCGCGCCGTTTCCGCGCCGCCGATGACGGTGAAAATTGCCTTGGCCCAGTCCGTGTAGTAAAACTTCAACGGCATTCCCGTCACCACCAGCAGCAGGAAGCTGGACACCATCATGAAATGCAGGAGCCGTTCGAACGGCACGAAGCGCGTGAACCACTCGTCGTCCGTCTGCGTCGAAATTTTCGCCTCGCGGAACTTTTTGGAGTCGTGCATGTAGAGCCAGACGGCGCGCACAAGCCACATGAGCGTGTGCAGTCCAAAGAACGCAAACGTCCCGATCAGCAGCCCGGTCATGCCGAGAAACACCACATGAAGCAGGGGATAATTCTTCGCGTCCATCGGGTTCGCGTGCGGCCGGTATTCGGTGAACTTTGCCGTCGCGCCGGGATGGCATTGCCGGCAGGTGGCCAGGATGTTGGTGCTGGAAAGGTGCGACGCGGGATTGGACGGCGGCTGCACGTCGTGGTGGCCGTGGCAGTCGTAGCAGGCGGCCACGGCGGGCGCGACGTTGGGTTTGCCCAGCGCCATGGCCTTGCCGTGGTAGGTTTCGGAATAATGTTCCAGCCGGTCGGCGTGGCATTTGCCGCAGCGCGTGTCGCTGATGGCCTTGAAATTGTTGCCCGTGGGATTCACGATGTCGTGTGCGGTGTGGCAGTCCGTGCAGACCGGTCCGCGCGAATCGCCCTTCGCGAGCAACTGCCCGTGAATGCTCTTGTTGTAAGTCTCCTCGATGCCGACGTGGCATTTGCCGCAGGTCTTGGCGACGTTCGCGTGGTTGATGGGCGAGTCGCGGTCCACGGCGCGCTTGATGCTGTGAGTGCCGTGGCAGTCGTTGCAGGACGGTGCGACGATCAATCCCATTTTGAGCAGCGCCTGGCCGTGGATGCTGTCCAGATATTGCGACGCGGCCTCCGGATGCTTCATCTGGTATTCGCGCGTCAGGTCGGGATTGTTGTGGCACTTGGCGCAGGTCTCCGGAAGATTCAACTTGAAGACCGGTGACGACGGGTCCTTGACGGGCAAAATGCCGTGCGAGCCGTGGCAGTCCCAGCAATTGGCCGCGCCCGACGCGCCCATCGCGTGGCTCACGCCGTGGATGCTCGTGGCATAATCCTTCGCCTCCTTGTCGTGGCAGCCGGAGCAGTCCGGCGGCGGCAGCTTGGCGTCGTGAACCAGTTCCTTCACGCCGGTGTGACAGTCGGTGCAGTCCAGCATGCCGTGGACGGATTTGTTGAAGCTGTTCGTCGGAAAAACCGCAAGCGGAACCTTGGCTCCATTCACCAAGCGGGTGTTCGACGGATCGGTGTGGCAATCCAGGCAGTCGGAATTCGCCAGCTTTTCAACGGCATTGGTGGTGGCGGCGGCAATGGCATTTCCGGAAACCAGAAAGCCCGCCACCACGCAAACGGCGAACAAGATGTTTCGGAGTTGTTTCATTGGCACGATCTAGGGTCCGCCGTTGTGGCAGTCAATGCAGGAATTGTTGCCGTCCAGGTCGCCGGCGGGATGCTTGAATTGCTGGCCGCCCGGCGTGAGCTGGTTAAGTTCGTTGCCCGCGCCCTGCGACAGGATGGTGTGGCACGCATTGCAATCATTCGCCTTGATCATCCGTTTGCCATCGCCGGTTTTGTGGCTGCCGTCGTGGCAGCGGAAACAGCCGGGCCAGATCATGTGGCCGACGTTGTCGGGATAAACGCTCCAGTCGGCCTTCATTTCCGGGAAGAAATTGTTTTTATAAATCTCCTGCACGACCGGAATCGCGGCGTGGACGCGGGGGTCGTCGGGATAACGGGCCGCCAGCGCGGTGGCAATGCCGTCGCGCGCCTCGTCGTCGGTGGCGTATTTGCGGGTGAGCACATAGACGGCGTTGGTCTTGATCCATGGCATCGCCGGGTCAATTTTCCGCTGCGCCAGCGCCTGGTTCACGGCGGCATCCGGCGACAAATAGCGGTGCGAGGGGCGGTTGTGGCAGTCCATGCAATCCATCTTGCGGATTTCGTATTTGGAAATGTCGTTGGTGAAATTCTTGTTCTTGAAAACCGTCACCACGCCCTGCGAGTCAGTCATCCGCACCCAGGGAATGTTCTGCCGCGCCTTGTCGGTGGCGATGTATTCCACCTCGTTCCCCTTCAGGATGTGCCAGTGGATGCCGCCGAGCGGGCCGGTGGTCGGGTCCACCCCGCCGATCTTGATCAGCAACCGGATGGCGTAGGGCGAATTGGACGCGTCGTCCTGGAAATAGGTGAAGGTGCGGTCGAGATTGCCGTTGAACGACTGCGGCCAATGGCATTGCTCGCACGTCTCCCGCGCGGGACGCAGGTTTTTGATCGGTGTCAAAATCGGGCGGGGATACTTGTTGAACGCGACGGCGTAGAGCTGGTAGGCCCCGGTGATTTTCGAGCGGACGAACCACGAGGCGCCCGGGCCCACATGGCATTCCACGCACGCCACGCGCGCATGAGGTCCGTGATCGTGCGTCGTCAACTCCGGCTTCATCACCGTGTGGCATGTTTCCCCGCAAAACTGGACCGACTCCGTCACTTGGAAGGCGTTGTAGGATCCCACCGCCGAAAGCATGATGAACAGAAGGCTGCCGGCGACAAATGCCGCCAGAATGCGCCGGTCGCGCGGACGCGAAAGGTCAATCTGGATTCTGGGGACGGAAACATTTTGCCGCTGCCGTTTGCGCCGTTCCCACACCACGCCGAGCACCGTCAGAAAAATACCCGAAATCAAAAACGACGGGACGACGCAGTAGGTCAGGATGCCGATGTAGGGATTGGAGAAACCCGCCAGCGCGTCGAGCACGAACAGCAGCAGGAACGAAAACAGCGCGCCGATGGCGACCATCAGCCCTGCAAGACTCATCCAATTGCGCAAAAGAGACGGGCGCTCGGGCGGCATGGTGGGATTGGTGTCGGTATTCATTTGTCTGTCAAAAAAACATCGTGCGCGTTTCATTCCCGGAACGCACAAACAATTCTCCACCCCCCCGGCGGCAGCCGGTTCAGGCGGGTCCGTGCCTTCTGCGGACTAAAGCCCCCGGCTTCCTGGCGGGTTCAGCCCTTCAGACCGCGAACATAGGCGACGAGCGCCTTCACTTCGTCATCCGTCAGGGTGTCGAACGGCTTCATCTGGGTCTTGCCGTCCGCGTCCTTCAGGCCTTCCTTGATCGCCTTCGTCGCCGCGTCGTCCTTCATGTCCGCCTGCACCTTGGCGTCCGTGAAGTCCTTCACGCCGAGCCTCTGGCCCATCTTCGTCTGGCCTTTGCCGTCCGCGCCGTGGCACGTTGCACAATGGTCGGTCCAGTTTTGATTGGCATCCGCCGCCGAGGCCGAAAGCGCCGCGGCAAAACCAAACACTGCTGCCAGCATTACAATTTTTTTCATCGTCATTTTCTCCGTTGATTGGTCGTGGTCGGCGCCGTCATTGCGCCTTTCACACGAGATAATCATCCAAGCGCGAAAAATACACCAACCCTTTTTTGACTAAAGCTTGGCAATTTTTGAATTAATGTGTTAAATATATCTTCTTAATCAAATCGTTTTGATTTATAACCGTCCCTTGAAGGCGCGGGAAAGGTGCGGTGGGCGGGCAGATTTCGAAGGCGTCAGGTTTCTCAAAAATCCCCTTCCGGCCCGTGGTTTTGTCCGCGGCGGAAAAAATGATTGTCTCCCGGGGGCAAACTCGTCCACGCTGGTCGCGAGATTCTTGTGAAAGACGATCCAACCCAGTTCGGGGCCTCCAGCCGCCCGGCCGCGGCCGGAAGGATTTTTGGGGAAGCGGCGCTCGTGGCCGTTTTCGGCGCCGCGTTTGCGTTCGCCGCCAATCAAATCTCCCCGCGCGGACTGGCGCTCGCGCGCGACTATTTTCCGGCGGGAACCGCCGCTTCGGCGCGGCCGGTTGCCGGCGGCGGATTGCCGGTCGGCGCCGGCGCCAATGCCGGGGCGCTTTCGCCCGCGCAATCTCTGGCGGCGCAGATGAAGGCAATGGGCCTGCAATTGCTGGACGACAACCAGGCGGCGCGGCTTTTCCGCGATCCGCGCTTCAGGCGGGACGTCATTGTTTTCATTGACGCCCGCGATGAAGATCATTACCTGCTGGGCCACATTCCCGGCGCCTGCGAATTCAACCCTTACCGGCCGGAAAAATATTTCGACACCGTTCTGCCGCTCTGCCAGAAGGCGGAGCAGATTGTGGTTTATTGCAATGGCGGGGATTGCGACGACAGCGAGTCCGCCGCCGTTATGCTCCGGGACGTTGGCATTCCCAATCAGAAACTCTTTGTCTATGGCGGTGGGATCACGGGATGGATGACCAACGGCCTGCCGGTGGAAACCGGCGCGCGCAACAGCGGAAACTTTCTCAAACCGAACCCATGACAATCGCTCAAACATCCCGTGCAGACGTTGCCGCCGTGCTTGCAAGATGGCTGTTGGGCGCGGTGTTTCTCTACATGGGATTGAGCAAGGCGCTGAACCCCGTGGATTTTCTGAAACTGCTGCGGCAATATGACCTCACGCAAAGCTCCCTGCTTCTAAATTCAATGGCCGCGACCCTGCCGTGGTTTGAAGTGTTTTGCGGGCTGCTGCTGCTGGCCGGCGTCGCGGTGCGCGGAACGGCTCTGGCGCTGATGGCAATGCTGGTTCCGTTCACCGGGCTGGTGCTGCACCGCGCCCTGCTCCTGCAATCGGCGCTGGCCATTCCCTTTTGCGCGGTGAAATTTGACTGTGGTTGCGGCGCCGGGACAGAATTCATCTGCCGCAAGCTGCTGGAAAATTTCCTGCTGATGCTGCTGTCCGGCTGGCTGTTGTTTGGACACGGCCGCCGGTTCAGTCTGCGTTTCAGCCTGATCAAACCGGCGGCGTCACCACCGGCCGTCAACTGACGGTGGCCATGCTTAAGAGGAATTCGATGTTGCTCCCGGTCTTTTTCAACTTGCCCAAAAGCAGTTCCATCGCCTCGACCGGCGGCACGCCCGTGAGCGCGCGGCGCAGCAGGACAATTCGGTTGAGTTCGTCCGGGTGATAGAGCAATTCCTCCTTGCGCGTGCCGGAGCGCTCGACGTTGATCGAGGGGAAAATGCGGCGGTCCACCAGCGCGCGG
>Ga0181534_10000567_pt1 | contig 25708 bp, 21 predicted proteins | sample PEATcosm2014_Bin_37_FD_119758 | JGI IMG/M metagenome (GOLD analysis project Ga0181534, IMG submission 119758) | Peatland microbial communities from MTU Mesocosm Facility, Houghton, MI, USA - PEATcosm2014_Bin17_10_metaG | ecosystem: Environmental > Terrestrial > Soil > Wetlands > Peat | place...
ATGCTCAGACCATCCGTGTAGTCTCCTCCGAAGTGCAGGCTCGGATATGCCGTGATCAGATTGTTCGCAATGGTGTTGCGGGCGCAGAATCTTCCATCCACCGACCCGTAGCTGTGAACATTCGACCAACCCAAGGAGTTGCCGATGAAGTTCTCTTCAACTGCAGCTCCATTGCCTCCATAGATCTCGATGTTGATAGCTCCATACACATACGTGCTCGACTTGCTCCTTTGACCGTCCACCCAGATATTCTTCAGGATCCCGGAAGGATTGGGATTATTCTCGCGGTTAATTTCCACCATCGGGCCGGCAAACGCGGAGGCGCGAATCAGGCGCGCCATTTTCGCGTGTTGATGAGGAGTCGGCAGCCCGTACGTGGCGAGCGTTACTCCTGCGGGGATTACCAGGGATTTGGTCAAATAGACTACCGATTGCTGCGTGAGGTATACCGCTGTCCCGGCTGCGGCGGAGTCGAGCACAGCCTGCAGCTGCGCTTCGGTTAAATTGTCGTACCCACCAATTGCGGAGGTTGGGATACGAATTGCCAAGCCGCTGCCGAAGGTAGCGAAGGAGTAGGAACCACCACCGCAGATGAGCGGGACGAGGTCCGAAAATTCTTTCGAGCTGAAGAACATTGAAACGACCGTTTCCAGGAGGGTCCCGCTGTCGAGCAAACCAAGGTAGTGAGAATAGCCCGGTGCGTCAGGCTCGCGATTGAGTATCGAGCGATAAAGGAGCAGCGCAGTGGACGCGTTGTCGTATTCCAACTCATGAAACTCCGCCGAAGAGAAGAATAGTGCCCCCCAGCGGGTCAGCGTTGTCTGCGTGCAGCCGTTGGGTTCGAAATAGCTGAGAGCTCCGTTCCAAGCGACAGGATCAGGAGCGCGGCCGAGGGTTTCGGTGTACATTTTCGCGATGTACTGAGCGGGGACTGCGGCCTCGGCGGAGAGATGAAATAGAAAGGGGCCTGTTAAGGCCAGGAGGATCGCTTTGACTTTCATGCTCTTTGTTACATAAGTGCTATTTGCGGCCCCCGCGGCCTCGTATTTTTTGCACATTTGCTGATAGCCTCTCGGTTCCCGATCTCAAAACTGTGATCGATGTTCGTGCGCGCGCCCGTGGATGGCAACGCGTCCTTGCAAAAGCAAGAGGTGGATCGCGGGCTAGAACGGTTTATGTCTAAGCGCGGCCGCCCGATCGAACAAATCGGTGCGTCCGGTGCGCCGATAAACGCTGGGCGGAAGCCGGTCACACGGGGTCGGCTTCTTTGACTACACCCATATTTATGGGTGATAATGAGGCTGGGCTATTGGCGATCGGGACCCTAATCCATGAGCACCACGAAAACCACCTTGGAAATGTCCGAGACTTTGTTTCGGAGGGCTAAGGCTACGGCTGCGAGCCGCGGCCAGACTCTCAAGCAATTTGTGACCGGCGCTCTTGAAAAGGAGTTGGGCTCGAGCGAGTCCGGCGCTATCATCAGTGCTAGCACGGCTCTTCGAAGGGTTCGGCAACTTGCCAAAATAAACGCTGCTAGTTGGCAGACGGATCAAGACGCAGTCGCGGCGGTGCGCGAGCAACGGCGGGGATGATCGTCGATGCTTCCGTCTGGGTGGCAATCTTTCGTGAGAATGATGTTCATCATGGCGCCAGCGTCGCGTTCTTGGACTTGGCGGTCGCGAATCAGCGAGATTTAAACATACCCAATTTGGCTCTTGCAGAGATCGCGGGTGTGTTTGCACGCCAAACCGGGAACTCTAGGCTTGCGGCCAGGACAGTACGGGCCGTACTCGCGTTGCCGCATGTGCAGCGTCATGGACTGAACGACGCGCTTGGCGATAGGGCTGCTGCTTTGGCGGCGAGCTGTAAACTTCGCGGTGCGGATGCGGTTTTTGTCGCGCTCGCCGAAGCGCTCAATCAACCGCTAATCACCTTGGACCGGGAAATCCTAGAACGGTCATCTCGGGTCATCGAAGCCGAGGCACCCGACGTTTGGGCGCACCGCCAGTCAAGCGAATGGTCATCGCCGTTTTGAGCTGTATTTACGGGGGTTAAGTTGGAGTACCCGTGGGGGCGCCACTTCTTACACGCCTGTCAGAAGCACATCGTAAGGCGCTGTAAATGCAAGAAATTTAAGCGGTACCTCTATCTCGCCCGGCAATCATTGCTTTGCCAGGCTCAGGGCGACTGCAGCGATCGGTTTTGCCCAAGTCGGCATGGCGGATGCGAGAATCAAAATATTGCCGTCACGATAGTGCAGCAACTGCACGGGACGCGGTGCTCTACCAGCATGAGGGTCGGCGTGGTCGCTGTTGTCGTAGAGAATGAGTTCATCGATTGATGGCAAGATCGAACACAGGTTGTTGCGGCTGGCGTCGTATCGCTCGCGGGTAAGGCTTTGAAATGTTGGACAATACAGCGCTATCTTCCGAATTGCGTGCCTTCGTCGTTGCGTCCAAAATGTCGACCATGAAATTCTTGGATCCAGATACCGAGAGAGCTGTACGCGACTTCCTCGCGCGGATTCCCGCTGATATACGGCTGGAGCGAGCGATACTTTTCGGCTCGCGCGCGCGCGGAGAGCACCGATCGGATAGTGATGCTGACGTTGCCCTGATCTTGCACGAGCGCGGCGACGATGGGCTGACTTTGATGATGTTGGCTGAGTTGGCCTACTACGCGTATCTTGATACCGGGATCATGGTTCAACCGGTTCCCATCGCGATCGAAGATTGGCTAAATCCAGCGGCATTTCCGAGGCCGGGGTTTCTAAGGAACGTCGCGCGCGAAGGCATCGTTCTGTGACGAAGGGGCCATTCGAACGTGCTTTGGTGCGAAAAGGTAAAAGGGCTCTGAAAGTCGCCAGGCTCGCTTTGAACGCCGGCGACAACGATAGCGCGGTTAGTAGATCCTATTATGCGATGTTCGACTTCGCACAGGCCGCACTCCTGCGTGCTGGAGTTACCGAGGACAAGCTGCCACGAACGCACAACGGAGTCATCGAGGCATTTCGCCGCCAAGCCGTTCAGTCAGGACAAATTGATCGACAACTCGCGACCCAATTGAGCCGGACAGAATCACTTCGAATAAGAGCCGATTACACTGGGACCGAAATTGAACTAAGCGAGGCCAAGGAGGTTGTTCAGAACGCCGAGCTATTCGTGCAAACGGTCGAGCGGGTGTTTGGTCTCGATAAGCCCTCCTTGTCGAAGGATTACGAGAACCCTACTTCGAAGGACGATAAGGTTTCCGAGCCGGCTGTTGCGGTAACGGAAATCGAGATAAAGAGCGTAGAACTCGAGCCAAATTCCTTAGAGGAAATCCGCCGTCAGGCGCGAGAGAATTGGTTGCAGTTGCGGCAGCGAACGGTCAGTGACGCAAAAGGGGCCGGCCATTCCAAAGACGTTGACCGAGGCGCCAAGGAGGATCACAGTCAATCGATTGAAGACGACGTCGATGAGTAGCGCCGTGTCAGCGATGCCTATCGAGCCAACGAGACGCGGCCGGAAAACGCCCCGGACTGGTCATGGCGCCGCCACGCGCTGTGCGTCGCGCGGGGTGATCAAACTGGGAGGCTTCAGCGCGGCCTCGCCGGAGCGCAGCATGAACGAGCGCGCATAGACCGAGGACCGCGCACTCAGCAATGGATCGTCCGACGCCTCGATGCCCGGCGGCAACACCAGGGGATCGAAATTGATCGAGCCGCATGGACCATTGTCTTCGCTGGATACCTGATCGATGGTCACGATGCCCGCATCGACACGCGTCCCTGCCCGAACACAGCGGCCTTGGACCGAGGTGCTGCTGCACCGCTGCTGTCGCACCACCCCGCGACGCAAATCCCCTTCATCATTCATTTGTTTCACACTAAAGCTAATCTGCCGAATCGCGGCGCCGGCGGTCCAATATCTCGACGCTGATTATCCTCGCAATCATCACTGCGGGGTACAGTTGGCCAAAGAGGGCCTCCGAAGTGGCCAGCGAGCGCGCAATGGGGCTCACCGGCAAGATATCGCCATAGCCAAGGGTGGTCAGCGTGACGAAGCTGAAATATCGAATCAGGCCGGTTCGAGTCGGCGCGGCGGAATAGGTGTCGGGAATGTGAATGGCTGAGTGGTCGAGCGCCAGCAGAATGTTGTATGAGTAGGCCCAGGCGAGGCCGGCCAGCAAATACACGCAGATGGCGCCCTGCACACGATGATGGGTCACATTGCCCCGGCGAAACACCCGAACCATCACGAGTACTGCCAGCATGAGAACGAATGCGAGACGCAGCACGTCATCGGCCACCAACAAGGATGTCTGACGCCCGAAATGCGCGAGCCAATCGAGCGCAATGCCCGAGACCGCGAGACACACGACGATGACGAGGATGGCGGGCCGGCTGGATACGGCCGCCACGCCGGTAACCGTCAGCACGGCGACAAAACACAGCGTGATCTCGGAACCGATGATGGCGCTGCTGGCGAGGGGTGTCGCCACGAACAAAGTCAGCACCAGCATCACCAGCAGGGCGGTCAGGCTGTATTCCTCCTCCCAGAAGCGGGCACGGCTCCGTGCGCCGGTGACCCAAGGCCAGAATCGGGTTTTTGGCGGCATCAATTTCTGTCAATCCTTTTGAGAAGCGCCGCGCGCAGCGCGGTATACCGTGAAGGAAGTGGAGTCGCGTGCCCCCGATTCGTTCCCACCGATGTCTGCAAAGAGCTCTTGTCAATTCTTCACCAGGGCGATCACCGTGGCAACCGCAACAGTGGATTTCGGCGGAATTCATTTCAATTGCGTAAACTGCGCGGCAGTCCCAAGCCCGACACTGCACAGAGGCGCGATGACCACTATTTACGGCATCAAGAACTGCGACACCATGAAGAAGGCGCGCGGCTGGCTGGAGTCGCACAGGATCGAGCACCGCTTTCATGACTACAAGACGTCGGGAATCGATCGCGCAACCCTGCAAAGTTGGGTGAAGAAAGTCGGCTGGCAGCCGCTGCTCAACCGTGCCGGAACCACCTTCAGGAAGCTCTCCGATGCCGACAAGAAAAACATCACCGAGAAGAAGGCCATCGAGCTGATGCTGGCTCAGCCCTCGATGATCAAACGCCCGGTGCTGCAGACGAAAGGCGGGATTACCGTCGGATTCAAGCAGGAAGAGTACAAGAGCCTGTTCGAATAGGGGGCGGCTATCCGCGGACCTCGATAGCGGCAGTGATGGGCATTCAGGGAACCCACGGGTTACGAATCTGTAGCGGCAGGCGGCGGTTTAGGTTTTGAGCCGGCTTCGTTCGACAGCAACTGCACTTGCACCCCGAGGGCACTTAAGATCTTGAATAACTGTCCAACGCTGACGCGTTGCGGATTGGCTTCGATTTTTGCGATTCGAGTTTGGTGTAGGCCGACGAGCGTTCCGAGCTGCGCTTGGGTGAGATGGCGCGCGTTTCGAAAGGATGGTAGGTGCTTCGCGAGTTGCGTCGGGGTTTGAAGTAAGTAGTGCATGAATGCAATATATGCCATTAAAGGCATAATGCATACATGCCATCTTCGAGTCCCCACGTCATTGGCACCATGGCCCACGGTGTCGGGATTTCACGGATTTCCCCGCTTTCGCGCCCGTACGTTCGTGATTCCGAGCCGTGTTAGAATGGTAAATGATCCTCGCGAGTCCGAGGCCGATGGATTTCCCCAACTCCCCGTACGCGGCTGAGTTGACCCGGGGCGTGGCGAACTTGCGCTTCGCGGCACCGCTGGAACGCGAGTATGAAATATCGCATTTGCGCTGGGCGCGGCTGCGCGTGCGCATATGGTTCTCTGTCGCGTGCGCGCTCGGCATCTTCTTGGTCGCCGCCAAAGCGGTGCCCGCAGGGTTAGCCACCCCGCTAGGCTTGGCGCAACTGCTCCACCTCCTCTTGTACGGCGTGCTCGTGTACCTGGTCTGGAGCCGCTATTACGAGCGCTATTTCATGTCCGTCGCGCCGCTTCTGGTGCCCATCGTTGCCATGTTCGTGTCGATATTCATTGCGCTGGCGTTCATCGGGCGGCACCAGGCGGAACTCGCCGCGCTGGCGATCAATCTGCTGGCGATCTTCTTCTTCACGGGCCTCCTGTACCGGAGAATACTGCTCGCGGCGGCGTTGTTCATCGCGAGTTTCGAGGTCACGGCGATCATCGGCGGTCTGCCGATGAGCGTCCTATTGGTGGTTTCCGTGAACATTATCGTGATGGGCATACTCGGGGCGATCATCTGCCGCGACTCCGAGCGATCCCATCGGCTCAATTTTCTCGAATCCGCGTTGATTGCGGAGATGATCGACCGTGACGGTCTCTCGGGCCTCATGAACCGACGCGCCTTCGACCGGCACTTGGCCCGTATCTGGCAGCTCGGGCTGCGCGATCAGCGGCCGATCGCCATGTTGATGATCGATATCGATCATTTCAAGCAATACAACGACGAATTCGGTCACCAGGGCGGCGATGAGGCGCTGCGACGCGTGGCGCAGACCGTGCAGGAATTTTCCCGCCGGCCGTTGGATATGGCGGCGCGTTACGGCGGTGAGGAATTTGCCGCGATTTTCTATGATCTTGCGCTGGCGCACGTGCAGGACATCGCGGGACGGTTGCGGGAACGCGTGCAGAACCTGCAAATCACAGCGCCCGATGCCGCAGGTCCGCGGCACCGCGGCGTGACGGTGAGTATCGGCGTGGCCTTGGTCACTCCCACGCCCGGCCGTTCCGCGGGTGGCTTGGTGCAACTGGCCGACCAAGCGCTGTACGAAGCCAAGGAAGGCGGCCGCAACCGCGTCGTCGTCAGCGCGGCGGCGGACTATGAGGGCCTCGAGACCGGCACCTTTAAACTGCCGAAGGATAGGTTCCGGAAGATTTAGCCGTCGCCTGCATCACGGTGAAAGACTGTGAGCTGGTTCACCATGAATAGCCCGGCGGTCGGTCGGACGCAAATCGAGGTCATGGTAAGCTTCAGTCATGCTTGCCGCGCGTCCGAGCTTGGAAGAGTTGCCCAATTCACCGTACGCGCGTGAACTGACCCGCGGCGTCGCGCAGCTGCGCTTTGCGGAGCCGCTGGAAACGGAGTTTCGACTTGCCCATTTGGGCCGGGCCCGGCTGCGGGTGCGAACGTGGTTTACGTGGGCTTGCTTTCTGGCCGTCACGTTTGCGGGCCAACAGCTGTGGAGGGCCGGCATCGCCCACCCGCTGTCCATCGCGAAACTGGCTCACGTTCCATGCGCATTCGTACTATTGTGGCTGGCCTGGAGCCGGCGCTACCTACGCAGTTACCTCGCGGTTGCCCAAGTGCTGGTGCCGATTCTGAGCGCGCTCATCGCTTCATTCATCGCCATCGACTATGCCGCCGGTCACGAGGACGAATTTGCCGCCGAGGCACTGCACTTGGTGGCGCTTTTCTTTTTCACCGGCCTGCTGTTTCGCCACGCTGTGGTCGCGGCGGCAATCACGATTGTGAGTTTCCAGATTACGGCGATCGCGGCCGGTCTTGCGACCCCTGGATTGGTGGAATGTTTCGTGAGCATGAGCTTGACAAGCATGATCGGCGCGATCGTGTGCCGTGACTCGGAACAATCCCATCGCCGCAATTTTCTCGAGGGCGCGCTGATCGGGGACTTGGTCGCGCGCGACGGCCTGTCGGGCCTCATGAATCGACGCGCGTTCGATGAGCACCTGGCGCGTGTGTGGCAGCACGCCTTGCGCGATCAACGCTCGATCGCCGTGCTGATGATCGATATCGATCATTTCAAGCGATACAATGACGAATTCGGCCACCAGGCCGGCGATGAGGCGCTGCGCCGCGTGGCGCAAACCGTGCAGGAGTTCACGCAGCGGCCGTTGGACCTCGCCGCGCGTTACGGGGGCGAGGAGTTTGTCGCGATTCTATATGACCTTGCATTGCCGCACGTGCAGGATATCGCCGGGCGCCTGCGCGAACGCGTGCAGAGCCTCGTCATCAGACCTCCCGATGCCGAACCGCGGCTGAAGCCCGACGTGACGATCAGCGTGGGTGTCGCGTTCGTGACGCCGACGCTGGGCCGTACGCCGGCGGGCGTCGTGCAACTGGCCGACGAGGCGTTGTACGAGGCGAAGGCGGGGGGCCGCAACTGCATCGTCGTCAGCGCCACCGCCGCCTATCGGGGCCTCGTTACAGGCACGTTCAACTCCGGGCGTCGAAAGCGAAAAGCTTAGACGTACGGCAAGCCGGTAATCGCCGCCCTTCAGGGCGCTCCCAGGCACCTATCGGGCGGCACACTCGCCATTGGCGTAGACATGCACGGTGTCGCCATCGTTCAGCCTGGGCTTGTCGTGATGCCCGCACCGGCGCATGTCGCGGTCAACCGTTCTCGCCGTCCAGGATAGATGACCGCGGCCGGAATCATCCGACGAGATCGAAATCTTGATCGACGCGAAGCCGTTGATTACTTCGCCGGAGAGGATCTTTTGCGGCGGCTGGGGGTTCAGGTCATAGACGCTCACGATCAGATTCGCCGTGGTGTTGTTATTGAGAGTGATGGTCAATCCGTCGCCGGCCGGCGCCGCCGTGCCGGCCAGGAACAAAAGGAGACACGCGAGTCCGAGCCGTTTGATTTCAGGCATATGTATTCCACGCACATGTATTTCACGCATATGTATTCCTCGATTACGCAAACCGATGCATCGACCGCCCCCCGCCGGGCCCACCGATTGCCCCGCCGTCGGACGCCGCCAATGCGCTAATCTTAAAGTCGGTGCCGCAGAACTCACTCGCGGTATGGCGAACATGCTGCAATGCGATTATCCAGTCGCCTGCGCGGATTATTATGCAGCGCCTGGAGAGATTGAGGTGATGTTGAGCGATCCCTGTCCCGATCCTGGCTTGCCCCATGTCCGCCCTGCCGGCTTCAGCCTGACGCTGCCGGTGGCGGACGAGGATTTTTTGCCATGAATCCTGCCCGTTTGTCAGCCGCACTTGCCGGCTTGCTCCCTCCGGGCGCCGTCGCCGCCGAGCTGCGCGAGCCCGGCGATCCGCGGCTGCTCCTGGTCGCGGAAGCGGCGCATCTCGGCGCCGCGGTACCCAAGCGGGCGCAGGAATTCGCCGCCGGGCGTCTGTGCGCGAGGCGGGCGCTGGCCGAGTTCGGCATCGTCGATTTCCCCGTCCGGGCGGCCGATGACCGCAGCCCCATATGGCCCGATTCCCTGGTAGGCAGCATCACCCACACGGCGGGCTTTTGCGCAGCCGTCGTGGCCGAGCGGCGTCGGGTTCAGGGTATCGGGCTCGACAGCGAGGCGGTGGGCGATGTCAACGCCGAGATTTGGCCCCGCATCTGCGGGGCCCTCGAGATTGCGTGGCTTCAGTCCTTGCCGGCCTCGGAGCGAGCGGCCGGGGCCGCCTTGATTTTCTCGGCTAAGGAGGCTTTTTATAAGTGCCAGTATCCCATGGTGGGGCAGCGCCTGAATTTCCATGACGTGAATGTCGAGGCGGCGTCGTGGGGCGGCTCGAGCGGCGCGTTCCAGGTCCGTGCGCTGCGCACCATCGCGGTGTCGGCACGGACGGTGCTGCCCCTCGAGGGGCGCTATCATTTTCACGAGGGATTGGTCAGCGCCGGCATCGGCGTAGCGGCCGCGTGAAGAATCGGCGCAATCCGGCCCCGGGGTCAGTAAGCCTTGTCGTCGCGAAACACTTTGACCGCGGTGAGCAGGATGATCTTGATGTCCAACATGGGTGTCCATCGCCTCAAGTAATCAAGATCGTAGTTGACCCGCGCTTCCATTTCTTCGAGCTCCGAAGTCTCGCCGCGGCAGCCGTTCACCTGGGCGAGGCCGGTGATGCCCGGTAATACCTTATGACGGACCATGTAGCCCTTGATGAGCTTGCGGTATTCCTCATTGTGCGCCACTGCGTGCGGCCGCGGGCCGACCAGGCTCATGCGGCCTTGCAGCACATTGATGAGCTGCGGCAGCTCGTCCATCGAGGTACGCCTCAGCATACGGCCGATGCGCGTGATGCGGCTGTCGGTCTTGGACGCCTGGCGGATTTGTTCGCCGTCCTCCGTCACGCTCATGGTCCGGAACTTGTACACCGCGATTTCGCGACCATCGAGACCGTAGCGGCGCTGCTTGAATATGACAGGTCCCGGCGATGAGGCTTTGACCAGAACCGCGATCACCAGCAGCAGGGGCAGGAACAGCAGCAGAATGATGATGGACAAGACGATATCGGTCAGCCGTTTGGTGACGCCGCGGTATCCGTAGAAAGGCGTTTCACACATGGCGACCACGGGAATGCCGTGAATCTCGCCTGAGCGCGCCTGGATGAGGTCGAACACGAAGACGTCGGGCACGTAGTAAATCGAGGCTGTGGTGTCGCGCAAATCATCGAGCAGGTTCATCACCCGCTTCACGTGGCGGATCGGCAGCGCGATGAAGATGACGTCCGACCCATGCTCCTTCACGTAGGCGGACAGGTCGCTCAGGGTGCCGAGGAGCTTCGCGTCGGGCTCGATGCCGAGCCGGTCGCTGCTGCGATCATCGAAGAAGCCGGACACTTGGAGGCTCATCTCGGGATTGCCCGTCAGCCGCCGCGCCAGCTCGAGGCTGCTGTTGTTGTAGCCGGCGAAGATCGCGGTCCGCCTGTCGAAGGCGCTGATCAGAAAGCGGCGCATGATTTCCTGCATCGCCAGCGTGGCGAGGATGAGCGCCACGGGCGTGACCACCGCCCAGGTGATGAATATGCGGCGCGGATAGTCCTCCAGAGATTTCGTGACATAGCCGATGGCCAGCATCACCGCGAGCAGCAGCAGCCAGCGAAATATCACGTCGACGACCGCCGACAGGCGCGGCGAGGTCAGCTGCGAATTGACCTCGCGCGGCGGCTGGACCAGCACCAGGCACAGCACCGCCACGATGATGGTGGCCTCGGAAGAGCGGTCGAATACGATCCCGAACAGGATGATGGTCACATACAGCGAGGCAACGGCAACCACCGCCGGTATGAGCGCCTGCACGCCCGCCAATATCGCGATGAGAAAGCTTTGCTTGAACAAGACCGGCTGGGTCATCGGTATCCGTTGAGCCACGGCCGGCGTCGGCGACGCGCGCGTGGCAGAAGTGCGACAGAAGCAAGCTGCATTATCGGTCAATTCCTGCGGTTCATGCGTGACCTATTTCCACAAATGTCAAATCGCCCCCCTTCCATGGCCCGTGGGCGCCCGCTGTCCGATGGTATTCTATGGGGCTATGACCATCGTCCCGCTACTCGATCTGAAGGGCCAATTTGCCCAAATTCGCGCCGAAGTGATGCCGGCCATCGACCAGGTCTGCGCCAGCCAACACTTCATTCTGGGTGAGCAGGTCCGCGCGCTGGAGGAGGATGTCGCGCGCTACTGCGGGGCGTCGGCCGGCGTAGGGGTGTCCTCCGGCACCGATGCCCTGCTCCTCGCCCTCATGGCTCTCGGCATTGGGCCGGGCGATGAGGTGATCACCTCTCCCTACACCTTTTTTGCGACGGCGGGGACCATCGCCCGCGCGGGTGCCCGCCCCGTATTTTGCGATATCGATCCGCTCACATTCAACCTCTCGCCCGCCGCGGTGCAGGCATTCGTCGACGACCACTGTGCGGAGCGGGGTGGGCATCTCATCCATCGATCCACGGGCGGCCGTATCAAGGCGTTGATGCCGGTTCACCTGTACGGACAGTCCGCCGAGATGGACCCCTTGATGGCCATGGCCCGGCAACACGGCTTGCGGGTCATCGAGGACGCCGCCCAGGCCATCGGCACGCAGTACAAGGGAGGCGTGCGTGCCGGCACGATCGGCGACGTTGGCTGCTTTTCGTTCTTCCCGAGCAAGAATCTCGGCGCATTCGGCGATGCGGGGCTTTGCACCACAAACGATCCGGAGCTGGCCGAAAGCATGCGGGTGCTTCGGGTGCACGGCGGCAAGCCGAAGTATTTTCATGCCGTGATCGGCGGCAATTTTCGCCTCGATGAATTGCAGGCCGCGGTGCTGCGGGTGAAGCTAAGATACCTGGACGGGTGGACGGAAGGCCGGCAGCGCAATGCGGCGTACTACGACTCGGCCTTCGCCGATGCCGGCTTGGGGGCGCACCTGCGCACCCCGTTCGCGATCGAGGGTTATCGGCATATTTTCAATCAGTACGTGGTGCGGGCGCAGGGCCGCGACGCCCTGAAGCAGAGGCTCACCGAGCGCGGCATCGGCAGCGAGATCTACTATCCCGTGCCGCTGCACCTGCAGCCGTGCTTCGGCTACTTGGGCTACCGTGCCGGGGACTTTCCGCATTCCGAGCGGGCGGCCGAGGAAACCCTGGCCTTGCCGGTCTATCCGGAGCTCGAACCACGGCAATTGGCGCACGTCGTGGCGACGATCAGCGAGTTCTACGCTTGAGGGCACCCGAGCGCATCCCCGACAAGGAGCGGACCAGCCCCTCGAGGGTCAGCTCTTTTTGAAATCGTCGGGCAGCAGCTGGTGGCGCGACAGTAGCTTGTAGAAATCCGTGCGATTGCGCTTCGCCAGGCGCGCGGCCTGGCTCACGTTGCCGCCGGTGATCTGCAATATCTGCGACAGGTAATTGCGCGTGAATTCATCGCGCGCTTCGTCGAACGAGGGTAGACGGGTGGGGTTGCCGCCCAGGGACTGCTGCACGAGTTCGGCGGTAATGATCGCACCATGCGACAGCGCCACATTTTGACGCACCACGTTGTACAACTGGCGGACATTGCCCGGCCATTCGGCGGTGGCCAGCAACTCGACAGCCTCCGGGGCGTATATCTTGCGCTGGCCGGTTTCCTTGGCGATCTGTTCCAGGAAATGGGCCACCAGCAGCGGAATGTCCTCGCGACGGCGCCCCAAGGGGGGCATCTCGATGTGCACCACATTCAGCCGGTAGTACAGATCCTCGCGAAATTGCCCCCCCACCATCAACTCGTGCAAGTCGCGATGCGTGGCGGAGATGATTCGCACGTTGATGGGCACGGATTCGGCCGCCCCCACCGGGCGAATTTGGTTCTCTTGCAGCACGCGCAGCAGCTTCACCTGCAATCGCATCGGCATGTCGCCGACCTCATCGAGCAGCAAGGTGCCGCCGTCGGCGGTTTCGAACAGGCCTTTCATTGCGCGACTGGCGCCGGCAAAGGCGCCCTTTTCGTGGCCGAACAGCTCCGACTCGAGGAGGTTTTCCGCCATCGCGCTGCAATTGATCGCAATGAACGGCTTGTTGCGCCGGGGACTGGCTTCGTGAATGGCGCGCGCCAGCAGTTCCTTGCCGGTGCCGCTCTCGCCGGTCAGCAGCACCCGTGCGTCGGTGCCCGCCACCATGTTGGCCTGCGCCAGCTTGTCCTCCATGAGTTGATTGCGGGTGATGATGCTCGACCGCCAATCCTCATCCACATGGGCGAATCCGGAGACTTTGAGCGCCTTCTGTACGTGATCCAGCAATTCCTGCTTGTCCACCGGCTTGGTCAGGAAACCGAAGGCCCCGCTCTGGGTGGCGTGCACAGCGTCCGGGATCGTGCCGTGCGCCGTCAGGATGATCACCCGCAGTCCCGGCCAGCGGCTCTGCAACTCCTTGAGCAGGCCGATGCCGTCCATCTGGTCCATGCGCAGGTCGGTGATCACGAGATCGGGCCTGAACCGGACACAGGCGGCCAGCGCCGCCGCGGCGCTCTCCACCGCCTCCACTTCGTAGTTCTCGGCGCGCAGGCGGATGGTCAGCAGGCGCAGCAGACCCGGATCATCGTCCACCACCAGAATTCGGGCCTTGCGCTTCTGCGTCGTCTGGGTATCACGGCTGCCCGGATGCAGGCCGAAGGAGAGGGGAGTCGTGGCGGCGATCGAGTAGGCGTTCAAGGCGGTCTCCGATGACTTTTACGGGGTGTGCGATCCGCTCGTTCCGCGATCGTTAATCGACCGCTCGATATGCGTGACTGCCTCGAGTTTAGCTCGGGCTTCGTCCAAGGCCTTGCGCAACCTCGCATTTTCATCCGACTCCGCGGCCAGCCGGCGGTTGATTGCCTGCAGCTTATCGCGGGAATCATCGTGCGTCGCGTCGTCGCGCATGCGCTTGTTTTCAGCCTGTAATATCAGCCTTTGCTCAACCTCTTTGAGCTCCACCAGGGCCAACAAACGCTCAATTGGCAGCAGAGTTTCAGGCCTGGCGAGCAATTCCGACAACTGTCGCTGTGCTGCGACGGGGTCGCTGCCGCTATATCCGGGCGTCGCCAGGGCGAGCGCATACCGCAGCTTGTTGCTGGTGGTGGGGGTCAGTTCGGCGGCGTCCTTGGCGGACTGGAATAATTCTGCCTGGCGCGCCGGATCACCCTGCGGCAGGTTGCTCATCATGTCGAGCAGGGGTGCAATGGGCGAAAGGTCCTGCTGTGCGCGATCCGGTTCGGCCGGCGCGGGCGGCTTTTGGCGGGCGAACGGGCCACCGGCGCCGCAGGCGCCGAGGAGGCCGATGGCAAGCCCGCATGCTGCATGGCGAAACCATCTACGCGGCATGAGCTTTTTCACGCGGAGCCGGCGCCGACTGACGCAGGGGTAGACGCACGCGAAAGTGCGCGCCTCCGGCTTTCGCTTCGAGGATCTCGATGCTGCCGCTGTGCGCGTTGACAAATTCGGTCACCACCGACAGACCGATGCCGGTTCCCTTGACGTGTCCTCCCTGCGGCGTCTTGCCCTGATAAAACGCCTCGAATATCCGATTGCGCTCCTCGGGAGGAATCCCCGGTCCGCTGTCCATGACGTCCAGCACCAGCTGTTCGCGCTCCGCGCGCGCGTGTATCGAAATCGTGCCGCCGCGGGGCGTGAACTTGATGGCATTCGACAGCAGGTTATCGAGGATGAGGCGCACCTTGCCGCGGTCGGCAAGCGGCGCCAGGTCCTCGACGTGGACATCGAGGCGCACGCGCTGCGCGACCAAGGTGAGTTGCTGATTCTCCAATACACTCTTGATCAAGGGCCGCAACTTGAACTCGCTGATCTCGAGGCCCACGCTCTTGGCCTGCCAGGCGCTGAAGGACAATAGGTTTTCAATCAGCCGCTGCAGCTTCATCCCGTTCTCGCGCAATATCGCCATCACTTCGCGTTGGCCGCTTTGCAGCTCACCGACCGCGCCGTCCATCAAGAGTTCGGTTCCCTCGCGTATATTCGCGAGCGGCGTCTTCAGTTCATGCGACATGTGTCGCAGAAATCGGTTCTTTTCCTGCGCCAGATCGAGCAGCCGGCCTCGGAGCCATTCCAATTGCGCCGCCAATCGTTCCAGGTCCGCCGGACCACGGATGGCGATGGGCCTGGAGAACGTGCCCCGCCCGAGTTCGCTGATGGCGCGGTCGATGGCGCGAATGGGCCGGCCGAACAAGTACGTGAACACACCCACCACCGCGAGCGTCAAGGGGACGAGCAGCAGCGTCTCCCAGAATAGATTTCCTTGCGCGCGCTGGGTCGCGAGCTGCAGGCCGTCCAACTCCCGGTCGATCTGCGCGCTCACCCGGTTCGATACCTTCGATGCCATCTCCGAGACCTGGGGAAAGGCATTGATCAGGTCGGCCATGCGCGTCGAGTTGGGTTCGCTGCGCTTCAGCTCCCGCTGCAGACGCTCGGTTTCGGCCTGCAGTGCCCGTGCATCGTCGTGCGATGCCGAGTCGAGCGGCATCGCGAGCAGCTCATTGAGCGTAGCGGCCAGGCGATCCTGGTTGCGCGCATAGACATCGAGCAGATCGGCGTTGCCGATGATTTGGTAAAGGCGCGCGGTACGCTCGAGCGCGCCGATTTCCTCGAACAGGCGCTGATTGTTGCGGGTTCCCCTCACGCCGTGATCCACCAGCTGCTCGCTGCGGCTCGAGAGGCGATTCATTTGCACGGCGGCGTTCACGATGGCGAAAAGCAGCGGCGCCGCCACGATCGTGAAGCCGATCAGCATGAGACCGCTCAATGACTTAGGCCGGGGAAATCGCATGGCGGGCATTCTAGCAGCGTGATTCGCCTAAAGTAGTGAATGCGTCGTACCTGTAGAATTCGGCGGATGAACAGCGATGCCCCTTATTCCGAGCTGTCTCCCGAGACGGTCCTGGACGCGATCGAGGCGGTGGGCTATCGCTGCGATGGGAGGGTTCTGGCGCTCAACAGCTACGAAAACCGGGTATATCAGATCGGCATCGAGGAGGGCGAGCCCCTGATCGCCAAATTCTATCGGCCGGCACGCTGGACGGACGCCGCGATTCGCGAAGAGCACGCCTTTGCCGCGGAATTGGCGGCGCAGGAGATTCCGGTCGTGGCGCCGCTGCGCCGGGACGGTGTGTCGCTGCATGTGCACCGCGCGTTCCGCTATGCCATCTTTCCGCGCCGCGGGGGCCGCTGGCCGGAGTTGGGCACGAGCCACGATCGGGAATGGGTGGGGCGATTCCTGGGGCGCATTCATGCGGTCGGCCGAGCCGGGCGCTTTCAGGAGCGCCCGCGTCTGTCCACCGAGGACCTGGGCCGCAGGTCCCGCGATTTCGTGCTCGATGGCGACTGGATGCCCGACTATTTGGCCACCAAGTACGCTGATCTCACCGAGGATCTTCTGCAGGAGGTGGAGGCGCGCGCGCAAGAGTGGCGCGGTGCGCTCCTCGGGCGCATTCTCGGCGACTGCCACCGCGGCAATATCCTATGGACGGAGCAGGGACCGCACTTCGTCGACCTGGATGATTGTCTGACCGGCCCCGCCATTCAGGATGTATGGATGCTGCTGTCGGGCGCACAGCAGGAGATGCGCACGGAGCTGCACGATTTGCTCGCGGGATACGAGCAATTTCTGCCCTTCGATCGCGGCGAACTCGCGCTCATCGAGCCTCTGCGCGCCTTGCGCATGATCCACTATTCGGCGTGGCTCGCGCGGCGTTGGCATGACCCTGCGTTTCCCCAGGCTTTTCCCTGGTTCGCCGAACCGCGCTATTGGGAGGAGCACTACCGGGCGCTCGAGGATCAGCTCGCGGCCGTCCTGGAACCCCCGCTCGAGTTGTGATCGGCGGCGTATTTGGTGATCATACCGCGATGAAGACCGCCAGAGTCCTGTTGCTCGGCACCGTCGCCGCGGTCGGCGCCTGCCATGGCGACTCGGGCACACCGCCCCAGGCCGGACCCTCGCAGCACTCAGGCACCACCGCGGTGGCGAGGAAAGGACCGACCGCGGAACAACTGACGCGCGGCATGGTGGAGGCGGCGAGTCAGGAAAAATCCGAGCTGCCCGTGCAGCTGAAGTTCGATCTGACGCAGCGGCCGGTTCTCGGGCAGCCGCTCGACATCGGCATCGCGGTCATTCCCCAGATCGATGCCAGCGCGGCGGCGGTGCAGGTGGTGGGGGGTGACGGCCTGACGGTGGTCGCGGACGCCAACCCGATCATCGATACGGCCGTCGAGGCCGGAGAGGTCTACCGCCAAAGCGTCAAGGTGACGCCCACCGCGGAAGGCGTGCTGCTGCTGAACTTGAGCGTATCCCTCAAACACGACGAACTCACCGAGTCACGGGACTTTTTGATCCCCCTCATCGTGGAGCACTGAAACTGCGGCGCGAGCGGGCGTAAGGCACTATAATGGTCGGTTTCCCGCAAGGCCTCACTGTGACTCAGAAACTTCGCAATATCGCCATCATCGCGCACGTCGATCACGGCAAAACCACCTTGGTGGATCAGCTGCTGCGGCAGTCCGGGACGCTCGATGCGCGCAAGGACCTGCAGGAGCGGGTCATGGACTCCAATGACCTGGAGCGCGAGCGCGGCATCACCATTCTCGCCAAGAATACGGCGATCACCTGGGGCGACTATCGCATCAATATCGTCGATACGCCCGGGCATGCGGATTTCGGCGGTGAAGTCGAGCGCGTGCTCGCCATGGTCGATTGCGTGCTGCTCCTGGTCGACGCCGTGGACGGACCCATGCCGCAGACCCGGTTCGTCACCCAGAAGGCGTTCAAACACGGTTTGCGCCCCATCGTCGTGATCAACAAGATCGATCGCGACGAAGCGCGGCCGGGCTGGGTGCTCGATCAAACCTTCGATTTGTTCGACCGGCTGGGGGCCACCGATGAGCAGCTGGATTTCCCGGTGGTGTATGCATCCGCCCTGCGCGGTTTTTCCGGCCTGGAGTCGACCGTCCGCGACGGCGACATGCAGCCGCTGTTCAAGACCATCGTCGAGCACTGTCCGCCTCCCGATGTGGATGCGGACGGACCTTTGCAGCTTCAGGTCACGCTGCTCGATTACTCCAGCTACGTCGGCGCCATCGGCATCGGGCGCATCAAGCGCGGCACGATCAGACGCGGTATGGCGGTCACGGTGGTCAGTCGCGAGGGCAAGCAGCGCGCCGAGCGGATCACCCAGATCCTCGGTTTCCACGGCTTGACCCGGGTCGAAGTGGAGTCGGCCAGCGCCGGCGACATCGTCGCCTTCGCCGGCATCGCCGAGCCCAAGGTGTCGGACACGCTGTGCGACCCGGCAAAGGTCGAGCCGCTGCCGAGCCTTACCGTCGATGAGCCGACGATCAGCATGACTTTCGAGGTGAACACCTCGCCGTTCCTCGGCAGGGAAGGCAAGTTCGTGACCAGCCGGCAGATCCGCGAACGGCTGGAGCGCGAGGCCATCCACAATGTGGCGTTGCGGGTGGAACCGACCGCTGACCCGGACAAGTTCGTCGTGTTCGGCCGCGGCGAACTGCACTTGGGCGTGCTGCTCGAGAACATGCGCCGGGAAGGCTACGAGATGGCGGTTTCGCGGCCGCGCGTCGTCATCAAGCAAATCGACGGCGCCGCGCACGAGCCGTACGAACAGGTGACGGTGGACGCCGACGCCGATGCCCAGGGCGACATCATGTCCGCTCTCGGCAGCCGCGGCGCCGAACTCAAGGACATGCAGGCCGATGGCCGCGGCCGTATCCGCCTGGACTACATGGTGCCGTCGCGCGGCTTGATCGGATTTCAGACCGAATTTCGCACCATGACCCGGGGCACAGGCCTGCTGCACCACGTATTCGATCACTACGGGCCGGTGGTGCAGCGCGAGCTGGGCCAGCGTCCCAACGGCGTGCTGATCGCGAATGGCCAGGGCGTGGCACTGGCGTACTCGCTGTTCAGCCTCCAGGAGCGCGGCAGGCTGTGCATCGGGCCCGGAGAGGAGGTGTACGAGGGGATGATCATCGGCCTCAACAATCGCGATAACGACCTGGTCGTGAATCCGCTGAAGGGCAAGAAGCTCACCAACATGCGCGCCGCCGGCAAGGACGAAAACGTCGTATTGACGCCGCCGATCCGCTTCTCGCTCGAGCAGGCCATGGAATTCATCGACGACGACGAGCTCATCGAAGTGACGCCCACTTCCATCCGTTTGCGCAAGCGCAATTTGCGCGAAAACGACCGCAAGCGCTCGGAACGCGAAACGGCGGACCTGGGAACCTAGGCGAGCCCGGTCAGAATTTGACCGATCGTTGGCCGAAACGAGACCCTCGTCACACCGCCATTGCGGGATCTCCCTAAGATCCAGAGGATGAGGCGCCAGAGCGCGCCGTAAGTTTCCAGCGCGGGAGATCAAGGTGTCACGCGAGACCGCGGCCGCAGTTCGCAGCGAGGCAACGCAGGCCGCTCCGGGCTTGAATCACCTGCTCGACCGCCAAATCGCAGACGCGCGGGCCAGGGGCGGCGAGCTCGATGTCGACGCGCTGCTCAAGACGATCAGCGCACACTACGACCGCATCGACGGCGAGCGGCGCGGCATCGTGCGCTCCATGCAGCTCATGTCCGACGAGGCGCAGGCGCTCACGCGCGAGATTCGCCAGCAGAGCGCCTCGCACCTGCAGGCGATCTTGGACAACGTCAAGGACGCCATCGTCACGGTCGACGATGCCGGCCAGATCGAAACCTTCAACCCCACGGGGGAGCGCATTTTCGGCTATGGACCCGCGGAGGTCCTGGGGCGCCCGCTCGAATTCTTGCTCCCGGACGTCGGCGGCAGCACCCGCGATTTTCTCGAGCATTTCGCCGCCAAGATCGACGACACGCACGTGGATTTGGCGGCGCATCAGACCTGGGGGCTCACCAAGAGCGGCAACCGGGTCGCGGTGGAGATCGCGGTCAGCAAGGCCAAGCTCAACTGGCGCGACGGCTACATCGTCAGCGTGCGCGACATCACCGAAAGACATCTCGCCGAACAGTCGATGCGCGAGAGCGAGGCGCGCTACCGCACGTTGGTGGAGCACGCTCCGGAGGTGATCGTGGTATTCGATGTCGACCAGGACAGATTCGTCGACGTCAACGACAATGCCTGCCGCTTCTTCAAGATGCCGCGCGAGACCTTGCTCGCGATCGGCCCCGAGAAAATCAGCCCCTCGCACCAGCCCGACGGCACGCCCTCCTTCGGCCGGCCGCGCGGCTACATCGAAGCAGCTTTGGCGGGCGAGACGCCGGTGTTCGAATGGGCGCACTGCGACGCCACGGGGCAGAGCATGCCCTGCGAAGTGCGCTTCGTGCGCCTGCCGAGTTCCCATGGGCGCCTGATCCGCGCCAGCATCACCGATATCACCGAGCGCAAGCGGGCGGAGGCGATCGCGGCGGGGGAGCGCCGCGTGTTCGAAAAAATCGCCGCCAATGCGCCCTTGAACGGCGTACTCGAGTCGATTTGCGAGCTGATCGAGCGCGTCATGGCGGAGAGCTATTGCTCGATCAGCCTGTTCGATCACGAGCGGCAGGCGCTGCAATTCGGCGTGGCCCCGCGCTTGCCGCGCGAATTCGTGGCGGCGATGGACTCAGCGCCCATCGGTATCCGTTACGGCTCCTGCGCGGCGGCTGTGTACCTGGCCCGCCATATCACCGTGGCGGACATCGGCGCGGACGCGCTATGGGAATTTCGCCGCGATGCGGCGCTGCACGCGTCTCTGAAGGCCGCCTGGTCCACCCCCATCGTCGCCTCGGACGGCCAGGTCATCGGCACCCTCGCGGTCTATCGGCACCATCCGGGGATCCCGTCGGCGAGGGATCACGAGCTGATGTCGCGCATGGCGCAGATTGCCGGGATCGCCATCGAGCGCCGCGGCGCCGAAAACGCGCTGCGCAACAGTGAGGCGAAGTTTCGCGGACTGTTCGAGAACATGATGGAAGGCGTGTATCAGACTTCGCGCGACGGGAGAATTCTGGTCGCCAATCCCGCATTCGTGAATCTGATGGGATATGGTTCCGCCGAGGAGCTGTGTCAGGTGCCGGCAGGCACCCTGTACTGGCACCCCGGCGACCGCGAGACCTTCGTGCGCCGCCTGGAAAGCGAGGGCGAGCTGCGCAATCAGGAATACCTGCTGCGCCGCAAAGATGGGTCCATGCTGGTCGTCCTCGATTCGAGCCGCGTGGTGCGCGACAAGCAGGGCCGGGTCACGGGATACGAGGGCACGCTGACCGACATCACGGAACGCAAGAAGGCGGAAACGGCCGTATTCCAGGCCAAGGAGCGCGCCCAAGTCACCTTGCAATCGATCGGCGACGCCGTCATCACCACCGACTCCGAGGGACGGATCGACTACATGAATCCCGTGGCCGAGAGCTTGACCGGGTGGGAGAACCGCGAGGCGCAGATGCGGCTCATCGGCGAGGTGCTGACCGTGGTCGATGAGACGACGCGGGTGGCCGGGGAAAGCCCCATCATGCGCTGCCTGCGCGAGGGACAGATGCTGGGGCTCTCCGAGCACACGGTCCTGGTGAACCGCCGCGGCCAGGAGCTGGCGATCCAGGACTCGGCGGCGCCGATTCGCGACCGGGACGGCAATCTGAGCGGCGCCGTGATGGTGTTCCACGATGTGAGCAAGGAGCGCCGCCTGCACCGTGCGCTGCATTATCAGGCGAGTCATGACGCGCTCACCGGATTGATCAACCGGCGCGAATTCGAAAACCGTCTGACCGCCGCGGTCGAAAACGCCCGCCAGGAGGCGGGCAGCCGGCATGCGCTGCTGTATCTGGATTTGGATCAATTCAAATTGGTCAACGACACTTGCGGACATCCGGCGGGCGATCAGCTGTTGAAGCAGATCACCGGGGTGCTGCAATCCCGGGTGCGCAGCATCGACACCCTGGCGCGTCTGGGCGGGGATGAGTTCGGTATTTTGCTGCAAAGCTGTTCGCTGGATCAGGCGCTGCGCATCGCGGAGACCCTGCGTCAGGCCATTCGCGAATTTCGGTTCATATGGCAGGACGGCATGCTCGAGGTCGGGGCGAGCATCGGCATCGCCGAGATCACCAACGACACCCCTACCGTGGCCAATGTCATGAGCGCCGCCGATGTTGCCTGCTATGCGGCGAAGGACCTGGGCCGCAACCGCGTGCAGCTCTACAAGCCCGACAACGTGCCCGAGCGGCATCGCGAGATGCACTGGGTGTCGAAGCTGACGAGAGCCTGTGATGAGAGCCGCTTCGAGCTGTTCTTCCAGCCCATCCTGCCCATCGGCGCACTCGCGCACGAGCACGAGCGCGAACACTTCGAGCTGATGCTGCGCCTGCGGGATGAATCGGGCGCCCTGGTCACGCCGGCCGAATTCATTCCGGCGGCGGAGCGCTACAACATCATGCCGACGATCGACCGCTGGGTGGTGCGTCAGGCGCTCGAGCGGCTGGTGCATCGCATCGGGTCGGGCGTCAAGCCGTTCACCCTTGCCGTCAATCTTTCGGGGACTTCACTCAACGACGAACGTTTTCTCGAGTATCTGATCGCCGAACTCAACAACCATGAAATGGCCGCGGGCGCCATGTGCTTCGAGATCACCGAAACCGCTGCGATCGCCAATCTCGGCAACGTGGTGCATTTCATGCGCGAGCTCAAGGCACGCGGCTGCCATTTCGCGCTCGATGACTTCGGCAGCGGCCTGTCCTCGTTCATGTATTTGAAGACCCTGCCGGTCGACTACTTGAAAATTGACGGACAGTTTGTCGAGAACGTCACGCACGACCGGGTGGATCGCAGCATGGTCGAGGCGATCAGCCAGGTGGGCAGAACCATGGGCATTCAAACCATCGCCGAGCGGGTGGAATCGCCGGAGGTTCTGGCCGAGCTCGGCCGTCTGGGGGTAGGTTACGCCCAGGGGTTTTTCATCGCCGAACCGCGCTCGACCAGGGACTTTCCGTACTTGCGCGAGCCCGCGGCGAGGTCCTAGTAATACCCGGACGGCGCTGAATTCTGAGCGGCGCGCCGGGCGCGAACAACTGGTACCCTCATCCGATCCTGGAGGGCACCGGCATGGCCTTTGAGCTGCAACCAAGAATCGAAAATCAGTGGATCAAGCTCGAGCCGCTGGCCGCGGGCGACTTCGAGGCGCTGTACTCGGTCGCCTCCGATCCTCTGATATGGGAACAGCACCCGAACAAGGACCGCCACCGGCGCGAGGTGTTCGCCGCCTATTTCAAGGGCGCCATGGAGTCGGGAGGCGCGTTTCGGGTGATCGACAATGGCACCGGCACGCTGATCGGCAGCTCGCGCTACTACGATTTGGATCAAGCCCGGCGCGTCGTCGCGATCGGCTATACCTTTATCGCCAGGAGCCACTGGGGCGGCCAGTACAACCGCGCGCTGAAAACGCTGATGCTCGAGCATGCCTTTCGCTGGGTCGACCGCGTCATCTTTCACGTCGGCGAGGGCAACGGCCGCTCGCGCAGGGCCATGGAAAAACTCGGCGGCACTTACATCGGCGGGGTGTCGATGAGCTACCTCGGCGAACCCAGCCATCCAAATGTCGTCTACGAAATGACGGCGCTCGACTGGGCGCGGTCGAAGCAGTCGTCATGAATCGCGTCGCCGTGGACAATGCGGGCCGGAAGATGTCGGCGCGCCGCGATATCGCGGTGGTCGTCGCCGTGGCGATGGCCACGGCGTTGGTCTGCGCGAGATTCAATCTCAGCGAAGCGTTGCTCAAGTGGACGCGCCCGTTCGAGCGGCTGCAGCTCGATGAGCTTCCGGCAGTGCTGCTGGTCATTGCGATCAGCCTGGTCTGGTTCGCATCGCGGCGCTATCTCGAGGCGGAGCGGCAGCTCCGTCTGCGCCGCAGCGTGGAGGGGCGGCTCGAGGAGGCGCTCGCGGAGAATCAGCGTTTGGCGCAGCAATACGTCGACATGCAGGAATACGAACGCAAGGCGCTGGCCCGCGACCTGCACGACGAGCTGGGTCAGTACCTCAATGCCATCAAGCTCGACGCGGTGTCGATCCGCGAGGCGCCCCCGGGCGACCCCGCGATTCAGGACGCGGCGCGTGCGATGGTCGCCGGTATCGACCGGCTGTACGGCGTCGTGACGGGCCTCATTCGTCAGCTGCGGCCCGTGGGCTTCGATGACCTGGGCGTCGGCGCGGCGCTAGAGCACTGCGTCAACGAGTGGCGCTCACGCCTTCCCCAGACGGCCATCGATCTGTCGATGGGGGGTGATTTCGAGAAATTGGACGAAACCCGCGGACTGGTGCTCTTTCGGCTCGTTCAGGAAGCCCTCACCAACATCGCGCGTCATGCCAACGCGACGGGCGTGCGCATCCAAATTGAGTCCGCCGCGGGCGCGGACTTGCGGCCCCGCGTCGAGATCCTCATTGCGGACAATGGCGCGGGCGCTGACATGAGTGCGCCGCGGGCGGGATTGGGTCTGGTCGGCATGCGCGAGCGAGTAGCGGTCCTGGGCGGATCGATCGAGCTGTCGAGCGAGCGCGGCGCGGGCTTTCAGATCAAGGCTTCGCTGCCCATGAGCGGCACGCAATCATGAATGTAGCCGGCCGCGGCCGGATCAGCGTGCTGCTGGTCGACGATCACGCCGTCGTACGCGAGGGTTACCGCCGTCTGCTGGAGCGCGAGGACTCCCTGACCGTTGTCGGCGAGGCGGCGACGGCGGCGGATGCCATGCGCTGCGACGCGGAGCTGAAGCCGGACGTGGTCGTGTTGGATATCGCGTTGCCGGGGGTGAGCGGAATAGAGATACTGAGGCGGATCATCGCGCGTCGGCCCGGCGCCCGCGTGCTGATGTTCAGCATGTATCAGGACGGTATCTATGCCAGCCGGGCGCTCGACGCGGGGGCGGGCGGCTATTTGAGCAAGGCCAGCGCGCCGGATCTGCTGGTCGACGCGGTGCGTTCCGTCGCCGCGGGCCGGCGCTATCTCAGCCCCGACGTCGAACGGGCGCTGTCCAGGCAGTCGGCCGCGGCAAACCACCTCGCCGACTCCTTGTCGACCCGGGAGCTCGAGGTGCTGCGGATGCTGACCCAGGGGTTCAGCGTGGAGCAGATCGGCGAGCGCTTGGGTCTCAGTCCGAAAACGGCTGCCAATCATCAGTCGTCGATCAAGCAGAAATTGGGCGCCAGCAGCGCATTGCAGCTGATGCTCATCGCGCAGCAATTCGGCTTGATCTCCAACAAATGAGCGGCCGGTAGACACTTGCGGCGCCTGCGATTCTCGATTCATGTTTTGGCGCTGCAGGCAGCCTTGGCGCTCTATGCGCCGTATTCTGCCGGTGCCCAGTCGCCGACCCCACCGGCGCAGCCAAGCCCACCGGCGCAGCCAAGCCCACCGGCGCAGCCGAGCCCACTGGCGCAGCCAAGCCCACTGGCGCAGCCGAGCCCACTGGCGCAGCCGAGCCAACCGGCGCAGGAGCCCGATGACGAATCGGGCGGCTCGGCGATCATTTACGTGGTGCGGCGCGGCTGGCATATCGATGTGGGATTCGCCGCGA
>Ga0181534_10000568_pt1 | contig 25679 bp, 16 predicted proteins | sample PEATcosm2014_Bin_37_FD_119758 | JGI IMG/M metagenome (GOLD analysis project Ga0181534, IMG submission 119758) | Peatland microbial communities from MTU Mesocosm Facility, Houghton, MI, USA - PEATcosm2014_Bin17_10_metaG | ecosystem: Environmental > Terrestrial > Soil > Wetlands > Peat | place...
CACGATGCCGAGCGCCAGATGCAGCCCCGTGCCGCTGTCGCCGATCTGCGCACCCGTGACCACCGGCGGACCGTCGTCGAAGCCCGTGGTCGAGGCCGAGCCGCCCGCGCATTGCGCCACGTTCTCGTACACCTTGCAGTCCTCGTACGGGCCGGGTCCGAAGCCCTTCACCGAGGCGACGATCATGCTGGGATTGAGCTCTTGAATCCGCTCCCAGGTGAATCCCATGCGGTCGAGCGCGCCGGGGGCGAAATTCTCGACCAGCACGTCGCAATGCTTGACCAGCTTTTCGAGCACCTTCTTGCCCTGCTCGCTCTTGGTGTCGAGCGTCACCGAGCGCTTGTTGTGGTTCAACATCGTGAAATACAGGCTGTCGACGTCGGGAATGTCGCGCAGCTGTTCGCGCGTGACATCGCCCGCTCCGGCCTTTTCCACCTTGATCACATCCGCGCCGAACCAGGCGAGCAACTGCGTGCACGTCGGTCCCGACTGCACGTGGGTGAAGTCGAGTATCCGCACGCCGTCTAGTGCTTTTCCCATTTTTTTTAAGTCCCGGTCCTTACTTGTACATCGTCTGATTTTTCGTACCCGGCGCATACTCGCGCGGGTCCACCCAAATATTGACCACGGCCGAACGGCGCAGCTTCTGCACCGACTCGCGTGCGCGCCGCAGCGCCGGCGCGATCTGCGCCGGGTCGCGCACCTCTTCTCCATAGCCGCCGAGCATCTCGGCGAATTTACCGAACGGCACGTCGCCGAGCAGGTTGCCGACGCTGCCGCGCTGTTCGCCATATTTGGCCAATTGACCGTAGCGGATCTGGTTCATCGCCGAGTTGTTGCCGATGACGGCGAGATACGGGACGCCGAAACGGTTCGCCGTTTCCATGTCGAAGGCGGTCATGCCGAACGAGCCGTCCCCGTAGTAACACAGCACTTCCTTGGCCGGATTTGCGAGGCCCGCGGCGATCGCAAATCCCGTGCCCACACCGAGCGATCCGAGCGCGCCCGGATCCATCCACTGGCCGGGTCCGCGCGGACGCACCGCCTGCGCCGAAATCGTCACCACATCGCCGCCGTCGCCGATATAAATGGTGTTCTCGCCGAGGAACTCGTTCAGTTCGTAGGCAACCCGGTAAGGATGGATCGGCACGCTGTTCGATTTGAACAGCGGCATGAGTTTTTCTGCGGCCACCGCTTCGGCATCGGTCAGTTGCTTCAGCCATTGCTGACGCGAGCCGCGCTTGTCCGCCTTGATGCGGCCGGAGGCCGCCTGCAGCACGGCACCGAGGATCGCGCCCGGATCGCCGACGAGCCCCAGATCGATGTCGCGGTTCTTGCCGACGGTCCGATAGTCCATGTCGATCTGCACCAGCTTCAAATCCTTGCTGATGCGCCGACCATAGCCCATGCGAAAATCGAACGGCGTTCCGACGATCACCAGCACGTCGGCATTGGCGAACGCCTGGGTCCGGGTCCGGTCAAAATGATGCGGATCGCCGGGCGGCAGCAGGCCGCGGCTTGCGCCGTTGAAGTAGCCGGGAATGTCGAGCCCGCGCAACAGCGCAATGGCTTCGTTCTGGCCGCGCGCGGTCCACACCTGCTGGCCGTACAAAATCGCCGGCCGCTCGGCATTGACCAGGAGGTCGGCGAGCTTCTCGATGTCGCGCGGATCACCGATCGAACGCGTCGAAGCACGGTACTTGCCCGGCTGCGGGATCACGGCCTTGGCGAGATCGATTTCCCGGTCGAGCACATCGCGGGGGATCTCGAGATAGGCAGGGCCGGGAGCACCGTTGAACGCCTCCCGGGCCGCCATCGAGATCATGTCCGCAACCCGCTCGGTGCTCGGAACGGACGCCGCGAATTTGGTGATGGGGGTGGCGATGTCGACGTGCGGCAGGTCCTGCAGCGATCCCATCTTGTGCTGCGTCAGAGCTCCCTGACCCCCAATGTGCAGAACAGGGCTTTCGGAGCGGAATGCGGTGGCGATACCGGTGATCGCGTTGGTGAATCCGGGACCCGCGGTGGTGACGACGCAGCCCAGTTTGCCCGTCTGGCGCGCGTAGCCGTCGGCGGCGTGCGCCGCGACCTGCTCGTGCCGGACGTCGATGATGCGGATGCCCTCATCGACGCAACCGTCATAGATGTCGATGATATGCCCGCCGCACAGCGTGAAGATCGTATCGACCCCCTCGTTCTTGAGCGCCTTGGCGACCAGATGTCCGCCTGAGATCACGCCCGCATCGCGGCTCTTGCGTTGCAGGGTGTCATCGGCGGTGGTGCTGGTCTTGGGCTGAGTCGACGCGGGGTTTACGGTTGCCATTGTGCCTCCAACTTCGTGAATCGGTCTTGCGGGCCCGGGTCGGCGTCAGCCGACCCGGCCCTCATCTGCATTAACTGGTGCGCGTGCCGGCGAGCCCTTCGGCGGAAGATGCCGGATACAGTTCACGGCTTTTCGCGAAGTGCCTGGCACGCATCGGCTTGAGCACGAACAGCGCCAGAACCCCGGCGGTGATGTTTAGGGTCATCGCGATGGTGAACACCGCACCCCAGCCGTGCGCCTTGGCGATGCCCGCGGCGACCGGCACCAGCAGCGCACCGGCCCCTTTGGCTGTGTAGAGCATGCCCGCATTGGCCGCGGCAAATTTCGAGCCGAAGGTGTCGCCCTGGGTGGCCGGGAACAGGCTGAAAATCTCGCCGTAAACGCCGAAGTAAAGCGCGGTCACCAGCACGAACACCACCGGATTCGTCCCGGACTGGTTGAGCGTGAACAGCGCGATGGCGCCGAGGAAAAACGCGAGCGCCATGGTGTATTCACGGCCGATCTGATCGGACAGCCAGCCGAAGAAGGGCCGCCCGACGCCGTCGAAGATGCGGTTCAAGGACAGCGCGAACACCAGCGCCGGCATCGCGAAACCGAACGACTCGACCGGCACCTTCTCGATCTTGAAGTCCTTGGCGATCGGGGCCATCGAGGCCGCCATGGTCAAGCCGCCGGCGGCGATCATCACGAACATGGCGTACATCACGTAGAACACCGGACTGCGCAGCACCTCGGCCGGCGTGTAGCCGCGCCCGGTGGTGTTGGGTTTGACCACCGCGCCCAAAACCTGTGCGGGCGGAGCGAGCAGCAACCACGACATCACGAACACGATGCCGCCTTGGATGAGACCGAAGACCAGGAATGCGTGCTCATAACCCGCGGAATTGATCATGTTGGAGATCGGTATGATCGTGGCCGCGGCGCCCGCGCCAAAGCCGGAGGCGGTGAGCCCGGCGGCGATGCCGCGGCGGCCGGGAAACCATTTGAGCGCATTGCCGACACAGGTGCCGTAGACGCATCCGGTGCCGATGCCGCCGACCGCGGCGGCAAAATACAGCATCGGCAGCGTGTCCGCGACCGAGTTCATGAGCCAGGCCGCGCCCACCAGCACCCCGCCGCCGAGCACCACCCAGCGCGGTCCGAAGCGGTCGACCAGGTACCCTTCGACGGGAATGAGCCAGGTTTCGATGAGCACGAACACCGTGAACGCGACTTGAATCGCGCTGCGTCCCCAATGATATTTGGCGTCGATGGGATTGACGAAGAGCGTCCAGCCGTACTGCAAATTCGCCACACAGGCCATGCAGATGATGCCGATGATCAACTGCACCCAGGGGTTTCCCCAAGGCGATGCCGAGACCACCTTGGGTGCCGGATTCGAAGTCGCGTTCATGTAATTCTCCTTGGTCGCGTGGATCGAATGGATGTGCGTTGTCGGTAGGTCACAAAAGACCCTGGAGGAAGCACGCATCCAACGGCCGTGAACGTTTGAACTTGAGCGGATGTGCGCCACAAGTCGCCCACGTCGATGCGCCAGAGAGACGAGATCTGATTAGCGGAGATGTCCCAGCCAGACTCACCGTCGACCCCCCATAAACCAGGATCGAAGCCCCCCGCTCCGACCTTGCAAGCCAGCCTATAACTTGCCTGGTATACCATATATGAACGAGTTTTAACCTGTCAAGCAACTGGGTCCGTGCCAGCCGGAACTCGCCGAGACCCTCTGCGCGGCGCCGGCCGCGTGCAATTTCTTACAGACTTTTCCTGAAAACCGTGCGTTGCCGCAGGCACATTTCAATATAATGTGCGGCAGGCCGCGTACCAGGACGACGACGATGCCAGCCGACTTCTCAGATATACCTGATATCTGCGGATCGGCGACGCGCTTGAAAAAAATCAGGGAGCTGACATGCGACATCGACGAGTGCGCACATCGAGGGACCCGTGAACAGCATTGCCAAGCTCATTGAACGCGCGGTGCCCGCCGTACCGCTCGCGCTCGGCCCGCTGAACGCCAAGAGTCTGCGCGATCAGGCGTACGCGCTGCTGAAGAACGCCATTGCGGACACCGACATCTACGATCCAAACCAGGAACTCAGACTCGATGAGCGGCAGCTGACCGCCGCGCTCGGCGTCAGCCGCACGCCGATTCGAGAAGCGCTCTCGCTGCTCGAGCAGGAAGGTTTCATCCGCACCATGCCGCGACGCGGCATCTACATCATCCGCAAATCCAAACGCGAGATGATCGAAATGATCCAGATGTGGGCGGCGCTCGAATCGATGGCCGCGCGGCTCGCCACACTGCATGCGACCGACGCCCAGATCACCCAGCTGCGGCATTTGTTCGACGAGTTCCAGAACTCTCCGCCCTCGGAGCATCTGTGCGAATACTCGGATGCGAACATCGCCTTTCATACGGCGGTCATTGCGCTTGGGGGATCGCAGACCATCATCGATGCGACGCGCAATCTGCTCATTCACGTGCGCGCCATTCGGCGCGCCACGATCACGCAGAACGACCGCGCGGCACGCTCCATCATCGATCACCTCAAGATCATCGAAGCGCTCGAAAGACGCGATACGGAACTGGCGGAGCGGCTCACCCGGCAGCACACGCTCGATCTTGCGGCGCACGTCGACCGCTTCTGCGATTTTCTCGGCTGATCGACCGGCGTCCCGGCGATCCTCAATTCGATCCGCCGTCGCCCCATTGGCCGAGCGTCGGCACCGTGGTCACGCCGTCCTGCCCGCGCAGGTAGTGCGCCCTGTCAGCGGCGGCGATCTCGCCGCGCAATGCACCCGGCGCCACCGCGCGAATGCCGGCCAGCGTATCGGGATCGCGCAACGCCGCCTCGAGTGCCGGCGGATCCACCCACACCGGAATACCGGATTCGATCTTCAGATAAATCCGCCCGGTTGACTGCCCGGCGAAATTGACGCAGCGAAACGCTTCGATGCAGCGTTTGAGGAAGCTCAAGTTGTGCCCGGCCGCCAACAGCGCGGGATCCGGGTAGAGATCTTCGGGCCGCGTCGCACCGACGAAGACGCGGCCGAAGCGTTCGATGTTCAGCATCTGTGCGACGTCCAAAACGGAGCAGCTGTCGTTGTCGCCGAACGCCACGGTGCGCGGCCGCGCGCCGAACGGGACCGCATTGTCCAGAAATTCGAATTGAATGCGCTTGTCGCTGCGGCCGGCCCAGGTGAAAAATACGTTGGGAATCCCGGTATAGGCCTGCACCCCGTGCGCGAGCGTGTCATCGACCGCCTTGTAGCGCCCGAACTCCAGGCCCCGCTGCCAGGCGCGTTCCACCAGCATCTCGGGCGGTGTGATCACGAAGAAGAGGTACACCGTGTGCCCGAACCGGGTCAACAAATTGCTGCCCTCCTCGTCCGAGTCCGGCGCAAAGCTGTCGAAGCGAAATCGGTCGATCAACAGGTGCGACATCACCCCGCGCTGCGACTTTCTCTCCATGTAGCGGTCGAGCTTCTGATCGACGATCTGCAACTCCTCGGCGGTGAATGCGCCGGCGTATTTGTATGCCGCGCCCAGCGAGCCGTAATCGAGCAGCTGCTTGCGCCAGATGTCCGGGCTGATCAGCGCGAAATCGCTCCAACGCACCCCCAAGTCGCCGGCGAGTTTTTTCTGCAGCGGACGCAGCGTGCTCTTGCCGGACGCGGAGGGTCCCTTGGTATTGATCACGATCGGCCGCTCCTGCACCGGAAGCAGGCCGTATCCCTCCTGCTGCGCGGCGCGCACCAGCATGGGCTCGATCAGCGCCCCGATGACATCGCTCCCATAGCTGTTGCAGGCCATGTCCCGCGCGAGCGTCACGATGAGTTCGCGGTCACCCCAGGCTTGACCATGAACCGCGAACAGTCCGGACATCACGCGCGCGAGCGTGCGGTAGGCCAGGCGGTGCAGCTCATCGCCCGCCAAGGCCGCCTGGCGCGTGCAGGCGGCGATCTGGGCCGGGCCCCAGCTGCGTTCGCCCGCCGGCGCAAGGATCGGTGCGGCACGCGACCGCGGCCTGACGAGCCCGAGCAGGCGCCGCACCGGACGCAGCGGCGGCGGAGCCGCGTGCGGCACGACCGCGCCGAGCGCCTCCTCGATGACCTGCGTCATGCGCGCACGGGCCTCGTCGAATGCCGCGACGAGGGCGGCCATTTGCGGCTCGAGGTGGTGGGTCAGGATGCGGCTGGCGATCTTGCGAAAATTGATGCCAAGATCGCCGATGTGCGATCCGTCCGGTACCGCGAAGTCGGCGGTCACACGGATCAGAAGTTCATGCAGGACGAGTCGTTCCGGTCGGAACACCACCAGTTCGCTCGCCTCGAAACCGGTCAGATCGGCGAGCTCCAATGCGGCGTCGAAACCGGTGCGGACATTTTCCGGCCGGAAGATCGTCGACAGCGCCATGAGTTCGCGCGGCATCCGCGACAGCACGCCCGGATCCCAGGCGCGGCCGCTCGGCGTCGAATCGGGGGAGGAGCTCATGGAACCGACAATACCCTAATCAGCGCCGTGCCTCGAAGAGCAGCGGTACGGTGCAAAGTTGCGAACCCCGTCGCTTTTGGCCGCTGCGCCGGTGTGATGCAGTCGCCACGCAGCGCGTTGTACATATTCCACAATCTTTCGGACCATGAACCGTGAGCACTCACCCGCTGCAGCTTTCGAAGCAGCCGCCCAGACCGCGCGCGCGGCGCCCGGGCGGCCTGCGCATCCGCGCACGCCGATCCCCAGTGAATTCGAAGGCCTGGCCCGGCTGGCGGCTTTCGTGTGCCAGACACCGTTCGCCTCGATCGTGCTGGTCGACTGGGGCCGCGCGTGGTGCGGCTCCGCGCAAGCCGCGCCGCCCCCCACCCTCCTCGATCACGACCCGTTTTTTGAATACACCGCGCAGGCGGCGACGCCGCTCGAGGTGCCCGACACGGCGCTCGACCCGCGCTTCAGCGCGGTGGCCTGCGCGACCGGTGCCAGCGCCGTGCGCTCCTATTTCGGATGTGCCCTGCGCACGGCCGGTGGGGAACTGTTGGGAACCCTTGCCGTCTACGACACCGCCGTGCGCAGATACAGCGTCGAACAACGGGTGGCGCTCGGCGCACTGGCCGGGCAATGCGTCGCGCAGGCGGAACTGCGCATCCGCGTCGCGGAACTCGAGCTCGTATGCGCGGCCCAGCGCGGCACAACGGCGGCCGATGCCGAAAGCACCCTCGTCCGCGCGCTGCTCGAATCGGCGCCGGTGGCGATTTATCACGCCGACACCACCAACAAGGTGAGCTACGTCAACCGCGAATACCGGCGGATCTTCAATCTGTCGGAGCAGCAGAGCACCAACGATTGGGCGCTCGGCATTCACCCGGAAGACCGGACGCGCATCGAGGAACTGTGGGCGGACTTCTGCCGCCGGCCACGCTCGATGCGGTTCGAGTACCGCTCGCTGCCGACGGCGAGCGCGGTGCGCTATTTCGCCGAGCAGGTGGCGCCGGCGGACGGCATCCCGGGCTACGTCGGAACCATCACCGATTTTACCGACCTGGTCACCGCCCGGGGCGATCTGCGCAAGGCCGAGAGCCTGCTGCACAACACCTTCGACCAGGCCCCCATCGGCATTGCCTATGCCGATCGGGATGGCAGATTCCTGCGCTACAACGCCGCGTTTTGCTCGCTGCTCGGCTTTACCCCCGACGAATTCGCGCAGCAATCGACCGGGGCGCTGACGCATCCGGACGATCGCGCGGCGGCCGATGCGCAGCTCGACCGGCTGTGGGACGGCGAAATCCAACACGTGGACATCGAGAAGCGCTATCTGCGCAAGGACGGCCGGCCGATCTGGGTGCGCACCACCACGGCGCTGGTGCGCGAGGACGGCGCCGCCGACTGGTCGGTCGAATACCTGCGCGACATCACGCAGCGCAAGGAATTGGCGGCCCAACTGCTGCAGCAGCAAACACTGCTCGAGGCCGTGCTCGCCGAACTGCCGGTCGCGCTGCTGGTCAGCGATGGCGCGGGAAACCTCACGCACTACAACCGCGCCGCCATGCAGATGTACTGCATCGCGCCGGCCGCCGCCGCAGCGGCGGGCACCAATCCCGCCGATCCGTATCCGCTCGCCGCCCATGTGTACCTCGCCGACGGCGTGACGCCCGTGCCGCGGGCACAACGTCCGCTGGCGCGCGCGCTGCGCGGCGAGACCATCAGCAATTGGGAGCTGGTCATTGCACCCTACGACGCGAGTCCGCCGCGCACCACGCTGTCGAACGCGCGCCGGCTCATCGGCCCGGCCGGACAGACGCTCGGCGCCGTCGCGGTGGTGCAGGATATTACCGAGCGCAAGCATCAGGAGCTGGAACTCGAGCGGGTGCACAAGGAACTGATGACCGCCTCGCGCCAGGCCGGCATGGCCGAGGTCGCCACCAACGTGCTGCACAACGTCGGCAACATTTTGAACAGCGTCAACATCTCCGCGAGCCTCGTGGCCGAACGGGTGCGCCAGTCCAAGGCGCCCGGCGTCGCGCGGCTTGCCGCGTTGCTGCTCGAGCAAGGCCCCAAGCTCGGCCACTTCATCGCCGATGATGAGCGCGGCAGGCGCATTCCGGAATATCTCGGCGCGCTCGGCGAGCAACTGCTCACCGATCAACGCATGGCGCTCACGGAACTTGGATCCTTGCGCGAAAACCTCGAGCACATCAAGGACACCGTGGCCATGCAGCAAAGCTACGCCAAGCGTTGCGGTGTGACCGAGACGGTCGAGGTGGTCGATCTGGTCGAGGACAGCCTGCGGTTGAACGCCGGGGCCTTCGCGCGCCACGGGGTGACGCTCAAGCGCGACTTCGGCGCGGTGCCGCCGCTCACCGTCGACAAGCACAAGGTGCTGCAGATCCTGGTGAACCTGATACGCAATGCCAAATACGCGTGCGACGATTCGGGCCGCACGGATAAATTGATCATCCTGCGCATCGAGACGGCCGCGCGCGGAGTGCGCATCGCGGTGATCGACAACGGCGTCGGCATACCCGCCGAGAACATGGGCCGGCTGTTCAGTCACGGTTTCACCACGCGCCAATCCGGCCATGGTTTCGGTTTGCACAGCGGCGCGCTTGCCGCCCAGGAACTCGGCGGCACCCTGCACGCCGAGAGCGGTGGGGCCGGGTGCGGCGCCTCCTTCATCCTGGAGCTGCCGCTGGAGCCGCCGGATGAGGCACGCGCCGCGGCCGGCCGCGCCCCGGCCGGACGCGCCTAGAGCTTGGTGGCGTCCGGGTACATCCGCAGTTCGGGCACTTCGCCGCGCAGCAGCTTTTGCTGCACGTCGCGCCAGTACTCGACGGTCAGCAGATCGCCGTTCTCCTCGCGAAAACAGCGGCGGGCGTGGCGGCTCATGAGCTGCATGCCGTGCTCGAGCTCCTCGGGCAGGAAGATGACACCCTCCTCGAAGAACCACTCCGGCACCGCCTCCTCGCCCGGCTCGCGATCGGCGTTGGTGCGGATTTTCACCTCCGTCAGCTTCTCGACCGCGTCGTAGTCGAACAGGAACACGCGGCCGTAGCGGCCAACGCCATAATTGCGCGAATCCAGGTCCTTGTTGAAGATATTGGTGGCGGCGTTGTTGCGGATGCAGTGCCCCAGGCTGATGATCACCTCCCGGGTCGCCTCCTCGCCGGCGTGCTCCAGAAACACCGGCAGCGGTATGATTTTCATCTGCACGATGAGGGAGCGCAGGAACACCCCGTCCTGTTCGACGTGCACTGATCCCGCCGATTCCTCACACAGTTCCCGCAGCAATTCGGGGTCGAACATTTCGCGATTCAGGCGCAGCTTGAAGTACATCACGTTGTCCAACATGCTGCCCGCGCGGTTGATGTCGTGCACCAGGCGGTACTTGTCGATCACCGCCGCGACACCCGGGAACGCACCCCATTTGTACGACGTGGTCGGCCGGTCACGAATGACCTTGAGGTGGTACTCGCACGCTTCGAAGGTGAAGCCGAACGCGACCGTGCCGGGCGCCCCCGGCGAACGTGTCAAACGCTGGCCGCTGTTGCGCATCTGGTCGATGATCTCGTTCAAGATGGCGATCTTGCCGACGTGATTGAAGCCGATGGTCGAATAGTGATGCCCCAGCGGGCGGCGCGGCATGAGGCTGAACAGGAACACGCAGGTCTGGTAATACAACCGGGTCGTGACGTGAAAATTCGCCAGAGCCGAACTGAACAGATCGTGGATATCCGAGACGCGGTGCAGCACCGCATCGACGTAGATCCCGGCCGGACTGTTGAGCAGCGCCACCACGAACGGCACGATGGTTTCGTCCGCGAGCACCCAGCGGCCGACCACGAAGGCGCTGCGATCGCGGAAAAATCCTGCCTCGACCACATCGAGCGCGACCGGCAGGGGCGCATCCGGATCCCCGTACAGCAACGGCTCGAGGCGCGCCCGAATGCTCAACGAGTCCGCCCGCAGATCGCGAAACGGCACCGAAAAGCCGGGCATGCGCAGCGCGCCGGCGATGAGCGCGGCATCCACCCGCCCCTGCACCGCCGCGCGCTGGTAACCGGCGGCCATGGAGAATGCCCGCAGGCGGCTCGGCGGCGGAAACGAGTAGGCCACCGGACGCCAGACTTCGTGACTGATGTTGCGCCGCATCGAGTGGGCGAAGCTGAATGCGATATCCGCCTCATAGCGATCGACGATCATCGCCACGAATTTCAGGTCCAACGCGTCCCACACATGGGCGTCGTCGGCGAGCGCGGGGAACGCGTCGCACATCTTGGGCCCATGTTCCGCGATGTAATGGCTGTAAAGCCCCAAACGCTCCTTGCTGATCCGAATCGAGGCGTGCGGATCCATGGCCTCGAAGGCGCACTTGGCGCGGTACGGGTATTCACACAGCAGGCTGTAGAAGTCATCGAAAATGGCCAGCAGCAACCGGGCCGCGGCCGCGATTCGCTCATCCGGCGGGCAGGTGGCGACCTGACGGTAGGCTTGCTCGACCGGGGACTGGTCCTCAAGAAAGTCGGTATTCGGTGGATTTGACGGCAGGGGATGGCTCATGCACCGATTATCCACCCCGGGCGCCCGACGCGAGGAGGAATTCACATCCCGGGGCCGTGGGCCTTATCCTACCGCGGGTGGCTGACACGGACCGATGAGGGCGCGCCGGCCGCTCTTCTATAGTGCGTCTGAGGCAAAAATCGGGTCAGGATGCCCTGGAGTCATGTCATGTCGTTGAGTTGGCCGCGTTCCTTGTTCTGCGTCTGTTCCTTCGCGGTGATGTCCTGCGTGTTGTGGGTCATCCCCGTCCCCGGTCTGGCGCAGGTGGGTATCAGCATCAGCGTGAATACCGCCCCCCCAATGCTGCCGGTCTACGACCAACCGCCGATTCCCGCCGATGGCTATTTGTGGACCCCGGGCTACTGGGCATGGAGCGATGACGTCCAGGATTACTACTGGGTGCCCGGCACCTGGGTGTTGGCGCCGCAACCCGGCTATCTGTGGACCCCCGGCTGGTGGGGCAGCAATGGCGCCGTGTTTCTGTGGCACGAGGGTTACTGGGGCCCCCAGGTCGGATTCTACGGCGGGGTCAACTATGGCTACGGTTATGGGGGCCGCGGCTATGAGGGCGGCTACTGGCAGGGAGGCCGCCTGTACTACAACCGCGCGGTGGTGAACGTCGGGACCACGAACATCACCAATGTCTACAACAAGACGGTGGTCAACAACATCACGGTCAACCGCGTGAGCTACAACGGCGGCAACGGCGGCGTCCAGGCGCAAGCCACTTCCGCCGAGATTGCCGCCGAGCACGCCCAGCATCTCCCGCCGACGTCGAATCAGCGTGAGCACGTGCAGGCGGCCCGCACCAATCCATCTTTGCGTGCCGCGACCAACCATGGCGCGCCGCCCATCGCGGCGACGGCGCGGCCGGGCGCGTTTTCGGGTGCCGGCGTGATGCCGGCACAGCACAACGGCACGATGAGCGTCATGCATTCGGGCGGCGCGCCGCCGCGTCCGATCGCACCGCCGCCGCCGCATCCGGCGCCCGAAATGCAGCGCGAGACGGCGCCGCCCCCACGCCCGGCACCCCCGCCGCCGCACGCAGCGCCCCCGCCGCCGCGACCGAGCGCGCCGCCCCACCCGGAGCGGCCGCCGGAGCACGACCATGAGCACGGTTGAGCATGACCCCCACGCCCAGCGTTTCAGCCTCGAGGCGGACGGTGAGCTTGCGGTGCTCGATTACACGCTGACCGGGGAGGTCATGACCATCACGCACACCGGCGTTCCGGAGGCGATTGGCGGACGGGGGCTTGCCGCGCAACTCACGCGCGCGGCGCTGGCGCAGGCCCGGCAGCGGCGCTGGAAGGTGATCGCCGCCTGTTCATACGCGGCGGCGTACCTCGAGAAACATCCCGAAGAAAATCCGCGCTGACCCTAGCGCTTCAGCATGGGCTTGCCTTCATGGGCGACGAGCAGATCATGCATGTCGTTGGCGTGCTCTTCCTCGACGACCAGGATTTTCTCCATCATCACACGGGTCCCGGGATCCTTGTCGCCAAAGTAGCGGATCAGTTCCTGGTAGTGCTCGATCGCGATGCGCTCGGCCACCAAATTTTCCTTGATCATCTCCACCAGATCGTCCGCATGGCCATACTCCGAGGCCGAGCGCGATGCCAATCCTTCCGGATTGAAATCGGGCTTCCCGCCCAATTGATTGATGCGTTCGGCGACTTCCATGACGTGCTCCTGCTCCTCGCGGGCGTGCTCCGCGAATTCCGCTTTCACACCTTCGCTCGATAAGCCGGTCGCCGTCGTGGCGTGCATGGTGTAACGCAGCACGCAAACGATTTCAGTGGCGAGCACCGCCTGCAGGATTTCGATCGACTTGCCGACCTCGCCCCCGTAGGACGAAGTGACGCTGCCCCCGGCCATGTTTTGGCGCGCGCGCTCGCGCAGGGTTTTCACATCGGTGAGGAACGGCTGCGAGTTGCCGTTTTGTTTGCCCGACTTGCTGCGCTGATCCGGGACGTTGCGGTTTTCCATCGGTGAAAGGCTCCTGTGAACGAGGTCGGTTGACGTAGCGCGTATTTACCCACGCCGGTGACGCCAACCCCGTCAGCATTGCGGCCAATACCGTGTCAGCCCTCGCCCGACATGCCGGGGGCGCCGGCTACGGCTGGAGCCGCTGACCGCCGGCGGCGAGCGCCTGTTCCAGCGCCGCCACCAACGGACCGAGCTTGGGCGGATCGGCCTCGAAAGTCGGCCGCACACCGCGCTGGCGCAACGCCCGCGAGCACACCGGTCCGATCGAGGCGACGATCACGCCATTCAACTGACCCGCGAGCTCACGCGCCCGCTGCACCCGTTCGGCCACCGCATAGAGATTTTCCACCTGCACGGCGCTGGTGAACACCACCGCGTCGACGCGCGCCGCGGCCAGTGCGTCGAGGAGCCGCAGCAGCGGGCCCGTGTCCGCCGGCAGTCCCCATCGATAGGTCGCAATCTCCTGCACGGTGGCACCCCGGGCGGTCAACGCCTCGGCGAGCGGCTTGTTGGTCTGGCCGTAGCGCTGCACCAGAACACGGCTTCCCGCCAGATCGATGCCGCTCACCGACTCGAGCACCGCCTCGGTGGTGAACGGTGAGGACGCCCGCACGTCGATGCGCACCCCGCGCGCCGCCAATTCGCCCACCGGCTTCGGCCCGCGCACCACCACGCGCGCCTGCGTCAGCAACTCCACCAGCCGGGCGGTCGCACCCAGGGAGTCGGTGGTCTGGAATAGCGCGCGGGTGCCGACGCCGGTTTGAAAGATCGCCATCTGGAATGGGTGCGCCTGCCAGTCCCGCAGCAGCTGCTCGACTGCCTGCGGATCGGCATCCGGCAGCTCCTCGAGCGCGGGTGCGAGCAGCGCCGTCGCGCCCCGCCGCTCGATGAGCTGTGCAAGAAGCTCCCCGGTGCGGGTTTCCAGAATGGCCACGATTTTGGATTGCATCGTTCCCTTCCCCCCGCCTACCAGCCGACCGCCTCGCCGTCCTTGCGGTGATCCGAAGCCCCCCGATACACCCCGCCGATCGGCGCATCGTCCGCGGCATCGCCCGGCGTAGCGACGCCCGGCGTAGCGACGCCCGGCGGATACGGCAGGAATGATATGGCCTGGAATCCGCCCATGTCCTCGCCATTCGCCGATACCACGTGATGTCCCATCTGCTTGAGGCGTGCGCCGACCCGCGCGTACAAGTTCGACTCCAGCGCGAGGGTGTTGGTCGCTTGTGCGTGCGAGAATCGCGCCGCGTCGCTCGCCGCCTGCGGATTGGCGCCAAGATCGATCATGTCGATCAGCACCTGGACGTGTCCTTGGGCCTGCTGCGAGCCGCCCATGAGTCCGAACGCGGTGAGCGGGCGGCCGCCCTTCAGCACGAATCCCGGCACCAGGGTGTGGAACGGCCGCTTCCCCGGCGCAATCAGGTTCGGGCTGTTCGGATCGAGCGAGAACAGCGCCGCGCGGTCGTTCAAGACGAATCCAAAACCGGGCACGGTGATGCCCGATCCGAACGTGTCGTAGATGCTGTAAATGTAGGAGACCATGTTGCCCCAGCGGTCGGCGGCCGCCACATAGACCGTGCCGCCCACCGGATCGCCCTTCGCCGGCGGAACGCTCGCCCGCCGCATGTCGATGCGCCCGCACAACCCGGCCGCGTGGGACTTCGCGATGAGCATCGATACCGGGACCTGAACGAAGTGCGGATCCGCGTCATAGGCATACAAATCGGCGTAGGCGAGTTTTTTTGCTTCCACCAGCAGATGCCAATAGGACGGTGAGCGCGGACCGGCCGCGGTGAGATCGACGCCGAGTTTGGGCGCGCAGACCTCGAGAATGTTCAGCATCTCGAGCACCGCGAAACCCTGGGTGTTCGGCGGCAACTCGAACACGTCGTAGCCGTGATAATTGGTGCTGATCGGCGCTTCCCAGTCGGCCCGCGTTCGCGCCAGGTCGTCCATCGTGAGCGTGCCGCCGAGCGCGGATGACTTCGCGACGATCGCCCTGCCGATCTCACCGGTGTAGAAGGCATCGCGCCCTTCGGTCTGCAGCAGGCGCAGCGCCCGCGCGAGATCGGGGTTGCGAAACTGCGCATAGGGCGGCGGCGGCTTGCCGTCGATCAGATAGGTCTTGACGGAGTCCGGATCCGCCGCGAGCACCTCGGCACCGTAGAGCCAGTCGTTACGGATGCGCTCGCTGACCGCAAAACCTTGGGCGGCGAGCACGGCCGCCGGCTCGAGCACCTCCTTGAAGGTGAGCGTACCGGCACGGCGCAGCAGAACGTCCCACGCATCGACCGCCCCGGGAATCGTGACCGAGTCGATGCCGTGCAGCGGCATGTGATCCCGGTACCCGCGGGACGCCAGGTGGCCGGGCGTCGCGCCGGCGGGCGCGCGGCCGCTGCCATTCAACGCGATGAGCTTTTGCTCCTTCGCGAGCCACGCGATCACGAAGACATCACCGCCGATGCCCGCGCTGCCGGGTTCGACCACGTTCAATACCGCCGCGGCGGCGACGGCCGCATCGAAGGCGTTGCCGCCGCCCTGCAGGATCCGCAGCCCGGCTTGCGCCGCGAGCGGCTGGCTGGTGGCCACCATCCCGTGGCGGGCCAGCACCTCGGAGCGCGACTGCGCGAGCCAGCCGCTCGCCCGATCGCCGCGCTCCGCCGTGAACGGTGCATCCGCCGCACCCGCGGCCGCTCCAGCCGCTGCGCTCGCCAGCATCGCGGCCGCGAGCAGTCTCACGGAACTCATCGGCGCGGGCGGACGGCGCTGCCGAATCACCTCAGTTACCTCCGATCAAGCCTGCGGTCACGTTGATGGCAAATCCGAGAATCGAGGCGTTGAACAGGAAGGACACGAGTTCATGCGCGATCACCACCTTGCGTATCGCCGCCCGCGTGGTCGACACGTCGGCGGTCTGGCAGGCCGCGGCGATGGTGAACGAAAAATAGGCAAAATCCCAGAACACCGGCATATCGGTCTCCGGAAAGCGCAACGGGCGGTTTTTCTCCGTCTCGCTGTAGTAGAGGTCCGCATAGTAGGTGGTGAACATGGTCGGCACCAGCAGCCACGAATTGACGAGGGTGACGGCTGCCAGCGCGAAATGCGCGATCCGTTCCCGCCCATCCACGTGCCGCAAGGTCGCCAACGGCTCGACGATCGCGACCAAGCTCAGCAGCGCCGCCAGGATGATGATCACCAGGATGAACGGTGCCGACGAATCCTCCTCGACGTAGCGCGAGCAGATCTGGTGCGCGGTCAGGCTGCTCATCCAGCGGTAGATGAGCAGCAGGAACAGCGCCACGCCGAAGTCCCAGCACACCAGCACCCGGCTGATCAGCGACCACTCGCGCGGCAGCACGAAATAAAGCGCCGCCCCCAGCCCGAGGGCGACCCAGATTCTCGGATGGTAGCGAATGAGCTTGTTCATGGACGAAAGAAATAAGGCAGCGCCGCGAGCACGACGCCGATCGCCACGAGCGCGATGACATTGGGAACGAAATACGGATAGACCATCATCGCGATCCCGCATACCAAGGGGACGGGCGCGCGCTGCTTCTTCCCGTACAGGAAAAACCCGAAGCCGATCGAGCTGAACAGGAGGCCCCAAAGCAGGTTGGATGCATTCACGCGCGGCAATTCTAGACAATTCTAGACAAACTTCCGCGTGTTTTTCGCTTAACCTGCCGCTGGGCATCGCAATCACCTCCCGGTGGTGCCGGCCTGCGCATCCGCAAGCTAGTGCCGCCCAGGGGAAGACCGTAAAGTACGGGCTTTGTGCGAACCCAACGCATCGACTGGACACAGGGTGAATTCGTGATCAATGACAAGAGCGACTCCGAGGCGGGTGCGATGCTGGCCGCCGAGCCGCGCAGTTCCGCGAAGAAGTACTGGATCGCCTTGCTCGTTCTCGCCCTGCTCGCGCTCATCGCGCTGCTCATCGTGCGCCATTTTCAGCAGCCCGCGGCCCCGCCGGGCGCCGCCGGACGCGGTGGCGGAGGCGGAGGCGGCGGACAGAACGGGCCGGTGCCCGTATCGGTCGCCACGGCGGCTTACGGCGACATCCAGCTGCGCATTCCGGCGCTCGGCACCGTGACGCCTCTCGCCACGGTCACCGTGCGCACCCAGATCAGCGGTATTTTGCAAAAGATCGCCTTCACCGAGGGACAGCTGGTGCGCCAGGGGGAGGTCATCGCACAGATCGATCCCCGCCCCTACGAAGCCGTCGTACAGCAGATGCAGGGCAACCTGCGGCGCGATCAGGCGCTGCTCGCGGACGCCCGGCTGGACTTGACGCGCTACGAGGGCTTGGTCAAGGAGGACTCGATCGCCGTTCAGCAACTCGACACCCAGCGCGCGCTGGTCGATCAGTACGTCGGCACGACCGAAGCGGACGAAGGCCAGCTCAAGACAGCGCAGGTGAATCTGCTCTACACCCACATCGTCTCGCCCATCTCCGGGCGCGTCGGCCTGCGCCAGGTCGATCAGGGCAACTACGTCACCCCCGGCGACACCAACGGCATCGTGGTGATCAACCAGGTGCAGCCGATCACCGTGATCTTTCCCGTTCCCGAGGATAACGTTCCCTCACTCGTGCAGCGGTTGCGCGATGCGACCGCCTTGACGGTGCAAGCCTATGATCGGACCAACAGCACGCTGCTGGCCGAAGGCCGGCTGCAGAGCCTAGACAACCAGATCGACACCACCACGGGCACGGTCAAGCTGCGGGCGCTGTTCGAAAACACGGACGGCGCGCTGTTTCCGAATCAATTCGTCAACGTGCAGCTGCTGCTGCAGCTGCTCCAGCACCAGGTCATCATGCCGAACTCGGCGGTGCGCCGCGGGGCGCCGAACGGCGTGGTGACCACCTTCGTCTACGTGGTGAATGCGGATCACACGGTGACCGTGCGGCCGGTGACGCTCGGGGTCGTCGACGGCGAACGAGCCTCCGTCACGGCGGGGCTCGCCGTCGGTGAGTTGGTGGTCACCGAGGGCGGCGACCGGCTGCGCGACGGTGCGGAGGTGAAACTGCCACAAGGCGCGGCGGCACCCGGGGCAGCGGCCGGCGCGGCCGCGGCGGGCGGGGCAGCCGCCGGCACTGGGCCCGGCGCTCCCGGTCGATGGAAAGCCGGTTCCGGGAGCCACGACGGCAAAAATGGCCATCGAGCGCATCCGGGGGCCCCAGCGCCCGCTCCATGAACCCGTCGCGCATCTTCATCCTGCGTCCGGTGGCGACCACGCTGCTCATGGCCGCGATCCTGATCGTGGGGGTCATTGCCTATCTGCAGCTGCCGCTGTCCGCACTGCCCGAGGTCGCCTACCCCACCATCCAGGTCCAGACCTTCTATCCGGGGGCGAGCCCTGAAGTGATCACCTCGGCGATCACCGCGCCGCTCGAGAAACAATTCGGCCAGATGCCCGGCCTCGATCTCATGTCCTCAAGCAGCTCCGGCGGCGCCTCGGTGATCACGCTGCAATTCACCCTGTCGCTGGCCATCGACGTGGCCGAGCAGGAAGTGCAGGCGGCGATCAGTGCCGCCCAGAATCTGCTGCCGCAGGATTTGCCGGCACCGCCGATCTACGCCAAGGTCAACCCGGCCGATGCCCCGGTGCTCGCCTTGGGGATCACCTCGAAGGTGATGCCGCTCACCGAGGTCGAGGACATGGCCGACACGCGCATCGCGCAGAAGATCTCGCAGTTGAAGGGCGTGGGGGTCGTGAGCATCAGCGGCGGCCAGCGTCCGGCAGTGCGGGTCGTGGTGAATCCGCGCGCACTCGCCGCCTATGGGCTGAACCTCGATGATCTGCGCACCACCATCAACAATGCCAACCAGAACGGGCCGAAGGGCACGCTCGACGGTCCGACCAGCGCCTATACCGTCAACACCAACGACCAGATCCGCGACGCCCACGATTACGGCGAGATCGTCATCGCCTACAAGAACGCGGCCCCGGTGCGCCTGCGCGACGTCGCGACCCTGGTCTCCGGCGCGGAGAACGCCAAGCTCGGCGGCTGGATGAATTCGTCCCCGGCACTGATCATGAACGTGCAGCGCCAGCCCGGCGCGAACGTGGTCGACGTGGTGGATCGAATTCACGAGCTGTTGCCCGCGCTGCAGGCCGCCATGCCTGCCGGCGTCGATGTGACGGTGCTCACGGACCGCACCACGACCATCCGGGCATCCGTCACCGACGTCAAGATCGAGCTCAGCCTCGCGGTGGCGCTGGTGGTGCTGGTCATCTTTCTCTTCCTGCGCAACATCCCGGCGACCATCATTCCGAGCCTGTCGGTGCCGCTTTCGCTCATCGGCACCTTCGGCGTGATGTATCTGGCCAACTTCAGCCTGAACAATTTGTCATTGATGGCACTGACCATCGCGACCGGATTCGTGGTCGACGATGCCATCGTGATGATCGAGAACATCTCACGCTACATAGAGCAGGGCGTACCGCCGCTCGAGGCGGCCCTCAAGGGCGCCGGACAGATCGGTTTCACCATCATCTCCCTCACCGTCTCGTTGATCGCGGTGTTGATTCCCCTGCTGTTCATGCAGGATGTCGTCGGCCGGTTGTTTCGCGAATTCGCGGTGACGCTCGCCGTCACGATTTTGATTTCCGCGGTGGTCTCGCTCACGCTCGTGCCCATGCTGTGCGCCAAGCTGCTCAAGCAAAGGCCCCCGGGCGAGCACGCGCAAACCGACTCGGGACGGTGGTTCGCCGCGCTGGTCGAATGGTACGGACGCCGCTTGAGCTGGGTGCTCGATCATCAGCGCCTGACGCTGTATGTTGCGGCAGGGACGCTGGCGCTGACCGCGCTTCTCTACGTCCTCATTCCGAAGGGCTTCTTTCCGGATCAGGACACCGGACTGATTCAAGGGGTGTCCGAGGCCGGCGAGTCGATTTCCTATGCCGCCATGGCCGAACGCCAGCAAGCCCTCGCGGTGGCCATCCTCACCGATCCGGACGTGCAGAGCTTGTCCTCCTTCATCGGGATCGACGGCAACAACGTCACGCTCAACAGCGGCCGCTTCCTGATCAACCTGAAGCCGCGCGCGCAGCGCAGCGCGACGGTCGCGGACGTGATCAGACGCCTGCGCGGCGAAACGTCCGACATCGCCGGCGTCACCCTGTACATGCAGCCGGTCCAGGACCTCACCCTCGACACGACGGTGAGCCGCACCCAGTACCAGTTCAACCTGGAAAGCGCGGATGCCGCGGCGCTCGCGACGTGGACGCCGAAACTGCTCGGCGCGCTGCGCAAGCAGCCTGAACTCGCCGACGTCGTCAGCAACCAGGAAGACAACGGCCTTGCCGCCTATGTGACCATCGATCGCGACAGCGCGGCCCGGCTCGGCATCAGCGTGGGCACGGTGGACAACGCACTGTACGATGCCTTTGGACAGCGCATCGTGTCGACGATTTTCACCCAGGCGAACCAGTACCGGGTCATTCTCGAGGCGGATCCGGCCTCGTATCGTTCGGTCGATTCACTCGCCTCGATCTATGTGCCTTCGGCGGGCGGCGGCCAGGTTCCGCTCTCGGCTATCGCCAGGGTGGACATCGAAACGCGGCCGCTGCTCATCAATCATCTGGCGCAGTTTCCCTCAACGACGGTGTCGTTCAATCTCGCCGCCGGCGTCTCGCTCGGCGCGGGGGTTGCGGCCATCGAGAGCGCGGAGCGCTCAGTCGGGCTGCCGGCGAGCATCCGCACCTCGTTTCAGGGCGCGGCGCTCGCGTTTCGCAGCAACCTCAACAACGAACTGCTGCTCCTGTTGGCGGCGGTACTCGTGATGTACATCGTGCTCGGCGTGCTCTACGAGAGCTTCATCCATCCCATCACCATTCTCTCGACGCTGCCCTCCGCGGGCATCGGCGCCCTGCTCGCCTTGATGCTCGCCGGCGATGACCTGACCATCATCGCGCTCATCGGCATCATCCTGTTGATCGGCATCGTCAAGAAAAACGCGATCCTCATGATCGATTTCGCCATCGACGCCCAGCGCTTTCAGGGCCTCGCGCCGCGCGAGGCGATCTATCAAGCCTGTCTGCTGCGCTTTCGGCCCATCTTGATGACCACCGTCGCCGCCATTTTCGGCGCGCTGCCCCTGATGTTCGGCACCGGCACGGGCTCGGAGCTGCGCCATCCGCTCGGCGTGAGCATCGTCGGCGGCCTCCTGGTGAGCCAGGTCCTGACCCTGTTCACCACACCGGTCATCTACCTCGCCTTCGACCGCATGGCCGTCCGGCTGCGCGGACGAACCGCACCCGCGACGGCGGCCGGCCCGCTCACGGACCTGGCGATATGAACATTTCCGCACCGTTCATCCGCCGTCCGGTCGCCACCACGCTGCTGACCGCGGGCGTCGCCCTGTGCGGCGCCGTCGCCTTCATGCTGCTGCCCGTGGCGCCGCTGCCGCGCATCGACGTGCCCGCCATTTTCGTCTCGGCGCAGCTGCCGGGCGCGAGCCCGGAGGTGATGGCGAGCACCGTGGCGACCCCCTTGGAACGCCACTTGGGCGCCATCGCGGACGTCGATGACATGACCTCGGTGAGCAGCGTCGGCAGCTCGAACATCCAGCTCACCTTCGGAGTCGACCGGGACATCGACGGGGCGGCGCGCGACGTGCAGGCCGCGATCGTCGCATCGCATGCCGATCTGCCCTCCTCGCTCACGCGCAATCCAACCTACCGCAAGCTCAACAGCGCCCTGTTTCCCGTCATGGCCATCGCGATGACCTCCGACGTACTCACCCAGGGACAGATTTACGATGCGGCCGATGCCGTGATCTCGCAGCGCCTGTCGCAAATCGACGGTGTCGGCGGCGTCAACGTCAATGGCAGTGCGCTGCCCGCGGTGCGGGTCGAGGTCAACCCGCTGTCCCTGTCGAAGTACGGCATCGGGCTGCAGGACGTGCGTGCCGCCATATCCAACAGCAACGCGAATGCGCCGAAAGGCGCCATCGAATCCGACCGGCTGCACTATCAGATCTACACCAACGACAACGCGCGCGACGCGGCCCCGTACCGCAACCTGATCATCGCCAATCGCAACGGTTCGACCGTGCGGCTCGGCGATGTCGCGACGGTGCTCGACATGCAGGATGGGGCGACCGAAAACATCCGGACCTACGGGATATACAACGGCAAGCCCGCCGTGTTCGTGACCGTCTATCAGCAGCCGGGCGCCAACGTCATCGAGATGATCGATGCCGTGAAGGCGGAATTGCCCGCGCTCAAGGAGTCGATCGACCCGAAAATCGACCTGATCGTGACTTTCGACCGGTCGATCACCATTCGGGCCTCGCTGCGCCAGGTCGAGCAGACGCTGCTGCTCGCCGTCGCCATGGTGATCCTGGTGGTGTACATATTCTTGAACAGCTACCGGGCCGCGCTGATTCCGGCATTGGTGGTGCCCGTGTCGCTGATCGGCACGTTCGGCGCCATGTATCTGCTCAATTACACGCTCGACAATTTTTCACTGATGGCGCTCACCATCGCCACCGGCTTCGTCGTCGATGACGCGATCGTGGTCATGGAGAACACAACCCGGCACATCGAGGCGGGCATGCCGCGCATGAGCGCCGCGCTGCTCGGGGCGCGCGAGGTGGGCTTCACCGTGGTGTCGATGAGCCTGTCGCTGGTGGCGGTGTTCATTCCGTTCATGTTCGCCGGCGGGATCGTGGGGCGGATATTCCGTGAGTTCACCGTCACCCTGTCGGTGGCGATCATGATCTCGCTGGTGATCTCCCTCACCACGACCCCGATGATGTGCTCGCGGCTGCTCGGGCGCGGCAATCCGCGCCCGCCCACGCGCTTCGCGCGGGCCTTCGAACACTGGTTCGAGCGCCTGCGCCGCGGCTATGAGCGCAGCCTCGAGTGGGCGCTCGATCACCGGCGCATCATGGTGAGTTTGCTGCTCGTGACCATCGCATTGAACGTGTATTTGTACGTGGTCATTCCCAAGGGGTTCTTTCCGCAGCAGGATACCGGTCAGCTGCAGGGCGGCATCCGCGGCGATGCCACCAGTTCGTTCCAGCTCATGAAAGGCAAGCTGCAGGCGGTGGCGAAGATCATCCAGGACGATCCGGCGGTCGCCACCGTCACCGGTTCAGTGGGCAGTTCCGGCTTCGGCCCTCCGGGCGGCGGACCGTCGGCGAATGTCACGGTCGCGCTCAAGCCGCTCGCGCAACGGCGCATCTCGGCCGATCAGGTCATCGCCCGGCTGCGCCCGAAGCTCTCCCGCGTGACCGGCGTGACCACGTTCCTGCAGGCCATCCAGGATGTGCGCGGCGGCGGCGGGCGGTCGGCCAACGCGCAATACCAGTACACGCTGCTCGGCGATGATCTCACCGAATTGCGCGCCTGGTCGCAGAAGCTGCGCCAGGCCATGCAGGACATGCCCGAGCTCACCGATGTCGATTCGGACCTGCAGCCCGGGGGCCTCGAGGCGGACCTGGTGGTGGATCGGGACAGTGCATCGCGCCTCGGGCTCACCGAGATTCAGATCGACAATGCGCTCGGCGACGCCTTCGCCCAGGCGCAGGTTTCGAACATCTACAATCCGTTCAGCCCGCAGCAATACCATGTGGTCATGGAGGTCGCGCCCGAATTCTGGCAGCACCCGGATGTGCTGCGCGAGTTGTATGTCAGCACCTCCGGCGGCGCGGTGACCGGCACCCAGGCGACCCAGGCCGTGGCCGGCACGACGGTGATCGGCGCCCCCGGCGCGGCGACCACCACGAGCGCGGCCATCGCGCAGGATACCGCGCGCAATCTCGCCGCGAACTCGCTGGCGAGCGGCGGCGCCGGCAATACGTCCACCGGATCGGCGGTGAGCGTGAGCCAGGAGACGGTCGTGCCTTATGCGGCCTTCAGCCATTTTCTGACCAACACCACGCCGGTGAGCGTGAATCACACCGGCACGTCGGTGTCGACCGCGATCGCATTCAACCTGCCGGACGGCGAGTCGCTCGGCACGGCACTGACCGCGATCGAACGCAAGATGAGCGACATCCACATGCCGGTGAGCATTCGCGGCGGCACCTACGGCACGGCCAAGCTGTTTCAGCAAAGCAGCGGCAACACGCCCTTGATGCTGCTGGCCGCGCTTTTGGCGATCTACGTGGTACTGGGTGTGCTCTACGAAAGCTACAGCCAGCCGTGGACCATCCTGTCCACCCTGCCGTCCGCCGGCGTCGGCGCGCTGCTGGCGCTCATGGTGACCGGCACCGAGTTCAGCCTCATCGCCTTTCTCGGCATCCTGCTGCTCGTCGGCATCGTCAAGAAGAACGCCATCATGATGGTCGACTTCGCGCTCGAGGCGGAGCGCACGCTCGGCATGGATCCGCGTCAGGCCATCGCCCATGCCTGCTCGCTGCGCTTTCGCCCCATCATGATGACCACCTGTGCCGCCATCGCCGGCGCGTTGCCGCTGGCGGTGGCCTACGGCGACGGCACCGAGATGCGCCGGCCCTTGGGGATTGCCATCGTCGGCGGCCTCATCGTCAGCCAGTTGCTGACGATCTACACGACGCCGGTGATCTATCTGTACGTGCATCGCTACTGGAAGCGCAAAAAGCTCGCGCGCCCGGCCGACCCGCCGCGCACCCCGGCTGCGGACCCCCGCGGCGGATGGCCTGCCGAGGCGGGAACATGATGGTCCTGCGGCACCGAGGGCTCGCCCTCATTCTCGCCCTGACGCTGACGACGGCCTGCGCCGTCGGGCCCGATTACAAGCGCCCGCCCGTCGAGGCGTCCGCCGGCTTCAAGGAAGAAAGCGGGTGGAAGCCGAGCGAACCGAGCGATGCGCTGAGCCGCGGACCCTGGTGGAACATCTTCAATGACGAGACGTTGAACGGCCTCGAATCGAAGATCGACATTTCGAACCAGAACGTCAAGGCGGCGGTGGCGGCCTACGATCAGGCGCAGGCGCTGGTCGCCCAGGCGCGTGCGGGCTACTGGCCCACCGTGGGTGTCGATGCGTCGCGTCTGCGCGGCTCGAGTTCCGGTCACGGTTTCGCCACGGTCACCACCGGCGGAGTCTCCACCGTGACCACCAGCGGTCAGTCCACGGCGACCAGCTACAGTGTGGGCGCAACGGCCAATTGGAGCCTCGACGTGTGGGGTCAGATCCGCCGCACGGTCGAGAGCGACCGCGCCTCGGCGCAGGCGAGCGCCGCGGCGCTCGCCGCCGCGCGACTCTCCGCGCAGGCCACGCTCGCGACCGATTATTTCGAGCTGCGCGCCCAGGACCAGCTGCAAAAGCTGTTGGACGACACGGTGGTGGCGGAGCAGCTTTCCTTGAAGATCACCGAGAGCCGCTAC
>Ga0181534_10000569_pt1 | contig 25676 bp, 18 predicted proteins | sample PEATcosm2014_Bin_37_FD_119758 | JGI IMG/M metagenome (GOLD analysis project Ga0181534, IMG submission 119758) | Peatland microbial communities from MTU Mesocosm Facility, Houghton, MI, USA - PEATcosm2014_Bin17_10_metaG | ecosystem: Environmental > Terrestrial > Soil > Wetlands > Peat | place...
CTGGGCTCCCTGACCGAGAAGCGCCTGGGGACGTTGCATCTGCATACCCAGCCCAATGCCTGGTTCCATTTTCTCAGCGATCACATTTTGACCTTCGCCGTGTTCCCCCTCGATCCGGTGCGTACGCTGGTGCGGACCACGTGGCTGGTGCACGCGGATGCGGAAGAAGGGAAGGACTACGACGTCGAGAAGCTGACGCAGGTCTGGAATGCCACGAATCATCAGGATGCGCATTTCGTCGAGGAGACGCAGCGCGGGACGGCCAGCCCTGAGTATGTCCCCGGACCGTTGAGTGCCACAGAGTTCATGGTCGATGCCTTCCACCGCTGGTATGATGAGCGGATGCGAGTGGGACTGAAAATCTGACCGGTGAAGGGTGATCTGTACCCAGCCATTGAGCCCTATCGCACGGGTCGTCTACCGGTAGACGGCCTTCACACGGTCTATTGGGAAGAGTGTGGTAACCCCGCGGGCGTGCCTGTGCTGTTCCTACATGGTGGACCGGGCGCCGGATGCTCGCCTGAGCACCGCCGATTTTTTGATCCGCAGTACTACCGGATCGTATTGTTCGACCAGCGCGGGGCGGGGCGCTCGACTCCCCACGGTGAGACGAGAAACAACACTACTGCCCATCTCGTGAGCGACATCGAAGCGCTCCGCGAGCTGTTGAAGATTTCCCGGTGGCACGTGTTCGGCGGATCCTGGGGATCCACGCTGGCCCTGGCCTATGCCGAGACTCACCCACAGCCCTGTTTGAGCCTCACGCTGCGCGGCATTTTTTTGCTGCAGGCCTCCGAGGTTGATTGGTTCCTGTACGGGATGCGGAATTTCGCGCCGCAGGCGTGGCAGCAGTTTGTGAATTTCCTGCCGGAGTCGCTGCGCGGGAATCTGTGCGACGGGTACTGGACGCAGTTGAATCACGAGCTGCCGGAGATTCGCGCTGCTGCTGCGAATTCCTGGGCGGGGTATGAGGCGAAGAGCGTGAGCTTGCGCACGAGCGGCACCGCTGTTGCGTCTGGGCCGACTGCGTCACCTTCCGCTGTTGGGTTGGCACGGCTGGAGGTGCATTACATGCGGACCCAGCAGTTTGTGCCTGATGATGCTTTGATGCGGGGTGTTGAGAGGGTGCGGCACATTCCGTGCGCGATAGTGCAGGGAAAGTACGATCTGCTGTGCCCGCCGATCACGGCGGTAGCGCTGCATCAGGCGTGGCCGGAGTCGACACTGCAGATCATCGAAGACGCCGGCCACTCGGCCTTCGAGCCCGGTATCCGCACCGCCCTGGTCAACATCATGGACGCTCGCCGAATCTGACCCGTGGCTTTGCGCTCGGCCCACCGCGCGGTGACAAGCTCGGCCGGCGAGGGGTCAGGGGCGGTCGGCTAACAACGTCGCGTTGAGGGCATCGACTACGATTTCCACATGCTCCATGTGGAAGGGCATGGGTGGCCGCAGCTTGAGCACGTTGCCCAGCGGGCCTTCTGACCCAGTCAACACACCCCGCTCCCGCAACCCGTTCACCACGCGTTTGGTTGTCGCTCGATCGGTGAGCTCGGCGCCTACCATCAATCCGCAGCCGCGGACGTCCAGTATCTCCGGGTGGCTTTGCGCCAGCTCTTTCAGCCTGCTGATGAAATAGTCACCGGTCACCCGGGCGTTCTCAACCAAACGCTCCTTGTCGATCACTTCCAACACAGCCATCGCCGCCGCCGCTGCGACCGGGTTTCCGCCGAAGGTGGAGAAAAACCCCGTGTCGCGCTGGAATTTCTCCAACAGCGCCCGGCGGGTGATGACCACACCCAAGGGGTATCCGTTACCCACTGGCTTCCCCAGTGTCACAATATCCGGGTGATACCCGCGTCGCGTGAACCCCCAGAAATGCGAGCCTGACCGCCCCAGGCCATACTGCACTTCATCCCCAATCACGAGGCCCCCAGCCGCCCGCACCGCTGCCGCTATCGGAGTAATCCACGACGCCGGCGGATCGTAAATCCCCGTGCTCGTCAGCGCACTGTCGATCATCAAAGCCGCCGGCGCAAATCCCCGCTGCGCCAACCGCGCAATCGCCGCGCCAACATCCCTCTCGGCCGCCGCGGCGATGAAGTCAGTGCCACCGTCGAGCGCGCCATCGACATTCAGCCGGGTGTTGGGATTGGGCGTGGCGAGTTGTTCAACGTGCGGGGGTACGTTGGGACATATAGCTGGAGATAGCGCCGTAATGGCGTCGGTGATGCCGTGGTAGGCGAAATTCATCACGAGCGCCCCAGCGTGCCCCGTGTGCGACTTCGCCATCCGCCACGCAATGTCGTTCGCCTCGCTGCCCGAGTTAACGAACAAGCACGCATCGAGGTCAGGTGGAAGCGTCTCCGTCAGGCGCTCCACATACTCAATGATCCGCGTATCCAGATACCGTGTATTGCTGGCAATTCGCTTTGCCTGATTGGCGATGGCCGCCACAACAGCAGGGTGCGCATGGCCGACATGCGGGACGTTGTTGTAGACGTCGAGGAGCCGTTCGGCGTCAGAGGTATACACCCAAACGCCTTCGCCCCGTACCAGATGCAGCGGTTGGTCGTACGACAGCTCGGCGTTAGCCCCTAGCGCCTTGTGCCGCCGCATCACCATATCGGCAGGCACCACACGGCCCCTGCCCACATTTACCGAAACCACCCGCGCAGCTTCCAGCCACTGCTGCGTCAGCTTTTCCTTCCCCCGCGCCGCTAGCCCCTCCAGCGCCCTCACGGAAGCAGTCACAAAGTCCCGCACTCCTGACAACGATTCGTGCGTACCCTTTCGATCACGCCACGCCTGAATCAACACCCCAATGGCAATCCGTGCCCCCATCAGGTCATACAACACCTCAACATCAGCCCGCTCCAGCGGCTGCAAGCTGGTGTACCCCGCGACCAACTCGGGCAGCTCATCCAGCGACGCAACGCCATCCGTCAGCAATTCCGCCATCGTGACACCGATCTCCAGCGCCAACGGCGCATGTATCATGTCACCCAGATCGATAATCCCAACACACGCGTTGCCAGCATCATTCACTAGCAAGTTGCGCCCATGGCAATCGCCATGGATTGCCTGCGACCGCAACCCACGCATTCGGTGTAGTACGTTATTCAACGGTTCCAGCGCGCTCTCCAGCGCGCGCCGCACCTCCGGCGCCCGGATCTCCGCCATCAGCGGCAACAACGCCGGCGCCCGCCGCACATCCCAAGCGATCGGCTGCGCCAGGGCAGGGTGGAAGAACCCAACCAACGCCCGGTCTAGACGGGCAATCTGTTCCCCCACCGACCGCAGCAACGTACCCCGGTCGCCCGGCGCCTGCATTCCACCGGGTGTCCGCATCCCACCAGCCGCCTGAGTCTCGCCCGGCGCCTGCGTCCCATTGGCCGTCGGCATCCCGTCAGCCGCCTGCGTGTCACCCGGCGTCGGCTCAACCGGCCCAGTGCGCGGATCGTTGCGATCCGCTCGCCACGCCGGCGGCGTGTCGGCCCGAATAGCGGATGGTTTTACGTCCTGTAACAACCGCCCCGGCAAATACGAAACCATCCGCGCCCGGCACGCCACCCCCGTGGCGTCATCATCGCCACCGGCGAGCTGCACAACCCCAACCAACTCCCCACCCCGCGTGGCCACCACCCTTGGCACCGGGAGCATCCCATTCTGCTCAGCAATATGCGCCAAAGCAGCCGACTGCCCATCAACCACAACGTCATCAGCCTCGTGGTCAATAAACTTCAACACGACCCGCCGCCCATCGGCGCAATCGAGCCGAAAATTCCGATCCCGCTCCCCCTCGAGCGCCGTAGCCCGCGCCGTCAACCCATACAACTCGAACGCAACCCCCGCAGCAGTCGCCACATCAACCCCCGGCGGCCGCCCCCGAAGCGCCAGCAAACCCTCCAAGGCAGTGCCTTCAGAAGTCACAGCGCCCTCCTCATTGCCCCTTGGCCAACACATCCTTGATAGCCCGTGCCGCCTTAGGCACAGCCTGCACGTAATCCTTCCCCATCAACGCCCCAATAGTCGCAGCAATCTGCGACTGCGTAACCGCCTCAATATGCTGCCGCTCCCCGAGCGGTGCCGTATCCGGCCCCATCACCGCAATCCACACATTCTCCGATCCTTTCTCCTCAACCCCATGCTCCTTCCACTCAACAGGCCCACTGCCGCGACCGTGGTCCGCGGTGATGATGAAAGTCGTGGTCCCCTTGTACTGCGGCATGGCCTGCATCGTGTCCCACAACTCCTTGATAAAGGCATCGGTGCGATGCGCGCTCTCCAGCACGAGGTCATACCGCCCCTGGTGGGCCCAGTTGTCAGTCTCCCCATACCCAACAAACAACACCCTGGGCTTGGCGGTCTGCACATAATCCAACAACTCAACCTGCAAAAACGAATTCCCCACGTCCTCCTCATCGAAGCGCGTGGTGGTCGCATACAGCCGTGCAAACAACGCGTCCTTTGACGCATCGCCAGTCTTCAAGGGCGGCGTCCAGCCGGCTTGCACCACCAGGTGACTGCGCTTCTGATTGAAAATGTCGTAATAGGCCTGCCAGGTCCCATACACGGCAACGTGCCCAGCCAGCTCGGGCGCCTCGTTCAGCCACTCAAACACCGTAGCATCCGGATTCGGGCCAAACTCATTGCTGCTGATCGCAGCGTTGGGATACCCCACCGTCATCTCGTTGTAACCGGGGTAAGAGAACGCCTTACCGTTCGTCACATGAGCGTCGCTGCCAGCGGTGCGATTCCCGAAGATCTGCCCTTGCTTCGCCACCGTGCCCCAGATGAAGGGAAACACCAGTTGCCGCCTTTCCTGGGGCGTCTCGCGCCAATAGCGCTTCTCGAGCTCCGCTGCCTCCACCCAGTTGCCGCCGTTCTTCGCATCCAGCAACAGCGGATCCGCTCCCTGGAACATCTCCTGCCACCGCAATCCATCGCTGACAATCAAAACCACATTCTGAGTCTTCCCGGCGAACACCGGTGCGACGAGTCCGGTCAGCACCAGCAGACCGAGCAGCGGAGCGAGCTTGCGCATGGGATATCGAGTCCTCGAGGGGTTGTTTTACTTCTCCGCGGCCAGTGTCTCAGCGGCGATCTGCTGCAATTTGCCCGCCAGCGACGCCTCGATGCCCAAAGCCGCCGCAGCCTGCTCATGCGAGCCGAGCGACCTCGGATCCCGTCCAGTGACGTTACCGAAGATCACCAGCGCCTCGAGATAATAGCCGTACGTACTGCCATGGTAATGGTCGGTCGCCCACAGGTCGATCTCTCCCTGTGGTGTGGCTTCGTACGGATTCGCCGTGGCGAGGTGGGCAGTAATCGCCCGATTCCAGGCTTGCCCGACCGGGATCACCGAGTGGATCGCGGGGGAGGTGGTTGCGGCCTTGTCGTATGCTGCGCGCACGTCGTTGGCCATCACGTCAATGGACTTGCCATACCAATGTCCGGAGGGAAGATACGTTTGATCGGCACGTGACCATGTTGATACCAAGCGGATATCCACACGCGGATTTCTGGCCTGAAACATCCTGGCCAGCCGCCCGGCGTAATCGACTAGTACCGTGGAGTCCCCGGGATTGTGCTGATCGAGTGTGCTGTAGCCCTGCAACAGCACGTGATCCCAGGCGCGGTCCAGGACTGGTGACTTCTCCTGCACATGAAAATCGAAGTTCTTGCCGGGTGAGGTCTCCAGGCTCACCTCGTAATCGAGATGCGCCTGTATCGTGAAGCTCTTGAACAGCGCCGGCACGCCGCCGATGCCTTCGTTGTTCAGGTCGTGGACGGTCGCGGGCCGAAAATGTTTGACGTCCGACAATTCGCCAAACGTGAAGCTGTTACCCACAAACAGAATGGAGGCTGCGCGCCCCGGTGTATTCACAATCAGGGTCAATGCTCCAACAACGACGAGCCACGGCAGCTTGCGCATCACAGCTCCAGGGGGCGTGGCAGAAACATCAGGATCAAGGCCGCGAGCGCCGCCACACCGGTGATCGGCAGCAGGCTTTGCAACACCTGGGTGGCGGTAGCGCCGGCACCCAACAACAGGCCTGCGAGCAACGGCCCCAGTGCCGAGCCCAACCGGCTGGCAGCTACGGAGGCGCCGGTCCCCGTCCCGCGGGCCATCGTCTCGTAGTAACTGGGCGTGAGACCGTACAGGGTAAATTGGGCTCCAATCAGGCAGGTCCCCAACACACCCGCGGTCATGGCAACCAACACCAGGTCGTGACCGAGCGCGGCGATGATGAACAGTGCCGCGGCCAATCCCGCGTAGCACACCAGCAACAGCAGCCGATTGGGTCGGACCTGCATGATCCAGGCGACCGCCACCGATCCGGCGGCCGCTGCAACATTGAACACGATCTGGATGAGGAAGGACTCGGGCTTGGTGAACCCCTTGGCCACCATGAGGCTGGGCATCCAATTCAAAAGCAGATGCAACATCAGCGCCGAGCAGAAAAACGCCACCCACAACAACAACGTCTGGCGCACCCGCGAGGCAGCAAACAGAGTAGCGAAGACACCGGGCTTCACCTGCGCACCGGTGCGGGCGCGTTGAAACAGGGAGGACTCCGGCAGCAATACCGCCATGATGGGTGCCAACAGCAGCGGCGCGATTCCGCCGACATAGAAGATGACTCGCCAGTCTCCGGTGGGCCCGCCGGCGAAGGCGATGAGAGCGGCGAGGGCGCCGCCGGCTGGCATGCCGGCCGCAGTGATCACCACGTTGAGAATGTTGTTCCGTCCGCCGGAGGCTTCCGCCGTGAGGGCGATCAGATTGGGAAAAGCCCCGCCCAGTCCCAGGCCGCACAGGAACCGGATGGCCACCAGGACGGCAAAGCCGGGAGCCCAGGGCGTCGCCAGCTGAAACAGGCCGAATACGACGATGGAGGCGATCAGCGCCGTGCGCCGGCCCCAGGAGTCCGCGGCCCGCCCGCCCAGAAATGCCCCGAAAAACAGCCCCAGCGGGCTCGCCGTCAGCACCGCGCCGAGGTTTTCCTTGGATAAATGCAACTCCGCGGCGATCCCGGACGCGGCAATTCCCATCGACTGCAGGTCGATGCCCTCGATGATGGCGGCGCAGAAGCACAATGCCAGTGTCAGCACGGCACGCCGCCGATCGGTAGACTCAATATTCAATGCAGCGTTCCCCGGGTAAAATCGGCATTGCAGTCACAGGCGGCCAGTATAAATTGAAGATCATCGCCGTAACGAATATCAAAGGGGGAGTAGGCAAGACCACCACGGCGGTGAATCTGGCCTATCTCGCCTGCGCCGGTGGCCTGACCACGGTGTTATGGGATCTCGATCCGCAGGGGGCCGCAACCTACACGTTGAGATGCGAGCCCAACGAGCGGGCGTCGGTGAAGAAGCTGTTGGCGGGCAAGCGGGAGTTGCCCGAGCTGCTCGTGCCATCGCAGTACGAACGGCTCGACGTGTTGCCTGCCGACTTCTCCTATCGCAACTTCGATGTCCACCTGAGCGAACGGCGCAATCCAACACAGCGGCTGTTGCGGATGAGTCGCCCGCTCGCCGCGAGTTACGAGCTCCTGTTCCTCGATTGCCCGCCCGGTATCTCGTTGTTGTCGGAAAACGTACTCAGGGCCGCGGACCTGGTCGTGGTGCCGCTGGTGCCGACGCCCTTGTCGGTGCGGATGTTGGTTCAATTGCAGGAGTTCGTGGCACGGGAGGGTTGGTCGGATGTGAAGCTGCTGCCGTTCTTTTCCATGGTGGATCGGCGCAAGTCCCTGCACGCTGAGGTCATCGCCAGCACTCGTGAGCTGTTTCCCGGGATGCTCGCTACGGAGGTTCCGTATTCGAGCGAGATCGAGCGGATGACCGAGCGGCGTGCGCCATTGCCGGCGTTCTCGCCCCGAAGCACGGTGGGCCTGGTGTACGCCGCCCTTTGGGCGGAAGTCGAGGCGCGGCTGGAATAAGTGGCGGGTTTTGCAAGTCTTCCCGGTTATGGATTTGTCAGCCCCGGGAGATTACGCCGCCATGGAAAATCCAACCCTCAATTTATCAGACTTTGGTCTCACTGCGCGAATCAAAAACATCGTCTGCACGCCGAAGTCCGAATGGCGGGTGATCCAGGCGGAGCCGACTTCGGTCAGCCGGCTCTATAGCGGCTACGTGATGCCGATGGCGGCGTTCGCCGCCGTGATGTCCTTGGTCCGATTGTCTGTTGTGGGCGTGGAAGTGCCGTCGGGCGGAACGATGCGCGCGTCCTGGTTGAACGGGTTGCAGGCCTCGCTGCTCACCTTTCTATTGAGCCTGGGCGGCTTGTATCTCGTTGGGTTGGTCATCAACTCGTTGGCCGCGGCGTTCGGCGGGCGGCCGGACCGGCGTCAGGCCCTGAAGACCGCGGCCTACGCGCTCACACCCACCTGGTTGGGGACTGCCTTGTCGTTTCTCCCCATGGGCAGCCTGCTGCAGTTTCTGGCGGGTCTGTATGGAGTATATGTGTTGTATGTCGGGCTCCCCATCATGATGCAGGCCAAGGAAGAGGGCGCAGGCGGCTACGCCTCGTCCGTAGTCGCCTGCGCGCTCGGGGTGGGAATCCTGTTCGGACTGGGGGCTGCCAGCCTGGTCTGATGCGCTTCGACCGGTCGAGCGCGGCCGCCAGAACGGTTGCAAGCGCAACCGGGCCCGCCGGACCCCTGCCAGGGAGACCGGCGCCAGCGAAAATGGCGAATTGGTTGCTCCTGACACAGTCCTTCAGACAAGATCCTGATATGGCGGAGCTCACTCAATTACTGGAAGCCGTGCGAGCGGGCGAGGCCGGGGCGATTGATCAGGTCTTTTCCCTGACCTACCGCGAGCTGCACGAGATGGCGCACCAGCGTCTTCACCGGTCCAACCGGGTGACGTCCCTGGACACGACCACGCTGGTCCATGAGTGCTACCTGCGTCTGGTCAGGGTCGGCCAGCTCCAGACTCAGGACCGCTCCCACTTTCTGGGTTATGCCGCCCGAGTCATGCGCTCCATCGTTGTCGACTTCGTCCGCCAGCGGCTGGCAAAGCGCCGCGGCGGTGACGAGTTGCGTGTTACCCTCGGAACCGACATCCGGGACTCCACGCCCGTCAGCGAAGAACAAATCATGCAAGTGGATGAAGCACTACAGGAGCTCGCGGTCCTGGACCCGAGGTTGGTGGAAGTCGTTGAAATGCGCTATTTCGCGGGCTTCACCGTGGAGCAGATCGCCGAATCGCGGGGTGTGACCACGCGAACCATTCGCAGGGACTGGGAGAAAGCAAGGCTGCTGTTGTACGCCGCTCTCCAGAAGTAGCGCCGTGGAGATCGATCCGGCGCAATGGCCCAGCCTGTCGCGGCTCCTGGACGAGGCGCTGGAAGTGCCGAGCGGCGGATTGGAGCAGTGGCTCGACACCCTGCCGCCGACCGATGCGGTCCATCGCATCCAGCTGCGAGAGCTGCTGCGCCGGCGGGCCGCGGCGGAGACCGGCGATTTCCTGATTACTTTGCCGAAGGTGGGCGACGGCGAGGCAATCGCCCATCCTGGCGCCCAAGGTCTCGCGGCGGGGTCTGTAGTGGGCCCCTACATCCTCGAGGAAGAAATCGGCCGGGGCGGCATGGGCGCCGTCTGGCGCGCGCGTCGCAGCGATGGCGCGCTCAAACGGCCGCTCGCTCTCAAACTGCCGCATGCGGGGGCGCACGCCGAGCAGCTCGTTGAGCGCTTTCACCGCGAGCGCCAGATTCTCAGCGAGCTTTCGCATCCCAACATCGCCCGGTTGGACGATGCCGGGGTCACCGCATCAGGACAGCCGTTTCTGGCGCTCGAGTTCGTGTCGGGTCTGCCGTTCATCGAGTACTGCGATCGACAGCGCCTGGGTGTCCGGGCCCGCCTCGAGCTGTTTGTGCAGGTGTTGCGCGCGGTGCAGTACGCGCATGCCAATCTCGTGATTCACCGGGACCTGAAACCTTCCAACATCATGGTGACGGCCACCGGGCAGGCGATGCTGCTGGACTTCGGGATTGCGAAACTGATCCCGGATGAGACCGTGGACCGCGGCGGGCTGACGGAGCTGGCCGGCATCGCTCTCACGCCCGAGTATGCCTCGCCGGAGCAGATTGGCGGCAAGCCTGTGTCGACCGCGACGGACATCTACTCACTGGGGGTGTTGTTATTTGAGTTGTTGACGGGAGAGCGTCCGTATCGCCTCGCGCGCAACAGTCGCGGTGCGTTGGAGGACGCGATCCTGAGTACGCCAGCTTCGCGGCCGAGCTCCGTTGCACCCCGGGACCTGGCGCGGGCATTGCGGGGCGATCTCGATACCATCATCCTCAAAGCGCTCAACAAAGCCCCTGTTGATCGCTATCTGACTGTTGATGCGATGGCCCGCGACATCGAGCATCACCTGCGCGGCGAACCCATCGCTGCACGCGCGGACGGCACGTGGTATCGATTCTCGAAGTTTATTTCCCGTCACAAACTGCCGGTTGCAGCGGGTAGCGTCGCGGCGCTGATACTGATAGCTACGGCGGGTGCAGCGCTGTATGAAGCACGCACCGCCGCGGCGGAGCGCGATCGGGCTTTGGCCCACTCCCGCCGCAGTGAAGCGGTGACCGAGTTCGTCAAGATGTTGGTTACGGAGTCGGGCGGATCGGACGCGCCGGTGACCGTTAGTGACATGATGGAGCGCAGCGCCACGCTGTTGGCTTCAGAATACGCGGAGACTCCGGAGAATCGCGCCGCGATTCTGGCGGTGCTCGGCGATTACTATCACACGGTCGGGAAGGACAAGCTCGCCGAGCCGTTGTTTCGCAGTGCATTGCAATCCTTGCACGGCGCCGCGGATCCGGATCTGCGCCTGGAGCTGACTTGCGGTCACGGACTGACGCTGGCGGGTGTTGGTGATGTGGCCGGAGGAATTCGCATCCTGGAGACAGCGCTGGCCGATCCTGCCATGCCCGACGAGCCGGCGGCGGCGTGCCTGGAGTTCCTGGCCTACATCTACCAGGATGGGAGCGATGTGCCGAATGCGCTCAAATACAGCAAGCTCGCCCTCGAACGGCTGCACCGGGTCAGGAACCCGCTGCCCACGCGGGAGGCGCTGTTTCTCGGCACCATCGGGTATGCCTACCAGTTGAATGGGGAGAATGACGCGGCCGAGCGGTATTTCAGCCGCTCGCTCGAGCAGTTCAATCGCGCGGGACGGCAGCGCAGTCCGGAGGCGGTTTCCGTCCGTAACAATTGGGCGGTCGTGAGTTTGCAGGCGGGCGAGCCGCGCAAGGCGCTGGAGCTCTACGACCAGACTCTTCAAATAGTGGAGCAGAAGAATCCGGGGGCGCTGCCACCCCAGTATTTGCTCGCGAATCGGGCTCGGGCGTTGGAGGCCCTGGGGCGTTATCAGCAGGCGCGCGCAGCCTACGAAGCTTGCCTGCCCAAGAACCCGGGCGGCGCGGTTTCGGATCTCTTCTGCATGCTGGGCATTGCCGGGGTCGAGCACGCGCGCGGAAATCTTGCAGCGGCGGATGAGTACCTGGCCAAGACGGCCGGCGCCATCAATCCCAACCTGCCGCCAGGGTTTCCGGCCCGCGTAACGTTGCACCTCATCCGCGCGAAGGTAGCCACGGACAGAAAGCAGTTCGAGGCCGCTCACAAAGAGCTGGAGCCCGTTTTCGCCAACGCCAAACAGCCTTCGTTGCTTCTGACAGCGTCCCTGGTCAGGGGCGAACTCGATCTCGCTGAAAATCGCCTGCCCGCCGCGCTGGAGGATGCCCGCAGCGCAGTGTCATTGGCGAAACAACTTCAGGGTGGGGTGCAACGCTCCAACCGGGTCGGGCAGGCGTCGCTATTTCTGGCGCGTGTCTACGAGCGCATGGGCGACCACGCGCGCGCGCGCGAGGCCGCCGAAACCGCCTTCCAACATCTCGCCGCTACTGTTGACGACGATCATCCGGCCTTAGTTGCAGCGCGCTCGATCGTTCAGTGAGGAGACATCTTGTTGCCGCTGGCGATGGCCCGTGCCATATCCGCCACGGATACCATGTTGTCCGTCTTCTTCATGGAATCGAATTTCTTTCCCGTATACGCCAGGAACTCCGCCTTCGAAATCGATCCATCGTGGTCCGTATCAATCGCGTGAGCCTTGAAATTGACGCCCCCGGTCGCGAAGTCCTTCGCAGCCGCGGAGATGGGAATCGTGTCCTTCCCCTGCGCCATCATCTCCCACTGCTTTTCCGCGTACGCCTGCATCTCCTCCCGGGTGACCATGTGATCCCCGTTCGTGTCCATCTCCTTGGCATCGAAATGCATGTTGCCGGTCGCAATCTCGTTGCTTTGCGCGAACGCGGCCCCGGCCTGCAGCAGTAATGCTCCAGCAATGACTAAACGCAGCTTGTGCATGATTTCCCCCTGTTTTGAATGCCCGCACCAATAGACCTATTCTAGCCGGGGAAAATTGCACGGTCTTGTCGAAAAGTGCGTTAGCGGGGAAACCCGTCGAGATTGCGCGGCTCGATGACGGTCACCCCGTCCCGCTCGGCGCGAAAGCGCGCCGCCGTCTCGTAGACGACCTTACGCACCCGGTTCACCGACCCGAGCGGCCGGTGGACCGCAAGACCATGCCAGGGGTTGAACGACATCCCATCATCAACGTGCCTGGAACGCTCCTCACTCCACGCAACCTGCGGATCGACGCGTATCCGGGCTACAGTCAGGAACGGACTGACGTCCTCCGGCCAAGCTCGGGAGGCATCCTCGATCGGCATCGTCTGCAAGTCGGTGCAGAATTGCACCCGCAACTCCCAGTCGCCGCCGCGCATGCCGAAATACTCAACCACCGCATCCCGCAAGCCGTTGGGTTTACCCTTCAAATCGACCGGTGCCCGGCTCAAAGCCAACAGCGCCTGTGACACCGGCACGAGCGAAAATTTGACCATCGAGTCGCCGAACAGGTAGGGCGTCTGGCTGTAGTAGGTGTCGCCCAGAGGATGAGTCTCGGGGTGGCCCCCCAGGCTCAACAAAGTTGTGCTCTGGTGACCGAGCGCTTCCGACACTTTCTCCGCGCCCTGAAACACAGCCGACAAAACTTTCTTCAGTCCCGGAGCCTTGTCGGTGGTGGCCGCAACGAGTTTCAGGTTCTGCTGGAACTTGTGAGCGGTGGGAGCGCCGAACGCCGGTCCGTTCACCATGATGAAGTCCTGCGTTACATCACTCTCCGAGCTGGGGAGCCTCTCTCCCTCGACGCCGATCACTTTGATTGCAACGCCCCGTGGAGTCGATATCGCATCGTCGAGGATGTCACCGGGGACAGTCGACAGCCGCATGACGATGGGGTACGTCCGGCACCGGGTAAATACGCCTTGCGCCAGCAAGGGTGGCAGATTCGGCAGTACATGCAGCTCGCCACGCAGAATGCCGTGGCTTTTGGCATGCACGCCCCGATAAGCGTGGCGCGTGTCAGCGAACACGGTTTGTTGGATCTTGTGAAAGATCGCGTTCATGTCCGCGACGGTCTGAGCCTCGTTTTTCTCAGCAACCTCGAAATGGGGCTCGAACCGAAGCGGGGCAGGGTTGGGTGTGCTCATGCCAATAGAACGAGCTGCCGGCCGTTGTGTTCCGCTCAGTTGGCGCCCGGCATCTGGTTCATGGCCACCCAGTAGTAGCCGACGCGCGTCACTTCTTCGGAGAAGCGCTGGAAATCCACAGGTTTCACCAGGTAGCTGTTGACGCCCAGGTCATAGCTGCGCACCAGGTCGGACTCTTCCTTGCTGGAGGTCAACATGACCACCGGAATGGAGCGTGTGCGGCTGTCCGCCTTGATGCGCTTCAACACCTCGATACCGTCCACCTTCGGCATCTTGATGTCGAGCAACATCACGCGTGGCCGCGGCGTCGGCTGATCCGAGAACTGTCCTTCGGAAAACAGAAATGACAACGCTTCTTCACCGTCCTTCAGCCACTGCACGTGATTGGCGAAGTTGGCACGCTTCAAGGCGCGCAGGGTGATTTCCGCATCGTGCGGGTTGTCCTCGACCAGCAGGATCTCTACCGGCTCGTAGCTGCCGTTGGTCATCTTCAGACCTCCGTCGGGAGTGTGAATCCGAATGTGGCCCCCTTACCGCGCTCACCCTTGGCGGTCACCGCACCTTCGTGGCGGTTGATGATCCGTTGGACGATGGCCAATCCAACACCGGTCCCTGGATACTCGTCCATGCTGTGCAATCGTTGAAACACGCCGAACAGCTTATCCGCGTACTTCATGTCGAAGCCGACGCCGTTGTCCTGTACCTCGTAACGCACCTGGCGTCCCTCGGCCGCGGCCCGTATCTGCACCTCCGGAGTGGCCGCCTTCGAGCTGTACTTGACGGCATTGCTGATGAGATTGGTCCATACCTGGCGCAGCAGGGCCGGATCGCCCGGCACTGACGGCAGCTCCGCAATGTTGACGGCCGGCTTCGGCTCCGGTTGGCTCTCGAGCACCTCCGCGGCGGCCCGTCGTGCCAGGGTGTTCATGTCCACCGTCTGCCGGTTCAGGCTCTGGCGACTCAACTGGGAGAAGGTCAGCAGATCGTCGATGAGCGCAGCCATTCGCTGGCTGCCGCCTCGGATCGTCCTGATGTAGCGCCGTGCCGTCTCGTCGAGTTGCGGACCGTAGTCTTCCTCCAGCATCAACGAATAGCCGTCGATGGCTCGCAGGGGTGAGCGCAGATCGTGCGACACCGAATAGCTGAAACTTTCCAACTCGCGATTGGCCGCCGCGAGGCTCAGGTTGAGCCGATCGAGCGCCTGGGCATGCTGGGCACGCGCCTGCGCTTCCGCGCGTACCCGCCGTCCCAGCCAGCCCAACATGGAGACCACGACCAGCAGTAATGCGGCAAAAGCGGCGAGCAGGCCGTTCGCCCAGGCCTGGTCCGTACCGCGCCGCGATGTGAGCAGTTCACCTTCTTCCTTCTGCAATGCCGCGATCCGGGTGAAGACTGAACGGGTCGCCGTGCGCACGTCCGCGGAGAGTAACGCGCGTTGTGCGGCCGTCATTCCCTGCGACTGCGCGAGACTCATCAACTCATCCGCCTGTTTGCGACGCTGCTGCAGCTCGGGCTCCAGCTCCGCCAGGTGCCTCTGCACACTCGGATTGTCGACCGTGAGCTGCCGGGCCTGTTGCAGGTGCTCGTCCAGCGCGGTCAGAGCCGAGTCGCGCTCCGTCAGGTAGGTTGCGTCACCGGAGCTGAGGTAACCGCGCCGGGCGGACTCCGCCTGAGCCAGGGAGGCGGTAACTCCTTCGAGCTCCGAAATCACTTCATGCGAGTGGGACACCCATCTGGTGGAGCTGGAGTAGCCGCGCACCGCAATTACGGCGATGCCCGAGACGAGCACGAGTACTCCCACCGCGAGCCTGAATCCAGCCTGCGTCTTGCGCTCGTTCGCCGCATCCTGGGTCGCGTTGTCATTCACTGCGCGGGCTCCGGAACAATTGCGCCAGTATGGTACACGCTAGTGTTTCGGCGCCAACAGGGCTTCCAACGCCGCGGCCGGCATCGGCTGAGCATGCAGAAAGCCCTGGGATTGAATACAGCCGGCGCGCTCCAGGAAGTTGAGTTGTGCCCGCGTCTCAACGCCCTCGGCAACAGTCGTCATCTCGAAGGCGCGGGCGAGGCTGATGACAGTGGGGACGAGGCGGGCGGAGGCGCGATCTGCCGGCAAGCCATTGATAAACGAGCGATCGATTTTGAGGGTGTCCACCGGCAGATCCGACAGACGGCTCAAGGACGAGTAACCGGTACCAAAGTCGTCAATCGCCACGCGCACGCCCGCGCTGCGCAGCGCCCGCAGTTGGCGGACCTCGTCCGAATCCGGATCGATGAGCAGGCTCTCCGTGATCTCCAGCTCCAACCCCCAACCTTCGTCGGTCCAGCCGGCGACAATATCCTGGACGAGCTCAGCGAAGCCGGGGCGCCGCAGCTGCAGCGGCGAGCAGTTGACCGCGACATGCACGGGCCGCAAGCCGGCGGACTTCCAGCGTTTGCATTCGGCGGCAGCATGCTGGAGTGCCCACTCGCCAACACTGACGATCATGCCGGTTGACTCGAGAATGGGCAGAAACTCGCCCGGCGACACGATCCCACGCTCCGGATCGTCCCAACGCAGCAATGCTTCCACGCCATCCAGCTCGCCGGTGGCGATATCAATCTTCGGTTGGTAGTAGAGAAGATACTCGTCATTGTCGAGAGCGCCGCGCAGTCGATGCTCCAAGGCGAGCCGCGCCGCGAGCTTCGAGCTCAGATCGAGCCGGTGATGATGGTATTGCTCGCCGGCAGCCTTTGCCTGACGCAAGCCCGCTTCTGCATTCTGCACGAGAGCCTCGGCCTCGAGGCTGGAGGAGCTGCGACAAGCGAGCCCGGATTTCACGGTGACCGGCACATCATGCGCCTCGATCCGGAAGGGCTTCTCGAACAGCGCCACAATGTGTTGCTGCAATTCCCGCAGCGCATGGTCCTGGCCGCCCGCTTTCTCGAGCAGCATTGCGAAGCACCCGGCGCCCAGGTAGGCGAGGGCTTCCGTGTCGAATCGGGTCCGTAACCGGTCCGCCACCAGCGTCAGCAGGTGGTCGCCGGCGTGCCGGCCGTACGAGTCGTTGATGATGCTCAAATGCTCGATATCGACAATCGCCACCGCCGGTTGCGGCTCCTCGGCCTTGCGCACCGTCAGCCGGGTGGCCAGCCGCTCACAGAACAGGACCCGCTTGGCGAGCCCCGTGAGTGAGTCGAAGTAGGACAGAAACTGGACGGCACTTTCCTTTTGGAAATACTGCAGTGCAAATGACAGGTTGGCCGCCACCTCGCCCAGCAGATTCAACTCCTCGGCGGTGATCGCATCGCGATCCTGGGCCGTCAGTGTGAGCGCTCCCACGGTTGTGCCATCCACCGTCAGCGGCAAGCCCACAATGGACTGAAACTGTGCGCCCCGCAGGGTTGAGAATTTCGACACGATGCGGTCGGCCCGCGAGATGTCATTGCACAGAAACACCTGTCCCGTGCGCAACACCCGCCCCGTCACGCTCGAGTCCTCTTCTGCCGTCGCTGCGATCGAAAAGACCAGCGAATTCATCTGCTCGCCGCCCTGGCCGGCCCAGGTGCAGGGCCGCGCCGTGCGGGTTCCCGGCTCGATGAGAGCAACCAACGTGGTGACGTAATGTCCTGTTGTGACAGCGATACGACACGCTTCCTGCAGCAGCTCCAGCCGCTCGCGGATGCGCACCACCGCGGTGTTGATTCCCGACAGCATCTCGAGGATTCGTGTCAGGCGCTCGATGCGTGCCTGTTGGGCAGCGCGCTCCTGTTGTTGCTCGGCTTCGCGCAACGCCCGGGTGACCGCGGGCGCGAGGCGCTTGAGATTGCTTTTGAGCACGTAGTCGACCGCGCCGCAGCGCAACGCCTCGATCGCGCGCTCCTCGCCGATCGTGCCGGATATGAAAATGAAGGGCACATTCGGCCGTTCGCGCTTGGCCAGTGCCAGCGCGGACATGCCGTCAAACTGCGGCAGGGAGAAATCCGACAGGATGATGTCGTAGTCGCCGGCGCGCAGTGCATCGAGGTACGACTGCTCGGTTTCGACACGTTTGTACGCGCATGAAATACCGTCGCTGCGCAGGCGCCGAACGGCCAGCTCAGCGTCGGTCCCCATGTCCTCAACGAACAATACTCGCACCAGCACGCTGCAACACCCGTCCCGCTTAGTGGCGGAATGAAGTTACCATTTTGAGATGCCGGCGCAGCAGCGGGTTACGGTCAAACACACCATAATTCGCGCCAATTGAGACGTGTGTCATATCATGCACCGCAGCAACACTACACCAACAAGTTACCGAGTCCCATACAATCAGGACCATGGTGGACACGGAAACAATGGAGCAGCCGCAGGCTGCGTTGGTGCGCAGGCTCGAGGCCCGCAATGACCGGCTGCGGGCGGCGTTGCAGGCGGCCGGGCAGGAGATCGACTCGCTCACCTATTCGATTGCCCACGATCTGCGGACGCCGTTGATGCATATCGACGGTTTCGCGCGACTGCTGCAGACCTCCACGGGCGCGGTGCTGGACCACGAGAATCGTGAGCACCTGGAGCGGATCATCGGGGCTACCCGGACCATGAGCGAGCAGCTCGGCGCGCTGGTCGAATACTCACGAGTGAACAGCAGCGACTTGGTGATCTCGGAGGTTGACCTGGAGGATGTGCTGAGCGAATCATTGCAGCTGGTACGTCCGTGGACCAACGGTCGCAACATTCAGTGGCAACGCACCCGGTTGCCCACCGTTCGCGGTGACGAAAATCTGTTGCGTCACGTTTTCGTCAACCTGGTCTCCAACGCCGTCAAGTACACCCGGCCCCGGGATCCCGCTGTGATTGAGATCGGTACCCGAGTGGAGCAGCCGCGCGAGTTGCTGCTGTTTGTGCGGGACAACGGAGTGGGGTTCGACCTCCAGTATGCACAGAAGCTTTTTACACCCTTTCAGCGGATGCATTCCGCGGACGCATTTCGCGGTATTGGCATGGGACTCGCCAAGGTGCGCCGCGTCGTTGCGCGTCACGGCGGCCGTGTCTGGGCCGAATCACAGGTTGGCCATGGCGCCACCTTTTACTTCACGCTGCCCGAGGACCTCGATGTTTGAGGCGGACGCAGTCCGGCGCAGGGGCTCATGGCCAGACTTCTCGTAGTTGACGACAACGCGAGCAATCGCAAGCTCGTCGTCACCCTGTTGGGGCACGAAGGCCACCAGATGATCGAGGCGCGCGACGGTGTCGACGGGCTCGAAGCCGCGCGCGCGGCGCACCCGGACCTAGTCATCTCCGACATTCTCATGCCGTCGATGGACGGTTTTGAGTTTGTCCGCCGGCTGCGTGCGGATCCCGAGTTGCACAACGTCAAGGTCGTCTTTTACACGGCGCATTACCACGAAGCCGAGGCCCGCAACCTCGCGGCAGCGTGCCAGGTCTCCCGAGTCTTAGTGAAATCGAGCGGTGCGGCCGGAATCGTCAAGGCCGTCGCCGAGGTGCTTGCGGGTCGGGACGATGGTCAGTCGCAGTTGCCGGATCCGACCTTCGATCGCGAGCATCTGCAGCTGATTACCAACAAGCTGGCGCAGAAGGACAATCAGCTCAAGGTGGCAAATGCGCGCTTCGCGGCGCTCACCGAGTTGAATGTACAGCTTGCCTCCGAGCGCGAACCGCGCGTGTTGTTCGAGAAGGTTTGCCGGGGTGCGCGCAATCTTCTCGGCGCGAAGTATGCGGTGCTCGCGGTTGCAGGTGACAACGGGCGCGTGATCTCCGCCAGCAACGGTGTTGATCTGCAGGATGACCCCGCCGCCGAGCCACGTGTCGAGAGTGGGCTGCTTGGACGCGTGGCTCGCGAGCGTCGTCCCTGGCGAGCCTCCAGTGGCAATGGCAGTCCGATCGATGCGGGTTTGCCGCCGCGTTACCCCGCGGCCCGGGCCTTTCTGGCCGCGCCGGTCATGTCACTGACCCAGACATTCGGTTGGCTGTGTCTGGCAGACAAGGTCGGCGCCGAGGAATTTACAGCGGCCGACGAGTTGATACTGGCGGTGCTCGGGGCGCAATCGGGGCGCATCTATGAGAACGGGCGGTTGTATTTTGAAGTGCAGCACCACGCTGCCCAACTGCAAGTGGAGATCGATGAGCGCGCGCGGGCGGCCGCGGAGCTGAAAGTCAGCGAGGAGCGGTTTCGCGAGTTGGCGGAAAACATCCAGGACGCCTTCTTTGTCGTAGCCGGCGATCTCGCCTGCACGATGTATATGAGCCCCGCCTATGCACAGATCTGGGGCCGGCCCTGGACCGACGGCGCATCGGCCCCGGTACCGTGGGCCGATGCGGTTCATCCACAGGACGTTGCGAGACTGCGTCGTGAGATTGAGCAGGATTCTCGCGGCATGTCGGTCAAACGCGAGCTCGAGTTCCGCATTGTGCGCCCCGACGGCGCGATTCGCTGGATCTATGCGCGAACCTTTCCGATTGTGGAAGACGCGAGCGGCAGCATCGGGCGCGTGGTCGGTGTGGCCACCGATATTACGCAGAGAAAGCAGGCCGAAGCGAAGATCGAGCAACTGAATCGCGTGCATGCGGTGTTGAGTGGCATCAACTCGCTGATAGTGCGGGTGGCCGACCGCACCGAGCTGTTCTGGGAGGCTTGTCGCATCGCGGTCGAATATGGCCGATTCCGGATGGCCTGGTGCAGTTGGCTCGATCCCGAGACCTCACAGGTGACCCCGATCGCCTGGGCAGGTGATGGTCCGGATCTGGCGCAGGCCATGGCTTGCAAGCTGGAAGCCGCAACCGAGGGCGGGGCGAGCCTCATTTCGGCGGCCATGCGGCTGCAGCAGCCGGTGATCTGCGATGATTTGTTGAGTGATTCGACGCTCGTGCCGCCCGCACGGCAGATGCTCGAGCGCGGTTACCGCGCGCTCGTCGCTCTGCCGCTGGTGATCGATGCGGAGTCGGCGGGGTGCCTGGTGCTCGTCACCGACGAGAGTGGTGTTTTCAACGCCGCCGAGATGCGGCTGTTGACCGAGTTGTCCGGCGATATTGCCTTCGCGCTCGATCACATCAAAAAGGCGGAGCGCCTCAACTACCTGGCGTACTACGACTCGCTCACCGGTCTTGCCAATCGAACGTTTTTCTATGAGCGCCTGGCCCAGTATGTCAGTGCCGCGGCCCGTGGGCAGCGCAAGTTCGCACTGGTGGTGGCCGACCTGGAGCGCTTCGAGACGGTCAATGACACTTTCGGGCGCCATGCCGGTGATGAGTTGCTGCGCCTGTTGGGTGAGCGGCTGGCAGCTTGTGTCGGCGATGCCAGTGAGGTGGCCCGACTGGGCGCGGATCAGTTTGCGGTCGTCATATTCGATGTGGGTGAGGTCACCGAGGTGGCCCAGATCATTGAGAAGTGGCGCCACCAATGGTTGGGAGCGCCTTTCCTGGTGGAGGGCACGGAGCTCAGGATGTCGGCCAAAACCGCGGTGGCCGTGTATCCGAATGACGGGGCCGAGCCGGTCACGTTGATCCGCAATGCGGAAGCCGCCTTGAAGAACGCCAAGTCGACCGGCGATCGGCTGTTGTTCTACGCGCCGTATCTGACGGATCGTGCCAATGAGGCGCTGGCCCTGGAGAGTCAGCTCAAACGGGCGATCGAGCAGGAAGAGTTCGTGTTGTATTACCAGCCCAAGGTGGACCTCGAGACCCGGCGCCTGCAGGGCGTCGAGGCCCTGATCCGTTGGCAGAACCCCCACAGCGGTCTCGTTCCGCCCGTGAAATTCATCCCGCTGCTGGAGGAAACGGGCATGATTGTCGAGGTGGGCAACTGGGCGCTGCGCCAGGCGATCCTCGATCGCGGGCTGTGGATGGCGCGGCATCTGAATGCGCCGCGAGTTGCGGTGAACGTGTCAACGATACAGCTGCAGCGCTCGGACTTTGTGCGATCCGTGTCCAACGTCCTGAAGTTGGCCGGCGGCGATCCGGGACTCGACATCGAAGTGACCGAGTCGCTGATCATGAACGATGCCACCGGCAACATCGAAAAGCTGCGCGCCATCCGTGACCTCGGCGTGCGCATCGCCATCGATGATTTCGGCACGGGCTATTCGTCATTGGCCTACCTGACCAAGCTGCCGGCCCAGACCCTGAAAATCGACCGCTCATTTGTGATCTCCATGTTGGAAGATCCGGGAGCGATGACCCTCGTCTCCACCATTATTTCACTGGCTCATTCGCTCGAGCTCGTCGTGGTGGCGGAGGGGGTCGAATCCGAGGAGCAGGCCAAGTTTTTGCGCTTGCTGCGTTGCGATCAGATGCAGGGTTATCTCATCAGCAAACCCGTGTCTTTTGCGGATATGACGACCTATCTGGGACGTCATCGGGGAGACCCTGAGCCGCTGCGCCGCAGTAGTTGAATCATCGTTCAATTAATGGGATGCAGCACTCGGCGGTGGTGCGACCGTGGCATTAATCTCGAGTGGAAACATAGAACCCACGAGGATTGAGTTTGCGTCGCTTGCCAGTGGGTGAGTTCGCTGTTGCGGGAGCCTTCTTTCTGGCCGCTTGCGCAGCTACCGGCATTTCCCGCATCACCGACGCGGCGGATGTGGTTTGGCCGGGCAATGCCCTGGCCGCGGCGCTCCTGGTTCGTTTGCCGCACGTGCGTTGGGTAACAGCGCTCGTCGCGATTGTCATTGCAGGGACCGCCGCCAACTGGCTCGTCGTTCATGAGCCACTGCAATATTCCACGGGCATGAGCCTCGTCAATGCGCTGGAAATCGGCATGACGGCCTGGGTCTTCCGGAACTGGCTCACATTTCCCCTGCCTGACATTTCCTTCCACCAGGGCCTGCGGATGGCCGCTGTGTTTGCATTCGCCGTGCCGTCGCTGACGGCGTTTCCCGGCGGCTGGCTGCTGCATTCCGAGTTTGGTGTGCCGTTGGCAAGGGCCGGTTTCGACTGGTGGCTGTCGGGGTTGATCGGGAGTTGCCTGTGTGCCCCGGCGGTCTACCTGTACAGCACGAAGACGGCGCAGCGGCTGATTTCCAGGCGCTTCCTGGCTGAGAATCTGACACTGAGCGCGTTTTGTATCGTCGCGACGTATCTGGCGATCCGGTACCTGCGTTTCCCGTTTGTGGTGATGTCGGTGCCGCTGACCGTGTTAGCGTTTCGCGCGGGGTCCTTTGGCGCCGCCGTATTGTCTGGAGTCTGCGGGTCGATCGTCATCGCGTTGTGGAGCTTTGGGATCCGGCCGGTGATCCTGGATGGTGTCAGCTCGGGATTGCCGTTTCTAGCACTGGTCGCGACGTTGTTGCCGCCTGTGGCGGTTGGACTTGCAACCGACAAGAGGCGCACGGCTACTCGCGAGTTGGCTGCTGAGCGGCAGCGTCTGAAGACGACATTGCGTGCGATTGCCGATGCTGTGATTACGACCGATGCGGACGGTCGGATTACCTACCTCAATGCGGCTGCTCAAGAGCTGCTGGGCCAGTCGCTGGATCATATCGAGGGGCGTGGTTTCTACGATGTGGTCGCGATGACTGATCCGCGAACTTCGCGGATTGCGCAGTCGACGCTGGGCAAGTGCCTCGAGACAGGCGAGACCGTCAGGCCCTCCGACATCGTGTTGTTGCATCGACCGGACGGCGGCGTGAGGTACGTGTCCAAGGTTGCGACTCCGGTGTTTGGTCAGGCTGAAAAGGTTGTTGGCGCGGTGCTCGTGTTGCGGGACGCAACCGAGGCATACGAGCGGGATCGGAAGCTCAGTCATCTGGCGACGCACGATGTGCTGACGGGTGCTTGCAATCGCTTTGAGTTTGAGCGTCGCATGCAGATGCTCTTCGACCGTGCGCGGTTCCTGATTCTACCGGCCACGCTGATTGCCGTGGACCTCGATCGGTTCAAAGCGGTCAACGACGTTGGTGGGCACGCCGCTGGCGATGCGGTGCTACGTCGGGTTGTGGAGGTCCTCCGGGAGAACATCCGCAACAAGGATACTGTTGCCCGCCTCGGCGGTGACGAGTTTGCGGTGGTGTTGGAGAAAGTCACGCCGGAGCGCGCACGCGCCGTAGCGTCGCAGATTCAACGGGCGCTCAACCCGTTGGTGGTGGAGTGGAGCGGGCAGACTTTCCGCGTCGGCGCCAGTTTGGGCGTTGCCACCATTACCAGCGGCTACGAAAGCACCGCAGCCTGGATAGCTGCCGCAGACGCCGCCTGCTACGAGGCCAAGCGCACCGAGCGCGGCCAAGTACGTTTCGCCCAACCCACCGACCTCGCCCCCGAGCAAGCCGCTGGTTAGTCCGACAGCCTCACAAGCGTTGGCGCCCAGAGAGCGCCCGAGCATGGCCCACCGCCAGTTCCTGTTTGCGCCGTAGACCGCAGCGCCCACGGGCCGGCCCGACCTTCGTATTCCTACTTAGCCCCAAACGCCTTCATCAACCGATAAGTGTATTCAACACTCTCGTCAAACTCCCGCACCCCAATCCGCTCATCCTTTCCATGGGCGCGATTGTCATCCACATCAGTCCACAAGCCCCCCAAATCATAGGTCGGAATCCCCGCCGTCCGTGTTTGCCGGCCGTCGCTGAAACCGCTGGCCATGGTAGGAATAATCGGTACCTTGGGCCACATGGAATGCACCACCTTCGTAGCCTTATCCATGATCTCCTTCGTCGGCGGCGACTCGGGGCTGAGTATGGGCGGTGCATCCAGGGTGATGGAAATCTTGGGATCCGCCAGCGCGTTGGTCAACAACGTCTGCACATTCTCAGCCGTATCGCCCGGCATCATGCGACATTGAATCGTCGCCTTAGCCCGCTGGGGCAGGGCATTCTCCGCATGTCCACCTGAAATCAACGTCGCGACACAGGTAGTCCTCAGCTGGGCGTTGAGTTTGACGTTCTCACTCAACCTGGCCGCGGCCTCCGGATCCGGTGTCTCCCTGGCCACAGCCAACCGATCATCACGCGCCGTCCCCGTCTCCAACGCGCCGAGCTTCTCAAAGCTTGCGCGTGTCGTAGCAGTCGTCAGCAACGGAAACTTGTACTGTTCCAACCGACCCAGCCCATCCGCCAGGCGATAAATGGCATTGTCAGGCCCCGGCAGCGACCCATGCCCACCCGGGCTCGTGGTCTCCAACGTGAAGGTGACATAGACCTTCTCACTAGTGCCGATTTCATAGAACAGCCGCTCGCCGTCCTTCAGCGCCCCACCCCCGCCATCCAGATTCACCGCAACACCCGCATCAATCAGCTCGCGATGCTCCTTCAACAGAAAGGCAGGTCCATTGGCATCCCCACCGGCTTCCTCATCGGCCGTAAATGCCACGATGAGGTCGCGTCCCGGCACATAGTGCTCGCGCTTCAGACGGATCAAAGTCTCCATCATCGCTGCAACACCATCTTTCATATCCTCGGTGCCGCGGCCGTAATACCAACCATCCTTCTCCGTCAGTTGAAACGGGTCCGTCGTCCAGTCCTCGCGTTTGGCCTCAACAACATCGAGATGCCCGAGAAACAGCACCGGCTTCGTGCCCGACTTCTTCGCCCGGTAACGGACGACGAGATTCCCCTTGGTCGGCTTGTCAGACGGTGCGATGAGCACGACGTCCTCAGCCGCAAATCCCGCGGCCAGCAGCTGCTTCTGCATGAGCTCCGCTGCCGCGGTGGAGCCGTGATCATGCGTGGTGTTGATATCCACCAGCTCTCGCAGGAGGTCGCGTCCGAGATCCTGATCGGCCTTGGGAGGCAGGGGTCCCGGAGTGGCGGCCCAGGCGGTTGAGACGCAAGTGAGTGTCAGCAGCGCGGCGATTTTTTTCATCGGGTGATTATTTCACGATTTCCGGAGCAATTTGGGGTTGATCCTGCACGCCTGTGCGGATGCCTATATTGAAGGTGCGTCCATCCAAGGGCGCCCAGACGTCGGTAATGGGATCGCCGCCCCATCCCGGTGCGGGGCGTAGCAGCGGGTCGTAGTGAGTTTGCCGCGTGCCGGTCAGATTGACCGCATTGAGGAAGACGGAAAATCCGTGGAAGCGAAGCTCCGCAAGCGCATTGACCGTGATGTAGGGCTGGGAAATCGAGCGATAGGGATCGTCCTCCAGCCGCTGCTGGCCGATGTAATTGGCTTCCAGTCCAATCCGCCCGAGCCGGTCGCTTTCCAGGA
>Ga0181534_10000570_pt1 | contig 25656 bp, 28 predicted proteins | sample PEATcosm2014_Bin_37_FD_119758 | JGI IMG/M metagenome (GOLD analysis project Ga0181534, IMG submission 119758) | Peatland microbial communities from MTU Mesocosm Facility, Houghton, MI, USA - PEATcosm2014_Bin17_10_metaG | ecosystem: Environmental > Terrestrial > Soil > Wetlands > Peat | place...
ATGTCGATCCCACCGGCTGGGTGCACTGTTTCGAGCCGCAGCCGGTCATCTGCAACATGCTGGCCGGCAGCATGGCTCTCACTCAGCGACAGAATGTGCGGGTGCACAATGTGGCTCTTGGTGACAAGTGCGGTTTCGTCGAACTCCCCCAGTACGATTATGGTGCCCGCTGCAATTTCGGCAGCATCGAATTCGGCCCGGAGCAGATCGAGCCGCTGGACCAGCAACGCGGACACGATCCGGACCGGGTTGAGCAAATCACCCTGCGGACGCTGGATAGCTACAATATGCCGCGGCTGGATGTGTTCAAAATTGATGTACAGCGCATGGAGATACCACTGCTGGAAGGCGCTCGCCAGACTTTGGCCCGGTGCAAGCCGGTACTGTTCATGGAGTGGATCGACAACGACCCCGGTACGCTCATTCGTGCGCTGGAAACGCATGGATACTATGTGAAGCAGGAAGTCGGCGACGACTGGCTGTGTTGCCCGAAAGAAACTGCTTGACTTAGCTGTTGTTACGTGTAGCAGTATATTTGCAGTTCGACGGGAACTGAACAAGAGAAGGATTTCACGGATGGCGAAACCTGCACCGAAACCCGCTCCGAAGCCTGCCCCCAAGGGTGGGAAAAAGAAGTAGTCAACAACTTCAGACGGGACCAGACAGGAAACGCTCCGAAAGCCCCTTCGGAGCGTTTTCTTTTATCGGTGCCGTGCGATCGTCCGAGCGGCCAGTTCCGCGTTTTCAAATTCAATGAGTGGCATTCTTGCAGGCGGCGTCTGCTCGGGAGCCAATCGGAACGCGAGCAGCCCGGCTTTGGTTTCACCACACGGTTCGAACCCGGCCATAGTGTAAGTGTAGCCCCATGTTTTGACGCCACGGCGCATAGTCGGCTTCACCTTGCGGCGGTCTATGAAAGTGACCATTCCGAGCGCAGGCGGTTCACCCATGAAAAAGCGAGTCGCCGCCACCGCGTCGTAGATCAGATTACTTGCAATCCCACAATTCTCGTTACGAAAAGCCGAACATATCCAGGCACCGCCCCACGCATGCTTGACGTATTCGGCGAACGGCCAGGACGTCACCCAGAGTGCTTTACCCGTGTGTGTCGGCGTACAGCACGATGCACCGGCCTGGCGGCACGAATTGCGGTGTGCCTATTTTCTGCCGGTTGTAGTGCCTGTCGGCGATGTCCCGGGCGCGCGGATCAGCTCGGTGGGAAAGTCGCCATATCACCAATCCTGATCCGGCACACGTTCGCTGATACCCCAGCCGACGACGCTTGACCACGCCGCCTTGAAATAGCCCTTCACGTCACCGTTCAAGGCTTTCTTCACATCGCGCAACAACGGTTGCTGGTTCACATGCTTCCGCGCTTTGTCATAGACAAGACAGTGCGACACACCGCCGGAAAGAGGCACCTGAACTTTTACGATCTCTAATGGCATCACCCGACTTCCTCAATCAGATGCACCGCCATGTCAACGATCGTTTCCGCGCTCACCATTCCGGTGCAAGCAATGTCACCGCGCTCGCAGGTCTCGACATTGGTCGGGATTGGCTGGCGGGCGACGCACCCAACACAGTCCAGGTTTGGCATTACCGAGGCACAGTTCCAGCCCTGCGTACCGTGCCGCCACGGAAGGCGATAGGCTGGCATCACTGAGGTAAACACACCGACGATCGGGGTCTGAGTCGCTCCCGCCACATGCAGCAACCCCGAGTCGGAGCCGATGAAGCAACGGCACCGGGCGATCATCGCGGCTTGCTGCATGATGTCGCCGCTGTGAAACGAAGCGCATTTCGCTGCCGGCAGCGCGTCTTTCATCGAACCCACCAGAATCGGGAAACAGCCCTCGTCCTGCAGCAACTTCACCACCTTCAACCAGGTGGCCTCCGGCAGTGTCCGGTTGCGCCAGCCAGCTTTCGCGGCGTGCACCGCCACCACCCGCTTGGAGCCGCCCCAGGGTTCGACAGGCTTGAAGAACATTTCCTGATGCAGGTCCTCCGGCGCCCCCGTGTCACCAAAGGCTTCCTGCATATACGCCTGCACAATGTGCATGGTCGGGCGTTTTTCGTAGGCCAGATCAAGATCAATCAAACGATCAAGACCGCCCTCCGGCGACCACGGATACGGCATCGGGTTCTGGTTGGTTACCAAAAGCCGATGCGGTGAATTGTTGAATATGCCAGTGAAAGCGGTCTGCACACCGATTTCGGCGTCCGGATTTTCCCGTCGGAGCCGGCGGATAACCGGTGTGGTCAAAACGACATCGCCAAGAGCGCCGGAGCGCCGAACCAAAATTCTCATGCCAGCACACCTTGTCTTTCAATCAGTTTGATCGCTTCTTCAGCGTCTCTGAGCCGCGCTCGGTAAATACCAGCTTGCCGTTTTTTGCGGGCGATAAAAGATTCTTTCGCTTCTTCCAACGTCGGACAAGCGTATCTTTTTCTTGCGTCTCGGAGAACAAATCGCCTGCCTCGCCAGCCGTTTATCCATGCGCCTTTCGGCGTGTGCTTCAGGACAGGAAACTTTCTAAGTTTCACTTCCAGGTGACCGATCCCGTATGAATCGCCCCACTCATCAACCGGAGCAGCATATCGAACGTCTTCATACCGGAACCAAAAATGTTCGGTCATCCAAACCTCGCTGATGCGTCGGCGTCGACATTGATAGGTAAACCTTTGGTCCAGGCAGGCATGTCGGTCATGCAGTGTTCCAGCAAAGGCAGCGTGCTCTCGGCTTTGTCTTCGTCCGCTTCGCCCGCAACCGAATCATGCACATGCAGGACAACCGGCAGACCGTTACTATCTGCGTTTTCAAGCGCGGTGGCAAGCAGGTCGGCGCCGATCGCCTGCACCTGATTCTCTACCAAAATCGTGTGATAAAGCGAGCGGCGAAACACCGCTTTGCCTTTGACGGTCAGGCCGCTCAGGCTCAGCCGGTTTTTCGGCTTGCCGTCCGCCCAGTATTCCTGACGCAACCGCGGCTGCCAGTAGCGCAATATGCGGCCGGTCGGAAGACGCGCACACAGGCAGTCGCCTTCGCAGAAATAAGACACCAGCCCGAGTGGCGGCACATGGAACTCCCGGCCGGGGTACATCACCGCCGCGGCGGCGGCGTCATCGGTGGCGTACCAGTATTTCACGGTTGCCTGGTTGGCCGCGCGCCATGCGTGCACGATCGGCTTGCCTTCTTCCTTGCTCATCAGCAAACCGTAATTCACGCCCATGGCTACAAGCGCGCCTTCGGCTCCACCAAATCCACAGGCGAGAATGGTAACCTTCCCGGCTTGGCGTTCAAATTTTGTCAGAAGCTCCGGCGGTTTTCCAAAAATACCAGAAGCCGCCACGCGATAAACGTCTTGGCCAGTTGCGTAAGCGTGCAGCATGTCCAGTTGCTGCGAGAGCCAAACGGTGATGCGCGCCTCGATCTGAGCGTAATCTCCGTTTACCAGCAAACGTCCGTATCGAGCGCATATCGTGCGCCGCAGCATACGAGATATCCAGTGGATGACACCCGAAAGAAAATCACGTTTTTGTGCATCACGGCGGATGGTCTGGTAGAGCGACCGCATCAAATCGGGATCGCCGGTGCGGCCGACTTCAATGGCGGTGCGCAAAGCAACATCGGACAGTCGTTTTACTTCAACAGTATTTTTCTTGGCGTCAAGCCCGTTGGTGTCGGCGATCTCGTCAAAATTGGCGAACACATCGCGCACCAGATTATGCGCCTGCCAGCGGCTGCCTGACCACCGCATGGTTTGCTGCGCGCCCCCGAGCGTCAGATGTTGGTACAGCCGACTGGTGTTCGGATCCGCCGAAGTCAACATTGCCTTCAGTTTGGCGGTGGATGCCTTCGCCGCCTCTGCTCGATAACCGAGCGCCAACCGGCAATCTTCCGGCACGTCCAATCGGCCCATGAGATCGGCGATATCGTTCTTGCGCAGGCGCCAGGGCGATTTTCGCGAGGCAGCAGATTCGGGTTCGTCTTCTTTGTCCGCCTCGTCGTCTTCGTCCTCTTGCGTGTTCGCCCGTGGAAGTTCAACGCCCCTCCCCATCAACCACTGCTTCAGCGACTCGATATTGGAGACCTTCGACACCGCGCCGCCAGTTATCCGACGCATCTCTTCGTTGATGCGCAATGTCTCCAGCGCAGCTGCGCGGGCAAGACCTTCCACCAGCGGCACGTCGATCATCACGCCGCGGTCATTGATGCGGCGGTCTATCGCAGGCATGAAGGCCCACGGACGGATGCTTGGCCACTGCGGTAGTCGAACGAATACGTTCTCCTCCATCGCCACGTCCTGCACACATCTGTCCGCCAGCCACTGAAGATCGTCAACCAGTTTTTTGTCGAACCGACCAGGACTATTCAATATCTCCGCCACGGGCGCCGGAATGGACGTACGCTTGGCGTCGGTGATGCGGCGAATGCGGTTGGAATCTTTCAGGTCGCCCTGAAACTCAACACCCACCGCTTTTGCGCAACCATCCAGGCTACGCGGCAAATTTGCTGCTGCCGCTAAATGCATGGAATCTTTCCATGCGTCGGCGTCTACTGGCGGAAACCCGTGGCGCGCGACAAGAATGCGCTCATAGACGAGCCGGTCGAAAAACAGAACATTCCAGCCGGACAGCAAGCCTCCAGCAGCCACATGTTCCGCCAACGACAGTGGTACCGGATCGCCTTCGCGCCACAATATTGGCGCTACAGGCGCGCCAATAGGCTTCACCACGAACATCAGGCAACGGGTTTCGGGATGGCGCGTGTAGGCGTCCGCACCATGCAAACGCAGGTCTACTGGCGAAGACGTCTCAGCGTCAAAACCGAAGACGGGCGGCATCTATGCGGCAATGTTTTCGTTCGGAAGAGTTTTCCGGAACTGTACCCACCCGCGAAAATTGCCGTGAAGATGACTGTCGGCCCAGTGTTTGTCGTGTCGCAAATGATGCAAGAACATACCCGGAGTTGCTTGGTGCTCGGCGGGCGACGCATGCAGCGGCACCGAGCCAACAAGACGATCGTAGAGCGCGAGATCAGCGGCGATGTCCGGCGTCTTACCCTCATGCGTGAGGTAGCTCACTCTGGCGCACCGGGCGACCGACAGTTTGACCATGAGTTCGTACGCCCACTTGTCGTCGAACCCGCCTTCCGGCTTGCTCGGAAGCAGGTTCAGTTCCTTGATCGGGCTTACGTAAGGAAGGTGCCACTCACCCGGTTTCAACGGTACGGGCGTAGATTCATTCCTCGCATCGCGCATAGCGTTCGCCAGCATCTCCATGTGCGGTTCCGCCATAGGATGGCAACGCAGCGCGAAGAAATTGTCCCAGTCCGTCGCCGTTACCACAACGTTGATGTGGCAGAACGGTTCGAGTACACGATTGATGAGTTGTTTGGATGCGTTCAGTTTGTGGAGTTGTCGAGCGCACTGAACTGCATCCTCAAGTGCAATTTTCATGAAATTTTTAGCGTGAAATAAGTCAGGGTCTGCAAGTTCCTCTCCGCCCTGCATACCCGACCTGTTTGATGTCCACCGCACAGGAAACGCCGGATCGTCCAACACATCCTGAATCAACCGCGGCACCGGAATGGCGCGAGATGACGATGCATTCCGGGAAAACACACGGTGCGTCATGAACTCGCCGTGTATCCATTTCGGATACCGAAGTTGCATCGTGGTGAGCCGGATGCCTTCCGGACTGATGCTGTCGGCGATAATATTGGCGGTGATTGTGGTCATGTCGTTTTCTCCCTGCGGCTGATCTCGCGATCCAGATACCAGCGCGCCTTCTTCAGGTCTTCGATCGCATCCGCTGATTTCTTACCCGCGCGCGAAATGTATTTTACAGTGTTGCCGAGACAAAACCCCAGGTCCCACGCTTCGATAACTTTTATGGCTTCGTAAGGATTATCTTCGCCGCCGTAGTGCGCAGGGTGATTTACCGGATCGCTCATTTCGCCCTCCAAAAACGGAGAAGATGCCCTCGGGCGTGTGTCCCTCTGATCACCGCCGGCTCTGTTTCATCCGGCTCGGCCACGTTTTTCAAACGCCAGTCTTCACTGAGAATGCACACCGTCTCGGTTTTCCCTTCTCCTGCTCCTGTGCTGAAACCGTCATCTCCGCACTTGACCCGACGCACGAAGCGTCGAAGCGCAGAAACAATCCGCAGCAAGGCATAAATTACTCTTAGCGTAATAACACAGCAGCGTCAACCGCTGAAAAAGAAAACCCGGCAGATTTCTCCGCCGGGTTTCGCTTTGGTGGACCGAGCAGGATTTGAACCTGCGGCCCGACCGTTATGAGCGGCCCGCTCTAACCATCTGAGCTACCGGTCCATTCTGGCCAAAGATTAAACACCGGACGGCCGACTAGACCAGCGTATCGCACGCAATTTTCAGTGCCGCCCGGGCTGCCGTCCCAGAGTGACACGACAGCCTCGCACCGGTCAACCATCCAGCGATTTCTTGCGTGCATGACTTGCGGCGAGTAATCCGTGCTGCCAACCAATTCAACAATATCCGCCGCGTCCAGAATGACGCGATATTGTTCTTGCGCCGCAGGAGGCCAATGCTGTTCTTGCCCAAGAAACGGTATCGCTACAGTAAGCGGCACTTTGTTCCGGATAGCGGCGATGGCCCATGCGGTATCCCAGCCAAGTGCCATGCCGGATATCATCCGCCGAGGTTTGGTCTCAACAACAAAACGGCACGCCAGATCAATTAGGCGACCTAGCGTGCCGCTGTCATATCCTCCAAGTTTATGAGGTCTGTGTCCTGTGGCGGCGAGGATCAGACCCCGGGAGGGCGAGCGCCCCCAGCACCGAAACCAGCTTGCGGTTGGGCCATCGGGTTCGGTGCACCGACCGGAACACCTCCAGGCGCGGGCTGCTGCGGAGGTGCTGCAAACCCGTACGCTGGCGAGCCTGGAGCGGCGCCCGGCGGCACCGAACTCGGAGTGGCGTGGTTCGGCCCGAAACCCGGACCCGGGTTGTAGCCGGACGTGCCCACCGCACCCGCAGCGGCGAAAGCACTGGAGGCGGCGGCGCCACCGTCGAAACCGGTCAGGCGCGGACCATCGGAGACGAACTGCACCGAGTTCAACGTGACCGAGATACCGCGGTTCGGGATCTGCTGGCCCGGTTGCGGAAAGGCGCCAAAGGTAATCTGGGCCCGAACGTAGCAGCCCGAATAGAACCGTTTCGGCTCCTCCGGCTGCGCCTGCTCATTGACGAACACCGGCCGCTGGTCCACGCCCTTGCGGGTCTTCTCCGCCAGCGATGCGTTCAGCGTGAACAGCCCGCGGAAAGCCTCGTACTTCTTGGGGTCCCGCATGTACATCTGGTTGCCGTCACGCAACGGATAGTGCAGGCCGCCGGCTTCCTTCGGCCAGAACAGCAGCTGCGAGCCGGAAACCTCGATGATTTCGTTCGGGTTCTGCGGATTGGGTTTTTTCTCCGCCGGCCAGCGTGCGTTGGCGACCATGCAGATGGCCTGGTATAATTCGGTGCACGCCGCCGGATTGAGCAGCAAAGTGACCGAATAGCGCCGGATCGGGTCGTTCGAGCCCGGGACCACACGGGGCGTGTCGAGCGTTGCGTAGGACGCCCGGGCGACCGGAGTGATCATGCGGATATTGCCGTAGTCGGCGCTGACCACAAGAGGTCCCTGCTGCGCGGGAACCTTGGCCCCCTCGGAGGCGAGAAAATGGTCGGAGATCGGCTGTGTCTGAGACATATTAGGAGTCCTTTTCGGTGTCTGTTCGGTTTCAGTTCGGTGGTAGCGCGGTCGCGGAAATTGGTCCGAGGCCGATCGGCACACTTGAACCTGTCGATGAAGCACGCACAAGTGTCGGCTCACCTTCGGGCTTTTCCACCAGCGTTTCAAGCAGTTTTTTCTTGTCGGCCGGAAGAAGTTTTTCGATTTGCGCCGGCGACTTCAGTTTCGGGTCCGTGTACAGCGCCGAGGTTTGCAGACCCATCGCCCGCAACGCATCCGGCGCTTTTTCGGGATCCTTGAACCGCCGGTGCCCGGATCGCGGCTTCATCGCGTAGCCTGGCACATTGACGCCCGCCATGAGAAGGGCCGCTGCGCGCTTTTCCACTCCGGTGATGAAGGTCTCGTAGAATTCGCGCCGGTCCAGGATGGTGGCGATATCGGCCGGGTCCAGCGACAGCGGAGACGGAAGCACCACCACACTTCCCGGCGGCATGCCTGCGGGCGGCTTGGCGTCGATCATGATCTCTTTCGGAGGCAGGACCGCAATCGAGGAAGCGTTGAACAGCGGCGCTGATGCGAATGCGTCGCGGGCGATGTGCATCGCTCTGTCCGCCAGAGCGGGGCAGATGGGCTGGCCGCGTTCGTCCGGTCCAGCCGCCGGGCACCAGCGACACCATTTTGGATTTGGCACAAGCCGGGCCTTGGGATCCAAAGCCTCTTCCATGGCTCCGACCAACTGGGGGAGAAATTCGTTGTAGAGATAGTCCGGCGTGAATGTCACGGGAGGCTCATTGCGCGCTTCCTCCCAATGAGGAGTGCGCGGCTGCACGACCTTGATCTCAACCGTGTCCCAGCCTTCCGGCACCGCGAAAGTGACAAGCGCCATCAGCGCATAGTCTTTCAGCTGCGGTGTATCTCGGGCAACGATCACGCCCTTGCCGTACTTCAGGTCAACGATAGTCAGCTTGCGGCGGATAGGGTCAACCACCACCGTATCCGCCGTGCCGCGGTTCTGGCCGAACAACGGATCGGAAGGATCAAGTGGCGCCAGGGACAGCCGATGCTCCACCAATCGCTTGGTGCCGGGACCTTCGAACGATTCAACGATCTCCACATACTCGTTGGCCACTTCGACCATTTCTTCGTCCACCAACTGGCGGATGCCGGGACGCGGCTCGATGAACTGATCGGCCCACTCTTCCGGTGATCGAACGCCACGAAGGGCGTCTTCCACCACCGCATGGGCAGCAGTGCCTTCGGCAGCGAAGCCGGAAGACTTTTCTTCGCCTCGCGGCACCCGGGCGGAAAGAACAATGCTCCCCGGACAGCCGAGCAAGCGATCGGCAGAGGACGGGCGGAAAACTGCGTCTCCGCCCGCCGCTGCGACCAATTCGTTAAGCAGCGCGAGTTTTTCTGGTGTCATGACGCTGCCAGGACCGGCGCCGGCTGCGCGTTCAAAAAGGCGATGATGCCTTTCTTGTCCGTGGACAGTTCCACAGGAACGATCTCGAAATCTTTCTTCTTGTTGATGCTGCCGCCTGTCACTTCGTGACGGTAGGTTTTGGCCTCGCCCTCGCTGCCAGTATAGTAAGGCTTGGCGCCATTCTTGGTGTCGACCACTTTATACAGTTTCATTTCTACATGACTCCTACTGTTAGTTACATTTCAAAAGCAGGCACCAATCTTTATGGCGCCCGCTTTGTCCGGCGCATATCCTGCAACAATACCCCGTATCAGGAGTTCAGAAGATGCGCGCTCCAATCCAGCACCAGTTGCCGGTGCTCCGGCGGCACCGAGTCGTGCATCATAGTCTTGAACGGCTTCGGCGTTCCGTCGGGCCAAGTGTCGGCGCGAATGATGTTGAACGGATAGGCGTTCGTCTTGCTCGCCGCCTGTGCCGCATTCTGCAGTTGCAGGACCTGCGCCTTGTAGTCCTCCAGCGATACCACACCATTCGGTGCAGGCGACGGAGGTGCAGCGGACGGCATGGCCGCTGCGGGAGCCGGGGGCGGCGCAACTGGTACGGACCCAGGCCCGCCGTTTGTTCCCGCGGGAGGCGCCATTGGTGTGGACATACCTTGCGGCGCAAAACCGTTGCCGCCGACGGCACCAGGCGGAATGGCAAAACCTCCGCCCTGTTCCGCCTGCTGCGTCGACATGGCAGCGACACCCACCGGCGGCGGAGTGAACGCAGGCTGAGTGACCCCAGGCGGCATAGCGCCGGGGGGCAGAGCACCCGTGAGCGCGGCTACCTGCGCTTCGGCAGTCTGGCCCTTCGGCTTGCGGCCGCGCTTCTTCGGTCCGACCGCCGCGGCGGCAGTGGCGAGGTTCGCCGTCACAGCGGCGTTGGCTGCGGCTTCCTCGACTTCCTCGCCTTCTTCCGCGAGATTTTCCACGCCATCGTTGATGTGGCCGGACGCGGACAGATCGGGCGCGACAACTGAAGCGGGGCCTTTTGTGGCCGCTGACACTTCACCAACCGCAACCGTTCGCGTAACTACAGCACCCGCGTCGATCTGCTGTAGCCACGCGATTGCCTGCCCGAAAATCAACGGGTCGACTCCGTCCTTGGGTGTGACTTCAAAAATAATCTTCACCGTATTCTCCTGTTACGTGGACATATTTTTGCGATCCGAAGCTCAGTTCGAACCTGCATGAGCAACTTGCCAAGCTGGTTTTCGCCTACGCCATTGCACACACCCCAGAAAACGTCACCCCAGGTGTTTCCTTCCACCAGTTCAGCGCTGCCGGTAGCGAGCAGCCAATCTCCGAGATAGCGGTCCTGAAACTTCAGCCGCAGAAGTTCGTGCATTACGTCCAGTTTTATGAAAGGCCAGTCTTCGCGCGTCGGGTATTGTTTGGCTGCATTCTTAGCGTCTCCCGGATTTTCTTGCGTCATTATCGCTGCGCGCCCGGCCGGATCGGACATCTTGGTCCACTGGTAGGCATGCTCGACGGTCGGAAAAATGTCGTTTTCCCAGATGATGCCCGCGGGGCACACCCAGAAATTCGACAGAAAATGGTAGGGGCTTTTGAACGTAGCAATGCGTTCTGGAAGCCGGATGGCGGGTTGCATGAAAATTCGATATCACTTCGCGCATTCCAGCGCAATACGTAATCTTACACTTAAATGTTAGTTGTGAGCCGGGAGAGGAGATCGTTTGATGCCCGCTCTTTCACGCCTACCACTCCGGCCATGGCCTCGTCCAGCCAGCAGCCGGCTGCCGAAAGAATTTCAGCAGTGCAGTCCGCGGTCTGACCAATTCGGTGGATTCTTTTTATCGCCTGTTGCAGTGCAGTTGCGGTCCATGGAAGTTCGATCACCACCACCCGGTGCGACCGGGTGAGCGTCAGCCCCATCCCGCCAGCTTGCGTCTGCACGAGAAGATCGTTCAGCCACCCACCCTGCAGCCATTCTTTTGCAGCGCGCAATTGTGCGCGGCTGACCGTCCCGTCAATCCAGGAAAGTTGATGTCCCCGGGCTTTCAACCGGTCAAACACACCTTTGCGTACATCAGTATGCTGGAAGAACGCCACCACCGGGCCTTCACCCGCGACCACTATGGAATGGATATGTGCCGCAGCTGTGTCAAGCTTGGCCAGCCCAAGCGCTCGGCGCACGCGAGCCAGTGCGGAGTCACGCAGATCGTCCTGTTCCGCAAGTGCCTCTTGCAATCGAGCGGGCGTCCATCCTTCCAGTCCGGCCATGATGTGCTGCAAGGCGTTGTCGTCTATCTTGACGGGCACGCGCGTCACCGTAAGGTTCGGCATTTTTATGTCGAGTGATTCCGCGGTGCGGCGAATTACGTACGGTTTCAGGATGAAGGCCAACTCTTCGGTATTTTTGATCCCGACCGGTTTCGTCTCCTGGTATGCGTCGGGCACCATTGTGCAGTAGTGATCGCAGAATTCCTGCCATGTCACCTGCGATCCCAGGCCGCCGTAAAGCATCGGGTAGAAATCGGCCGCCGAGTTCACAATCGGCGTTCCGGACAGGCACCACATTTGACTCGCGCGAGAGACCAGACCGTCGGGTGCAAAAAGAGTACGGGTCCGAGCGGCTTGATACTGGCGAAACTCATGGGCCTCGTCCACCACGATCACGTCAAACGGCGGGCCGGAAAACAAATGTCGGAGCGACTGACCGCGGTTCGGTCGTTTCGCAGATGGAGTCGCGTCGCTCAGCACCGCATGAGAGACGATAGTTATGCCAGGTCCTGGCGGTTCTTTCAGGAAACCTTCGACAACATGAACCGGCCGTTCCTGGTCAGACCATTGCTCGAATTCGAGCGCCCAGTGTTCGCGCACGGCGCCGGGACAGACTACCAGAATTTTCCGGGCGCTGACCCGGTCACAAGCCAAGACAACCTGTCTGGTTTTGCCCAAACCCATATCGTCCGCCAACAGCGCGAAACGACGTTCCGCGAGAAAAGCAGACCCGGTTTGTTGGTGGCTATAGTCAGTCAGCGCCACTCAGGCATAGACTTTCGCTTCGATGCTCGTCAAAACCCGCTCCTGCGCATCCGAAAGATTCATGCTTTCTCCGCGCTGCTCTACGCGCTCGCGCATGCTGGCGCAGAAATCTTCCTCGTACTTGTTCAGCCGCGGGCACATTTCGGCATCGCGCATCAATTCTTTCAGGCGCTTCAATCGTTCCGGCGAAATCACGGCAGTCTCCAGTCCAGATACATCATCACCGCAGCGCTCTGGTCGTGCGCCTGCTCATAGCGAGCACAGCCAACACGGGGCCCCGCGCGGAATTTCCCTTCGCCGTCGCCCCACAACCAGCCCACCGTTGCGTCTCCTACGCGAATAGGACGCGAACCGTCCATCTGAACATGACCCAGTTTATAGTTCGTCATCGGCCGTGCCTGGAGATAGCGCGGGTCAAACTGAGGTGCCGACAGCATGTCCTTCTCCGCGTAATTTCTGCGCGCCATAGTAGCCTATCAAAGCTGCCTCGGCGCGGTTATGGTCCATTTTTCGCGCGAACAGTTTTGCGCTGGCAGGGAACAGATTTCCGGCCAGCCGAATCGCATCGTCCTTGCCGCCTTTCAAGCCGATCGCCCGGCCCCAGACACCCGGAGCCACTTCATGGATCTGGGCTCCGGCGATCACCAGCGCGGCCAACAGCGAACCGTACGTTTCTCCGAAAGCACCCGCCCCGGCGACGCCCATTTGCATCGGCTCCGGAACACCGGTTTTCGGATTGCGTTTCATCATCGGACGATAGTTCGGCTTTTCGATGAAAACGGCTGTTCCGTTGCCGAGACCCTGAAGCAGTCCCCACAGACGCGGAATGTTCACGCGGGAACGGGAATGCTTACCCACCTGGATCCGGTCGACCGGAATGTCCTCGATGCCGAAAAGCGCGCCGTTCGGCTGCAAAAAAGAAATCGCACCGGACGCTCCGGGATCAACGCCTATGATAAGCGAGACATTCACTGGCGAAGGTCCAGCGCTTGAAGACTGAGCACAAGAGTGCCGAAATCACTCTTTATTTTCAACAGCAGGCCATATTCACTTTGCGACAGATCACACGTATTTTCTTTTTCTCCCGCTGTAATTCTCATCGGGGACATGGTGTTTATGAGAACGTGTTTACCCGTAATATCTTCGGTCACCGCAATCCACATAGTCACGCAACTCCGTTGCTGTGTTTGGCTCGGTTATTTCGCCAAGCCGTAAGCAGGTCAATTTCCATAACTGATCGTTCGGTGACATTTTCGATCACCGGGATATATTGCGGGTCCGGCATCCGTTCACCGCGCCGCCACATTCCCACCGCTTGCTGCGTCAGGGCCTGACCTCGCGCGCGTTCGCCGACAATGCGCCCGAATTCGGCGTCGGTCATACGCGGTTCGCGGCTCCTGATCCATTCATCCAGCGTCATGCGGCGTCAATTAACACGTTCCGTGCAACAACACAACAGGCAATCCCGGCATGGGCAAAAACACCCTGGCGAGGCACTCTAGCGCAGATTTTCACCAAGGATGCCCGCCATGAAGCGCCTTTGCGTCGCTCTCCTTGTCGCCATGCCCATTGCCGAGGTATCCGTCCCTGTGCCGAAAGCACACGCGCAGGGACCGTCGCAACTGTCTTTCCCTTCCTCGTTCGGGCCGTTTGCACCGGCGCATGTCATGGCGCCTACCCCTTTCTCGGGCGCGGCGATCCTGCCAACGGCATCTGGAGGTGCCGTATCCGGGATGGTCTTGAAAGCCGCTCCGGGCAATCTGTACGACGTGTACGCTACCTGCACCCAGACCTGTTGGCTGCAGGTGTTCAACTCGCCTACGGTTCCCGCAAGCGGCACGATCGTCGGCGGTACCGCCTCTGGGCAGATGCAGGACTGTGTCGCCATCGCCGCCAGCGGGGTTGGCTCCGTCAAGCTCATCCCCGGTCCGATGGAGTTTTTCAGCGCTGGCATCAGCGCTGGCATCAGCGCTTCCGCCTGCGGCACTTTCGCGCCGATCTCAGTTGGCTTCATCCGGGGTCTCGCCCAATGAGACGCGCCATGCCCCGCCTGTTGTTCGCGTTGTCGCTGCTTATGGCAGCAGCGGCCGCCGCGGCACAGAACGGTCCGTCGGTCACCATCGTCACGCCGTCCAACTACACCATCACCACCGGCGGCGTGTCTCAAATTTTGTTCGCGGCCAATTCGATCAATACCGGTGCCTGGATCACCAATCCGACCACGGCCGGTGAAAATCTCTACGTCTGTCCGGCCGGCGGAACCTGCACCACCACCGAGGGCGGCGGAGTCTACGCGCTCACGGCCGGACAGTCTTTCTACCTTCCGCACGCAGCCAATGCGATCACGGTCACAGCTGCGACCACGGGACACATTTTCTCCGCCAGCCGGTTTTAAGGAATTCGCACCATGAAATACTCCGGTGCTTTCGGGCTGGCTTCACTGCTGCTCGCGTCCACCGCGCTCGCGCAGCCCTATGGCCCCCAGCCTCCGTCCGGCGGGGGCAGCGGATCCCGCGCACCGCTCACTGTCGGTGGGTTTTTGCAGGCATCGCCGTCCAACCCGATCATTAACGCTGGCACGATCACGCTGCCCTATGTCAGTCCGGGCATCATCGCAAGCACCGGCACCACGCTCGTCGACGCCACAATCAGCAGCGGCCTGGTCGTCAACGGAACCACCCTGAGCGCGCTGTGGCAGGCAGGCACGATCTCTTCCATCGGCTCCGGGTTGACTAACAACAGCGGCACGCTTTCATTCAATGGTGCGCCAAGCGCGGGTTTTGTCGTCAGCAACGGCACTATCCTGCAGACCGGCACCGCTGGGACAGGTCTGGCCTATTCCGGCGGTACGCTATCCTTGTCGCCCGCCACAACTCTCTCCATCGGCGGCGTCAGTCCAGGATCTGGGCTGCAAGTAAATGGCAGCGGTGTGCTGTCCATCAATTCGCCACTCGCCGTCTCGCTAGGCGGCACGGGTCTGACCAGCGGCACCAGCGGCGGCATTCTCGGTTTCACCGGCAGTGGCGTCGCCACTTCGTCCGGTGTGCTAACCCTGAACGCGATCGTGCTCGGCGGCGGGGTAGGCGCTACGCCAGCGCCTCTCGGCACTCTCGGCACTACTACCACTGTCCTGCACGGCAACGCCTCCGGCGCTCCGACATTCGGTGCGGTGAATCTGGCTTCCGATGTGACCGGCAATCTGTCCACTTCCAATCTCGGGGGCGGCACCGGCGCATCAAGCAGCACTTTCTGGCGCGGTGACGGTACATGGGCTACTCCCCCCGGCACCGGCACGGTAACCACAATCGTCGCAGCGGGACTGCTCACCGGCGGCACCATCACCACTGCGGGCACGATCGGCCTAGCCGCGCCATCCACCGGCATCGTCTACAGCAACGGAACCACTCTGTCGCCCGCGACCATCGGAGCGAACCTGACTCTGAGCGCAGGCGGCACGCTTTCGGCTTCCGGCGGCGGTCTCTACGCTGCGGGAACCGGTTTGACCCTGAACAGTTCGACTTTTTCGCTGACCTCGCCGGTCGCAGTCAATCTGGGCGGCACGGGTCTGACCAGCGGCGCCAGCGGCGGCATCCTCGCCTTCACCGCAGCCGGGACCATCACCTCGTCTGCCGCGTTGACGCAGAACGCGATCGTGCTCGGCGGCGGTGCTGGTGCCGTTCCGATCGTGCTTGGTTCGCTCGGAACCACTACCACTGTCCTGCACGGCAATGCTTCCGGAGCGCCATCATTCGGCGCAGTGAATTTGGCTTCGGACATCACCGGTAATCTACCGACATCCAATCTCGCCGGAGGTACCGGCGCGTCGAGCAGCACTTTCTGGCGCGGCGACGGCACCTGGGCGTCGCCGCCGGGTGGCGTGAGTGCAGTCACGGCAGGGGCGAACCTGGAAGTCGGGTCGACGCCCGGGGGCACCATCACCAGCACCGGCACGTTGAACCTGATCTCTCCCGCCGCCGGGGTGGTAAGCACGAACGGCACCTCGCTTGAAGCCACCACTCTGAGCGGTCTGGCTTGGTCCGGCGGCACTCTCTCGAATTCCGGTGTTCTGCAACTCGGCGGCTTGACCGGCACCATCGCAGCGGGAACCGCGCTGTCCGCATCCGGCGGCACTTTGAGCGTGACCGCGGCTACTACTTCCGCTCTTGGCGGTATGGTCGTCGGCAGCGGCTTGACGGTGAGCAGCGGCACCGTCAGCAATTCCGGTATCCTGTCTTTAGTTGGCGGCTCGAATGTGTCGATTGCCAACAGCAATACGATCAATGCGTTACCTTCCGGGTCGAACACGCAGATCCAATTTAACAACGCAGGCGTGTTTGGTGCCAGTTCCAGTTTTTTGTATTTTGCCACACCGCTGACACAACCGTCCGCGCCGACACTCGCCACGGTTGGGACAGCAGGCAGCACATCATATTTTTACCGGGTAAACGCGCTCAATGCGCTTGGGCAGAGCATAACCGGAAACACGGGAACCATAACTTCCGGAAATGCCACGCTTAACTCGACAAACTACATAAACGTAACAACACCAAGCATCACCGGATCAACATCGTGCGACATATACGGCGGAAACGCAAGCCAGATCGCATCCGGCGTTCTCCGCTTTCTCGGAAATACGTCCTGCGGTTCTGTCGTGGCGGACCAAGGTCAGAGCAACACAGGCGCACAAAGCTATCCCTCGCAGGTTGTTGATCTGTCTAGCGGTGAGCGAGTTGTCGGAAATGAAAGTGTAACAAATTTCCTGCAAGTTGGCTCCAGTTCGAATACGCAGACTGCGTATCCGTCCACGATGATAATAAACAGTACATTCCCGGGAGGTTCATCGCGTCTTCCGGATTTCAACGGTCTGGCCATAGTCCAGACACTTCCTCTGACCGCGAGCACCGGTGCAGGATCGCTCGCGCAGTCGTGGGGTTTGAATGTGCAGTCAACTCTGCCAAGCGGAAACGCCTACAACATAAATGCGATGGAAGGAATATCGGTAGCTCTTGCGGATAATGGAAGCGGCCAGCTTAACTCCGGAGACGGTATAACCGTAACGACGCTGACAGGCGCGTCCGTAGGAAACAGCAACGGCAATATACTGTACGCACCCATAACCGCAGTGAACGCGGCTATAGATGTATATAGCGGCATCGTGTCTCCCGTCGGTGTGCTGTCAACTGCTTATGCCGGAGCTACCAGCGGCAACACTGTTGCGCAGATGGATATTTTTCGCGCAGGCGGAAATTCGGGGTCGGCGGGCCAAACGGTCACCCAGTTTGACGCATTCGATGTCGAACAACTCGCGGGCTCCGGTGGCATAGCCAATTACGCAGGTCTTCGCATTGCGGATAACCACACCGCGGGCACATCTACGTCCTACGCTATCCACACGCTTGGCGGTCTGGCCATATCGCTATTTGAAGGTCCGGTATGGCATGGTCTGTCCGGAACCAACGCAGGCACGGATGTCTACTACAACGCCAACAGCGGCTCGATCACGATTACTCCGCCGACAGGCGCGCTCGGGTCGGTGACGCTGACACTGCCGGACACCACCGGCGTGCTGGCTGTGCTTCCTTCCGCAACGACCTCCCAGCTTTATGGCGGCAGCGGTACCGCAGGTGTCGGTCAGGATGTCACGGTCGGATCTGGGCTGTCTCTGTCTGGCGGAACGTTAAGTGCCACTAGTGGCGGTGGAAATGTTTCCAGTTCTGGCAGTCCTGTCAGTGGTCAGATAGCTTTGTGGAATAGCGGATCAACTATTCTTGGCGATACGCTGGGCAACGGTCTCGTAGTGGCATCCAGCACGTTGAATACGAACTTCCCGGTAGAATCCGCAAAAACTGCAGGATTTACTTTCGGCACTGTCGATATGGGAAACACCATTCCGCTAAACATAAGCGGTGGTGGAACAATAACCATTTCGTCAACCAATTTTGGCTCAACCATATTCGGTGCCGGGCAATCCGCATGCTTGGTCAATATCACCGCGTCTGGCACCAACACGCTGACGAATTCCTCCGGCGCCACGATGTATCCTGCCTTCGCTTCGCAATACCCTGGCGAAACGATTTGCTTCCAGGGTGATGGCACGAGCCTATATGCTTCGCTCAACGAAGCGCCAATAATCAATGTTCCCCGCGGCGGCACCGGCCTCGCAACGTTGGTCGCGAACACCGTCTATAAGGGTAACGGGACGTCTCCCCTGGCGACGACGGCGATCACCGACAACGGCTCGCAGGTGGCGATCGCCGAGGGCGCGCTGACCACGCCCGTCGCTCTTACGGACGCTTCGACCATCGCGTCAAATGGCGCACTGTCGAACAGCTTCACGGTGACGTTGACGGCAAGCGGGCACACGCTGGGCAATCCCACCAACACCGTCGCCGGGCAATCGCTGCACTATCAGATCACGCAGCCTGCTTCGGGCGCGCCCTACTCGCTCGCCTACGGCAGCAACTTCCTCAACCCGAGCGGCGCGGCGCTGATCGTCAGTCTCAACCCCGGCAACAGCGCGGTCACGAACATTGATTGCTCGGTGATGGTGACGAACGGCGCGATGCAGTGCTATGCGCCGGTCAGCAGTGCGTTCACACTGTCAACCCCGGGCAACCCGATCGCCCCGGCAAACACCTCAACGTACTTCATGCAGGGGCTCGCCGGTACGATCACGCCGCAGACCAGCGGCAACGTGCGGATCGAGATCTGCGGCGTCGTCACTCAGACCTCTACCACTTCCGGCGACGGCATCACGGTGCAAGTCTCTTACGGCACCAGCACCGCACCCACGAATGCGGCTGCGCTAACAGGCACGCAGACCGGAAACCCAGTGACATCGAAAGCCGAAACGACCGTGACGGCAGCAAACGTGGCGCGTCCGTTCTGCGCGGTCGGACACGCCGCCGGCCTGACACCGGGAACGGCCTACTGGATCGACCTCGCGGCCAAGAGCGTCGGCACGGTGTCGACAACCGCGTTGACCTCGCTGACGGTCACGGCGGAGGAGATGCGCTGATGCGTCGCCTCGCGCTTCTCTGCGCGCTCCTGTGGTCTTGCGCGGCCGCAGCTGGACCGTTCGGGCCGACGCCGGGGGTGACGGCACGCCTGGGCGTGCCGGGGCTGCCATCCGTCGCGCACTCGACCTGGGACACGACGCTCAACACGTCCTACATTACCTACAGCAACGTCAACCTGACGGCGACGTGGACGACGTTCCAAACGGGGGGCGCCGCAGCTCGAAACACCGCCGTCAACTCAGGGACGCGCTGCTACTTCGAGATCACGCCGAGCACGACCGTTCCGGCCATCGGACTGGCGGACTCATCTTATCCGACGGCCAGCGGAAACATTGGTGCCGATGTTCACTCGCTGTATTACGCTTCCGGCGGATCAATCTACTACAACAACGGTCCGCAAGGCAGCCCTGGAACGTGGTCGGCTGGCGCCGTCGTCGGCTTCGCCATCGACTTTACGCTGAGTCCGCCGCAGATATGGGCGCGCGCGTCGCCTTCTTCGAACTGGAACGGAAACGCGAGCTATAGCCCCAACGTCGGATCGCAGAACGGAGGTATTGCGCTGAGCGGCATCTCGACCTCGCTCTACATCATCGCGCAGGTCGGGTTCAGCTCCGGCGACGCAGCCACGGTTAATACCGGCAGTTCGGCTTACTCTGGCGGCCTCCCAACAGGGTTTTCGTCATGCTGGTGAAGACGATGATCCGACTTCTATTCGTTGCGCTGTGGCTGTTCACGCTGCCCGCTGATGCGCTGGTGAAGCGCGGCGCGGGTTCGAACAGCACAGGTCCGATTACGATTACCGGCATTTCATTGCCGCAAAGTTACTTTGTTTCGAATTATTCCAACTACCAGCTTGGCACGCCGACTGTCACGGCAATAGGCGGATCGTTTATCGGCGTAATTTCTCTGGCCACACACTCGGGCTGCGCGAGCACTAACAACGCCAGTTTCTCGGTCAGCGGCAACGTGCTTTCGATCAGCGGCGCGCAGCAGAATGGCTCCTACACGATCTGCTTGAACGCCACGCAGGGCGCTTCGAGCTACTATCAATCGTTCACCATCACCGGCAATGAAGTACCTGGTTTGAGCGCCGCCGTCTCCGCGTCGCCGCCCTACTCGACGGCGTGCGCGGGCGGCAGTGTCTTCATGTCTCCGACCGGCAACGACAGCAACAGCGGCACGTCGGGAAGCCCTGTGTTCTCGCTGAACAAGGCGCAGACACTTCTCCCTTCGCCTGCGCCGGGATGGTGCATTCAGGTGGCCACGGGCACCTATTCATTTACGGGCACGCAATACATCACGGCCGGCGGTAACGCGTCTTCCACGACGGGATATCTGGCTATTCGCTGCGCGTCGGGGCCGACCGCGCCAACAGTTCCCGGCGGCTGCAAGTTCACGACCAGCACGAGCCTAGGCGATTTGGTGGCCACCTACGAGACAGCGCAGCCGACGCAATCGGGATCGGTCACTGGCGGCAACACTATCACGGTGTCATCGGCAACTGGCATAACGAACGGTCAGCGCATCGTCGATTACACGACCAACTCTGCGATACCCTATGGAACAACCGTTACGATCTCAGGGACGACGGTCACAACCAGCCAAAACATCACGTCATCAAATGGTGACAGCTTGGGCATACTTAACGCCTATGTGGTCGTTGACGGTATCGAGTTCGACGGAAACAGCAACACGGTTGGCACAAACTGCCTCGGCAATTACCCGCAAGCGGCCGGCGGCATCGATCATTTCATGGTTATCAATGTCTCCGCCCACAACTGCGGTGCAGCCGGAGTGACGCTATCGGGGTCCGACTATCAATGGGCCATGAACGATCTGATCTACTCCAATTCGAACACGAATGTAAATCAAGGATCGGGTCTGAACATCGTTCAACCACGCGCCTTAACGGGCTACACCCCGACTACATTTGATACCATCTATTCTCCTTATCATTATGTGCTGACGTGGAACATCCTGCATGACAACACGTTGACGTTCGGTGGCTCGATCTCGGACGGCAACAACCTTATCTTGGATACCTGCACCAATTTTTCATACACGCAGCCGATGCTCGTAGGCTTTACGCTGAGCTACAATGGTGGCGCGCGAGGCTTCCACGCCTTCGGGTGTTCCACCGCAACGTTCGTGAGTAATACCGCCTATAACAACAATCGAGATGCGACACTGCATGGATTTGCTCTTGGAGAACTTTCGCAACAAGGCGGTTCGAATAATACCTGGCAGAACAACGTGGGTCTGGCGACGACCAATGCCGGCGGTGGATACAGCTCAGGCGGCAACAACAGTTTCGGCGCAGTAGGTGGAAACGGCGCAGGGTCAGACATAAACATCACTTGGCTGACGAATGATGTTTATTCGATCGCCGCACAGGGCGCTTACCAGATGTTCGACAACGATGCAGGAGCGACCTTTTCAGGCACGATCGCCGGCCCGGTGCTGACGGCCTCCAGTGTGTCCAGTTCAAACCTATCTGTCGGCGCCATCATTTACGGAACAGGGTCGCCTACGCCGCCGATCGTCGGCACGAAGATCGTCAGCCTTGGCACCGGCTCCGGAAGCAACGGCACCTACAACATCAACGATTCGCAGACCGTGTCGAGCGCCACGCCGATGCAAGGCGGTTATTGGGCGTGCACGATGAACCAGTGCGCAGTGAACCCGAGCCTAATCAACCCCGGATCGGGAAACTTCGCGCCCAACACCGGAAGCCCGCTGATCGGCGCCGGAACGTCCTTCACCGTTTCGTGGGACGCACAAGCAACCGCGCAATCAACCACGCAGGGCGCGTGCCCGGCGCTGGCGCAATGTCCGTGAGAACCACCATGAAAGCCATCGCCGCTCTGCTCTTGCTCACGACTTCCGCGATGGCCGTTCCGGCTGTCTCGGAAGACCCAAACGCGCCAAAAGAGAGCGCGCAACCGACGCCTGCGGAGGCCGCGCTCTGGCATCAGGCGCGTCGCGTATTTGAAAACCGCAACTTCTACTGCCGAATGTCTGCGACGTCGCCCAATTGTCGAGATGAGCAGGCGAAACTCGAAGCAATTTTCTCGCAAATCCGTCAAACTCAGAAAAGCAATCCGCCTGTGACCAATTGACGCTTTTTTCACGCTACGTGTACGCTTGGCTCAGGCTAGAATACACACGTACGTGATCCAGCGAGTCACTCTTTTCGCCGGGCCGACACGACCAGAAAGGAGTGAAGTAAAATGTCTATAAGTTTCAATCCACCCAAGGATGCCATGAAAAACTTCTGGACATTCAATATCGGCCATCTCCTGACCATCGTGTCAATGGTCGGCTGGGGGTTGACCATGGCCCTCACGGTGCAGGCCAAGCTGACCGAGCACGACGTCAAACTTGCGGAAGCGCAGGCCGAGCTTACCTCGCTGAAAACGGAACTGAAGGATATCTCTGTAACACTGCAGCACATCGCGATAAACGTAGCCGGTATTCAGGGTGCCGATCGCGCGAGAAACGGCGTTGGCCAGGAAAGGCGAAACGAAGTGGAGCCCATGCCGTTCATGCTGCCAACCGGACCGACTGTACCGCCGACGCTGAACGGTCTCGACACCCACACCCGTGCCAGTCCGTCGGACCCAGGCTGACCGCTACCAGTTGCGCTGCACAATCATTCTTTTTGCAAAACGAGTGAAGCCGGTATACAGAAACTCGCGCCGCTGGTCCTGGCGATCGTATTCGTCCACCAGGATTCCCGTATCGGTCTCAGAGCCCTGAAATTTGTGAACAGTCGCCGCATAGGCGAAAGCAAACGGATGCTCCTCCGACGCAAGCATAGGGTCGCCTGGGGCGTCCAATTGCTCGATCCGGCAGTCTTCTACGGTTATCGTCTCCATGCGTTCGTTGACAATTCTCGCCAAGCGCATGTTCGGGTCGTAATCCCGGATCAGACGATAGACAGCACCGTTGAGAATCCCCACATCATGGTCATTGCGCAGGCACATCACGGGTTCCCCGGCCAGAGGATAGCCCTCCAGGCCTCGGTGCGCCCGCACCAGGGAGTTCAGTGCGTGCCTGGTGGCATTGCGCCAGCACAGGAAAATGTCGGCCGCGAGAATGTCTTCGCGCTCGACAAAACGTTGCACCCGGAAATCCGGCCCATCAGCAGCGTAACTTCCGTTGTGCCGCACATTGTGCGCTTGGCGCACAATGGCTGACTCCAACGCTTGCCGGTGAATGGTGGTGAGCGTGGCGTCAGCATGTTCGAAAAAACGAGTGCCGCGGACGGGCTGTAACTGACCAGGATCACCGGCAGCCACGATTTTACAGCCTGTCGCCAGCAAATCCATCGCTAGCGTGGCGTCGACCATCGAGGCTTCGTCAACAAAAGCGATCCGGCCCTTCCATGAATCATCCCGGATTCTTGACTTAAAAGTCAAGTTTCGCTCGCCGGTCTCCTCGTCCACGTATTCACCGCGAAACTGGTAGATCGCCGAATGGATGGTTGTGGCCTTCAGGCCAGTGCGACGGGCGAGCACCGATGCTGCCTTGCCCGTCGGCGCCACCAGTAGTGCCTCATACCGGCGCGCGAGATCGGCCAGTACTTTGGACTTTCCGGTGCCGGCAAGACCCTGGAGCGAAAAATAGTTTCGTTCGGTACGCCGGGCAGCCAGAAACTGGCTGATCCGATCTATCGCTTCGGCTTGGTCGGGAGAGTAGCTCAGAGCGGTATCTCTTCTGCTTTTTCGCGCAATTCCTCCAGCAGGCTCAGCACATCCTGGTGGAAGCGTGCCGAAGTGCTGTTGGCGATCAGCCACTCCACATAGCCCGGCTCGGCGCGACATACATCCTCGACCAACTCGCCCGAGAACTTGCCGAAATTCAGCCGGTCGTTGAGCCCGAGAATTTTCCCGGCGTGCCGGAACGCGCGCAACTGCAGGCGGATGTACGTTTCGATGTTCGTGCCACGCTGCTCCAGAACCGCGTTGATGTCGTCCACCAACTTGGTCTCCAGTTTCAGCACGATCCCGGTTACCGCCGGGCGCGGAACCGCCGCCTGGGGTGCCTTCTTCGGCGCCCGCTTCCGCTTCGGTGCGACCGCCACTGCTTTTCTCGCCATCTGCTGCTCCTGTAAGAATCGGAGCCTTGAAATATCACTGTTGGCGTAATAACACAACAGCTAAATCCATGAGTATTTCTACTCAGACCCCCTACCGGTATGGCTTGACCGGCACCGCCACTAGATGCAGTATCGGTCCCTCGAAAACGACGAAGCCTCCCAGCGGCGAACTGGGAGGCTCCGGATCACAGGCGGACCTGCGATGTCTTGGGTAGGAGGGTGTGGCGCCCGAACCCAGACATAGCGCGTGCGCCGGATGACGTCAATAGTCGCCGGAGACCGCCATCTATGCCGCTTGATGAAATTTCGCGTACAGACGCTCCCGCCGAGGTGCTATGCTGGGAGAACGGCGCGATTTTTGTTGGCGATGTCCGACGGGTGCTCCGGGAAATTCCAGAGAAATCAGTGCACTGCGTTGTGACGTCGCCTCCGTATTTCGGGCTCCGATCGTACGGAATCGGCGCGGAAAGTGGCGAGATAGGTCAGGAAAAAACGCTTCAGGCGTACCTGAACGACATGGTCTCCGTATTTCGTGAACTGCGGCGAGTGCTGCGGGACGATGGCATCTTCTGGCTGAACATCGGAGACGGGTACTCGCGGCCGCCAGGAAAAGGCCAACACAAACCCGGCGATTCTGGAAAACAAAACTACATAATTGAACGTGGTGGCGGAAAAGCCGCCAATTGCTGCATACCTGACGGTCTGCAAGAAAAAGACCCGATGATGGTTCCCGCCCGGCTCGCCCTGGCTATGCAGGCGGACGGCTGGATTCTTCGATCCCAGATTCCGTGGATCAAACGCTCATGCATGCCAGAGAGCGTGAAGGACCGCCCGACCAGCGCCATCGAATACGTCTACATGTTCACCAAAAGCACCGACTATTTCTACGATCATGTTGCGGTGCAACAGCCCGGTACGATGAAGCCGCAAAACAGATTTACAGACGGGCGCGGTCCAAAATCTGCAGGCTATGCGCCCCACAGGCAAGCATCTGGAATGACTTCTTGCGCAACGCGAAACTTCCGCAACACCGACCTGTTCTTCACCTCACTCGAAAAACCGCACAACCTCATCACTGACCTGGACGGCCAACCGCTGGCACTGGACGTGAACCCATACCCGTTCAAGGGTGCCCACTTCGCAACATTTCCAGTGAAACTAGTTGAGCCGCTTATTACGGCGGCGACAAGCGAGAAAGGCTGCTGCGCGAATTGCGGGACACCGTGGCGGCGAATTGCAGAAACGAAATACAAAGTTCACGAAAATTGGTTTGGCGATAAACAAGACGCTCGGCATTCGCGAGGCAGTCAGGGCGCGAGCTACAAAGAACCCATCGGGATAGA
>Ga0181534_10000571_pt1 | contig 25638 bp, 5 predicted proteins | sample PEATcosm2014_Bin_37_FD_119758 | JGI IMG/M metagenome (GOLD analysis project Ga0181534, IMG submission 119758) | Peatland microbial communities from MTU Mesocosm Facility, Houghton, MI, USA - PEATcosm2014_Bin17_10_metaG | ecosystem: Environmental > Terrestrial > Soil > Wetlands > Peat | place...
CCAAGGACACGGCAGGCGCACTGACCCAGGCGGCCACCGAGAATGACCCCATCACCGGCTCCTTCAAGTTCACCATCACCAACCCGGACGCAACCACAAGCACCATCACCACCACAGCTGGAACCGTGGGTGCCTTGATCGCCGAGATCAACCAGGATGGCATCCCCGGCGTTACCGCCAGCTTCACCACCGCAGCGGCTGTCGGAGACGGTTTAGTTGCGGCCGGCGACACCGGTCTGCTGATCTCCAACACCAACCCCAACGTGGCCATCGCAACCACCGCGAAAGACACCCCTACCGGCGTAGGCTTGGCTCTGGTAGCCAGCACCGCCGCGGTGACGACGATCAGCTATGTCCCACAGGCGGGCGGCGACAACACGGCTAACCTTTCATTGACTGACCTGACCAGCCAGGGCAATGCGCAGAACGCCGAAAGCCAGCTTAATCTGGCGATCACCTATGTGGCCGCGCAAGACGGCTACATAGGCGCGCAGATCAATACACTGGACTCTGTCAGTCAGGTGATCAGCACGCAGCAGGAGAACGTCGTCTCCGCGCAGAATGCCGTACAGGCCACGGACTACGCCTCGGCGACCTCGAATCTCTCGAAGTACGAGATTCTCAGCCAGACCGGCATCTCCGCATTGGCACAGGCTAATTCGGTGCAGCAGGAAGTAACCAAGCTCTTGCAATAAGGTTTTTCGCAGTAGACAGGTTTCGCAGTACGATGCGATTGTTGTGCTTTCCAGAAAACCCAGGGACGGGCGGCGGCAAGGGAAACCTTGCCGCCCATTTTTTTGCTTTGGTCCAGCGTCATTCCAGCGCAAAAAAAAGGCGGGAACCGCTCGCGCGATCCCCGCAAATGGTTCCCCGTACAGTCAATCTTTTATTGGCAAACACCGCCGCTGCCCGCGTTGTAGATGGCAGTGATCTGAGCCGGCGTGAGTGCGGCGTTATAAACCTGAACATCGTTGATGAGGCCAGTGAAGGGACGGTTCTCGTTGACTTCCTGCCCAATGGCGAACCAATCGCTGCTCGGGTAGGAGATCGTGCCTCCCCATGTTCCTGTGTATGAGCCTGAATTCGAGGGCTGGAGTACGCCGTTGTAGTAGACCTGCCCTGCCCCGCCCGAAGTAGCTGTTGCCGTAATCAGTGTCCATTGGTTGAGCGGAACCTGCGTCTCGGTATCTTGAGGGTGCCAGGTGCTTCCGTCGCCCAGGTTGAACTGAATGTGGCCAGTCGGCACATTGTTCTGGCCGCCGTCCGGGTTGACTCGACCATCGTAGAAGATCGTCGCGCCGCCGTAGACGCCGTCAATCTGGCTTCCGGCGATCATCGCCATCGCGCCGCTGCCGTGGTCCGTTGGGTATGCTGTCGGATAGATCCAGGCAGAGAGCGTGATCGCGCTCTGGATTTGCAGGTTGGCCGGCACCGGCTCGCCGATCAGCACATACTGATTGCTGCCGTTGAAGCTGAAGGCGTCACCAACCTCTCCAAGGCCATAGCTGACGCCGTTCTCCAGTGTGCCGTTGTTCGCACCCGGCCCAAAGTCGGTTGCGTTGTTATTGCCCGGCCACAGCGAGACCAGACTCGCGAGTTGCGGCGAGCAGGCCGGAGTGCCTGTCACCGTCGCCGAGCAGGAGGCGGTTGTGCCACTGTATTCGCCAGCGCAGCTCCAGCTCCACGTGCCGGTATTAAGAACGGCTGAAGCAGTTCCGGCCGAACAGAGCGCAGCAGAAGCTGTTGGAGCGGTAGAGAGCGCCTGTCCGTTGGCTGTGCCGCAGGCTCCGTTCACCGCTGTTGCCGTTCCGGTGGTAAAGGTGGACTGCACGCCATTGTTCGGGAAATAATTTCCGGCGATGTCGTACAGGTACCAGTTGTTGGCCGTAACAACAATATCGTAGATCGTAGATGCGGCCAGCGGCGTAGTCGGCGTCAGAGTCACAACCGTGTTGCCCGAGCCGTTGTAGCTGATGGCGAGCGTGGTCGGGACCGTAGTCTGCGTGTTATGTGTGCGCAGGTAGATGTCATTCGATTGGATCAGGACCGGGTCCATCACCTCATTGAAGGTCACCGTTAACGGCGCGTTCACGGCCACACTGGTTGAGCTATTCGCCGGAGTTACAGCCGTGATGGAGGGGTTATTCCAATCAAAGCCCGTACCCGTGGTGAAGCTGCTCGTCGTCGTGCCTGAAGCCGGGTTGCCGTTGATATCCGTCACGCCCGTTGTATTGAAGGTGTACGTGATATTCGGCGCCAGAGCCCACGGCAGTTGCACCACGGCGATGTAGTTGCCATCCTGCGGATACACTGCGATCGGCTCCGCGCTGCCGCCTTGCGGAGTAAAGGTGATGTTGGCCATCGATTCGGTCGCTACCGGCTCGTTGAACAACAGCATCAGGCTGGTGTTATTCCACGGTCCGCTGATCGAGTTCAGCGGTACGTTGGTTGAGCCGCTGGGCGGGTTGGCCAGCAGCAGGATTGGGCCTGCCGAGCTTGGTCCGCTGCCGGTGTAGAAGTAACTAGAGGCTGCGCTCTGTCCGTTGCCAGTCACGTCAATTCCACCTCCGCAGTAGTAGTTGTATTCGGTGTTGGCGAAAAGCGGCGTCACCGGCGTCATCGTCACCGCCATCAGATCGGCAGCCCAGCTATACGTCACAGGAATCGCGGCGCTGTTCAGGTAGCTGTACACATAGGTGTTCGACGAGCTGATGCTGCTCGGGTCTATCGGCTCCGAGTAGAGGCAGGTGAACGAAGCATTCGTGGCAACCCCGGTGGCGCCACCGCCAAAGTCCAGCGTGACGGTTGGCGTCGAGTAGTCAGGGTACGCAGCCGTGATAAAGCTGGAACTCGCCGCGGTGAAGACATTGCCTGCATAATCCAGCAGGCCAGATGCCGTGACCGCAATCGTGCTCGACGGCGGCAGTGGGTTCACTGGAAAGAAGTTGACGCCAACCACATCGTTGCCGCTGTAGTTGAAGGTAAAGACTCCTGGAATCGGATTTCCGCCCGTAGTCACCTGCACGGTGGTCGTGTTCACCGATGTGCGATCCACTGGCTTCGAGAACTGGAGGCGAATGTACGCATTTGTGCCCACATTCACGGAGCTGTTCGGCGGTCCGATTGTGACGGTGCCGGCGGTGGTGCTCGTAGTCGCGCCAGTAGGCTCCAGGAAGTATGTCTCCCAGCAATTGCCCTGTGTCGCCACGCCGTTTGTGCCCAGCACACTGCTGTTGACGCAGACATAGTAGTACTGGTTCGGCGTCAAGGCAGCATTCGGAACCATGCGGATTAGCTCTGTAGTCGGCATTGAGAGCGTCACCGCCGGATAGGCGCCGGTGGTTGCGTCATACAGGTAGACATTGGCGCTGGTCACGGTAGCCTCGTTGATCGGCAGGCTGTACAGCAAGTCGACTTGAGCGTTGGTGGGCACATTGCTTGTTCCATCAGCCGGGCTAATAGCAACCAGCGTCGGCTGCGCGGTTGTGGCGTTCACGGCTGCCACGGTATAGAAGTAGCCGCTTGTGCCGTTGAAGGCATCGCCGTTCACGTCAAGTACATTGCCCGAAAAGAACCACTGCACCGTAGCTCCAGTCGGGAAGGCCGTAGTCGGCGTGAACTGCACCTCGTAGTTGTCAGCCGTGGCGCTTACCACACCCGCATAGACCGCGCCATTCACCGTGACCACCAGATTGCCCGGCAGCGTTGACGGGTTCACCTGGCGATTCATGTACAGCGTCAGCAGCGTATCGGTTGGAATGCTTGAAGCATTGCTGCCGGGCGTTGTTCCCTGCACGCTGCCGTTGCCAGTTGCCGGATTGTTGCCGGTAACGAAGCTGGTGCTAAAGGTTGTCGCCAGCGCGTTGCCCGAGGGATCGCTGATGCCGCCCGCGGGCAGTTGGATGGTGTAGGTCATTCCGGTAGACAGCGTACCGGAGTTGAAGGTCATCGTCCGGTCATCGGCGGACATCGTGATGCTGCCGCGATCCTGCAATCCCTGTCCGGCGAAGAGCAGAGCGTTGTTGCCGCTGTTGCCGTTGGCGCTGCTTGGGTTGATTGCCTTGTTGAAGGTGACAGAGACCGCTGTATCCGGACGGACGTTCGTCGCGTTCGCAGCCGGGCTTACCGAGACTACCGTCAGCGGAGTAGTATCCGAAGCTGAACCGCCCGGCGTCGTGAACGAGATCAGTTGCTGCGCGTAGCAGCTGCCATTCTGGAAGACATCTCCGAGAATGTCCGTCGGCCCGCCGCACTCTCCCACATAGATGGTTGCGCCCGCGGGATACGGATTGGCAGGCGTGAATACAACCGTGTTGCCGCTCACAGGATTGGCGCCACATAGCCCGCCGACAGTGTAGGTTCCGGCCAGCCCATAGTTGCTGTTCCAGCCGTTCATCACCTTCAGAGTATTAGCGTTGACCGTTGTCGGATCGAGAATCTGGCTGAAGGTCAGGCAGATCTGCACGTTGTAGGCTGACAGCGCGCCGCCGTCATTGCTGGTCAAACCGCCGGTAAAGGTCAGCCCACCGGTTGACGCGGCTGTGCCGGTTGTAAACGTGGTTGTTGAAGGCATCACCGCGTTGCCGTTGGCATCGGTAAAGTTGTTGATCTTCACCGTGTAAGTCGTGCTCGCCGCCAACGGATTCGTCGGAGCGAAGTTGATCTGCTGGGTATTCACTTCCGTTACGGTTCCAGCTACCGGGCTGTTGCCGGGACCGCTTACAGCAATTGCATTCTGCCCCACCGTCGTCGGATCAACCGGCGCGGAGATCGAGGCAATCACCTGCGCGTTCAGCGGTATCGCCGTAGCACTATTGGCCGGGCTGACGCTCACCGTCGGACCGCTGGAAGCCGCGCCGCCATTGGTCCAGAAGTACTCCGTGACGCTATTTCCGTTATTGCCGTCCTGGTCCTGGAATCCACAGCAGCCCTGGAAGTAGTAGCGCGTGTTGGGCAGCAGCGCGATTTGCGGCGTCATCGTAACTTCCATGCCGCTCGCGGAGAGCGTCACAGTCAGTGGAATCCACTGGCCGGTGTCATACAGGTACATGCGGAAGGTGCTGTTATTCACCGTGATCGGATTCAACGGTTTGTTGAAGACGAGCTTGGGAACCACATTTGTTCCGGCCGTCGAGTTGTACGCAGGATCGGAGTTGATCGCCGTCGCTGCCGTGTTATCGAAGGTCGCGCCGGTAGTAAAGGTGTTGGTGGTGGTAGCAACCGCATTGCCCACTGGATCTTTCACTCCGGCAATGGTCATTACGTAAGTCGTATTCGGCGAGAGCGGCGCATACGGCATCAGTTGCAGGACCGTATTGCCCGCGCTCAGCGAAGGCGAGGTGGGTACAGTCGTTCCACCCGTTGTGAGTTTCACGCTGCCCAGCGTGTTGGGATCAACCGACGCGGAGAACTCGGCTTCAATGATCGCGTTCGTCCCCAGGCCTGTTGCCGCGCTTAACGGATTGAAGGCAACCACTGCCGGCGCCGAGGTTGCGCCTGTGAACTCGGCATAGAAAGTGGTTTCGATGCCGCTCACTTGATTGCCCGCGAGATCCGTGCCGCTGTTGACGTAGAAGTAGTACTCGCGGCCCGCGGAGAGCGGCGATGTTGGCATCAGATACGCAGTCGATTGATCTGCGCTCCAGGTCAGCGTCGCCGGTACGCGTATGCCCAGCAGCGTGTCGTAGATGTAGATGTCGCCATTCGCGCCGGTGCTGAAGGTTGTCACATCCATCGACTCGCTGAACTGAATCGTGATGGATGAGTTGGTCGGGATGCTTTCGTTGCTTGATACGCTGGTCCACAGCACGGTCGGCGCATTGAAGTCCGGACCCACTCCAGTAGTGAAGCTGGATGTGAAGTTGATAGGATTGCCAACCAGGTCAAGGACGCCGTTCAGAGTCATCACCAAGTTAGTATTGGTCGGCAGTGCAGCGTAGGGCACAAACTGCACCCGCGTGTCGTTTCCACTGAAGTAGAAGTTGCCCGCCAGCGGCGTGCCGCCGTTGGTCACCGTGAAGGTGCTGTTGTTCACGCTGACTGGGTCGATGGTCTTACTGATCACCACGCCCGGCGCAACGTTCACGCCCACGTTGGTTGCTCCGTTATACGGCACCGCGCTCACGATTGTCGGAAGCGTCGTGTCGGTGGAAGCGCCGGTGTAGAAGTACTGATCTGTCTGCGAAGCAACCGGCACGCTGGTCGAGCTTTGCAGGCCAGTGGTCTCGTAAACATACATGTAAGCGCTGGGGCTAAGCGGCGCGCTCGGCACAATCCGCACTTCGTTGGGCTGAGGCATCGAATAGGTGCCCGCTACATGCAGACCCGTAGTGCTGTTGTAGATGTAGATGTTGGTCGCGTTCACCGTCGATGGATTCAGCGGCGTATTGAACTGCAGATCGACAATCGCGTTGGTTCCCGCGCCGCTCGATCCGTTGGACGGCGAGATCACCTGCACCGCGGGCGCCAGCGTGCTAGTGCTTGCGGCCACATAGAAATAACCGGAGGTCGTATTGACCGGCGTGTTGTAAGTGGTATCCATCAGGCTTCCGGTTGTCCACCACTGAACCAATGCGCCCGGCGTCCAGTTGGAGCTTGGCGTAAAGACCAGCGTGTATCCGTTGTCGGTTACCGTCATGCTGCCGGGTACGTTGACGTTGTTCTCCGCCACCTGAATGCCGCTGCCGGCAGAGGCCGCGCTGATCGGCAAATTGAAGTAGAGAGTCAGCGGCTCGGCTGTGCTGATGCCGCTGGCGGTGTTGCCTGGACGTGTCGCCGTCACTGAGCCATTGACATTCGAGTCATACGGAGCCGTTGAGAACTGGTAGTTCGTCGCCGTCAGCGTATCGCCCAGCCAATCGCTCAGCCCGCTGCCCAGCATCGAGGTCATCGTGTCATTCGACGGCAGTGGATAGCAGTTGAAGAGGATCGTCGTGTCATCCTGCGAGTGCGACATGCTCGTGCACCACGGACTCTGACCATCGCCAGCGAAAAGCGCGAAGTCTGTCGAATTCACTGAACTGAGATTGATCGAACGGTTGAAGGTAAACGAGACCGGCGCGCGCAGGCCGACATTGGTTGCGCCGTTCGACGGTGAGTTGGCGACCACCTGGAAGGAAGTGGAGGGCGCTGTGGCCGTGGTGCCGGTCGTAAAGTAGGTGAGCTGGGTGTAGTTATTCACTCCGCTCGCCGCGCTATCGCCGGCCAGGTCGTACGGGCCGTTATATGCGCCAACCCAGATTTGCGTACTCACCGGGAAGGGCGTATCCGGCGTAAAGACTACTTGATTGCCAGTCACCACATAGTTGCCGGCAATCTCCTGATTGCTGTTAAAGCCAACCATCACCGGCAGCGTGGTGGAGTTCACCGTTGCTGGGTCAAGAGTGTTGTTGAAGGTCAGCATAATGTTGGTGTTGGTTGCATTTCCCGTGCTGCCATACGCGGGAGTCGCGCTGGATAGCGTCAACCCGCTCGCATAACTCGCGCCGCATGCCTCAACCACGGCTTGGAGGCGGAATGCCTCATCATTGTTATCCGTTGAACCCCACCCGAGCGAGAGCGTATTCGATCCCGCCGCGACCCAGCTGGTTATGTCTACCGAGATCGGCGTTAGGCTTCCAATCGCACTCACGTTGCCCATGATCGCGTTGCCGTTCACAGCCAGCAATCCGTTGTCGTCGACGCCCATCTGGCCTACCAGGCACAGATGATACGAAGGTAGCGGGTTAGGTAGATTGAAGGTCGTGTAGTAGAGACCATTGGTGTTGCCAGTGACACTGTTCGGGTTGATGTCGATCCAGTCGGAGCTTGGACCATTGACCGGCCAGCCGCTGTAGAAGCCGGTGTCGCCGGTACCCACTGTCTGCAGCGGAACTGCCGTTCCAGAAGCAGGCGAGCCGAAGGTGCTTTCGGAAGGAGTACCCGCCGTGGCCACATACACCCAGTGGCCGTCATTGGTGTTGTTGGTTGTGATCAGGCTGCCGGCAGCATTCAGGCCGGTCGACACATTCACTGTCGCGATTGAAGTTGCGGTGGTGAAGGCGCTGCTGAAGGGCACGCCCGCGTTGCCAACCACATCCTGATAGCCGCTCACCGAGATCGTGTACTGCGTACCCGGCTGCAAGGTGCTGTCAAAGGAACCAGCTGTCGTAGTGGGCACAAAGAACAGCGTCACCATATCGCTCGCCAGCGTCGCAGTTCCCGCAATAGCCGAGCCGCCGCCGGTAGGCGCAAGCGTTACAGCATTGCTCACGCTGTCCGGATCGACCGGCGCGCTGAAGTGGACGATTACCTCGGCATTCAACGGCACCGAAGTAGCATTGTTGGCAGGTGAGATCGCAGCAACCTGCGGCGCGGCCATATCCTGCCCTGCGCCGGTGGTGAAGTACCAGTTGCTACCGTTCAGGGTATTGCCGTCGGCATCGTAAGCGCCACCCGCCTGATACAAGCGGTAATAGGTATTGGGTAGAAGCGTCACAGATGGGGTAAACGTCGCGCTCAATCCATTGGGAGCTACCGTCACCGTGCCGCCAATGTACTTGCCGCTATCCTCGTTGTAGAGCAGCAGCGTGCTGGCGTTGATGTCGATCGGATTGATCGGCTTCGCGTAATTCATCCGCGGAGCAAAGTTAGTTCCAGCGTTGGTGAGGTTGTTGGTAAAGTCTGCGCTTGAGTTGTTTGTCACGGTGTCCGCGCCGCTACCGGTAGTGAAGCTGAACGAACCCGGTACCAGCGCATTGCCTGCCGTATCGGTGAGCGTTGCGTTATAGCTCACCGTGTAGTTGGTGTTCGCCGCCAGCGGAGTTGCCGGTGTAAAGGTCAGAACCGTACCAGGTCCCCACATTGGGCTGCCGTAGGGATAGCTGTTCCAAGTGAAGGTTCCGGCCACTGGATTGCCGCCTGTTGAGAGCGTCATCCCTGCCGTAGTTGCCTGATCCATATCCGCGCTGAACTCGAGCTGCGGCAGCACATTGGTGCCGATGCCTGTCGCGTTCGCCGGAGGATTGGCCGCAACCACGGTCGGCTGCGCGGTATTCGCCGCATCCGTGGTGTACAGATACACGGAGTAGTTGCTGAAGGTGTTGCCGGTCGCATCCTTGATGCTGTTTGTCAGTTGCAGATAGAACTGGGAATTGACCGCCAAGAGCGAAGCAGGCGTGAAGGTCATCACGCGTCCTGTCGCGTCCACCGTTACGGTTCCCGGCACTGAGACCTGACCATTCGGGTTACTGACCAATGTCAGGAGCACGGTACTGGCGGTAATCGTTGTGCGGTTCATCGGTTCGCTGAAGACCGCCATGAGGTTGCTGTTGATCGGCATGCCGCCGGCATTTGCGCCAGGGCTGAGCGAAAGCAGCGTCGGCGCAGGAACCACAGCCGCCTGAACAGTGAAACCGCCGGGCACATTTTCAATCTCCGAGTGGGTTGTCGTAGTCACGCCCACCGGGCCAACCGCCGTGCCGCTGGGAATGGTAATCGTCACGACAAGCTGGGTTGGACTGCTGACCACCGTGGAGACCACGTTGATCGATGGACCGAAGCTCGCAACCGTCGTGCCGTTCACCCAATTGGTGTACTGGCCGTAGATAGTTACCGCGAGGTTGCTCTGTCCGGGGTTGCCGAAGTTCGGCGAGATCTGCGTAATCACCGGCGTACCGGCTGTGACTGTAAATCCGTCGGTCAGCGTTTGCGTTGCGCCATTGGTGGTTACCGATACATCGCGGCTGCCCACGCCGGCATTCGAAGCCACGCTGATATTCGCCGTCAGTTGAGTAAAGCTATTCACCGTGACAAAGTTCACCGTGACGCCCGAGCCAAAGCTGACCGTAGAGAAACCCTGCTGGAAGGCCGTGAACTGGCCGGTAATAACTACGTTCACACCCGACTGTCCGGCCTGCGCCGTACCCGGAAGTGCGGTAAGCAGAGTGGGGATGCCCGGCAAAACCGTGAAGCCTCCGGTGATGGCAGCAATCTGCCCTGTGGTCGTCACCGTTACATTGCGTGAGCCGAGCGTTGCCGTTGGACTGACGGTGATGTTGGCCGTCGCTGAAGTCTCACTGGAGACGGTGAGCGAGTTGACGGTGATACCCGCGCCAAAGCTGGCCATGCTGGCGCTGTTCACCCAGCTTGTATAAAGCCCGGTGAGCTGCACGTTCAGATTCACCGCGCCCTGCGGACCAGTCGGCGGATTTACCGCGCTGATGGAGGGTGAACCGGAGACCACGGTGAAGCCCGGCAGAATCGCCGCTACTTCGCCGCCCGTCGTCAGGTAGACGTTGTACTGGCCAACCGGCGTGTTATTCGGAATCGTGATGTTGACCGTTGCGTGCAGCAGGTCGGTCACGGTGATTCCTGTAACCGTCGCACCGCCGCTGAAGTTGGCCGTCGTCACACCCTGCGCAAAGTGCGTCTGACTGCCCGTCACAATAATGCTGTACGAGTTGCCCTGCGCGCCGGTGGACGGACTGAGGCCAGTGATGGCAGCCGGTCCCGTTGTTACTGTGAATGCATTGGTCAGCGAAACAACCTGCGTACCGGTCGTGACTGTCACATTGCGCGCACCGGTGTTGGCCGTCGGCTGCACGGTGATGCTGACCTGCAACGATGTTGCGCTGGTCGCGGTCACTGAGTTGATGGTGATGCCCGCGCCGAAGTTGGCCGTGGTGGTTCCGGTGACGAAGTTGGTAAAGTCGCCGGTCACTGTCACTGTCTCGGTGAGTCCTTGCGCACCCGAGCCGGATACAACCGCAAGTAGTTCAGGCTGTGTCTGAGTTACGGTAAAGACATTGACGCCGGTAGCAACTTCGCCGAGCGTCGTAGCCGTCAGCGTTACTTCGCCTGCCGGCGCACTGTCCGCGATGGTGATATTCGCGGTCATCGAATTCAGCGAGTTCACCGTCAGCGAGTTCACCACCGCGCCGGGGAAGCTCAGCGTGGTTACGCCTTGCTGCCAGTTAGTGTTGGTGCCGTTGACCGTTACGTTCAGCGTCGCGCCCTGTCCGCCGCTGTTCGGCGTCACGCTGTTGATCACCGCCGGTCCGGGGCTGACGTAGAAGGCATTCGAGAGACCCAGCACCTGCGTTCCTGTAGTCACCGTCAGGTTGCGCGGACCGGCAGCGGTCGTCGGCTGCACAAAACCATCCACCGTCATCGATGTCGGGCCGGTGACATTGACATTTGTCAACACCACGCCATCGCCATAGCTGACAACCGGCGGGTTGGCGCTCGTCCAGTTCGTTGCCTGGCTAAGAATCGTGAAGATCGCGCTGCTCTGTTGCGGCAGCGATCCAGGACCGGAGCTGAGCAGCTGTGGAGTGCCCGCCTGCACCACGAATCCGTTGTTGATATGCGCAACCTCGCCCGCTGTTGTCGCTGTCGCGTAGGTCGGACCCTCCGAAGCCAGCGGCGGAATAGCCAGTGTCAGCGTCGCGGTCGTCGGTGTGTTGACGGTTGTGGTTGTAACGACGATACCTGCACCGAACTGGAAGACCGTTGCGCCACTCCAGTGCGTGTTCTCGCCGGTCACGTTCACCGTAATCGTGTTGCCCTGCAATGCGGTGTTGGGGCTGATTGCGGAGATCAGCGCCAGGCTCGGAGTTACCGAGAAGCCCGCGCCGCCTACCGAGACCTGGTTCGCCGTGGTTGCATCCGGCGTACTCGCTGTTACTGCGTAGCCGCCCGTCGGAGTTTCAATGCCGATGCTGATGCTCTGCGTTGCAATCGTCGGTCCCAGGATCACCGGCGGACCGTTGACCGTAATGCCCGAGCCGAAGTTGAAGGTCGTCGTGTTGTCAAAGGCCGTGAACTGACCAATGATGTTGACCGTCAGATTCGTCGCGCCCTGAATTCCCGAACCTGGATCAACCACGCTCAAGGTCGGCTGCGCCACGACTACGCTGAATTGCGCGTTGTCTACCTCTTGCGGTGTAGCGGTATCCGTCGTCAGCGTCAGATCACTGACCGACGCCGTCGCACTTGGGCTGATGGTGATGTTGGCCAGAGCCGAAGTCGGACTCGTCACCTGGAAGCTGTTCAGCGTAATGCCGGGTGCGAAGCCCGTCAGTTGCGTGCCTGTCGTCGGGTTCGGATCCCAGTGCGTGTATGCGCCGGAGAAGCTGATCGTCAGCGTCTGTCCCGGAATGCCCGAGGAGGGGTTCTCATACCAGATATACGGGGTCGGCGGAGGCGCGGGCGCAGTCACCTGGAAGTAGCCGGTGAGTCCCTGCGTTCCTGTCTGCACTATAACCGTGCGGTATCCAACTTGCGCATTGGCGGCGATATTCAGCACCGCTTCAATATGCGAAGCGTCATCCACCTGGAAGCTTTCCACCGTCACGCCGGGGCCAAAGCTGACCGTCGTTCCCGTGGTCCACTGCGTATAAGCGTTGCCTACTACTGTTACTTCAAGGCCTGTGGTCCCTTGCAACGCGCTGCTCGGGCTGACATAAGAAATAACCGGAATGCCGCCGGTCACAACGAATGCGCCGCTATCTGTCAACGATTCGCCGTTGGTCACCATGTAGATGGAGCGCGCTCCCGGATTCGCCGTTGGAGAAATACTCAGATCCACCGTGGCGCTGGTCGGCGAGTTGATCACCACCGAGTTAACGGTAATATCCGATCCGCCGCCCGCGATATAGAACTGGGTAAAGTTCTGCGCCCAGTGCGTGCCGGAGCCAGTGATCGTCGCCACTACTTCCTGGCCTTCATTGCCGGTCGCCGGAGAGATGGCGGTGATGATCGCCGGACCAGCAATGATGCTGAAGGCATTGTCGGTGACAATTTCACTGCCCGTGCCCGCCGAACTGCCCGGCGTGCAACCCGGATACGAAGTGCCCGCAACGGCGTTCACCGGCTGATAGCTGCATGGCACATTCGGTGTATCCACTGTCACCAACCGTCCGCCGATATACGAGAGCGGATCGATGGTGATCGTCGCGTCGACTTCCGTTGGGCTGATATAGGCCACCGACTGCACCGTGATGCCCGCGCCAAAGGTAGCTGTACTCGATGCGCTGAAGTGCGAGTACTGGCCGATCAGGCGCACCACCAGCGGCGGCTGTCCGCTCAGCGGCGAGCCTTGCTCGGCCTGATTCGGAATCGCTTCATTCAGCGTGGCCACGCCCGGATCGACAGTGAAGGAGTACTGCTGCGATGCAACCTGACCCAGCGTTGTCACTGTAATTGTTTTGAAGCCATTCGTCGCGGCGGTCGAAATCGCCACCGGCACGGTGAGGCTGGTCGCGTTGTTCACCGTGATCTGACCAACGGCAAAGTTCGGGTCGCCGAAGCTGACTTGTGTCTCGCCAGCCACAAAATTTGTTGCCGAGCCTATGATCTGCACCTGCAAAGTCGATCCCTGAATTCCTTGCAATGGCGATACGCTGGTGATCTCTTCCGCGCCCTGTTGCACGCAGAAGTTATCCAGAATCGGCGCTGTCGAAACCTGCTCGTTGCCTGTCGTCACCGTCAACACATGGCCGCACGGAGTAGCGTAATCCACATACGCCCACGGACTGACGGTGATACTGGCCTGCATGTTTTCGGAATCGATCACGTTGATCGAGTTCACCGTGATGTCCTGATTAAAGGCCACGTTGGTCGCAGTCTGCGAGAAGTGAGTAAAGCGGCCCAGAATCTGTACCGTCAGCGACCCATCCTGCTCGCCCGCATTGGGTGAAATCGCCAGCAGTGTCGGTGAGCCTTCTTCAATGTCTATCGCCTGTACCAGCGATGCTACTTCGCCATCGGTATCGGCTGTCGCAGTGGCAAAGCCCACCGGCGCGCTTGACAGAATCGTGATCTGCACCTGCGCGGTTGTCGGGCTGGTCACGGTGAGCTTATCGACATTCACGCCGCCGCCAAAGCTTAGCGTCGTCTCGCCTTGCAGCCAATGTGTACCCACGCCTACAACATTCAGCGTCACGGTCTGCAGTTGCGCAACCACCGGAACGCCGGTCGGAGCGCCGCCGTTATTGCAATTGAAGCCTGCAACGTTGTTGGTGAAGTTGGTCGGGCAAACAAAGTTAGGCTCCACGCTCACAATCGATGCGCCGCCCGGCGTCACGCTGAATCCGGTGCCGCTGTCAATCTCGGAGCCGGTGATCATAATGACGCTGTTGCCGCCGACAGGAGCAGTGGGTGAAACAGAGATTGTCGCTGTCGCCGTTGTTGGGCTGGTGATATTCAGATCGGCGACGGTGACACCCGCGCCGAGAATCAGCTCAGAGGTTCCCTGCACCCAGTTCGTCAGTGAGCCTGTAATCGTTACATTCGCGGTCGAACTCTGCGCCGCACTGCCCGGAACAACGCTCACGATGCTCGGCGTCGCCGGATAGTCCACGCTGAAGCCAGTGAGCACCTGCTCTGATCCGGTATTCACATACGCGGTCTGATAGCCGGAAGGCGTCGGCGTCAATACACCGCTCAACAGATAGCTGGTGGTGATGTTGGCGACCAGGTCGGTGGCGCTGTTCACCGTCACCGAGTTCACGGTGATCTGCGGTCCAAACTGCACCTGTGTCGTGCTGCCGTTGAAGTGGGTATTCAGGCCGACAATCTCCACATTCATCGTCGTGCTCTTCGGCCCGTGATACGGAGAGATGCTGATAATCCCCACAGGAGTTGTCGTCACGTTGAAGTACGTGGTCACAATCTCGCCGCCGGTGGTGAATGTCACCAGTCGCGCTCCGGTCGCCGCGCCCGCGGTAATGTTGATCGTGCCGGTCGCGCCCACCTTGTTGTTCACTGTGAAGTTGCTCAGCGTAACGCCCTCGCCGGCAATCACCGGCAGCGTCGCAGTCTGCGAGAAGTGCGTAAACTGGCCGGTAAAGCTGACGCTGAAGCTGTTGGTGCCTGCTGCCGGAACCAGGCCGTTGGCCGGACTCATCGTCAGCGTCGGCGTATTGGCGCAGACGTTGATCGAAGAGCTGACAATCTGCCCGCCGGTGGACATATAGAAGCCATAAGTTCCCGGCGGCGTGTTCGTCGGCACAGAAACCGCAAGCTGCGCGCTGGCCGGTGAGATGATGGTGATCTCATTGAAGACTGGCGCCGGGACTGGCACTGGATAGAAGTTCGCCGTCGTCTGCGGCTGGTTCCAGATCGTATTGATGCCAGTGACTGTCAGCGTCAACTGACCGCCCTGCGGCACGCACGGAGGCGTCACGCCGGTAATCGCGGCGCTCGACGGCGTGACCGTAAAGGTGAACGGGAAAAGCGTCACACTGCCCGTAGGTCCGCTGAGTAGGTTCGCGGTAATGCTGCCGACGTTGGCTACAGAAGAGATCGTGATCGGGATCGTTACCTGATTCGGCGAGTTCACCACAATCGTTCCGGTCGAGATGTTGCCGTCAAAGTCGGCGGAGATCTGTCCGGCAACAAAGTTGGTGTACGCATTGCCGGTAATCACCACGTTGTACGACTGGCCCTGTACGCCGGAGCTTGGCGTAATGGAGAGTAGCGCGGGCGTGGCTCCGGTTATAGTGAACGCGTTGTTCAACCCGGTGATCTCCCCGCCGGTTGAGGCAACCACATTCTGCAGACCGAGAGGCGCGCCAGCTGGAACGGCCACTTCAGCCACGGCAACTGTCGGGCTGGTCACATTCACGTCGCCCACAATCGCGCCGCTGATAGTCACTTGCGTCGCATTCTGCAAGAAGTGCGTACCGGTCGCGGTCAGTGTTACCTGGCCGCTCCATCCCTGCGGCTCGTTGTTCGGGCTAACGCTCACGAGTGTGGCGTTATTCGGCCCAATCTGGAAGATCGGATTGCTCGACGGCGAGAGCACCGAGACATCGAACTCTCCGCCCGTCACCATCGTGATGGTGCGATAGCCGATCGGCGTCGTGTTGCTGATGGTAATATTTGCAATCGCGTCCGTTGCGTCAGTTATCGTCAGCGAATTGACCGTGACTCCGTCGCCAAAGTTGGCAAATGTAGTTCCCTGCAACCAGCTTGTTCCAGAGCCGGTCAACGCCACATTCAACGTCTGCCCCTGCGTTCCAAAGGCCGGTGAAACCGCGGTGATCTCGTGCTGGTTCGTCGGGTCGGCGATGATGAATGCCGACAGCAGGTCCGCGGTCTCCGTGCCGCCGCCTGAGAGTGGCGTACGAACAACAATATTGCGCGCGCCAAATTCCACGCCCGCGCCGCCGGTTATCTGCAACGTCGCATTGATCTGATTTGTAGACACCAATGTCTGCGAAGTAACCGCAATGTCCGCCGCGTATGTGTTGCTGGCCGTGTCGTAGAAATTGATTGTGGAAGAGGCGCTGAAGTGCGTCCACCCATTGCCGGTAATCACCACGTTGACGGCAGTACCCGCTGCGCCCGCGCCCGGTGAGACCACGGCCACCGCCGCAGCCGGAGGCGTCGCGGTTGCCGAGCCGGTCAGCGATGCTGTAACAGGCGAGCCATTCGGAGCCGAGTTCACAATACTCAATGAGCCGCTACGCGTTGCCGGCGTCACGCTGCTCGGCGTGAAATTCACGTAGATATTGCAAGTGGAATGCGCCGGAATGCCTCCCGTTGGGCAGTTGCTGTTGGCCGCATAGTCGCCCGTTGGGACCAGCGAGAATGTCTCGGCCTCGTTCTCGCGATTGGTCAGCGTAATCAGTTTGGCCGGACTGACTGTGCCTACAAGCTGCGCACTGAACGCCAGCCCTGCGGGAGAAATCGTCAGCGGTGAAGTGCCCGTTCCAGATAGATTCACGATCTGAGGAGTGGTGATCGCGCTGTCGCTCACCTGAAGCTGTCCATTGCGCGTACCGCCGATGGTCGGATCAAACTCAACCGAAATCGTGCAGGTGTTTCCAGGCCCCGGTCCTGCGGCAAGCGTGCTTCCTGCTCCTGTCGGGCAGGTGGTCGCCGAGATAATAAAGTCGCCGAGCACCGTTAAGTTGATATTGGAAAGAGCCACTGGTTGAGCATTCGTGAGCGTGATCGTCTTATACGCGCTTGTTGTGCCTACCGGAGCCGTGAAGCTGGTAATCGTCGTCGGCGCAAGGATCACCGGCGCATTGCCTGTGCCGCTCAGAGCCACGGTCTGCGGACTTCCGGTTGCGTTATCCGCAATGCTCAGAGTTGCTGAGCGCACGCCCGAAGCAGTGGGATTGAAGAGGATGGAAATCGTGCAGGTATTCAGCGTCGGAGCCGCATTGAGCGTACTCGGCGCGGTTGGGCAGGTCGTGCTCGACACATGGAAATCGCCGGGGTTTGTGCCGGTTATGTTCGCAGAAGAAATCGTCAGCGGAACATTCTGCTCATTGGTCAGTGTTATCGATTTCGGCGCGCTCGGATCGCCCTCAAACTGCGCGGCAAATGCGACCGAAGTAACCGACAGTACTACCGGATGAATTGCCGTCCCACTCAGCGCAAAATTCTGCGGAGAATTGGCGGCGGAGTCGGTGATGGTGATTGTCCCAGGCTGCGATCCCAATGCAGTCGCAGTCAGATCCACAGAGATGACGCAGGTATTTCCTGTTGGCGCTGCAGGCAGTGTGGCCGGTGAAAGCGGGCAGGTGGTATTCGCCGCATCCAGCGTGTAGCCGCCCGCAAATCCTGTAATTGAATTGATCGTCAGCGGGGCCGACTGATTGTTGGTCAGCGTCAGGCTCTTGGTCGCCTGTTGATCAATCACTACGGTGCCGAATGCCATCGTGCTGGCGTTCAAGGTCACCGGTGCAATACCTGCGCCGGTGAGAGTCGCCGTCAACGAAGTCGGGCCGGAGGCCGCATTATCGTTGATCGTCAGGCTTGCGGCTGCGGCAACGCCCAGGCTGGCCGGCGAATAGGTCAAATACACCGTACAATTGCTGTGTGCCGCTAACGGCGTACTGGTCGAGCAGGCATTCGTGCCGGTTGTTACAGAGTAGGGCGAAGGCGCAGTGATTGAGCTGAAGCTCAACGCGACCGCCTGGTTATTGATGACGCTCACGCTCTTGGTTGCGCTAGTGGTATTCACCACTACATTGCCAAAACCAATGGCAGTCGCCGAAAGCGAAGTCGGAGCAGCCCCCACACCCGAGAGTGCCGCGGAAATCGGCCCGCTCGGATCGGAATCGATGATCGTGACCTTGCCGCCACTCGTCGATCCGGTTGTCGTTGGATTGAATGTCACGCCGATCACGCAACTGGCTCCGCTGGCCAGGCTACCGCTCACCGCGCCGCCGGAGATCGGGCACTCGTTGGCGATTACAGATGTCGTATCCAGCGCAAATGGCCCATTGAAGATGGCCTGAGTAATTGAAAGCGGAACTGTGTCGTTGTTCTTGATCGTGATTGTCTTCGTCGCGCTTACCGAGTTCGCCGGCACGCTGCCAAAAATCAGGCTCGTCGGCGACAGGACCGTATCAGCCATCCCGGTAGCGCTCAACGCCACAGTCAACGGGCTATTCGGCGCATTCGTCGAAATCGTCAACGTCCCAGCTGGCTGTGTGCCAATAGTGGTCGGCGCTACCGACAGGTTCACCGTGCAGTAGCCGCCGGCAGCAACCGCCGGCGTCAGGCAGGTCGAAGACGGATCAATCGCATACGGAGTTCCTGCCGTCAATACCAGTGAGGCGACGGTGAGGCTGGTTGACTGGCTGTTGGTCACAGTCACGGTCTTCAGTGTGCTGACCGAGTTGATCAGCACATTGCCAAAATTCACGGCAGTCGTTGAAGCAGAGGTCGGCTCAATGCCCGTTCCTGTCAGCGCCACGGTGTTCGGGCTGTTCGAGGCATTCGTCGTAATCGTCAGCGAACCAACCGGAACTGCGCCTGCTGCTGCCGGTGTCAATGTGACTGAAACCGTGCAGTTTCCACTTGCTGCAAGCACCCCGCCCGGCAGGCTCTGGCATGTTCCGCCAGAGACGGCATAGTGTGCCGGAGCGGTAATCGAACTAATCGTTACCGGCACGAGTTGGTAGTTATAAAGGGTAATCGTCTTCGCCGCGCTTGTGGTGTTGATCACCACGCTGCCAAAGCCGACTGCGCTTGCGGAAACCGCGGTGGGCGCAACCCCCGTGCCGCTCAATGCCACTGATTGCGGACTGCTGGCAGAGCTGCTGACGATGGTCAGCGTTCCCGCAGGCTGCGCACCCAGCGCCGCCGGCGTCAACTGCACAATCACCGTGCAACTGGCCCCCGAGGCCAGCGCCGGCGTTGCCAAACAGGTTGACGATGAAGCGATCGAGTACGGCGAACCCGCAGTCACCGTTTCAGAAGTGAGACTGACAGAGGAAGCCCCTGTGTTCTTGAAAGTCACCGTATGCGGCGCGCTCGCCGTGCCTTCCACCACATTCCCAAACGGAACGGTCGCCGGGGAAACGGTAGTTTGTCCCACTGCGGCAGCCGAAGTAATCAGGCCAAAAATCGCCATCAGGGACAGCGGAAAAAGACTCTGGGACTTGCGCACGAGATCGCTTGCACGGTTGAACATAGTGCTTCCTCCAAAGAGCTGGTCGATGCAGCTTGAGCTGTACTTCTGTTTACAAGGGAAAAAGGGTTCTACCAAGACAGATAGTGCTTCAATTGACACAAGCGCTTCATTAAAACTGCCGGTAAGAATTTTCGCTACTCAGCATCTTTCGTTCAGCGCTGCTCTGCTGGGTGGTCTATGGGGCTTGAAATATCAAGACCCGGCGAATAAATGGGGATGAGGGGTTGTCAGTCAGACTCGGATACTATGGAATTTCGAAGCGGAAAGGCAATAAATTTTTCTCAAAAGCTATCAATTCTCAAGGTTATTTTACTTAATGTCGTCTTTTTATTTATCAATTAGTAAACTATTACATGCCTGTAATATACAAGAGGTCTCCGGAGTAACTGACAGCGGTAATTCATCTAGATTCATGTCTGCTCACTAACCTTTAATAACATGCCCGTTCGCCCCGCATTTAATTCCTGGCTCACTTTATTTTGTACGGAATCTTTCGTCCCAATCTCAATGCATCAACGTCGCCTTTGACCGCTGATCTACCTCGGCCTGAATCTTTCCCATATCCTGCTTGAGCAGTCTTCCCCGTTCCACCAGTAACTCTCCACCTACATATACACGCGCAATATCTCGCTCTGAAGTAACCATTACCAGGCTCGCATACGGATCGAAGACTGTCCCGAATCGCGCCGGATCAATCACCACGAAATCCGCAAACTTGCCGGCTTCAAGGCTGCCGAGCCTGTCCTGCACACCCATCACATCGGCCGAGCCCATTGTATGCAGATACAGCACCTGATACGGACTCATGATCGTTGCGTCTTCATACTTATCGCGGATTGCATACAGCCCGGTACGCATATTTTCGAAGGGATCGGCCAGATCGGCGCTGGCTTCGCCGTCTACGCCCATCCCGACGCGAATTCCCTTCTTCAGATACTTGGGAATATCCGGTACGCCCGATGCCAGCCTTCCGTTCGAGAGCGGATTCCAGCTCATCCCACCATGCGCGGCGGCAACAGCATCGAGAATCGCATCTGTCGGATGAATGAAGTGGCCAAAATAGTGCGTCGGTCCCAGCAGGCCGCTATCGGCAAACCATTTGAACTTGGCTCTCTCCGCATCGACCGTCTCCGGCGGCTCCAGATAATGGCTTTGATTGCCGAGATGAAACTCATCCATCAGCGATTTTTCCACCACTGCCTGACGGTAGGTATTATTGAACGCAGTCGAGCCATTCAGCATCACGCTCAAAAACCGGCTGGAGTGCGGCTGTTGGGCCGTCCAATCAATAAAGCCCTTCAGCCGTGTGCGCGCGTCGGGCAGATCATCGCCCGGCTTAATCTTGTCCGGCTGATAGCCGTGAATGAAGCGAATGCCGGAGTCGATCTCGCCTTTGAACGCAGCCTCGTCGCAATCATTCCCCTTGCAGTTGCTCCAGCCGGTTCCACCGTAGTTATAGTCGTACGCGCCGGTGATGCCGTGCTGCAGATGATCGAGCGCTCCGTGGAGAGTAAACCAGTAAAAATCCTCGGCATGGGCATGGCTGGCGCGCTGGCCGTAGAGTGCGGTAATCCATCCGGAAAGCGTTTGGTCGGCAGCCAGCCCGCGAAAGGCGCTCTGCCACAGATGGCTGTGCGCGGAGAGAAAGCCGGGAATGATCCACATCCCCTGCGCGTCCCATGTCTCCTGAGCTGCAATACCGGCAGGCGGCTCACCCGCACCTACCGTAGTTAGCCGCCCATCGCCGTCAACAATCAGATAGCCTGTGAACGGCTCCTTCTGATTCGCGGCCATGGTGATCAGCCGCGCATTTTTCACCACCAGCCGCGCTTGCCCAACTGCATATGCAGCACAAACTGTGAACAGCAACACCGCCGCCGCGCAAGAGCAAAGCCAGTTCCCTTTTCTTGACATACTCTTTCATAACGCGAATCGCATGGGAACGCAATGAAGGTTTTTTGTCAGTCTTTTCTTGCACACTGAAGCGGTAACTACTTGACGGCCACTCCGCCGTTCAGCACACCCACAACCGGAGCAGCCCCTACGACCCACTCGCTCATCGGAGATTGCTTGCCGCAGTATCCGCACATTGTCAGAGGATATTGCGCCGCGCAATTGGGGCAGACGGCCCTGGTCTCGAAGGTGTCAAAGATTTGCTCGCACTGTCCACACTTCCATTTCGGTCCCAGCGGCGGAGCGGTCCTGCAACTGGGGCAGGCAAACCCTTGCCTGCGTGGCTGGCTTTCAACCTTTAGCATCGCCCGCGCATACTGGAATCCCCGCCAACAACTGAAGATCAGATAGATCGAGATCAACCCGAACCATACCTCATGGACCAAGACTGCGATAACCAGGAAGCCGATAATGCCAAAGAATCCGAAGACTGTAGCCACCATCAGGCTGCGCGCCCGGCCCATCACAAACCACAACAACGACCATAGAATCTTGCCGCCATCCAGCGGATATACGGGCAGAATATTGAAAATCAATAGCCCAAGATTGATTTCTGAAACCGCCCCAACAAACTGATAGAGATCAGGCATGGACTGCTCCCAACCCGATGATCCGCCGATCATGTAGACCGCAAACAGCACAGGCGCCAACACTACATTCACCAGTGGCCCGGCCACAATGCTCCACAGCATCGCCCCTGGCCGTTGCGGCGGGTCAACATAGGCCACGCCCCCAAAGGGCCAAAGCATGATCCGGTTTGCTGTTCCGCCCACCTGGCGGCAGACCATCGTGTGCCCAAACTCGTGCGTCAGCACAATCAAAAACAGCGCTAGATACTCCAGCACATTCCAAACCACCGAGGAATACCGGCCCTGACGCGCCTCAATCTCAACGAGTGCAACAAGAAACCACGACCAGTTGAGAAATACATCCACACCGGCAAGGCGAAAGAGGCGAATCGAAGACTGACTGAAAGTCGGCATGGCTGTAGCTTACTTGATCTCAACTCTTCCGGTCGAACGATACGTAAGGATCAATGCGTAAAATAGAAACATGTTCACCGGCATCATCGAGCAAACCGGCACCCTGATCAGCCTGACAGAAACGGGCGGAGTCCGTCGCCTCACCGTCGAGGCTCCCGGCCTTGCGGGCCGCCTGCGCGAAGGCGATTCTTTGGGAGTTTCAGGCGTCTGTCTCACCGCGCTCGATGTGAACCCAACACTCTTCCACGCCGATCTCGCCCAGGAGACACTGGACAAGACCTCGTTGGGCGCGCTCACTCCCGGGTCCAAGGTAAATCTGGAGCTTCCCACCGCCGCCGGCAGCCCGCTCGGTGGCCACATCGTCCAGGGCCATGTAGACGGCACCGGAGTGCTCCGCACTCTTGATCCTGTTGTTTCTCCTGCCGATCCAAACTTCAGCCGCGAGACCACCGACTGGACCCTGCAAGTCATGGTCCCGGAAAATCTCCGCCCGTGGATGGTTCTGAAAGGCTCAGTGGCCATTGAAGGCATCAGCCTGACGATAGCTGATTTTGATGGCGAGGCGATCAGCATCGCCATTTTGCCGCTCACCTATTGGCGCACCAATCTGCACACCCTCCGTCCCGGCGCTCCGGTGAATCTGGAAGCCGATGTACTGGTCAAGCTGGCCTACGCCCAGATGCAGGCGCAGAAGAAGCCGCAGTTGGAACTGACCGAAGTCTGGCTCGTCTCCAGCGGCTACTAACGCGCTTGGTTATCAGGATCACATAAGAAACTGTATATATATGGCGCAAAGTTACTTCCGCGCCCTCATTTTGCCTGCCAAACCACGTCTTTTTAGGTAAGAATGAACAAGTGACCCCGATCTTGCGCGTTTTGCTGCTTGCTGCGCTGTTTGCCCCCGGACTGGCGCTTGCTCAATCTTTCGCTGTCAACGCCCCCTTTGACCCCGGCCGCTATGCGCCGCTCGATGGGCACGAGCGTTTTGTTCGCTGGTGGAACGAGGATGGCGGCTCCAGTTCTATCCACCTTACTGCGCTGCTCGACGCCAGCGTAACCCAGGTTGTCAACACGCCGCCGGAGTGGGGCCGCACGGCAGGCGGTTTTCTGCGGCGCGGCGCCAGCAGCTACGGCAGCAACATCATCCAGAACACAACGCACGAAGGCCTAGCCTATGCAATGGGGACTGACACCCGCTACTTTGCCTGCAACTGCCGCGGCTTTTTGCCGCGCAGCGGCCACGCGCTGCAGATGACCCTGCTTACCTACAATATGAGCGGACATAAAACGCTGGATATTCCCCAAATCGCCGGCGCCTACGGCGGCCCGATGGTGGCTACAATGTGGTGGCCGCGCCATTACACTCCGCTGGTGCAAGGAGTGCAGGTAGGGCATTTGGAGATCGGCTTGATCGGGACCATCCATATGGTGCAGGAGTTTTCACCCGATCTGAAGCGTTTCTTCCTCTGGCGGAAGCGGGACTACTAGAGCGAAACCAGAGTTACTGTGCGTTGTTGAGTTTGGTGCAGGGTTGCCGCTCCCTGATGATCGCGTCAACTAAATGGACATGCTTTCGGGATACGCCCTCCCTGGTTTCGCTATAAGGGGCCGAATAGCGCTTTCGCGGCAGTGTCGCCGTAGCAATCCCCTTGGCCGGCCTTCGGGAAGTCGGGATTGCGCGCCCTCCAGAATCCTGTTAATCTAACAATGGTTTGGTGAGAAGCCAATCACGATGCGCCCGTAGCTCAGCTGGATAGAGCGACTGACTACGAATCAGTAGGCCGGAGGTTCGAATCCTTCCGGGCGCACCATATAAAGGCAAGAAGACAAAAGATTTAGAGGCCATCTGAGATTCAAGCTCAGATGGCCTTTTTCATCCGGCGCATATTTTAAGGGACTCTCCTTATTACTTCTTTCCTATCAGCGCAGAGTCCAGCGCAGTGGCTTGTGCAACTCGCTCGGGCCGGTAACGACAACCCTCCCGTTTGGCCGTCTCTCAATAGCCGAACGGGTTCCATTCACTTCAACCTGTGATAACCCGTTGGCGGTTTTTTCTGGAAGCTGGATAGAGATCGTCCAGTTCCCCGGCCGAGATGGCGCATACCACCCTTCGTAATTGCCCGCCGCGGACTTGGCGACACCGATGAGCGGTGAATCGAATCTGTAGGAGGCGATGGGCAACTCCGGGCTGAGGTTCAACCCCGCTTCGGTGAATTCGATCTGCAGAAGTTTGGTGATCGAGTAAAGAGAGCAGGCATGGGCGTGCAGATTGAGTACCGGAAAATCGGTGCCGTGAAAATAAGGGTCATTGACGGTCTCACCCGGATGCGAGCTTAGCGTCGAATTGTAACTGTCTGTGCCGCTCCAGACTCCATACCAGACATCCGGATAAACGTCAGCGTGCCGCGCCAGAGAATTCTTCTTCCATTCATCCCATGCCATCTGCGGGTCAATTCCCGCCAGCGCCCAGATCAGAGTCTGATTCAGCGATGGCCATACTCCGCCACGCACACAGGTTCCCGCTTCAAACGCCCCTGGTTTGTGCAGCTCCGGCCCTTCGCTCATCTGCGCCGCACCAATCGGTCCCTGACGAAGCAGGCGGTCTATCGTCGCCACGAGTTCGCGGCTCTGCGCGGGAGTGAGAGCGCCAGCAACAATCGCCCACGGCTGCGGCTCGATCCACAGCGTCGTCTCGCCCAGCCAGCCAAGCGTCGGTCCCAGCCATGCGCGCTTTAGCCACTTGCCGTTCCATTGTTCGCGCGTAGCCATGCGGGCCTTTTCGGAGCTTTCGAGTATGCGCGTGGGTAGATCCGTGGTATGTCCCGCGAAGCGCAGCATTCGCGCATATTGGTCAAATACCCATGCGGACATTGCCGAGTTCAAAACGCTCTCGCCCTGCTCGGCGCATTCTTTAAATGCAGTTGCCGCCCAGGTGCCGAGCAGCCCGTCGTTCCAATCGTCATTCAACATGCGAGTGATGCCGTGCGTGCCTACACCGACATCGTTGATCTGGTGATGAAAGCAACGAGCCAGCAGGTTGCTGACCGTTTCTTTCTGGCCGGACTTCGCGGAGAAGAGCGTGGGAATCTCTTCGTTTAGAAACTCCGTGTCGCGGGTCGCCAGCACATACTCGCTTACCGCCCACAGCAGCCACAAAGGAATGTCACTGCAATTGTCCGCAACCATCGGCGCAACGACGCCGCGACCGGTTAGTCCATACGGAACAGACCCGTCATCGCGGACTTCCTTCAGCGTATAGCGAAGCACGCTGCGTACAATCTC